>Ga0247727_10002272_pt1 | contig 44236 bp, 42 predicted proteins | sample WisWelCaveWW1625_FD_202498 | JGI IMG/M metagenome (GOLD analysis project Ga0247727, IMG submission 202498) | Biofilm microbial communities from Wishing Well Cave, Virginia, United States - WW16-25 | ecosystem: Environmental > Aquatic > Deep subsurface > Groundwater > Cave microbial mat | place...
ACTCCTACCGGCTCAAGGAAAAACTGAAGGCTGGCCTGGTGCGCGCCGAAGAAACAACCGAATCATGAACCAGGTGGGGAAGATTCAATTTACACAACTGGGGAAATCTGGGCTGTCCTTGACACGAGCGTTTTCTCGAGTGCGGCGACCTGCATCGCGGCTTCGCGCGCATCCGCTGCGGCGGCTGCGGCCACGACCTGCTGCTCGCCTTTTCCTGCAAGACGCGCTATTTCTGCCCGAGCTGCCATCAGAAGCGCGTCCTCGCCTACGGCGACTGGGCCGAGGCGAGCGTGCTGCGGCCCGTGCCGCACCGGCAGTACGTCTTTACCGTTCCCAGGCTCATCCGGCCGTTCTTTGCCTACCGGCGGTCGCTGCTCGGGGAGCTTTGCCGCATCATCGCGCGGGCACTCACGCAGGCGTACGGCGCGGCCCACCCGCGCGCCCACCCGGGTTTTATCCTCTTCGTCCAGACGTTCGGCGACCTGGTCAACTTCAACCCGCACGTTCACGCTCTCGTCGCCGACGGCGTCTTCGAGGCTTCCGGACGCTTCGTCCCTCTGCCGCCGGTCCCGGAAGCGCTCCTCGCCGGGCGGCTGCGCCACGAGGTACTCGCTCTCCTTGTCCGGAGAGAAGCGATCCTTCCGCCGCTTGCCGTGCAGATGCTCGCCTGGCGCCATAGCGGCTTCAGCGTCCACAACCAGGTGCGCGTCGCCGCCGGGGACGCCAAAGGCCGGAAAAGCCTGGCGGGCTACATGCTGCGCGCGCCGTTTTCGCTCGAGAAGACGACGTACGACGCGGCGCGCGGAACGGTGATCTACCGCAGCAAGCTGCATTCGACCCTGAAGCGCAACTTCCAGGTCATGCCGGGCGTCCAGTGGCTGGAGCTCCTCTGCAAGCACGTCCCGGACCGGCACGAGCACATGGTGCGCTACTACGGCCGCTATTCGAGCCGGACGCGGGGCTCGGAGCACGAGCGTCCCGATATGGACGAGCCCGGCCCTGAAGCCGAGAGCCAGGCGCGTCGAGCCGCGAAGATCGCGTGGGCGAAGATGATTCGCAAGGTCTACGAGGTCGATCCGCTGACCTGCCCGGAATGCGGCGCGCAGATGCGCGTCATCGCGCTGATCGAGGATCCGGCCGTGATCGAGCGCGTCCTGACTTGGCTCGGGCTCTGGCAGCCGCCGCCGGTCTGCGGCCCTTCACCGCCCGGGAAGGGCGTAACACTTCCGCTCACCTACCATCCCGTCCCCGACGTCGCCTGAGGCCAGTTCCAAACGGCGCTCGCAGTCCTCGCTCTTTCCGAATTTGCCAAAGGAGCGCAGTATTTGCCATAAGCCCGCTTGCATACCGGCCGGCAGCCTTTAGCACGATCGATTGTGACAGGAAACACCACTCACCGACCCGCGGTACGGCGGAATCGCCCCCTTTTCGCGGTACGGACGCGAAGGAAGTTCCTATCCTTCAGAGTTGAAGCGCTCGACCCACAGGAGCGCAGCGACGGTCTTGGCGTCGGTGATGCGCCCGTCGCGGACCATCTCCAGCGCTTCGCCGAAGTCGACCTCGAGCACCTCCAGGAATTCGCCGTGGTCGAGCTTGCGCTCCTGCTTCTGCAATTTCTTCGCCAGGAACAGATCGATCCCCTCGTCCGTGTAGCCGATGGCGGTATGGATGACGCAGAGACGCTTCCATTCGGCTGCCGTATAGCCCGTTTCCTCGAGCAGCTCGCGCTGCGCGGTGTCGAGGTGCGGCTCGCCGGGCTCGAGCTTGCCCGCGGGGATCTCGATGAACTCGCGCCGGTGCGGGTAGCGGAACTGGCGCTCGAGCAGCACTTTGCCGTCGTCGAACAGCGCGACGATCGCGACCGCGCCGGGATGGCGGATGTACTCGCGATGGCCCTGCGAGCCGTCGGGCAGGCGCACCGTGTCGCGGTGCACCTTGAGGAGCTTGCCGTCGAACACCAGGCCGCCGCCGGCGAAATGCTCGGTGAGGTCTTTCAAAGGGCGTGGATCGCGACGAAGCACAGCGCCATGAGCGGCTGCGGCAGGACGCCGAGCAGGAGCAGCGCGAGGCCGTTGGCGGACAGCGCGACGCGGAAACCGGTGCTGCCGGCCGCGCGCGTCGCGTCCTTGGGATCGTCAAAATACATGAGCTTCACGATCCGCAGGTAGTAGAAGGCGCCGATGAGCGACAGGATCACCGCGGCGACCGCGAGCCAGATCTGGCCGGCGTTCACCGCCGCCGACAGCACGGCGAGCTTGGCGTAGAAGCCGGCGGTGGGCGGGACGCCGGCGAGCGAGAACATGAGCACCAGCATGATGAACGCGTACCAGGGATTGGTGCGGTTCAGCCCCTTCACGTCGTCGAGGTTCTCGCACTCGAAGCCCGCGCGCGACAGGTACAGCAGCATGCCGAAGGCGCCGAGCGACATGAGGACGTAGACGATGACGTAGAACAGCGCCGCGCTGTAGGCGACGGGCACGTTCAGCCGGTTGCCCTCGACCACGCCCGAAAGCAGCCCGAGCAGCATGAAGCCCATGTGCGCGATGGTCGAGTAGGCGAGCATGCGCTTGAGGTTCGACTGCGCGATGGCGGTGATGTTGCCCAGCGCCATCGACAGCAGCGCGAGCAGCGCCAGCATCTGCTGCCAGTCCTGCGCCAGGTCGATCAGGCCGTTCACCAGCAGCCGCATCGCCATCGCGAACGCCGCGAGCTTGGGCGCGGTGCCGACGATCAGCGTCACCGCGGTGGGCGCGCCGTGGTAGACGTCGGGGATCCACATGTGGAACGGCACCACGCCGATCTTGAACGCCAGGCCGGCGACCACGAACACCAGGCCGAACACCAGGAAAGTGCGGTCGGACGCGTGCGCGGAGAGCCGCGCCGCATGGCCGGCGACTTCATACAGGTTCAGCGTGCCGGTGGCGCCGTAGATCATCGACATGCCGTAGAGCAGCAGGCCCGAGGACAGCGCGCCGAGCACGAAGTACTTCATCGCCGCCTCGGTGGACAGCGCCGAGTCGCGGTTGAGCGCCACCATCGCGTACAGGCACAGCGACATCAGCTCGAGGCCGAGGTACAGCGTGAGGAAGCTCGCCGCGCTGACCATTACCATCATGCCGAGCAGCGCGAACAGCAGCAGCGTGACGAACTCGCCGCGCAGCAGGTTGCGGTCGAGCAGGTACTGGCGCGAGTAGACCAGCGCGGCCGACACCGCCAGGTAGCACACCAGCTTCAGCAGGTGGCCCATCGCGTCGGCGACGAACAGGCCGCTGAAGATGAGCAACTTGGCCCCGCCCGAGCCCCACAGCACGAACAGGGTCGCTGCGGCGCATAGAAAGAGAATCACCTGGGCAAGAACAAGGGTGGCGCGCCTGCCGGCGTCCTTTACGTACAGGTCGAGGATCATCAGCCCGCAGGCGCCGAGCAGCAGCACCGCCTCGGGGAGCGCCGGCAGGTGGTCGATGATGGCGGTCCAGTTCATGTCAGAGCTTCGGCGCGGCGACGTGCTTCAGCAGCTCGTTCACCGAGGCGTGCATCACTTCGGTGAACGGCAGCGGGTAGACGCCCATGAAGAGGACTGCGGCCGCGAGCGCGGCGAGCACCGTGAATTCGCGGACGTTCAGGTCCTTGAGCGCTTTCACATGGTCGTTCGCTACAGCCCCAAAGATGACGCGCTTGTACATCCAAAGGGTGTAGGCCGCGCCGAGCACCAGCGTGCTGGCGGCGACGAACGCGAGCCAGAAGCTCGCCTGCATCGCGCCCATGATCACCATGAACTCGCCGACGAAGCCGCTGGTCGCCGGCAGCCCGGCGTTGGCCATGGCGAACAGCATCATGAACGAGGCGAACTTCGGCATGGTGTTCACCACCCCGCCGTAGTCGCCGATCATGCGCGTGTGCATGCGGTCGTACATCACGCCGACGCACAGGAACAGCGCCGCCGAGACGAAGCCGTGCGAGATCATCTGCACCAGCCCGCCCTCGACCCCGTAGGCATTGAAAACAAAAAATCCGAGAGTCACGAAGCCCATGTGCGACACCGACGAGTACGCGATCAGGCGCTTCATGTCGGTCTGCACCAGCGTCACCAGGCCGATGTAGGCGATGGCGATGAGCGAGAGCAGGATCATCAGCCACGCCAGGTGGCGCGAGGCGTCGGGCAGGATCGGCAGCGTGAAGCGCACGAAGCCGTAGGCCCCGAGCTTCAGCAGGATCGCCGCCAGCACTACCGAACCTCCCGTCGGGGCCTCGGTATGAGCATCCGGCAACCACGTGTGCACCGGCCACATCGGCACCTTGACCGCGAACGCGAACAGGAAGCCGAAGAACAGCACGATCTGCGCGGCGAGCGGCAGCGGCAGCCTGTGCCAGTCGAGGATCGCGAAGCTGCCGCCCGACTTGTCGTACAGGTAGAGCATCGCCACCAGCATCAGCAGCGAGCCGAACAGCGTGTAGAGGAAGAACTTGACCGCGGCGTAGACGCGGCTCGGCCCGCCCCACACGCCGATGATGATGAACATCGGCACCAGCGTGCCCTCGAAGAACACGTAGAACAGCACCGCGTCGAGCGCCGAGAACACCCCGTTCAGCAGGCCCGACATGATCAGGAACGCGCCGTAGTACTGGCCGACGCGGCTGTCGATCACCGACCAGCCGGCGATCACCACCAGCACGGTGATGAAGCTGTTCAGCAGCACGAACAGCACCGAGATGCCGTCGACCCCGAGGTGGTACCAGATGTTGAAGCGCTCGATCCAGAGGTTCCTGATTACGAATTGAAACCCCGGATCCTGCAGGTCGAACCCGGTGTACAGCGGGATGGTGACGAGAAAGCCGAGCAGCGCGCCGCCGAGCGCGATCCAGCGCTGCAGCCGCGCGCGCTCGTCGCCGCCCGTGGCGAGCACCACCAGGCCGGCGGCGATCGGAATCCAGATGGCCAGGGATAGCAGCACTTAGTTTTTCAGGAACCAGAATGCCAGGATCACGACCCCCATCAGCATCACGGAGGCGTAGCGGTAGATCATCCCGGACTGCAACAGCGACATGATTCCGGAGAACCAGCCGGTGAGGCGCGCCGAGCCGTTCACGATCAGGCCGTCGATCAGCGCCTGGTCGCCGGCGCGCCAGAAGCCCTTGCCCACGGCGCGCGCACCGCCCGCGAACAGCAGGGAGTAGAGCTCGTCGAAGCCGTACTTGCGCTCGACCAGGGCGTAGACCGGACCGAAGAACCGCGCCACGCGATCCGGCAAGTCGGTCTTTCTCAAATACAGCAGCGCCGCGGTGACGATGCCGGCGACGGCGAGCCAGAACGGCACCGACACCAGGCCGTGCTCGATGAACGACCACAGGCCGTAGTAGTTCGGGTCCGGCGGCGGCAGGCTCTCGCCGAAGTAGTTGCCGTACACCACGTCGCCGATCACCCAGCCGGCGCAGATCGAGGGGATCGCGAGCAGCACCAGCGGCACCGTGACCACCGGCGGCGACTCGTGCGGCGGGTGCGCCGCGTCGTAGCGCGGCGCGCCGTGGAACGCCATGAATACCAGGCGGAAGGTGTAGGCCGCGGTCACGAACACGCACAGCAGCACGCACAGGTAGGCGAACCCCGCCCCGGGCGTGGGCGAGTGGTGCACCGCCTCGATGATCGCGTCCTTGGAGAAGAACCCGGCGAAGCCCGGGATGCCCGCCGACGAGATCGCGCCGATCAGCATGGTCCAGTAGGTGAGCGGCATGCGCCGCTTCAGCCCGCCCATGCGCCGCATGTCCTGCTCGTGGTGCAGCGCGATGATCACCGAGCCCGCGGCGAGGAACAGCACCGCCTTGAAGAAGGCGTGCGTCATGAGGTGGAAGATCGCCTCCGCGTACGCCGAGGCGCCGAGCGCGGCGGTCATGTAGCCGAGCTGCGACAGCGTGGAATACGCCACCACGCGCTTGATGTCGTACTGCGTGAGAGCAACCAGCGCCATCGACAATGCAGTAATTGCTCCAATAGTTAAGACAATGGAGCGCGCGGTCTCTGACAGCTCGTAGAGCGGCGACATGCGCGCCACCATGAAGATGCCCGCGGTCACCATGGTGGCGGCGTGGATCAGCGCCGAGATCGGGGTCGGGCCCTCCATCGAGTCGGGCAGCCAGACGTGCAGCGGGAACTGCGCGCTCTTGCCCATCGCGCCCATGAAAAGAAGGATGCAGATGAGCGTCATTTCCCCCGGCATGGCTTGCGCTTTCTCGAAAACCGACACGTAGTCGAGCGTGCCGAAGTGCGCCAGCACCAGCGCGATGCCGAGGATGAAGCCGAAGTCGCCGACGCGGTTGACGATGAACGCCTTGAGGTTGGCGTAGACCGCGCTCTCCTTCGTGTACCAGAAGCCGATCAGCAGGTACGACAGCAGCCCGACCGCCTCCCAGCCGAAGAACAGCTGCAGGAAGTTGTTCGCCATCACCAGCATCAGCATCGAGAAGGTGAACAGCGAGATGTAGGCGAAGAAGCGCTGGTAGCCCGGGTCCTCGGCCATGTAGCCGATGGTGTAGACGTGCACCATCAGCGACACGAAGGTCACCACCACCATCATCAGCGCCGACAGCGGGTCGATCAGGAAGCCGATCTCGAAGCGCGTGCCGCCGCTCGTGAGCCAGGTGTAGACCGCGCCGTTGAACACGTTGCCCTGGAGCACGTCATAGAACACCACGCACGAGCACAGGAACGACAGCAGCACCGAGAAAATCGTCACCGAGTGCGCGCCGACGCGGCCGATGCGCCGGCCGGCGAGCCCGGCGACGATCGCGCCGAGGAGCGGCGCGAACGGGATGATGAGATAGAGAGCTTTCATCCTTTCAGGGCATCCAGATCCTCAACATCTATCGTGTTGAGATTCCTGAACAGGACAACCAGGATGGCAAGCCCGATCGCCGACTCGGCGGCCGCCACGGTGAGGATGAAGAACACGAACACCTGCCCGGCGAGGTCGCCGAGGAAGTGCGAGAAAGCGATGAAGTTCAGGTTCACCGCGAGCAGCATCAGCTCGATCGCCATCAGCAGCACGATCAGGTTGCGGCGGTTGAGGAAGATGCCGACCACGCTGATCGCGAACAGGATCGCGCCCAGGACCAGGTAATGGGAAAGCGTCAGGCTCATTCTTTTTCCGCCGGCATGGATACGAGCCGTACCCGCTCCGCGCGCCGCACGCGGATCTGGGCCGAGGGATCCTGCGAGCGGCGGTCCTTGCGCCGGCGCAGGGTGAGCGCGATGGCGGCGATGATCGCCACCAGCAGGATCACTCCGGCGATCTCGAAGGCGTAGGCGTACTGCGTGTACAGCACGCGGCCGAGCTCCTTCGTGTTGCTGTAGCCGGCCGGGACCTCGCGCGGCAGCGCGCCATAATACCGGTTCGCCAGCACCGCCACCATCTCGATCACCATGATGCCGCCGACCACCAGCGCGAGCGGCAGGTTGCGCCAGAAGCCCTCGCGCACGCGCTCGAGGTTGATGTCGAGCATCATCACCACGAACAGGAACAGCACCATCACCGCGCCGACGTACACCACCACCAGCGCGATCGCCAGGAACTCGGCGCGCAGCAGGAGCCAGATCCCCGCCGCGTTGAAGAAGGCGAGCACCAGGAACAGCACGCCGTGCACCGGGTTGCGCGCGGTGACGACCAGCACCCCGGACACGAGCAGGACCGCCGCAAGCGCGTAGAAGACCGCGGATTCGAACATTATTGTTAAATGAGTTGTCGGCTAGCGGTAGCGGGCGTCTTCAGCCCGGTCGCGGGCGATGGTTTCCTCGTAGCGGTCGCCCACCGCGAGCAGCATGGGCTTGGTGTAGTACAGGTCCCCCCTGTTCTCGCCGTGGTATTCGATGATGCGCGTCTCGACGATCGCGTCCACCGGGCAGGCCTCCTCGCAGAAGCCGCAGAAGATGCACTTCACGAGGTCGATGTCGTACCTCGTGGTGCGCCGCGTGCCATCGCTTCTTTCTTCAGATTCAATATGAATTGCCAGCGCTGGGCAGACGGCCTCGCACAGCTTGCAGGCGATGCAGCGCTCCTCGCCGTTGGGATAGCGGCGCAGGGCGTGCAGGCCGCGCATGCGCGGGCTCGCCGGCGTCTTCTCCTCGGGGAACTGCACCGTGATCTTGCGCGCGAACAGGTGCCGGCCGGTGAGCCGCAGGCCCTGCAGCAGCTCGAGCAGGAGAAAGGACCTGAAAAATTCGGCGACCCGGGTCATTTCCACAGGCTCCAGGGGGTCTGCATCCAGATGCCGATCACCGCGATCCAGACGAGCGTCAGCGGGATGAACACCTTCCAGCCCAGCCGCATGATCTGGTCGTAGCGGTAGCGCGGGAAGGTGGCGCGGATCCACAGGAACATCGACACGATCACGAACACCTTGAGCAGCAGCCAGCCGAAGGGCGGTATCCAGTTGAACACCACGGAATCGATCGGCGCCTGCCAGCCGCCGAAGAACATGACCGCCGTCAGCGTGCTGATCAGGATCATGTTCATGTACTCGGCCATGAAGAACAGCGCGAAGGTCATCCCCGAGTACTCGACCATGTGGCCGGCGACGATCTCGGACTCGCCTTCCACCACGTCGAACGGCGCACGGTTGGTCTCGGCGACGCCGCTCACGAAATAGACCACCAGCATCGGCGCGAGCGGCAGCCAGTTCCACGACAGGAACGTCAGCCCCTTGCTCGCGAAATATCCCTTGCCCTGCCCCGCCACGATGTCCGACAGGTTGAGGCTCGCCGACACCATCAGCACCACCACCAGCGCGAAGCCCATCGCCAGTTCATAAGAGACCATCTGCGCCGCCGAGCGCATCGCGCCGAGGAAGGCGTACTTCGAGTTCGACGCCCAGCCGGCGACGATCACGCCGTACACCCCGATCGAGGACAGCGCCATGATGTAGAGCAGCCCGGCGTTGATGTCGGCGAGCACCAGCTCGGGCGCGAACGGGATCACCGCCCAGGCGGCGAGCGCCGGCATGATCATCAGCACCGGCGCGGCGAGGAACAGCACCTTGTTCGCGTTGGCCGGAAGGATGATCTCCTTGAACATCAGCTTGATGCCGTCGGCGATCGGCTGCAGCAGGCCCAGGGGCCCGACGCGGTTCGGCCCGATGCGGATCTGCACCCAGCCGATGAACTTGCGCTCCCACAGCGTGAGGTAGGCGACCGCCAGCATCAGCGGCACCAGGATCGCGATGATGAACGCCAGGCTCGCGGTGGTCTCGTAGAGCGCCGGGCCCCACAGCGGGCCGAGCCAGGCGTTTGACTTTTCAGCGAACCATTCCATCTATGCCGCCCTCTCCGCGCTCGCCTTGGCCAGCGTCAGCGCGCCGAACATCGCGCCCGCGCCGACGGTCGTCGGATGCGCCGCCGCGATGCGCACGCAGTCGTCGGGCAGCCTGTCATCCAGCGCGGCCATCAGCTTCGCGGTCGAATTCACCAGCACCGGCTGCCCGGCCGCGACGCCGACCTTCGCCAGCAGCCGGGAATTCATCCACGCCCGCGGCGCTCGCGCGTCTCGCGTCTTCTGCAGCGGCGGCGAGCGGCGCACCAGCGGATCGGCGAAGTAGATCGGCACGTCGGCGATTCTCTGGATGCCCTGGGGTTTTTCGAGGGCTTGCCTTTCCGCGAAATCAATCTTGTTCGAAAGCAGCGCGGCAACGTCGCGGCCCGCCAGGCACGCCGCCCTCACCTGCTCCACGGTGTCGAAGTCGAAGCCCTGCCGCCCGAGCAGGCTGCCGAGCACGCGTAGCACCTTCCAGGCGGGACGGGCGTCGCCGAGCGGGTTCACCGCGGCGTGGAAGCTCTGCGCCCGGCCCTCGGTGCTCACGAAGGTGCCCGCGGTCTCGGTGAACGGCGCGACCGGCAGCAGCACGTCGGCGTACTCGAGGCCGGTCCTGAACGCGCTCAGGGCTACGACGAAGTTCGCCGCGTCGAGCGCCTTGCGCGCGGCCAGCGGATCGGCGCAGTCGAGCTCGGGCTCGACGTTGAGCAGGACCAGGTTGCGCTTCTTCAGGATGTCCCCGACGTTGCCGCCCTTGGGCAGGCCGGCGAGGTATCCGCCCACGGAGTTCGCCGCCTCGCCCAAGAATCCGACCTTCACGCCGAGCGCCTGCGCGGCGGCGTGGATCTGCGCGGCCTGCGGGTGCTGCTGCGCAAAGTTGCCGAGGAACACTGCAGCGTTCTTCCCCGCGGCAAGAATGTCTTTGAAAGAAGCAACGGCTGAAGGCAATTCCGATGGTGAAACGATCTTTTTGCTCGCGATCGGCATCAGCCAGTCGTCGTCCACCGAGTGCAGCACGTGGATCTGCGCGCGCCGCGCCGCCTGGCGCAGCCGGTGCGCGATCAGCGGGTGGTCCTTGCGCAGGAACGAGCCGACCACCAGCACGCGGTCGAGCTGCGCGATCCCGGCGAGCGGCATGCCGAGCCACGGGATGCCGGCGCGCCTGCCGTCGGCCGAGAAGTCGCTGTGCCGCAGGCGGAAATCTGCCGGACCCAATCTGGAAGTCAAAAACAATTCCTCCAGCGTGGCATGCGGCGACGCCAGCACGCCGAAGTCGTCCTGCAGCCGCGGCACCAGGAAATTGAACGCCTCTTCCCAGTCGACCTCGCGCCACTCGCCGTCGCGCTTCAGCATCGGCCGCTTCAGCCGGTCGGGCGAGTTCAGGCCCTCGTAGGAGAAGCGGTCCTTGTCCGACAGCCAGCACTCGTTGATCGCCTCGTTCTCGAGCGGCAGCACGCGCATCACGTCGTTCTGCTTCACCTGCACCACCAGGTTCGAGCCGAGCGCGTCGTGCGGCGAGATCGAGCGGCGCCGCGACAGCTCCCAGGTGCGCGCCTTGTAGCGGAACGGCTCCGAGGTGAGCGCGCCCACCGGGCACAGGTCGATCATGTTGCCCGAGAGCTCGGAGTCCACCGCGCGGCCGACGAACGACACGATCTCGGCGTGCTCGCCGCGGCCGGCGAGGCCGAGCTCCATGATGCCGCCGATCTCCTGGCCGAAGCGCACGCAGCGCGTGCACTGGATGCAGCGGCTCATCTCCTCGGCCGCCACCAGGGGCCCCAGTTCCTTTCTCAGGACGATTCTTTTCGCTTCCGTATACCGCGAATTGCTGGCCCCATAGCCCACTGCGAGGTCCTGCAACTGGCACTCGCCGCCCTGGTCGCAGATCGGGCAGTCGAGCGGGTGGTTGATGAGCAGGAACTCCATCACGCCGTTCTGCGCGTCCTTCGCCGCCTTGGAGTGGGTCCAGACCTTCATGCCGTCGGTGACCGGCGTGGCGCACGCCGGCAGCGGCTTGGGCGCCTTCTCGACCTCGACCAGGCACATGCGGCAGTTGGCGGCGATCGAGAGCTTCTTGTGGTAGCAGAAGTGCGGCACGTAGACGCCGAGCTTGTTGGTGGCGTCCATCACGGTCGCGCCGTGCGCGACCTCGACTTGCGTGCCGTCGACGAGGATCTTCAGCATCAGGCGGCTTCCTGGAGGGTTTTCACGTGGACTCCTGACCTTCCCCACCTGGGCTCCACGGTTCCAGCCAGGCATTGCTTGTGCTGGATGTGGTGCACGAATTCGTCGCGGAAGTACTTGATGAAGCTCTTCACCGGCAGCGCCGCGGCGTCGCCCAGCGCGCAGATGGTGCGGCCGGCGATGTTGTCGGAGACGTCGTCGAGCAGCGCGAGGTCCTCCATGCGGCCGCGCCCGTTCTCGATGCGGTTCACCACGCGGTAGAGCCAGCCGGTGCCCTCGCGGCACGGCGTGCACTGGCCGCACGATTCCTCGAAATAGAAGTACGACAGGCGCTCGAGCGCGCGCACCATGCAGGTCGAGTCGTCCATCACGATGACCGCGCCGGAGCCGAGCATCGATCCGCTCTTCGCGATCGAGTCGTAGTCCATGTCGGTCTTCATCATGATCTCGGCGGGCAGCACCGGCATCGACGAGCCGCCCGGGATCACGCCCTTGAGGCTGCGGCCGGCGCGCATGCCGCCCGCCATCTCGAGCAGCCCGGCGAACGGCGTGCCGAGCTTCACCTCGTAGTTGCCCGGCCGCGCGACGTGCCCGGTGACCGAGAAGATCTTGGTGCCGCCGTTGTTCGGCTTGCCGAGCGCGAGGAACGCGTCGGGGCCGTTGCGCACGATCCACGGCACGGCGGCAAAGGTCTCGGTGTTGTTGATGGTGGTCGGCTTGCCGTACAGGCCGTAGCTCGCCGGAAACGGCGGCTTGAAGCGCGGCATGCCCTTCTTGCCCTCGAGCGACTCGAGCAGCGCGGTCTCCTCGCCGCAGATGTACGCGCCGTAGCCGGGAATCGCGTACAGCTCGAAGCTGAATTCGGAGCCGAGGATGTTCCTGCCGAGGTAGCCCGCGGCGTAGGCCTCCTTCAGCGCCTCCTCGTGCTGCTCGTAGACCGCCCAGATCTCGCCGTGGATGTAGTTGTAGCCCGCGGTCGCGGCCATCGCGTAGCCGGCGATGATCATGCCCTCGATCACCGAGTGCGGGTTGTAGCGCAAGAGATCCCTGTCCTTGCAGGTGCCGGGCTCGCCTTCGTCGGAGTTGCACACCACGTACTTGGCGCCGGGGAACTGGCGCGGCATGAACGACCACTTGAGCCCGGTCGGGAATCCCGCGCCGCCGCGCCCGCGCAGCGCGGATTTTTTCAGCTCGGCGATGAGCTCTTCGGGCTTCTTCTTCTCCTGGAGGATTTTTTTCAGGGCGGCGTATCCGTCCCGCGCCTCGTAGTCCTTCAGGCGCCAGTTCTGGCCGTCCAGGCCTTGCATGAGGATGGCGTCGGGTCCGTAGTCCAGGCTCATGCCAGGTCTCTCAGCAGCTGATCGAGCTTCTCGTTGCTCATGTAGTCGTGCATCTTCTTGTTGTTCACCAGCAGCACCGGCGCCATCGCGCAAGCGCCCATGCACTCGCCCTCCTTCAGCGTGAAGCGCCCGTCGGGGGTGGTCTCGCCGAAATCGATGCCGAGCTTCGAGCGCAGGTGGTCCGCCGCGGCGAGCGCGCCCTGCAGCCCGCACGGCAGGCAGGTGCACAGCGTGAGCTTGTAGCGCCCGGTCGGCTTGAGGTTGTACATGGTGTAGAAGGTCGCCACCTCGTAGACCTGCACCGGCGCCATGCCGAGGATCTTCGCCACGTAGTCCAGGGTCTCGGTCGACAGCCAGCCCTTCTCGTCCTGCGCGATGATGAGCGCGCTCATCACCGCCGACTGCCTGCGCTCGGGTGGGTACTTGGCGACCTCGCGATCGATCTTCTGCAGGGAGCCGGTCGTCAGCATCAGCGGTCTATTTCGCCAAAGACGATGTCCTGCGTCCCGATGATCGCCACCGCATCGGCGATCATGTGGCCGCGCGCCATCTCGTCGAGCGAGGCGAGGTGCGGGAAGCCGGGGGCGCGGATCTTGAGGCGGTAGGGCTTGTTCGCACCGTCGGACACGAGGTAGATGCCGAACTCGCCCTTGGGCGCCTCGACCGCGGCGTAGACCTCGCCCTCGGGCACGTGCATGCCCTCGGTGAACAGCTTGAAGTGATGGATCAGCTCTTCCATGTTGAGCTTCATCTCGCCGCGCGAGGGCGGCGCGATCTTGTGGTTGTCGACCATCACCGGGCCGGGGTTCTGGCGCAGCCAGTCGATGCACTGCCGGATGATGCGGTTCGACTGGCGGAACTCCTCGATGCGCACCAGGTAGCGGTCGTAGCAGTCGCCGTTCCTGCCGACCGGGATGTCGAACTCGACGCTTCCGTAGACCTCGTAGGGCTGCTTCTTGCGCAGGTCCCATTCGACGCCCGAGCCGCGCAGCATCGGACCGGTGAAGCCGAGCGCGAGCGCGCGCTCGGGGCTGACCACGCCGATGCCCACGGTACGCTGCTTCCAGATGCGGTTGTCGGTGAGCAGCGTCTCGTAGTCGTCGACGCACTTCGGGAAGCGCTGCGTGAAGTCGTCGAGGAAATCGAGCAGCGAGCCGCGCCGGTTCTGGTTCATCCGGCCGATCGCCTTTTCATTGTGGATGTGCGAGACCTGGTACTGCGGCATCGCCTCCGGCAGGTCGCGGTACACCCCGCCCGGCCGGTAGTAGGCCGCGTGCATGCGCGCGCCCGACACCGCCTCGTAGACGTCCATCAGGTCCTCGCGCTCGCGGAAGCAGTAGAGGAAGACGGTCATCGCGCCGATGTCGAGGCCGTGCGCGCCGAGCCACAGCAGGTGGTTGAGGATGCGCGTCACCTCGTCGAACATCACGCGGATGTACTGCGCGCGCAGCGGCGGCGCGACACCGAGCAGCTTCTCGATCGCCATCACGTAGGCGTGCTCGTTGCACATCATCGACACGTAGTCGAGCCGGTCCATGTACGGCACCGACTGGATGTAGGTCTTGTGCTCGGCGAGCTTCTCGGTGGCGCGGTGCAGCAGGCCGATGTGCGGGTCGGCGCGCTGGATCACCTCGCCGTCGAGCTCGAGCACCAGGCGCAGCACGCCGTGGGCGGCGGGGTGCTGCGGGCCGAAGTTCAGCGTGTAGTTGCGGATTTCAGCCATTCTTCTCTTCGCCGTAGTGCTTTTCCCGCACGATCCGGGGAACGACTTCCCTCGGGTCGATGGTCACCGGCTGGTAGACGACGCGCTTCTGCTCCGGGTCGTAGCGCATCTCGACGTGACCCGAGAGCGGGAAGTCCTTGCGGAACGGGTGGCCGACGAAGCCGTAGTCGGTGAGGATGCGGCGCAGGTCCGGGTGCCCCTCGAACACGATGCCGAACAGATCGAACGCCTCGCGCTCGAACCAGCCCGCCGCCGGCCAGACTTCGACCAGCGAGCTCACCACCGGGAACTCGTCGTCCGGGCAGTACGTGCGTACCCGCAGCCGCCAGTTGTTTTTTACCGATAGCAGGTGAACGACAGCCGCAAACCGGCTGCCTTCGCGCGGCTTGTCGCCATAGCTCGCGTAGTCCACGCCGCACAGGTCGATCAGTTGTTCAAAACCTTCTTTGCGCAGGCGCTCGGCGACGCTGCGGTAGTCGGCCGCCTTGACCTCGACGGTCAGCTCCCCCAAGCGCTCGACGGGATTGAGATCCTTGATCGAATCGAAAAGCTTCTGCAGCTTCGGCGTCATCTAGCGCGCTATGGTGTTCGTTCTCTTGATCTTGTTCTGGAGCTGCACGATGCCGTAGAGCAGCGCCTCCGCGGTCGGCGGGCAGCCCGGCACGTAGACGTCGACCGGCACGATGCGGTCGCAGCCGCGCACCACGGAGTAGGAGTAGTGGTAATAGCCGCCGCCGTTGGCGCACGAGCCCATCGAGATCACCCAGCGCGGCTCGGCCATCTGGTCGTAGACCTTGCGCAGCGCCGGCGCCATCTTGTTGCACAGCGTGCCGGCGACGATCATGACGTCGGACTGGCGCGGGCTCGGCCGGAACACGATGCCGAAGCGGTCGAGGTCGTAGCGCGCGGCGCCGGCGTGCATCATCTCCACCGCGCAGCAGGCGAGGCCGAAGGTCATCGGCCAGAGCGACCCGGTGCGTGTCCAGTTCACCACCTTGTCGACGGTGGTGGTGACGAAGCCCTGTTGCAGGACGCCTTCTATTCCCATTCCAGGGCCCCCTTCATCCATTCATAGACGAAGCCGACGGTGAGGATGACGAGGAAGATCATCATCGAGAGGAAGCCGGCGAAGCCGATGTCGTTGATCACCGCGGCCCACGGGAAGAGGAACGCGATCTCGAGGTCGAACAGGATGAACAGGATCGCCACCAGGTAGTAGCGCACGCCGAACTTCATGCGCGCGTCCTCGAACGCCTCGAAGCCGCACTCGTAGGGCGAGAGCTTCTCCGGGTCCGGCCGGCTCGGCCCGAGCAGCTTGCCGAGCACCAGCGGCGCCACGCCGACGGCGAGGCCCACCAGGATGAAAAGCAGAACCGGAAAGTATTCTGCGAGCATAGTGTGGTGCCCACGAGCAGACTCGAACTGCTACGGCTTTTTAGGCCACTAGCCCCTCAAGCTAGCGTGTCTACCAATTTCACCACGTGGGCGCTAGTGCCTGATTATCCCCCAAAAAATCATTGCGGTACTTCCTTGCCTGGCGGGGCGGGAGGTTTCGGTTTCGTTTCCTCGGCGGCCTTCTTCTCCTGCTTCGCGGGCTGCTGCTTCACTGCATCGATCACGCCGCCGGGCTCGAGCGGCCGCTTGCTCGAGACGTAGGCGAGCGCCAGGCTGATGATGAAGAACAGCGTCGCGAGGACCGCGGTGGTGCGCGACAGAAAATTCGCCGCGCCGGTGGCGCCGAACAGGCTGCCCGAGGCGCCGCCGCCGAACCCCGAGCCCATGTCGGCGCCCTTGCCGTGCTGGAGCAGCACCAGGCCGATGATCGCCAGCGCCACCACCACGTCCGCGACCACGAGTACGTTATGCCAGAAGCTCATATCGATGCTGCTTTCACGATGTTGAGAAAATCACCTGCCACGAGCGATGCGCCGCCGATCAGGCCGCCGTCGACGTCGGGCATCGCGAAAATCGCCGCCGCATTCTGCGGCTTTACGCTGCCGCCATAGAGGATGCTAGTCCCCTGGGGCAGCTTTTTCCGCAAGAATGCGTGTACCGCCTGCGCCTGCTCCGGCGTCGCGTTCCTGCCTGTGCCGATCGCCCACACCGGCTCGTACGCCAGCACCGAGTTTTCAAAAGAATTCTTTTCCAGCACCGCGTCGAGTTGTTGCGCCACCACCGCCTCGGTGCGCCCGGCGTCGCGCTCCTTCAGCGTCTCCCCCACGCACAGGATCGGGGTCATCCCGGCCGCCTTGACCGCGGCGAATTTGGCCGCCGCCAGCGCGTCGGTCTCGCCGTACAGCTGCCGGCGCTCCGAATGCCCGACGATCACGTAGCGGCAGCCCAAGTCAGCCAGCATCGCCGCGGAAACCTCGCCGGTATACGCACCCTGTGCATGCTCGCTCACGTTCTGCGCGCCCCACGCAATCCGCGTGCCGCGCAGCCGCTCGGCCACCTGCGCCAGATACGGAAACGGGGCGCACACCGCGCAGCCGGAGGGGTTTGCCTTGACGAGCTCGTCCAGCAGCGCGGCAATCGAAGCCCGGCTACCGTGCATCTTCCAGTTGCCCGCGACCAGCCGGCTGCGCTTCATCCAGCGCGCAATTTTATCACCCGCTATAGCGGCGGATCACGTCCGGATCCGGGTCGGCGCCCAAGCCCTGCGCCTGCGGCACAGGGAGCTCGCCTTCCCTTGGCTGCAGCGCGGATCCATACAGCCCGGCAAGTTACTTCTTCTCGGTGTCGGAGTAGCGCGTTTCGATGCTGTCGATGTGGGCGCGGTCGTAGCTCTTGGAGCGCACGTCCTCGGTGCGCTCCTCGACCCAGCGGTCGCTGACCCGCCGCGACTTGTACACGAGGTAATGCGCGCCGAGCACGAGTCCCCAGCCGACGAGCGGCCAAAACGCCCACCAGTCGCCGCCGACGAACCAGTTCGCGGCGTTTAAGGCGAGGTTGCCGAGGACGAACGCCCAGAGGTGCGGGCGGAACACCGGCTCATCCCGGCAACTGGGGCCAGGCGCGCGCCACCGCTACGACGCGGCGCGAGTAGGCGAGCCCGGCGAGGGCTGCCACGACCAGCAGCACCTTCTCGGCGGTCTCGAGGCCGGGATGAAAGCCTTCGAGCGCGAACCCGGCGAGAGCGGCGAGCGGCGCGAACGCGCACCACAGCGCGGCCCAGGGATCTCGCGTCATCCCCAGGAGGAGCGCCGCGCAGCACACCGAGAAGGCGTAGAGCGAAACCCAGTTCGAGGGCGCCGCGATCGCTATCACCCCCGAAGCCACACCCATGAAGATCGCGTAGGCGAGCAGCTCGTAGTGTGCCTGCCGGCGCGTCAGGTTGGCGACGCGCGTGAAGTACGGCGTGCGCTCGTCGTTCCAGACGTAGCGCTTGACCAGCTTTTCCCAGTCGAGGTCCATCTACTCCGCCGCTGGGGTGGCGGCTGGCCGCGCCTTGGCCGGCTCGGGCGCCGGCGCGGCGGTGCCCGGCGCGTCGGAAAGGCGCAGGCCGTAGTCGTCCTCGAGCCGCACGCGCGTCTTGCCCTCGACCTTGGCGTCCTGCTCCGGCCAGTCCAGCGTCATGAGCGGGAAGCGCAGGTCCTGCGCGCGCATGATCAAGCGGCGCGACCCGCTGCACCCGCCCGCGCTCGGCGCGCGGCTGCGCGGGCTCGCCGACGAGGAGCAGCGCTTCTTCCGCGACCTGAACGAGGCGCGCCTGGCATGGAAAGCCTGAAGCTCGAGCGGATTTCGTTCCGCTATCCGGGCGCGGCCGAGGACGCGCTGCGCGAGGTCAGCCTCGAGATTTCCGCCGGCGGCGTGTTCGGCCTGCTCGGGCCGAACGGCGCCGGCAAGACCACCCTGCTCTCGGTCATCGCGGCCACGGCGCGCGACGCGCTCGCCCTCGTGCCCCAGGACCACGCCTTCTACCCGATGCTCACCTGCCGCGAGAACCTGCGCTTTTTCGGCGGCGTGCAGGGCCTGCAGGGCAGCCGCCTGAAGGAACGCGTCGAAGCGGTGGCCGCCCTCGCGCGCATCGAGCCGGTGCTCGCGCGCCGCGCGGGCCAGCTCTCCGGCGGCTTGAAGCGCAGGCTGAACCTCGCGATCGGGCTGCTGACCGAGCCCGGCCTGCTGCTGCTCGACGAGCCGACCGTGGGCGTGGACCCGCAGTCGCGGGCTTTCCTGCTGGACACCATCCGCTCGCTCGCCGGCCCCGGGCGCATCGTCGTCTACACCAGCCACTACATGGAGGAGGTGCAGCAGATCTGCGACCGCGTGGCGATCCTCGACCACGGCCGGGTGCTGGTTTCCGGCCTTCTCGAGGAGATCCTCCAGGAGACATCCGGAATCCTCTCGCTCCGCCTGCGCTCGCCGCTTCCCGAGCGCCTCGCCGCCGAATGGCGCACGCGCTACGCGCTGCAGGACGACGGCGGCGCGCGCTACCGGCTGCGCGTGGACGGCGCGGCCGAGGTGCCGCAGGCCCTCGAAGCGGCGCGCGCCGCGGGCTGCGAGCCGCTCACGATGAGCTACGGCCGGCGCGACCTGGAGCAGGTGTTCATGCAGCTTACCCAGCGCTCGCTGCGCGACTGATGCGTCCTCTGCTCGCGATCTGGGAGAAGGAGTGGCTGGCGCTGTCGCGCGACGTCCACGGGCTCGCGGTCCTGTTCCTGATGCCGGCGGTGTTCATCGTCGTCATGTCGCTCGCGCTGAGCGACGCGTTCAAGGATGACGCTGGCCGCCGCACCGACTTCGCGGTGCTCGCGCCCGGGGCGCCGCAGCTCGCCGAGCGGCTCGCCCGGCGCCTCGCCGGCGAAGGCTTCCACGCCGTGTCCGCGCCCGCCGACGAGGCTGCGGCGCGCGACCGCCTGCGCCGCGGCGCGCTCGGCGCGGTCCTGGTGGTGGGCGGCGACCCCGCCGCGCCGACGCTCAGGGTGCTCGCCGACCCGGCGCTGCCGCCGGCGCAGCTCGTCGCCTTCCAGCAGCGCGTCGCGGGCGTCCCGCTGCCGGGCGTCGAGGTGGTCGGCAACCCGCGCGGCGGCCGGCCCTCGTCGGTGCAGCAGAACGTGCCGGCGTGGCTCATCTTCGGCATGTTCTTCGTGGTGATGCCGATGTCGGCGCTGTTCCTGGTCGAGCGGCGCGAAGGCACGCTCGCGCGCCTGGCGAGCCAGCGGGTGCCGTTCGCGCTGCTGCTCGCCGGCAAGATCGGCCCCTACTTCGTCATCAACCTGGTGCAGGCCGTGCTGATGCTGGCCGCCGGCGTCACCCTGGTGCCGTGGCTCGGCGGCGAGTCGCTCGCCCTGCCGGCGCGCTGGGACCTGCTCGCCGCGGTCGCCGCGTGCACCAGCCTCGCCGCCATCGGCTGGGCGCTGCTGGTCGCGGTGTCGGCGCGCACGCTCGAGCAGGCGACGGTGATCGGCGGCGTGGGCAACATCCTGGCGGCGGCGATCGGCGGCATCATGGTGCCGCGCTTCGTCATGCCTCCGGCCATGCAGAGCCTCGCGGAGATCTCGCCGATGGCGTGGGCGCTCGACGGCTTCCACGCCGTCATCCTGCGGCACGGCGCCGCCGCCGACGTCGCCGCGCCCTGCCTGAAGCTTCTCGTGCTTGCCGCCGCGCTATCGGCCGCCGCGATCTTTATTTCGCGCAGCAGGCCGCTGTCGCCGTCTTGACCGCCTCCGCGCCCAGATGTCAACCGTTTCCTGCGGCTAATGCGGGGGCTAGCGCGCGGCGCGCCTGACGGCGTCGGCGATGGCGCTGGCGGCCGACTCGATCACCTTGCGCGGCTCGCCCTCCACCATCACGCGCAGCACCGGCTCGGTGCCCGAGGGCCGCAGCAGGACGCGCCCCTTGCCGTCGAGGGCACGCACGGCGCTGGACTGTGCCTTTCTTATTCCTTCATGTTTTTCCCACCGGAAGCCGCGCGGCACCGTCACGTTCACCAGCACCTGCGGAAACATCACCAGGTCGGCGGTCAGCCTGGCGAGCGGCTTGCGCGACTCGCGCATCGCCTGCAGCACCTGCAGCGCGGAAACGATGCCGTCGCCGGTGGTGTGCTTGTCGAGGCAGATGAGGTGGCCCGAGTTCTCGCCGCCGAGCAGCCAGCCCTTCTCGCGCATCAGCTCGAGCACGTAGCGGTCGCCGACCTTGGCGCGCGCGAACGGCACGCCGAGCCGCGCCATCGCCTTCTCGAAGGCGAAATTGGTCATCAGGGTGCCCGCCACGCCGGCGAGCTTCTGCCTGCTGCTGCGGTGCTTGGCGATCGCGAACAGCAGCTCGTCGCCGTCGTAGCTGCGCCCGGCGGCGTCGACCAGCAGCACGCGGTCGGCGTCGCCGTCGAGAGCTATGCCCAAATCGGCTTTTTGTGAAATCACTTCCTTCTTGAGCGAAGCCGGAGCCGTCGCCCCAACCTGCTCGTTGATATTGAAACCGTCCGGCTTGGCGCCGATGGCGACCACGTCGGCGCCGAGTTCGTGGAACACGTGCGGCGCGACGTGGTAGGCGGCGCCGTGCGCGCAGTCGACCACGATCTTCAGCCCCTTCAGGTCGAGCTGCGTGGGAAAGGTCGACTTGCAGAACTCGACGTAGCGCCCGGGGGCGTCGTCGACGCGCCATACCTTGCCGAGCCGGGCGGCGGGGTTGCAGCCCATCGGCCGCTCCATCTCGGCCTCGATCTTCGCCTCGGTGGCGTCGGGCAGCTTGAAGCCGTCGCCGGAGAAGAACTTGATGCCGTTGTCGGGGTACGGGTTGTGCGACGCGCTGATCACCACCCCCGCGGTGAGCCGCAGCGCGCGCGTGAGGTAGGCCACCGCCGGCGTGGGCATCGGGCCGCACATGTGCACGTCGATCCCGGCGGCCGAGAAGCCGGCCTCGAGCGCCGACTCGATCATGTAGCCCGAGATGCGCGTGTCCTTGCCGATGAGGACCGCAGGGTGAGGGTTCCTGTGAAGAAGAATCCTTCCTGCTGCGTAGCCGAGGCGCAGCACGAACTCCGGGGTCATCGGGCTCTGCCCGACCGTGCCGCGGACTCCGTCCGTGCCGAAATGTTTTCTCACCTAGAGGTTTCCACGAAACGCTTGCCAAACCGCGATGACGTCGCGCGTTTCTCTCACGTCGTGCACGCGCAGTATTGTCGCCCCGCCCTGAAGCGCGAGCAAAGCCATGGCGAGGCTGCCGGCGAGGCGCTCCTCGACCGGGCGCCCGGTGAGTTTCTCCAGTGTGGACTTGCGCGACAGCCCCGCCAGCAGCGGAACCCGCAACGCGGCGAATTCCTTCAGGCGGCGCAGCAGCTCGAGGTTGTGCGCGGCGGTCTTGCCGAAGCCGAACCCTGGGTCGACCACGATGCGCGCGGCCTCGATTCCACTTGACATTGCGGTCTTAACTCTTTCTTTAAGAAAGGATTTAACCTCTCCAACGACATCCCGGTAACGGGGGTCGCGCTGCATCGTCGCGGGCTCGCCTTTCTTGTGCATGAGGCAGACGGCGCAGCCGCTGCGCGCGACCGCTTCCAGGGCCCCGGGCGCGGCGAGCGCTTCGACGTCGTTGATCATCGAGGCGCCGGCGGCGAGCACCGCTTGCATGACGCCGGGGCGTCGGGTGTCGATCGAGACCGGCAGGTGTTTCACTTCCTGGAGAACCGGAAGAACGCGCTTCAGTTCCTCCTCTTCCGAAACCGGCGCCGCGCCGGGGCGCGTCGATTCGCCGCCGATGTCGACGATGTCGGCGCCGTCCTGCGCGAGCTGCCGCGCGCGCGCGACGGCCGCCTTCGGATCGAGGTAGCGGCCGCCGTCGGAAAAGGAGTCGGGCGTGACGTTCACCACGCCCATCACCAAGGGACGCTCGAGCGACAGCTCGAACCTCCCGCAAACCAACTTCTTATGCGGAAGGCGCAGGCGCGGTTGCGCCCTCGGTGCCGCCATCGCCTGCCGGCGGCTTGGCCGCGGCCTGCGAGCCGCTCGGCTTCGGCGGCCGCGGCGGCTTGCCGGCCATGATGTCGCCGATCTGGTCGGCGTCGATGGTCTCGAGCTCGAGCAGCGCCTTCGCCATCGCCTCGACCTTGTCGCGGTTCGTTTCCAGCAGCTGGCGCGCCAGGCGGTACTGCTGGTCGATGATGCGCCGGATCTCGGAGTCGACCTTCTGCATGGTCGCTTCCGACACGTTCTTGTGCGTGGTGATAGAGCGGCCGAGGAAGATCTCGCTGTCGTTCTCGCCGTAGACCATCGGCCCGAGCTCCTCGGACATGCCCCACTGCGTCACCATGCGGCGCGCGATCTCGGTGGCGCGCTCGAAGTCGTTCGAGGCGCCGGTGGTCATCTGGTTCATGAACAGCTCTTCGGCGATGCGGCCGCCGAACAGCACCGCGATCATGTTCAGCAGGCGGTCGCGGTCCTGGCTGTAGCGGTCGGTCTCGGGCAGCTGCATGGTGACGCCGAGCGCGCGGCCGCGCGGGATGATCGTCACCTTGTGCACCGGGTCGGTCTTGGGCAGCAGGCGCGCCACGATGGCGTGGCCCGACTCGTGGTAAGCGGTGTTGCGGCGCTCTTCCTCGGGCATCACCATCGAGCGGCGCTCGGCGCCCATGATGATCTTGTCCTTGGCGCGCTCGAAGTCGTCCATGTCGACCAGCCGCTTGTTGCCGCGCGCGGCGAACAGCGCCGCTTCGTTCACCAGGTTGGCGAGGTCCGCACCGCTGAATCCCGGCGTGCCGCGCGCGATGATGTCGGGCTTGACGTCCGGCGCAAGCGGCACCTTGCGCATATGGACTTTCAGAATTTCTTCCCTTCCCCTGATATCCGGCAATGGCACCACCACCTGGCGGTCGAAGCGGCCCGGCCGCAGCAGCGCCGGGTCGAGCACGTCGGGCCGGTTGGTCGCGGCGATCACGATCACGCCCGCGGTGCCCTCGAACCCGTCCATCTCCACCAGCAGCTGGTTGAGCGTCTGCTCGCGCTCGTCGTTGCCGCCGCCCAGGCCAGCGCCGCGCTGGCGCCCGACCGCGTCGATCTCGTCGATGAACACGATGCACGGTGCGTGCTTCTTGGCCTGCTCGAACATGTCGCGCACTCGAGCCGCGCCGACGCCGACGAACATCTCGACGAAGTCGGAGCCGGAAATCGAGAAGAACGGCACCTTGGCTTCGCCGGCGATGGCGCGGGCGAGCAGCGTCTTGCCGGTGCCGGGCGCGCCGACCATCAGCACGCCGCGCGGGATGCGGCCGCCGAGCTTCTGGAACTTGGAGGGGTCGCGCAGGAAGTCGACCAGCTCGGCCACTTCCTCCTTCGCCTCCTCGCAGCCGGCGACGTCGGCGAAGGTGACGGTGTTGGTCGATTCATCCAGCATGCGCGCGCGCGACTTGCCGAACGAGAACGCGCCGCCGCGCCCGCCGCCCTGCATCTGGCGCATGAAGAAGATCCACACGCCGATCAGCAGCAGCATCGGGAACCAGGACACGAAGATGTTCATGAGGAGCGAGGGCTCCTCCTCGGGCTTGGCCTCGACCTTGACGCCGTACTTGAGCAGGTCGGACACGAGCCAGATGTCGCCCGGCGAATAGCTCGTCACGCGCTTGCCTTCGGCGGTGGTCGCCTTGAGCTGGCGGCCCTCGATCGTCACCTTGGTGATGCGCCCGGACTTCACCTCCTCCAGGAACTGCGAGTACTCCATCGGCGCCTGCGCCGCCTGGCGGGTGTTGAACTGGTTGAACACGGTCATCAGCACCAGCCCGATGACGAGCCAGATGACCAGGTTCTTCAGCATGTTGTTCAAGTACTTGGCTCCTTGCGCACGAGTCAGGGCATCTTACTCGGCGCGCAACTTGCGCGCCACCACGTAAGTCTCGGCCGATTCACCCCGCGAAGCCGAGGGTTTTACCACTTTTACATTTGCGAACGCCGCCTTCAGCCGCTCGCGCAGCTCGTCGAACGCCTCGCCGTGGAAGGCCTTGGTGACGAAAACACCGCCCGGCTTCAACACTTTGCGGCAGAGCCCGAGCGCCCCGCCGGCCAGCTCGAGCAAGCGCGCCTGGTCGACGCTGGCAATGCCCGACAGATTCGGCGACACATCGGAAAGCACGATGTCGGCCTTCTCCTTGAACGCGAGCTGGCGAAAATCGCCGCGCACCACCGTAACCCCGGAGATGGGGGCCATTTCGACAAGATCAACCGCTATCACCCGGCCGCCGGGCTTCACCTTCCGCGCCGCCACCTGCGACCAGCCGCCGGGGGCGGCGCCGAGGTCGATCACGGTCATCCCGGGTTCGAGAATGGACTCTTTCTCATCTATCTCCAGGAGCTTGAACGCGGCCCTGGAGCGGTAGCCCTGCTTGCGCGCCTGCTTGACGTAATGATCGGTGACGTGCCGCCGCAGCCACTCCTTGCTGGACTTGGCCACTTATCTGCGGACCTGACTCCAGGGCAGGTTCATCACGCGATCGCGCACCCGCTCCAGGCGGGCCGTTTCGCGTGCGCCAGGCGTGCGCAGGTGAAGCCGCTGCGGGTGGCGCAGCGAGCGCCGCGCCAGCAAGGTCCTCAATTGCGGCTCTTCCAGCGGCGAGTCGGCGAGGCGCCGCACCTGGCCGCCTTCGACCGCGGCGATCGGCAGGCCGTCCTTGAACAGGATCCGGTTGCGGTGGATCGCCGGCACGCGCGCTTCGGGCGTCAGGATCCCGACCAGGTTGAGCGGGTCGGCGGCGCTCAGCACCACCAGCTCGCCGATCTGTTCGCTCTTGCGCACCGCGCGCAGCCGCCCGACCGCGTCGGGCGCGGCGAACTGCTCGCCGCCGAAGCCCTTGACGAAGCGCCCGCCGCGGATCTCGCCGCGGGCCTCGAGCCGGCGATACACGCGGACCAAGTCGCGCCACGGCGGAAGACGCGACTCTCTTTCCAATAAAGAACGAAACACGACGCCATGGCGCTTGAGCAGCGTGCGCGCCACGGCCTCGAAGTTGTTCTCGAGCGAGTTCGAAAGCAGCGCCCAGCGCCCGGCGGCCTCGACCAGGCCCCTGCGCTTCTCCGCCGGCGCGAGCAGCGCGCGCAGCCCGGCGAAGCTGTCGGCGCTGACCAGGCCCGCGCCGACCAGCTCGGCGAGCGCGCGCTCGACGATGCTCGGCAGTTGGCCGCTCGCGGCGACGAGATCGTTGAAGAAGGAGGCACCGCGCTTTTCCAGCAGCGCCTTCACCGACCGGGCCTCGGCACCGAGGCCGCCCGGCGCCGCAGGTTCCGCACCCACGGCGTGCGCGCGCAGCATCAGGGCGATCGGCGAGCTCTTGAGCGGCACGCGGGTCCCCGCCGACAGGCGCCCCCACGCGACGCGCCCGCTCAGGCAGAGCCGGTCGATCTGCCCGGGCTCGTAGTCGGCGACGCGCGCGGGCAGCACTTCGTGCTCCCATGCCGCGGCGGCGAGCTCGAAGCCTTCGAGCTGCTCGATCACCGCCGCCAGGCCGTCGGCGCCCCGTACGCGGTCTTCTTCCGCGACGTGCTGCCAGTGCATGAGGAAGCGCATGAACTGCGCCGCGCTCACCGGCTCGATCTCGGCGCGCAGCTTGTTCAGCGTGTAGCGGTGGATGCGCGCAAGCAGGCGCCGGTCGCACCATTCGAGCTGCTGGCCGGAAGTAAACCTGCCCCTGAGGATGCGCCCCTGCCCTTCGAGCGCGAGCAGCAGCACGTCCTCCGGCGCGGCGACCGGGCCGAGGACCTCCAGGCGGCTCGCCAGCAGCTCCTGCGCCGAATCGTCCTTGCGCTCGACGGCAAACCAGCGGTTTTCGATCTTTCTGACTCTGGAATCCAGCTGGTTCAGAAGTGGACGCCACTGGGCTTCGATTTCCGCATCCTCGAAATATCCGGCGACCATCAGCGCGTCGTGCAGCTCGTCGGCAGTGTTCGCGACCGGCCAGGCTTCCTCGCGCACGCGCTCGATCGCCGCCGGATCGAGCGTGCCGAGGTCGTCGGCGTGGCGCGGCTCGGTGGCGCGGCGCGTGTACACGGCGCGCGTGCGGCGCTCTTCGAGCGGCGCGTCGTCGAGGAAGGTGTAGACCGCGGAGTTGAGCAGCTCGTGGCTGAGCACCGAGGGCTCGGGCAGGTCTTTTGCGACCAGGCGCACCTCTCCGGCAAATATCTGTTTCAAAGTCTTTTCCAAACCCGGAAGGTCCATCGCCTCTTCCAGGCAGTCGCGCATCGCCTGGTCGACGAGCGGATGCGCGGGCACCTCGCGCGCGCCCTGGAGGTTGTCGAGGCAGGCGGCAGCGTCGGGAAACACGCTCTGCAGCACGTCCAGGGCGTACATGCGCTGCAGCTGCCCGGGCACCTTCGCGCCGTTGCGGTTGCGCGGCACGGCGAGCGCGAGCGTGGCGGTCCAGCGCCAGCGCGTCTCGAAGATCGGCGAGTCGAGCACCGCCTGCACCAGGGTGTCGCGCACCGTGTTCGGGTGCAGGTAGCGGAACACGTCCTCGAGCGGGAACGAGTGCGGCGCGCCGAGCGACAGGATGATCCCCTCCTCGGTGGCCGCCGCCTGCAGCTCGAAGTTGAAGCCCTGGCAGAACTTCTTGCGCAGCGCGAGCCCCCAGGCGCGGTTGACGCGGCTGCCGAACGGCGCGTGGAGGCACAGCTGCATGCCGCCCGACTCGTCGAAGAAGCGCTCCAGCGCCAGCGTCTCGCGGGTCGGCACCACGCCGAGCGCGCGCTTGGTCTCTCCGAGGTACACCGCGATCTGCTCGGCGGCAGAACGGGGCAGCTCGTAGTCGCTGACGAGAAATTCGATTGCCGGCCGCAATTCTTCAGGCGAGCGCGGATCGTCCGGCCCGGCAAGCAGGGCATCCACCTTCGCCCGCAGCCGCGACACCGCCGCGCTCATCTCGTCGCTGCGCGCCGGCGCCTCGCCGAGCCAGAACGGCATCGACGGCGGCTGTCCCGCGGCGTCGGCGACGCGCACCACGCCGCCGTTGATCTGCAGGATGCGCCACGAGGTATTACCGAGCTGGAACACGTCGCCCGGCAGCGACTCGATGGCGAAGTCCTCGTTCAGCGTGCCGATGGTGTGGCCCTCGGGCTCGAGCACCACGCGGAAGTCGAACACCTCGGGGATCGCGCCGCCGTTGGTGATCGCGGTCATGCGCGTGCCCTTGCGCGTCCTCAGCTTGCGGTTGACGCTGTCGCAGTGAACCAGCGCGCCGCGCCTGCCGCGGCTGGTCGCATAGCCTCGCGCGAGCATTTCGACGATCTCGTCGAATGTTCCCGCTGCGAGATCCCGGTAAGGGAAAGCATTACGAAACAGATTCAGCAGGCCATCCTGATCCCACTCCTCCTGCGCCGCGACCTCGGCCGCGACCTGCTGCGCGAGCACGTCGCGCGGCGCATCCGGCACGCTCACGCGGTCGAGCTCGCCGTCGCGCACCGCGCGCACCATGGCGGCGCACTCGACCAGGTCGTCGCGCGTCAGCGGGAACAGGCGCCCCTTCGGCGTGCCGTTCACCGTGTGCCCGGAGCGCCCCACGCGCTGCAGGAGCGTGGCGATGCGGTTCGGCGAGGAGATCTGGCACACCAGGTCGACGTGGCCGATGTCGATGCCGAGCTCGAGCGACGCGGTAGCGACCAGCACCTTCAGCTTGCCGCTTCTCAGCCGCTCCTCGGCGTCGAGGCGGACTTCCCTGGCGAGGCTGCCGTGGTGCGCGGCGACGAACTCGGCGCCCAGCTTCTCGGAGAGCTGGTGCGCCATGCGCTCGGCGAGGCGCCGCGTGTTGACCGTGATCAGCGTGGTGCGATGCGCCCCGATCAGCTCGACGAGGCGCCGGTACAGCTCCTGCCAGATCTCGCCCGACATGACCGCTTCGAGCGGCGAGCCCGGGACCTCGATCGCCAGGTCGATCTCCCGCTGGTGGCCTTTGTCGACGATGGTGACTTGTTCCCGGGTCAGAAATCTTCCTACTTCGTCGATCGGCTTCTGTGTAGCCGACAGGCCGATGCGCTGCAGCTTGCGGCCGCAGACGTGGTCCAGCCGCTCCAGCGACAGCGCGAGGTGCGCGCCCCGGCGCGACTGCAGCACGGCGTGGATCTCGTCGACGATCACCACCCGCGCGGTCCTCAGCATGGCGCGCGAGCGCTCGGCGGTGAGCAAGAGATACAACGACTCCGGCGTGGTGACCAGGATGTGCGGCGGCGTGCGCAGCATCGCCGCGCGCTCGGGCTGCGGGGTATCGCCGCTGCGCACTGCCGCGGTGATTTTTACGGGCGACAGGGCGTGGATCTCACGCCGTGGCACGGCGAGGTTTTTATGGATATCGGCGGACAGGGCCTTGAGCGGCGACACGTAAATCACGCGCACTTCGTCCGGCAGCCCGGCCTCGGCGCCCTCCCGGAAGAGCTGGTCGAGCGCGGTCAGGAAGGCGGCGAGGGTCTTGCCGGAGCCGGTGGGGGCGGCGATGAGCGTGTGCTCGCCGCGGCGGATGGCGCTCCAGCCTTCGAGCTGGGCCGGGGTGGGCTCGCCGAAGCGGCCGGCCCACCAGCGCTGCAGGACCGGATGAAAATCAGTCGGTAGCAAGGCGCCATTTTGACATTGGCGGCGTATCCGTGGAACGTATCGGCGCGTGAAGCACCTCACGAACGAATGGCCCGAGCACGCCGCCGCGCCCGGGACGCATGCGCGCGTGCTGGAGCTGATGCAGCGCCGCCTCGGCTCGCTGACGGGGCTGCTGATCGCCGACCTGCCGTGCGGCGCCGGCGCTTTTTCGCGCCAGCTGGCCGGGCTGGGCGCCGACGTGACCCCGATGGACATCGCCGCGGTCGAGCCGTTCCTCGGCGAGCGCCAGCGCCGCGAGCGGGTGGACGCCAACGGCCGGCTGCCCTACTGCCGGGGCGAGCGCAGGTTCGACGTCATGGTCAGCATGGAAGGCATCGAGCACCTCGAGAACCCGACGCAGTTCCTCCGCGAGTGCGCCCGCGTGGTCAGGCCCGGCGGGCACATCTTCCTCAGCACGCCGAACGTCGACAGCCTGCGCTCGCGGCGCTACGCCCTGGTACACGGCTTCCACCGCTATTTCGGCCCGGTGAACGACACCGACAAGGACTCCGGGCACCTGCACCCGGTCGACATGATCTTCATGCACGGCGCCTGCCGACGCATCGGCCTCGAGATCCTCGAGACGGCGGTGAACCGCATCGAGAAGAAGAACTGGCTCACCGAGCTGCTGCGGCCCGTGCTCACGCGCCGGCTGCCGCAGTACATGCGCGGTGAGATCCCGTTCTACGGCGACTGCATCATCTACGCGCTGAAGGTGCCCGGCTGACGCCGGCCGGCTAGCCGATCCTGAAGCGGATGATGTCCGCGCCGGTCGAGGACTGCCCGAAATGGTCGGCGAGCGCGATGGCGCCGCTGCCGTGCAGACGCACCGGCGTGTCGCACACCTGCGGCGGGCCGCCTTCGCCGAAGCGCACGCAGGTGCCGTTCTGGCTCAGGTTGGTGAGCACCGGCACGTCGCCCTCCCAGACGATCTTGGCGTGCAAGCGCGAGACGTGCGCGACCGGCACGTTGATGTGGCTCTCGAGCGCGCGGCCGATGATGATCTCGCCGTCGGCGGAGCTGAAGCGGCGCTCGCCGTCCTTGAATTGCAGGATGATCGCCGGCTTGGGCTTGGGCGGCGGCGGGGGGGGCGGTGGCGGCGCGGCCACCGGCTTCGGCTGAGGCGGCGGGGGTGGCGGCGGCGCGGCCACCGGCCTGGGCGGCGGCGGCGCGGCTGCCGGTTGGGGCCGGGGCAGCGTCTGGGTGTGCGAGGCATCCGGGGCGGCGGCGCCGAGCTCCTTGGCCTGGTAGGCCGTGACGCCCTCGAACTGGCCGCGCGGCGCCAGCGTGGCGTACTCGAATTTGCCGAGCGCGCCCTTCATCGCCTCGTCGACCAGGATCTCGCCCGGCTTCGCTTTCTCCAGCAGCATGCCGGCGGCGGCGACCGCGTCGCCCGAGACCTTGCCGGCGATCACGCGCACGCGCCCGAACGAGAGACCGGCGCGCAGCTTGAGGGTGACCTTGGCCTGGGACTTCGCCAGCTGCCGCTGCGCGTCGAGCGCCGCCTTCAGCGCCGACGGCGCGTCGGGGAAGCTGCTCAGCATCGCCTCGCCCACGGTGTGCGTGACGACGCCCTTCGCGGCCCTGACCGCTTCGGTGATCATGGCTTTCGCCTGGCCGGTCTGCTGGGCGCCGAACCACCCCTGCAGCGCGCTGCCCTGCGGCTCCTTCGACTCCACGCTGCAGATCTCGGCGAACATCAGGCCCTGCGAATTGCTAAGGGTGCTCATGCATCCAGGCTCAAGGGTTCCTTGGGCACCGAGATGCAGGTCAGGCAGCTGCCTTTCTCGATCTCGGCGTCCGGCTTGCGCAGATAGTGTACCTGCCCCTCGCGCACGGCGGTGGCGCAGGTCCCGCAACTGCCGGCGCGGCAGCCCGAGTCGATGCGGATGCCGTTCGCCTCGGCGAACTCGAGCAGCGAGCCGGCGCCCGACCACGCGATTCTCTTGTTGGAGCGCGTGAACGCGATCTCGAAGGCGCCGGCCGGGGGCGCGGCCTGGGTCGCCTGCGCGACCTTCTTGACCGACGCCGGCCCGAACGCCTCGAAGTGGATGCGCTCCTCGGGCACGCCCCACTCGCCCAGGTCGCGGGTGAGCGATTCCATCATCGGCGGCGGGCCGCAGATGTAGAAGTCGAAGTTGTTCACCTGCAGCACTTTCTTGAACAGCTCCACGCTCACGCGCGCGGCGTGCTGGTAGTCCTCCTCCGCCTTGTCCTCGGGCAGCGGGTCGGAGTAGCAGACGGCGAGGCGGATGTTCTGGTGCTGCGTGGCGAGCTCGCGCAGGTGGTCCTTCATGACGTGCTCGCGGCCGTTGCGCACGCCGTAGAAGAACCAGGTCTCGCGGCTTCCCGCAGTGCCAGCGAGGTAATTGAGCATGCTCAGCACCGGGGTGACGCCGACGCCGCCGCCGATCAGGATCACCGGGCCGTGGTGCTCCACGTCGAGGTGGAAGGCGCCGCCGGGCGCCTTCACGTCGAGGATGTCGCCGACCTGGATGCGGTCGTGGAAATGGCTCGAGGACAGGCCCGGCGGCGCGTCGGGCTTGCCCGGCGGCGGCGGGATGCGCTTGATGGTGACGCGGTAGTAGTCCGGGTGCGGGCTGTCGGACAGCGAATAGCAGCGCGTCACCTCGCGCGGCTGTCCCGGGATGCCGAGCCGGAAGGTCAGGTATTGCCCGGGCAGGTACGGCGGCAGCGGCCGCCCGTCGTGCGGCGCGAGGTAGAACGAGCACACCGACTCGGCCTCCAGCACCTTGCCGTCGACGCGGAACTTGCGCCATCCCGACCACGCCGGGCCCTTCTGGCTCGCCGCCGGCGCCAGCGCGGTGTTGACGCGCTCGAGCCGCGCCCGCAGCAGCGCGCGCTCCTCCTCGTGCAGCTGCGCGAGGCGCGCCTGCCTGCGGACCGCGCCGTGCAGCAGCAGCCCGAGCCAGGCGAGCGCGAGCACCGTGGCGGCGAGGGCGAGGGTATGGACGACGATGGCCATGGCTAGAACTTCTTCCGGATCTCGATGCGCACGCCGCCGACGTCCTCCAGGCCGTTGCGCTCGGCGAACATGGCGTCGGCGCGGAACAGCCAGGACTTGTCGATGTTGTGCTGGTAGCGCAGGCCGACGGCGTTCTGCGGGCCCGGCACGGCGCGGTCCGCGGCCTGCCCCAGCGTCTGCACCGTGGCCACCTCGAACACGATCTGCTTCTGCAGGCTGAACAGGTACTGGATGCCGATGGCGCCGCCCGCGGTGTTGTTCGCCGTGTCGTCGAGCTTGGGAAAGCCGGTCAGGCCGTCGGTCTCGAAGTTGATGCCGGTGTTCTTGAGGATGCCGCCCGCGCCGGGATCGCGCGCCACCGACTGCGGCCGGTCGAAGCCGGCGAAGAAGTTGACGTACGGCACCAGGGTGAGCGGCTTGTGCGTGACCAGCGAGTTCTCGATCAGCAGCAGCGTGCCGTCGGCGGTCTGCTTGAAGCCCGCGTCGCGGTGCTGGCCGAAGTTGTGGATCACGCGCACCGAGTTGGACAGCCAGCCGCCGTAGCGCCGCGAGAACGCGATCGCGACGTTGTGGTAGCTCTGGTCCTTGAAGCCCTTGTCGCTCTCGCCCGCGGTGTAGGCGTAGCCGAGCTCCCAGTAACCCTGGTTCGCCTCGATGAACGTGGTCAGGCCGTAGACGTCGGCCTCGCCGTTGGCGACCTTGCCGGCGGCGTCGCGCACCCCGCCCGAGTCGACGTTGGCGAAGCCGGCGAAGAAAGTGACGTCCATGTTGGAGATGTCGAGCCTGCGGCTGTTGCGCGCCGGGAGGCTGAAGGCGAAGCCGTTGAACGCGTCCTCCAGCCAGATGCCGTTCTGGAACAGCAGCGGTATCTTGCCGGCCGCGAACGGCAGGTCGAACTTGCTGTAGCGGCCGCGCATGCCCGCGAGCATCGCGCCCATGTCGCCCTCGAAGAACAGCGTCTCGGGCTTCAGGTCGCCCTCGCCGCGGCACTTGCCCTCGCCCGCGATGCGCTCGCAGCGCGTGAAGTTCGCGCCGTCGTCGAGCGGGCGGAAGAAGGCGTGGATGCGCTCGGTGGCGGTGAGCTTCCAGTCGACGTCGAGGTTGAGGCGCGTGGCGAGGATCTCGCGCTCGACCCCGCCGTCGTCGATGTAGGCGAGCGCGGTGCGCCAGTCGCCGTAGATCGAGAACGCCTGGTCGGTCGGGTTCTTGGCGCCGAGGAAGCCGCCCGAGGGGTCGTACGGCCCGCCCTCGTAGATCGAGCGCCCGAGCTCGAGCATCGGCCGCGGCGTCTGCACGCGCGACTTGCCGCCGTAGATCTTGAGCTGCTCGTCGGGGTCGTAGGGCTTGGTGGCGTACGAGGGGTCGGGCGCGAACACCTTGCCGTCGTACGGCACCGGGCGCGCCTCGGGCGCCATCTGCGGCTTGTCCTCGGCGGCGTGCGGAGCCGCCGCCTGCAGCGCGAGCGCGCCGGCGGCGAGCGTGGCGGCGATGCGCTTCATGGCTTCACCTCGAATTCCACGGTGTACGGATGGATGTCGAGCATCCACTCGTTCATCGCCTGCTCCATGTCGATGGTGGCGCCGACGAAGCGCATGAAGTAGATCGGCTCGGCGCGGCTGCGCATGCGCACCGCGAGCTTGTAGGTGCCGGGCTGGCGCAGCGCCGACGACGGCACGGTGTAGCTCGCCGTGCGGCTGCCGAGCGGCGGGATCGAGCGCCCTTCCATGCGCACGAACGGCGGGTGGTTCATCACCGACACCGGCTGGCCGGGCGGCCGCAGCAGCGGCAGCTGGTCGATGTCGAAGTTCACCGGCAGGTACATCTCGCGGTCGGTGCCCTTGACGTTGGTGGTGAGGAACTTGGTCTGCAGGTTGAACAGCTGGCCGTCGTGCGCGATCTTGCCGGCGCGCACGTCGAGCGAGTGCAGGTCGGCCATGTCGCCGATGCTGTCGACGTAGCCGCTCTCCCACACGCGCTTGCCGTCGGGCGCGAGCAGCGCGACGTTGAGCCAGATCTCGGGCTGCGCGCCGAGCGAGCCTGAGGGCATGTTGTGCCCCGGGTTGGTGTTGGTCACCTTGTAGGAGAAGCGCAGCGACGAGCCGGCGCGCGGCGCGGAGCGGAAGAACGGGCCGTCGATCTTCGAGCCGTTCTCCATCACCTGCCTGCGCTGCTCGCGCTTCTCGTTGATCTTCTCCAGGTTGGCGGCGACGATGCTCCAGGCCTGCGCGCGGTCGCCCGCGTCGGACCACTCCGGCGGGAAGCCGGCTTTCACCTTGCCCGAGCGCAGGTCGCGCTCGAAGTCGTCGCTGCCCCATCTTGCGCGGTAGTCGAACTTCAGCCAGCGCTCGATGCTCCAGTCCTCCGGCGCGTCCTTGTTGTGCGGGAAGATGCCGGGGTGGGCGATCGGGTAGCCCGGCCCGAAGAACGAGTGGTTGGTGCGCCGGCGCTGCGGGTTGAGGCCGCGCCCGCCGCTCATGCCCTCGGCGACCGGGCCCGCGGCGTAGCCTTCGGCCTTGCCCGGCACCTTGCCCATGTGGCACTCCTGGCAGGTGACGCCCTTGTCATGCGCGGGCGAGGCGCGGTACTGGTCCCACACCACCTCGAGCTTGATGCCGAGGTTGACCGCCACCTGATGGCACGAGACGCAGAACTCCGACTGCGAGATCTGCTCGAACTTGACGCCCGCGGTGTGGATCGCCATCGCGCGCGCGCCTTCCTCGGGCGTGGTGGCGACGCGGTAGCGCGTGCGGTTCCTCACCACTTCCGCCACGCCGTCGCCGCCGAGCGGGCCGTACACCGGCTGGTAGATGTTGCCCGGCGTGATGCGCCGCTCGCCGTTGGTCTTGAAGTATTCCTCCGACACGCGGTGGCAGCTGATGCAGGTCACGCCCTCGCGCGACACCGCCGAGCGCTTCCACAGCGGCGCCTCGCGCGGCTCGTTCAGCGTGGTGCCGACGCTCATGTGGCAGCGCACGCAGAAAGTGCCGATGGTCGGCGCGAGGTCGGTGATCTTCTGCTCGAACTTGTGGAACATCGGCGAGATGCCGGCGTAGGCGTGGTTCGAGACGCGCCACTCGTCGTAGATCTGCTCGTGGCAGCCGGCGCAGCGCGTGGCGCCCGGATAGGGATCTTCGGCGAACACCTTGGCGTGCGCCGCGGAGGGCGTGGCCTCGGGTTTCGCGCCGGCCGGCGGCGCGCCGCGCGGCCCGCGCTGGGCGTCGGCGGGTCCGATGAACGCGAGCGAGAGGCAGATCAGCGCGAGGATGTTTCTCATTTCTTGGCCCCTTCTTTCTTCGGTGCTTCCTTGACGGGTGCTGCTTCCTTGATGCTCTGCTGGCGGAACCCGGGCTTGAGCTGGTGGTCCCGATGATAGTTGTGGCACACCTGGCAGGCGGCGTCGACCGATCCCTCGCGGTGGCAGGCGACGCAGGCCTCCTTCTTGATGCCGGCGAAGCTGCTTTCGTAGGCGTCGGGCTTGGGCTGCTTGGCGGCGTGGTACTTGACGTAGCGCGCGCCCGAGCCGAGCTCGTGGCAGCTCTTGCAGCCGGCCTCGGGATCGAGCAGCTCGAGGTGCGGGCCGTGGTTGTAGCGCACGTTGTCGCGCGGCGGCGCGCCCGCGTACCTCCAGGCATCGCCCGCCTTCGCCGGCGCCGCGGCGCGCAGCGACGCGGCGTGGCACTTGCCGCAAGCCCCCGGGCCGGTCTCCCCGTCGAGGAAGGCGTCGAACGCTTCGTCGGCGCCTTTCGCCGAGCGCAGGTGCTCGACCCACGCCCTGACCACGGCATCGGCATGGCCGCGCGGCCGGTAGAACAGCGACGGGTTGCCGTCGGCGTTTTCCCCTGCCTTCCAGCCCGGGTTGTCGTCAGGGTCGCGGTCCGGCAGCGGCTTTTTCGCCGCCCATGCCGCGCCCGCTCGCTGTGCCGCGGAATCCAACCCTTCGAACAGTGCCGCGGCACGTTTGCTCCCCGCCGCGTCCACGAGCGCAGCGGGACCGGAACGTGCCATGTCCTGGAACAGCTTGCCGAGGCGCCTGCCGGCTTCCGCCTCGTCGCCGTCCTTCTCCATGCCGAGCAGCACCGATGCCGCGAAAGTCAGCCGCTCGGGCTCGAGCAGCATCAGCTCGGCCTTCTGGATCTGCGCCTCGTGGCAGCCGGCGCAGATCTCGGCGTAGGGCTTCGGGCGCACCTCGCGCGTCGCGCGCTCGACCTCGTGGCACACGGTGCATTGCGTGCGCGCCACGGCGGCGAACTTGGGCGCGCGCTTGGCGTGCTTCGGGTCGCTGAAGTACTCCTTGATGTGCTTGGCGTGGTTGAAGTTGATCGCCCCGGGACGCGTGTAGGGGAAGCGCTCGCCGAACGGGGGGTGCCGGGCGGCGAAATCGGCGAAGGATTTCTGGTGGCAGTTGCCGCACACGAAGTCGGGCACCCGGCCGAGGGCCATGCCGGCGCCGCGGTGCTCGGAATGGCAGCGCACGCACGACACCTCGCCGAGGTCGGTGCGCTTCGGATAGGCGGTGTTGTGCGCGCGCATGGCGGGCTCGGCGAAGCCGTGGCATTCCAGGCAGCTCGCGCTCGGGTCGTTCTTGCGGAACGCGGCGGCGAGCCAGCCCGCCGCGTCCTTGCCGTGGCTCGCATGGCACGCGGCGCAGCCCTGCTCGCGCGTGAAGCCGGCGTGCACGCTGGAGAGCCGGCCGGCGTCGAGCGCCGCCGGGTTGACCACCGATTTCGCGGTCGGGTCCGGCCCGATGATCAGCAGCACGACCAGCGCGAGCACCGCGGCGGCCGAGACCCGGCCGCGCAGGCGCCGCAGGGTGCTCACCGGCGCGCAGGCGGGGTGCGGGTGGTGGCAGCGGCCGTCGGGGAACGGCCCCTCGGCGCAGCGCCCGCCCGCCACCTTCGGCCGCCGGCACTCCCAGCGGTCGCCGATGCGCACCGGGATGCATTCGAAGGTGCCGCCGCACTGCCCGCCGAGCGAAGGCCCCTGCCAGCAGGCCTTGCGCCAGAGCGCGCGCCGGCCGCAGGCGTAGGGCTGGCCCGGCCGCTCGTAGGCAGTGGCGTCGTGGCTCAGCTCGCGGTCGGTGCTCACCGGTAGATGTTCACCAGGAGCAGGTGCCAGCACGCCAGGCCGACCAGCAGCACCGCGGCGGGCACGTGCACGAACAGCCACAGCTTGAGCACGCTCTGCAGCGCGTAGTGCGCGTCGAGCTGGTCCTTGCGCAGGGCGAGCTTCTCGACGCGCTCGAGGATGCGCAGCTCGCTCTCGTTCAGGTAGCGCCGCAGGGCGTGGATATGCCCGTCGATCCAGCGTGCGCTGCGCCCGCCGCCCACCAGGTGGCTGAGCAGGAACCGCGGCCGCCTGAAGAACCAGTGCAGCGACTCCGCGTAGAAGCGGCCGAGGGTGTCGGAGCCGGTCTCGCGCACGCCCTGCACGATCAGCGCCTCGGCGCGCTCGCGCAACGCGGCGAGCTTCGAGGGGATGCGCTCGTAGATCACCTCGCGGTCGACGCCCACCAGCCGGCGCGGCAGCAGGCGCTCGAGGAAATAGCCGGCGATGCCGGAGAGCGTCACGGCGTAGAAGCACAGCGCCAGCGCCTGCTCGTAGAACCCGTCGGGCCACAACCCGCCGGCGTGCTGCAGGTAGAGCGCCACGCTTACCGCGCCGAGCACGCCGTGGCCGATCATCCACGCCCGCGCGCTGCCCACCGGCAGCACCAGCAGGCGCTTGCGCAGGTTGAAGAGCGCGAGGGCGAGGATCACGGCGAACAGCGCATAGCCGGTGATCAACGATCCGTCGCGCAGCGTGCGCTCGGCGCGCAGCGCGGCGCCGGCGATGAGCAGCCAGGCCCCCAGCCCCACGCCCCAGAACAGCAGCTGCTGGCGCCAGGCGTTCATCCGCCGAGCGCCTTGGCCTGGCCGATCAGCGACTGGATGTCGACGCGCTGCAGCGCGCCGTGCGGGCAGGCGCGCTCGCACGACGGGCCGGTCGGCAGCGAGTGGCACAGGTCGCACTTGGTCGCCTTGAGGATCGGCTCCTTCGAGCCGGGGTCGATCACCTGCCGGCCGTCGCGCTCGCGGATCGGCACCAGGCGAATGTTGTCGTAGGGGCAGGAGTTGGCGCAGGTGCCGCAGCCGATGCAGGTGAGGTCGTTGATCACCACCGAGCCGCCGGCCATGCTGCGGTGGATGGCGCCGGTCGGGCAGCCGATCATGCACACCGGGTCGACGCAGTGCATGCAGGCGTTCGCCACCATCCACTTGCCGAGGACTTCGCCCTGGCGCACGAAGCGCGGGTTGCCGCCGTGCGTGTCGGCGCAGGCGCGCACGCAGTCGTCGCAGCGCACGCAGCGCTCCAGGTCGATCAGCATGGTCTTGGTGCCGTTGATGTAGCGCTTGTCCACCGCCCACTCGAGGAACGCGTCCTGCGCGATCGGGCGTGCCGCGGCGTCGACCAGGCGGCTCGCCGGCGCCTCGGTGCGCGGGAAGATCAGCTCCGCCACCACCGCGTACGGGATGCGCAGCACGTGCAGGTAGCCGAGCGCGCTCAGGCTCGCCTCGTAGGGACAGTCTTGCCCGCTCTTCCAGGCTTCGTGCAGCTCGTCGAGCCCGAAGTGGTCGCCGTTGCGCAGGTAGGTAAGCGTGCGCGCGCCATGCCCCAGCCCGATCGAGACGCGGCCGAAGCCGCCGATGACGAGCAGCAGGCCGTCGGGGTAGTCGCCTTGCTGCGCCACGGGCGGCTCCTTGGGCGCCTCGCCAGCGCCGGCCTTGTACTCCACGTACCACTCGTAGGAGCCGTAGGTCTCGAACAGCGTGCGCGAGGCCACGGTTTGCAGCGCCTTTTCGTCGAGCCCGGCGAGCAGCGGATGCTCGACCAGGTGGTTGCGCAGCTGGTTGTCGCGGTAGCCCTGCTCGATCCGGGTGCGCCACGCGTCGTCGCGGTTCTTGATGTCGCGCAGCGCCTGCCAGCGCATCTCGAGCACGCGGCACTCGGTCTCGGCGTACACCGTGGCGGTGCGCTGCACGCGGCCGAGCGCGGCGATCTCGCCGAACAGCGACCCCGCCGGCAGCGGCGCGGTCTTGTAGGGCGGCGCGAGCGGCGGCAGGCGGGCGCCGCTCGCCGCCGGCTTCACGCCCGCGCCGAACAGCGCCGCGCGCTCGGCCACGTCGAGCAGCGAGCTGCGGCGCTCGCCGCCGCTGCCCTTGCGGGCGGCCGCGCCCTCGTAGAGCGAGGTGTCGCGCACCTCGGGCAGCGTCGACCGACGCAGCACCTCGGCCAGCGCGCTGAGCACGCCCTTTTTCTTCTCGGCGATGCGCCCGAGCAGGCGCTGCGGCAGGCCGGGCCGCAGCACCACCTGGACCGTCCCGGAAAGCACGAGGAAGGCCGAGTTGCCGTAGTCGCCCTCGCGCACGATGATGTCGCCGGGGTCGTAGCGGACGATGCGGCAGTCGTTCTTCAGGATGCCGCGCAGCGGCGCCGCCTTGGGGAAGCGCGCGGCGTCGAGCGAGGCGAATTCCGGCCGGGCAAGCAGCGCGTCGACGTCGTAGTCCGACATCGACGGGTCGAAGGGGGCGTCCCAGCGCTTGGGACGCTGCATGAGCTGCGCTTCGCGCATGCCCTACTCCTTCGCCCGGGTTCCGCGCCTCACTTGTAGTTGTTCTTCGCGGGGAGCTGCGCTTTCACCTTCACGCTGAGGTCCTTGTCCTTGATCGAATCGGCGAGCTTGCGCGCGTTGTCGTGGCTCGGGGTCTTCAGCACCGCCGCGACCTCGGGCAGGTCGGCGACCGCCTGCAGGGCCTTGGCCGCGTCCTGGGCGCGCTTCTTCTGCAGCGCCGCGTACTTCGGGTGGCTCGACTTGGCCGCGGCCGCGCTCGCCGAGACCAGCTGCGCGGCCTTGCCGGTGACGAACAGGCGCGCAGCCTCCGCCGGCGTCATCTCGGCGTTCTTACTGAAGTCGGGCGGGTAGAAGCGGTGCCGCACCGAGCCCTGCGAGAAGCGCACCAGCTCGAAATCGGGCTCGCTCGGATGGCCGGCGTCCAGCATTTTCGCCAGCACGTCGGCGCCCAGCTTGGGATGCGCGAGCCCGTGGCACTCGTTGCAGTTGGCGGCGATGTCGTAGTGCATGAACGACCAGATCATCCCCGCCTTGCGCGCCGCCGCGAGGCGCTTGGCCTTGTTCGCCGCCGACTCCTTGGCCGGGTCGTCGATGCCCTCGCCGTAGAAGTTGTGCACGTCGCGCCAGTCGGACGAGGCGCCGTGGCAGCTTTCGCAGGAAGGGCCGGACGCGACCTGGGGCTTGGCGGTCGGCGAACTGCGGGTCTCGGTGTAGTGGCACAGCACGCAGTTGGGGTTCTGGCGCATGCTCGCGCCGCCGCCGGCGGCGTCCAGGATCTTCTTCGCCTGTTCCTTGCGGTGCACGGTGTTGAACGACTTGAAATGCTGGGTCTGCTTCCAGACCTCGGTTTCCGCCTCGTGGCACTTCTCGCACTTGCGAAAGCCCTCGGCGAAGGGCGCGGCGCAAACCGGCCCGACGGCGAAAACGGCCGCCAGCAATGCGAGCCGCCCAACGGCTCTTATTGGCATTTCCCCCCCCCACCGGAAAAGGTTGCTTACTGCCGTGGAATTTTTCACACTTCGGACTGAAAGGTCAACACGCACAGCGGTCCATAACCCGGTGAATTTACACTTGACTGTAACCTAGCGCGCAGGAGGAACGCCGTGACCGAAAACCACCCCCGCCGGAGAGGCATGCTCGGCCTCGAGCAGCTGCGCGCGCAGGTGCAAAAAGGCGAGATCGAGACCGTGCTCGCCGGCTTCACCGACCACTACGGCCGGCTGGTGGGCAAGCGCTTCGACGCCGAGATGTTCGTCGACGAGATCGCCGCGCACGGCGGCCACGCCTGCGACTACCTGCTCACCGTGGACATGGAGATGGAGCCGGTGCCCGGCTACAAGTTCGCCAACTGGGAGCTCGGCTACGGCGACGTGCACATGGTCCCGGATCTCGACACGCTGCGCGTGGCGAGCTGGCTCGAGCGGACCGCGTTCGTGCTATGCGACGTGAAGAGCGAGAAGACGCACGACCACGTCGCGGTCGCGCCGCGCTCGATCCTGCGCCGGCAGGTCGAGGGCGCAAGCAAGGCGGGCTACACCGGCTATGCCGGCACCGAGCTCGAGCACTACCTGTTCCAGACCAGCTACCGGCAGGCGGCGCAGCAGGACTACCGCAACCTCGAGCCCGCCGGCTGGTACCTCGAGGACTACCACATGCTGCAGGGCACCCGCACCGAGGGCTTCCACGCCGCGGCGCGCCGCCACCTCAAGCTGTCGGGCGTGCCGGTGGAGAACTCGAAGGGCGAATGGGGCCGCGGCCAGCACGAGCTCAACGTGCGCTACGCCGAGGTGCTCGACATGGCCGACCGCCACGTGGTGTTCAAGCAGTGCCTGAAGGAGATCGCCGAGGCCGCGGGCATGAGCGTCACCTTCATGGCCAAGTTCGCCGCCGACGGCGCCGGGTCAAGCTGCCATATCCACTTCAGCCTGTGGCGCGACGGCAGGAATGTCTTCGAAAAGCAGTCCGCGGCCTTCAGGCACTTCCTCGGCGGCTGGATCGCGCACGTGCCCGACGTGATGGTGTTCTACGCGCCGACGGTCAACTCCTACAAGCGCTACGTCGACGCGTCGTGGGCGCCCACGCGCCTCGCCTGGAGCATGGACAACCGCACCGCCGGGTTCCGCGTCGTCGGCTCGGGCCAGAGCCTGCGCATCGAGTGCCGCATCCCCGGCGCCGACTGCAACCCCTATCTCGCGCTGGCGGCCTCCCTCGCCTCGGGCCTCGACGGCATCGCCAACAAGATCGAGCCTCCCGAAGTCTTCGTCGGCGACATCTATCAGGCGAAGAGCCTGCCGCGGGTGCCTTACACGCTCAGCGCAGCGATCGGTTTGTTCGAAAAAAGCCAGTTTTCGAAAAAGGCTTTCGGCCAAGAGGTCCACGAGCACTACAGCCACTTCTATCGCACCGAGGCGGCGGCCTATGACAAGGCGGTCACCGACTGGGAACGCAGGAGATATTTCGAGAGGATATGAGACTCAGAGACAAGGTTGCGCTCATCACGGGCGCGGGCAGCGGCATCGGGCGGCAATCGGCTTTGCTCTTCTCGCAGGAGGGAGCGGCCATCGTGGCGGTCGATGTGAATGAAAAAGCCGCGCAGGAGACCGCGGGCATGATCACGAACGCGATCGCCGTGCGGGCCGATGTCTCAAAGGCGGGCGACTGCGAGCAGATGGTGGCGGCCGCGGAGAAGAAGTTCGGAAGACTGAACGTGCTGTTCAACAACGCCGGGATCATGCACGGAAGCGACGACGACGCGGTCGCCACCAGCGAGGAGGTCTGGGACCTCACGCTGGACATCAACGCCAAGGGCGTGTTCCTCGGCTGCAAGTACGGCATCCCGGCGCTCAAGCGCGCCGGCGGCGGCTCGGTGATCAACACCGCGTCGTTCGTGGCGCGCCTGGGCGCCGCGACGCCGCAGATCGCCTACACCGCGAGCAAGGGCGCGGTGCTCGCGATGACGCGCGAGCTGGCGGTGATCCACGCGCGCCAGAACATCCGCGTCAATGCCCTTTGCCCGGGGCCGCTGAAAACCGAGCTGCTGATGAGCTTCCTGAACACCGAAGCAAAAAAGCAGCGCCGCCTGGTGCACGTGCCGATGGGGCGCTTCGGCGAGGCCGAGGAGATCGCCAAGGCGGCGCTGTTCCTCGCCTCCGACGACTCGTCCTACGTCACCGGCACGGATTTCCTGGTCGACGGGGGCATCACGGCCGCTTACGTCACGCCGGAATAGTCGCGCCCGAATCTATTCCTCCCTGCCGGCGTAGGCACCCGCCGTCCGGGGGAACATCGCCTTCACGATCTTCAGGCGCGAAATGTCGGCGGTCGCGTCCATGTGCAGGAAGATCGAGGCGTCGCGGAACAGCTTCTCGACGCCGAAATCGAGCATCGCGCCGTTGCCGTCGTGCAGCTCCATCGAGTGCTGCGCTACCTTCATGATCTCCTCGGAAGCGAACAGCTTCGCCATGTTGCACAGCGCGTCGGCATCGGGCGCGTCCTCGTCGACGGCACGCGCCGCCTCACGCAGCAGGGAACGCGTTGCGTGCAGTTTTGTAAGCATCTCTGCGAGACGCAATGCGACGGCCTGGTGCTTGATGAGGATGCGCCCGCCCTGCACGTAGCTCTGCACGTACTCCGCGGCGCGTTCGTAGGCGGCCATGCCGACCCCCAGGTTCTTCGCCGCCTGGATGATCTTGCCGGGGCGGAAGTAAATCCCCGCGCTTCCGAGCGCGTCGCCCTGCGCCAGCAGGTGATCCTTCGGCACGCGCAGGTCCTCGAACACCAGCTCGCCGTTGTTCATGAAGCGGCAGCCGATGGTCTCGTTGCAGCGCGCCACGGTCAGCCCGGGCGTGTCCCGCGGCACCAGGAAGCTCGAGGTACCCTGGAGCATGCCGACCTTGGGATTGGTGTTGGCATAGACCACGAACAGGCCGGCGTCGTAGCCGTTGCTGATGAACTGCTTGCGGCCGTTGATCACCCAGTTATCGCCGGCCTCCACCGCCCTCGTGTGCATCGCGGCCTCGGGCACGTTGTACGGCAGCCAGCGGTCGGAGGCGCCGCGCGGCTCGGTGAGGCAATGCGCGAGCAGGAAGGCAGGATCCGCCACCAGCCGCGCGAACCATTTCTCCTGCAGGTGCCGGGGGGCAAAATTGCGCAGCAGCACCGCCACCTTCCAGTTCTGCACCAGCTTGTCGGCGAGACCGGAGTCGCCGCGCGCGATTTCCTCGGCGATCACGGCGAAGGTCTGCGTCTCGGTCGCGGCCTCGAGCTGCACGCCGCCGAACGCCTCGGGCACGCCGATGGTGCGGATGCCGATGCGGTCGGCCTGCTCCAGGATCTCGCGCGGCAGCCGCGCGCCGGGGTCCATCAGCCATTCGCGCTGCCAGTCCTTGCGGATAAAAGGCGTGACGACGTCGTCCACGAAAGCGCGGCAGCTCGCGCGCATCAGGCGCTGCTCTTCGGACAGTCCGCGTTCGATCATTTCCATGGCGTTTGTTCCTGATTTTCAATTGTTAAAGCGGTGCTGCGATGCGGCAAAGATCTCCGGTTCCGAAAAGCTGTTGCCGC
>Ga0247727_10002273_pt1 | contig 44221 bp, 39 predicted proteins | sample WisWelCaveWW1625_FD_202498 | JGI IMG/M metagenome (GOLD analysis project Ga0247727, IMG submission 202498) | Biofilm microbial communities from Wishing Well Cave, Virginia, United States - WW16-25 | ecosystem: Environmental > Aquatic > Deep subsurface > Groundwater > Cave microbial mat | place...
CTATTGAGACGCCTGTCAATGCGCGCATTTGGCGATCATCTCGAATTTCTGGTGCCATGCTTGTTTTCACTCCGGGTAATTTTTCGCTCAAGTGTACTTGATTTACCTATTCGGGAACAACTCTAATGTGCATGCGATTGTTCAGGGGGAACACCCCAAAGAGAAGCAAACCCATCGTCCAAAACTGAATAGTTCTCCCGGACCCGAAGGAGGCGAAACCATGTCCAGCACCAACGATTGCGGATGCCCCGAACCAAACGCACAGCCAGCACCTGCGCTCTCCAGGCGCGAGTTCCTTCAAGTTGGCGGGGTGTTTGCGGGCGCGGCGGCCCTGCTGCCCGTGTTTTCGCAACGGCTCCTGCTCAACCCGATTGTGACTGTCCCCACGGATGAAGACCTTGAGGCCGCTTTGAAGATTGCGGTCAACGACCCGATGTATCTGGAAACGCTGGCCGCACTGACCGCCAGCGGCTTTGCCTTTGATGCCAGCCTGCAAGCCGTCCTGTTCCCCTCCATGCAGGATAAGCTGGTCGGGTGGGTGCTGCGGCAGGTGAAATCGGAGAGCCTGCGCTTTGGCGCGGATTTGGCTTTTACCGTTGACCTGTCAGCCTCCATCCTGACTTCGATACAAACCGTCCAATAATCTATTGGGCATCTCAAATTCGAAAGCCCCGAACGCCTCAAGTTTTGCCAACGGAGTGTTGCGCTTGCCTACAAATGTTTTGATTTACCAGCAACAATTGGTACATAGCAAAGCTTGGACGATGGGGCCAGGTACCGCCGCGGCTGAGTGGTGCAAAGGCGGAATAAAGGACAATGAAGAGGGTCACGCCAGCACCTTACGGGAAATCTCTGCTCATCATTCCTTCTTTGCCCGCCGTAACATTTCCTATTCGCCGTTCGGATGGACATACCGTTGGCATAAGACACAATTTCCCAGCCAGATGTATTATGTCCTGAACGAGCCGGAAATTGGCAGTCGATCATTAAATCCGACGCTTTCACCCTGCCCAGGCAATCCAACGCAGGGGTGCTGGGAGCCGTCGGATGCCAGCCTCGACCCGGAGTTTGCTGGGATTACAGCTTACTGGGATTACAGCATTACTTCATCGGCGGGCGATCCAATATATTGCAGCGGCAACACAAGCGATCACAGGCGCGTCTTTCCCAATGTACTTGCATACCTGTACTTGAAATTGTGGCGGGAACTCCTGGCAAGTAATCCCAACAATCACCTCATCCTACCGCCCTCTGCAGCGCGCGAACGCTTGGGGAATATTAACCCAATCTTTCCCTCCCCTGACGGAAACGATTTTTACCGGCAGACCTTTTATGACAGTGTCTTGCTTTCGGGCGTTACAATTGGCAGTGATACTCAATCGCCGATTACCGTCCAGCAAATGAAGGCGCTGCACGTTCATCACTATACCCGAAACCCGGCAATCCTTCCGGCGCGTGGTCCCCTCGAAACTACCGCATATGACGCCAGCATCATTCGCGAAGCCGCGGAGTGGTCTCGGGATACATATTATCTGCCCTTCAACCCATCACCAGCAAACCAAAACCTACCAATGGACATCGTGCTAAGCGAGTTTGGCTTGCCATGGCAGGATCTGACACCAGGATTGTGGGAAAATAACCCACTCCGTTATACCGGCTACTTCCCCAACATGCAGGAGGGCTTGAATTGGTGGAACAGCCTGTTGTGCTGGATCACCCGCCGTGCACCAGTTGAGTGTAACCTCCAAACCGGCTATGCACTTTACGCCGCCATTCACAATCCGACCGTCCCCCCCTATACCATAAACTCAGCATCGACACCAACGACCCCGAGAAATCAATATTACTATGATGCCGGGACGGAATCCCGGAAAGTCTTCAATGCCATGGAAAGCATTGATACAACTCAGAACATATATAACAACCCATCCTGTGGGGCGACTTACGAGCGCATCTTTTCGACCTATCCTAAATTGGAATGGCATCCGTTTGGAACCGAACCGATTGATTGGCGCGTCACGCCGTTTGGTGTATGCTATGCGGTGTGGGCGCAAGTGGGGGCGGACAAGTGGAATCAGCTGGGAGGATTAGCGGATGGCTGGCTTTCAAGTTATGGGGAGGGTTGGCTCGGCTGGAATGGCATTGAGCTGTCCGTGGATGTCGTATTACCGCCAGATTGGAGCACCATTTATTTTCCTGTGATAAAAACCCTTGGGACCCTAAAGAATGACGATGTCCAATTCAATATTTGGACCCCTGTGGACTATCCCCCGCATGACTTGCTCTTGGGAAAGATGTGCATGGCCGACTTTGAGGACACGACCGATTTTACGGTCAACGTTGAGTACCCGTATCCCACAAATCCCCCAACCCTTGAAACCAGAAACCAGCGTGTTTACTCTGCCATGATCTTTCCTGTTGTTTGTTACTCTCCTATAGTTGCGCGCACAATCACGATCAAACTGGAGAGGGTTGATAGCGTGAACGGGGATAATGAGACGGAGATTATTCTTGGCAGACCCATTGTGTTGCCCAACGCCTGTTCCTGGTTTGTGACCCAGTAAGTTGGTTTTTTGCCGAATCCGCTTTAATCAAAGACCGTCTCTCTTTTGGAGATTCGAATGTTACCAAAGTCATCAAGAAACTGGTATATCATGTTGGCTCCCTTACTCAGTTTAGTGTTCCTGATGCCTATATTCCATTTGAAAAGTTTCTCTGCACAGATCAGCACCAGCTTTACTGTAAATACGTCTGGGGATACGCCGGATATCAACCTCGGCGATGGCATTTGCGCAGACGGGTCAGGAAATTGTAGCATCCGGGCCGCGGTGCAGGAATTCGTTTACATTCCGGGCGAGAACTATGTAATTCTGCCATCCGGTTCTTATGTATTGTACTTCCTACCCATTACTGAGACTCTTTCAATCAATGGAGCAGGAAGTTCATCCACGATAATAGAGTCAACTGCTGGACAATATTTCGTGATTACCAATGTTACACCTTCGGTTGAAATGACCGTGACGATTTCGGGTGTTACTCTGCAAGATGGGGTCATTAGCGGGGGTGGGGGCGCGATTGATAACTCAGAAAATCTTGCTCTGAAGGATTGTGTCATTCAAAATAATCACGCCACCCGCGGCGGCGGCATATTTGTGCATGCAAGTGGAAGCCTGATTGTAGATAACTGCGTCTTTTCAGGAAATGTTGCAGTTGAGGGAGGCGCAATCTACTCCGCCGGGGCGCTTACCGTTATGGACTCCAGCTTTTACAATAATGGAGGCGAGGGCGGTGCCATTCGTAATCTAGGTAGTATGTCCATCTCGAACAGCACGTTTAGCGGGAATTTGACGGCCTATTCAGGCGGCGGCATCTATTCGGTTTCCACCCTCCTCGCTTCCATCTCTCATTCCACAGTGGTAAACAACATTGCCGATTTCAATGGCATCGGCTGGGGCGACGGCGGCGGTATCTACAGCGACGGTTCTCTCCTGATTCAAGACACGATCATTGCCAATAATATTGACGGGACGGGCGAAGCCCCCGACTGCGGCGGCGCGCTGGTTTCCAACGGCTACAACTTGATCGAGGATCTTTCCGGCTGCGGCGTCACCCTCCTGCCCTCCGACCTTTTTGGCATCGACCCCCTGCTCGGCCTGCTGGCGAATAACGGCGGCGCAACGCTCACGCACGCCCTGCTCCCGGGCAGCCCGGCGATTGATTCCGGCAACTGCACCGACCCGGACGGCAACCCCGTCCTCTTTGACCAGCGCGGGATGCCGCGCCCGCAGGGCGTCACCTGCGATATGGGGGCTTATGAATATGGGTTCCGGCTGTTCCTGCCGGTTATCATGCGCTGAGGCCGGCCATTGCCGCCCGGCTCGCCCGATTACAGGTAAACCAACTCCATCCAGAAACTGGAAAACAGCGAGGTGACAGTCACCCTCCTTGAAAATTTCTGCCTCGCGTCGTTTTATCAGGGGTCCGTCACCTGCTCTAGCGGGCCAAGATTTCCGGCAGGTCGGAGAGGGAGGCGATTACGGCGTCCGGCCTGATACGGCCAGAACCCATTTCCATTCCGGCTGGATCAACATGTCGGGTAATCCACACAGCCGGCAGCCCGGCCTGGTGCGCCCCCAGGATGTCGGCGGAGAGTGTGTCGCCCACCATGACGACGCGCGCCGGGGGGGCGGACCAATACTCCAGGGCACGAAGGAAAATCTTCGGGTGGGGTTTGCGCAGTCCGAAATAGGCGGAGGTGAGTACAAAATCCAGGAAGGTGCGCAGGCCGTGCGCGAAGACCTGCCGTTGCGGGTCGGCGTCATAGGAGGCGTTGGAGACGATGCCCATCCGGTAGCCGCGTTTGTGGAGGGTGCGCAGGGTGGGAAGCGCCTCCGGTTCGGGACGCCAGTGGCTTTGCGTGACGGTGTAGAAGGCGTCGAGGGCGGTGCGCAGGAGCGGCTCCGGCAGGATGGGCGCGCCGAGGCGGGTGAGGGTGGCGCGCAGGACATGGAGGCTGGTATGCTCAATGAGGTCAATGTCCCTTTGGGCATAGTAATTTTCGAGGGCGGCGTGAAATTCGGTTAGAAACCGCGGCTCATCGAGTTCCAGTCCGGCATCGCTGAGGGGGCCGGGGATGGCCGCGATGGCTTCATGCAAGACTGCGGGCCAGTCCCCCTCAAAATAGACGAGGGTGTTGCCAAGGTCAAAGAGGATGTGGGTAATATCGTGCATAAGTTGTGGGATTCAGGTGGGATAAGTGTGGGATAGTGTGGGAATTGGCGGGAAAACTGGCAGGTTTTTGGGTTTTTGAAGGGATTTCCGTGGATAAACCGGGGGGCTGGTGTGGATAAGTGTATAAAAACGGTGGGGTTTGTGGGATAAAGTGTTTTTCGGTTTGTTGCTTGAATGAAGAACTTATCCGAATATTTTATGAGGAAGCCAGGCATGCCGGAAAATAACCCCAAAACGGGAACGGCTCCTGGCTTCCCAGGTTCCTCATAATTTTTGGAGTTTAGCGGATGGCGCGTGGAAAAACATACCCACTTCGTCCCAACTGTGTGGCGGGTGGGCGCGGGCTTATCCCAGGAGGGAATCAGATTCGATGCGGGGGGCGCGGAAATTGGGGGCGGGGATGACCTGCGCGGGGACGCCGGCTTCGGAGGCGGAAGAGAGGGTGATGGTATAGTCGGCGGCGGTGCAGTCGGACTCGCTGGCGGCGCGGACCAGGTTGAGCACGAGCAGGTAGACGACATCGTAGGCGTGACCGTCAATGGCGGCGCGGCCATTAATTAGCGGGTGGATGTCGGCCTGCTGAGCGCGGATGCCAACGAGGACGCCATCCCGGAGGCCGGACAGGGTGATGGTAGTGAGGCCGGAGGGGAGGACGCGGACAAAATCCACGGCCATCTGGGGGACGCCATCCACGGGGGTGTACGCCTCCCCCAGGGACACCTCCCCCTCGAGGGCCGCGACCGGGTGCTGGAGGCCCTCTTCAAAGTCGCGCAGGAGCAGGGCGATGGCAAAGTCGGTGAAGACCTTGTCGAGGGTGAGGCCCTGTTCGGACAGGGTTGCTTCGAGGGCGGCGTAATCATCCTGGGTTGCCAGGTGTTCCCACAGGCTGAGGATGACGCCGTTGCCGTGGCGCTCGGAGATAAAGCGCAGGAAAATCCACATCCCGTACCAGTGGCCGTCCTCAATGGTGTCATATTCCCCTTCAGCGATCTGGCAGGTGTCGGGGGATTTGTAGACGGTTTCGAGATAGAAGTCGCTGTCGTTGATGTCATCGTAGACGAGGTCTTCCATCCAGGTGGCGGTGGCTTCCCAGAGCCAGGCGGCGGGTTCAAAGCCATCGTAGCCAAACTGGAGGGCGTGGTTAAACTCATGGGCGGCGGTGGCGCGCATGACATCGAGCAGGGGGATGGAGGGATCGCCCCATTCGTCGTTTTCGGCAAAGTCGTTGTCAATGGAGATGTAGGAGTAGGAGGCATACAGCTCGGTGGCCGGGGAGTTGGGGTTGTCGCCGACAAGGGTGTCGTCGTAGCCGCCATCGGTGTAACCGGCCGTGCCATCGTCATAGATGTCCTCGAAATACACGTCGTACAGGTCGCCCCCGGCAATGCCGTTATCGGCGGGCGGGGCGGCCCAGCCGAGCACGTCCACTTCCACCTGCCAGCTATATTCGAAGGCGATGGCCGTTTCCTCCACGTAGTCGGGGATGCCGCTGGTGTCGGCATCGATGGTGGGAACGGCGTGATCGCTTGCGAGGGTGTAGTGCAGGCGGAAATGCGGCGTGTCCACGTAGTAGACGGTTGCGCCCAAATCGGGGCGGTCCGGGTGGGCGAAGCTGGCGGGGGCAACCTGCGGGGCGCTGATCAAACCCGCGGGGTCAGGCGGCGTGGGGGGCACGCGGGTGGGTTCCAGCGGGGTCGCGGTGGGGATGATGGGGGTGATGGTCGGCAGGGGAGTCAGGTAGGGCAGCGGGGTGGTGGTCGGCGGGGTCGGCGGGGCGGGTTCAAATACGCGGGTGACAGCGCGGCAGGAGAGCATCAGGAGGGCAAGCATCCCCAGCAGGAGGAGCCGCCGGTTCAACTTTTCACCGCCACGGCGAGCAGGGAACCGGCGACGATCAGGCTGAGGCAGGCGAGCGCCCAGCTGGCCGCCCCGGCCTGCGCCGCCCGGTAGGCACCGATGGCGGGCAGGGTGACGAGGACGAAACTGGCGAGACGGGCTTCAAATTTGTGGGCGTGCAACCATTTATTCATATCACCCAACCTTGAACAGAAACACAACCAGAATGATCACCAGCAGGAAAGCGATATACCCAGCCAGCCTGCGGATCACCTCGCCCTCCCGCCCCTCCATCCCAGCGGTGGCCGCACCCACCACCACCTTCGTTGGCGCAATCACCGAACCAACCGCCCCGCCCGCCGTCTGCGCCGCCAGCACCCACGGCGCGGCCAGCCCCAAAATGTTGGCAGTGCGCAGTTGCAACGCCGCAAAAATGACATTCGAATTCGTATTACTCCCCGTCATAAACGCGCCCAGCGCCCCAATCAGCGGTGCGACCACGGGAAACGCCCGCCCCACCCCAACCGCCAGCCCGCGCGCCAGCGTATCCGTCATCCCCGACTGCCCCATGATCACGGCCATCGCCACCATTGAAACAACCCCCAGGCTGGAAGACAGGACCCCCGCTATGGTCCCCCCCACAATCCGCCGCGCCGCGCCCGCGCGGTACCAGCCCGCCCTCTGATAAACGATGAATCCCACCAGCGCTGAATACATCAAAATTGCCCCCCCATGCGAGAACCAATGGATCACCCGCCCGGTCTCGCCAGGGTTAATGACCCCCAGGCTGGTCGCCGTTTCCGGGAACTCCACCCGCAATGCCGCCTGCCCGAGGGGGGCCGCGATCCCCGGGATCAACTGCACCCCCAGCATGATCCCGATCAACACCAGATACGCCGAGAGCGCCAGCCATACCGACTTGCCATCCGCCAACGGCGCGGTCCCTTCATCCTTCAGGAACCGTGCCAGCAGGATGCTGGCGATCAGCCCAGCCAGCCCCGCCACCGTCCCCGCCAGGTTCCAAAACCCCGCCGCCGCCATAAAATACTGGACGCCCCCCATCCCGACCCCCAGCACGAGCGCCAGCCCCCACAGACGCCGCACCGCGGCCCAGCCATCCGCCGCGTGGAGGACAGCCAGCGCCGCGCCCACCCCCGCCGCACCCAGCAGGGTTGCCGCGGGCGCAGCCAGTTCTGTACCAGGCAGGCTCGTTGCCGCCATCAACGCCTGGAACGACGAACCCAGCGAACCAAACGTCACCGACCAGGAATGGCCGACCGCTGGGATCACCACCGCCGAGAGCGGCGTGAACCCCAGCCCAACCAGCATGGGCGCCACAATCGCAATCGGCACGCCAAACCCGCCAATCCCCTGCAGGAACGAGGCAAACGCGAAACCCAGGATCAGCGCCAGCATCCCGCGGTTGCGCGTCAGACGTTGGAGGGCCTCCCCCATTGCCTGGATCGCCCCGGCCTCATCCGCCACGCGGAAATGCAGGAACGCAGCCCAAACGATATAAAGCACATCAAACGCCAGCAGGAGCGCCCGCGCATGGGCATAGGCCAGCAATTCCACCCCCGCGCCAAAGAAGAAGATGGAGACGGCCAGCGCGGCCAAATACCCCGCCGCGCCAGCCCGCGCCGCCCCCCAGCGCCGGGCAACCATCAGGTACAGGATGAGCAGGATGGGAAGGAGGGCGAGGGTGAACATGAGGAAAGGATGGAAAGAGAGAATGAGAGAAGGAGTGGATGAAGAAATAATGGAAGGATGGAAAGACAAAAAGACGGAAAGACCGCTCGAATAGTGTCATTCCCTCCTTTTGTCCTTCACTCTTTCACTCCTCGTTCACGGGTATAAAAGTAGATCAGCCCTACCCCCAATGCCAGCGCGGGGATGAGCACCAGCCCGGCCTCCGGGCCAAATGCGCCTCCCGTCCAGATTTCCGGGCCGTCAATCGTATGAACCAGCAGACCCTTGAAATTCAGACCGCTTACAGGCAAGCCAAAGACCTGGTTCTCAAAGAAATTCCAGCCAATGTGCAGGCCAACCGCCAGCCAGAGCGTCCGGGTACGGAAATAAGCATACGCAAAGAACAGCCCGGCCAGCGCCAGCCCGGCCATCGACATCCATTTGAACCCGTCCGGGTTTCTCAGGTGAAAACCGGCGAATATCAGGGATGAGAGAATCACTGCCCCCCACTTTCCTGTTCCGTCCTCAAGGTTCTGCAGGATATACCCCCGAAACTGGAGTTCCTCCGTCAGCCCCACAAGCATGAAAAACACGAGAAATATGAACGCCCGGAAACCCCACTCGGAAAACGATTCCTCCGCCCAGATAAACCCCTCAAAATTGACCCAACCGGCGAGCAGGCAAATCAGGAAGATGAGACCCATCAGCCCCGCGCCGATCCCGATCCCGGCAAACAGGTCGCGGCCTACCTGGCGATCCTGAAATCCCAGACTCTCAAACCCCCTTTTATCCAGCACGCGCCGCGCTGCGTAGACTGCGGCGACCAGCGCCAACCCATCCAGTAATTTCGCCTTGAGCAAGTTGACCGGATCAGAAACCAGCGAGAGATCCGCGTTCAATCGGACAAACCCGGTCCGGAATGCCAGGTAGGACAAGATGAAGAGGGCAGACCCATAGAGGATAAAAAACGCCAGGATGCGCCAACCCGCCTGCAGGCGTTTCTCGTCGCGTGAAACAAAAATATTGGGGAACGCCATCAGCCTTGCTCCTTGTTTCCTTTCTTCTTCTTTTCCATGGCGGCTTTTTTCTTCTCTGGCGTTTCAAACAGCATCCGCTTCACCCCGCCAAAGCGGCTGCTTTTCTCGGCCCGCTGCCGGGACCGGAACATGAGATACGCCCCCAATATCCCAAACAGAATCATGTATGGCATCAATTCGGCGCGCCACGGCAAACCGCCCACCGTGCTTTGCCGGTAATAGGCATATAGCAGGAGAGCCAAAGTCAGGAAAAACGCGCCGAGCCTGCGGGCCATAATGCTTTAACCTGTCCGAATATTCTGTAGCATCGGGGCTTGTCCCCATAAAAGCGCCCGCAAGGGGCTATGCTACGGATTTTCCGATCGACATTTAGGCAATCATCGTCCGGCTAGACAATGACCGTCCGGCTCTGCTCGTGCATGTAGAGCGGGAGGTAATACACGCCGCCCGCATTCTTGCCGCTGGAGCCGGAGCCTTTCCAGCCGCCGAAGGTCTGGAAGCCGGGCCATGCGCCGGTCGTCGCGCCCTGAGGACGGTTGGCATAGTTGACGCCAGCCTGTATGTTCTCAAAGAACCACTCGGATTCTTCCTCCGAGCCAAAGAAGCCCGCCGTCAGGCCATAATCCACATCATTGGCGAGCATCATCGCCTCATCCAAATTGCTGACTTTGTGGATCATGGAAATCGGCAGGAACATTTCCTGTTTCCACAACCGGTGACCGATGGGGGTATCCGTCGCCAGCGTGGGCGTGCAGAAATAGCCTTTACCATAATTACCCTCGGTCAATACATTCCCCCCGGTCAGGAATTTTCCGCTCTGGGATAAATCCTCGGCAAAATTCTTGAAATCGGAGTAGGCCCCCTGGTTGATCACCGGCCCCATAAAGACCTCCCGTTTCGTCGGGTCGCCGATCACCAATTTATTGGTTGCGTCCCGCAGGCGTGCCACCAACTCATCGTAAACTGGTTCTTCAATATAAATACGGGAGCCTGCCGAGCATTTCTGCCCCTGCAACCCAAACGCCGAGCGCACCAGCCCCACCGTGGCGCGGTCAAGGTCGGCATGGCGCGAGATGATGACCGGGTTCTTGCCGCCCAATTCCAGGATGGTCGGGCGCGGGTATTTGAAGGCGGCGAACTGGCGGTAAATGCGCATCCCGACATCGTAGGAGCCGGTAAAGGTGACGCCATCCACCTCCGGGCTGTCAATGAGCGCTTGCCCGACCGTGCCGCCCCCGCCCGTCACAAAGTTAAACACACCCGCGGGCAGACCGGCATCCCGGAAACAATCCGCCAGCAGGCGCACGGAGAAGGCCGTGTCGGAAGCCGGTTTCATCACGATGGTATTCCCGGCCACCAGCGCGGCCCCGGCCGGCCCACCCGTCAGCGCGCACGGGAAGTTGAATGGGCTGATCACGAGCCACACGCCATAAGGCCGGAGAATGGACACATTCCGGGCCGTGTACCCCGTGAGGGGATCAGGGGCCATTTGAACCCGGTAGCCGTTGTTCTTTTCCATTTGGTCACAGGAGTAGCGGATCAGGTCGGCGGTCTCGGCGGCGTCGCCCATCGCTTCCATCCGATTCTTGCCCACCTCCAGCGACATGACCGCGCCAAAGCGGTAGATGCGCTCATCAATCAGGTCGGCGGCCCGGCGCAGGAGGGCGATGCGCTCCTGCCAGGGCGTACCCGCCCAGCCCTTGAAAGCCGCCCGCGCCGCGGCAATGGCATCCTGGGCATCCTGTGCCGTGCCGCTCTGGAACAGGCCCAGCACCATCCCGGTATCCACCGGCGAGCGGTCCTCAAATTTCTTTTCGCTGAACCGTTCCTGGCCATTGATCCACATCCCAAATTCCCGGCCCAGGTCGGCTTTCAGGTTGGCCACGGCGGCCTCGTAGCTGGTATGCAGGTGTTCCGGCGGGTTGAACATGGTAGCATAGGTCAGGCGAAAGGATTCGGTCATGGGAAATTCTCCTGTAAGGGAATTGGTCGGGCAACTCGGCGATAGTATACCAGCGCGCGGAATTGGACGAAATTCTCCCGGGGCGCGGATTCCCTTCAAGGGGGTCAATGCCCCCATGGGCTGTGCCTCTCCCAGTCTTTGCCGCGTTGGGTTTCAGCGTGCGTGGTAGAATTCCCGCCAATCTGAGCCGGGCCAAACCCGGCACTTATTTTGCCTATTACCGGCGCAAACCGGAATTTTTGGAGGAAGGTTGAAATGACGAAGCAATGGGTTTACACATTCCAGGAAGTGGAACAGGCGGAAAAATACGCCGGGAACTGGGAGGCCGTGCGCGGCCTGCTCGGCGGCAAAGGGGCCGGGCTCTTTGACATGACCCGCGCGGGCGTGCCCGTGCCCCCCGGCTTTACCGTGACCACGGAAGCCTGCAACGAGTTCCGCAAAAACGACACATTCCCGGCAGGGCTGTGGGATCAGCAGGTGGCCGCGCTCAAAACCGTCGAACAGGCCACCGGCAAAAAGTTCGGCGACGCCGCCAACCCCCTGCTCGTATCCTGCCGCTCCGGGGCCAAGTTTTCCATGCCCGGCATGATGAACACGATCCTCAACATCGGGCTGAACGATGAGGTCGTGGTGGGCCTCGCCAACCTGACCAGCAACCCGCGCTTTGCCTGGGACTCCTACCGCCGCCTCATTGAGATGTTCGGCACGACCGTCTTCAACCTCGACGATGAAATCTTCGAGCATCCGATGGCCGACCTGAAGGCGAAGCAGGGCTACAAGCTGGACGTGGAATTGACCGCCGAAGACTGGCAGGCGCTCGTCGTCACTTTCAAGGAAGTGTACAAGGAACACGTCGGCGCGGATTTCCCACAGGATGTGTACAAACAGCTTGAACTGGCGACGAAGGCCGTATTTGAATCCTGGATGGGCAAGCGCGCCATTGATTACCGCCGCGCCACCAATATTCCCGACAGTTTGGGCACGGCCGTCAATATCCAGACGATGGTCTTTGGCAACATGGGCAACGACTCCGGGACGGGCGTGGCTTTCACCCGCAACCCGTCGAATGGGGACAACCTCCTGTTTGGCGATTACCTGCTCAACGCCCAGGGCGAGGATGTCGTCGCCGGCATTCGCAACACGGAGCCGGTTGCCAACATGCAAGCGACCCTGCCCCAGGCCTATGCCGAATTCATCGCCATCGCCGACCGGCTGGAGAAGCATTACCGCGAAATGCAGGATGTGGAGTTCACCATCGAACGCGGCAAACTCTGGATGCTCCAAACCCGCAACGGAAAACGCACCGCCCAGGCCGCCGTCAAGGTTGCCGTGGACATGGCGAACGAAGGGCTGATTACGCGCGAGGAGGCCATCAAGCGCGTCACTCCCACCGACGTGGACACCCTGCTCCACCCACAATTTGATGACGCCGTCAAACGCGCCGCCGCCAAAGCAGGCCAGCTGTTTGCCAAAGGCGTCAATGCCTCCCCCGGCGCGGCTGTCGGCCAGATTTACTTTGACGCCGACACCACCGAGAAAATGGCGAAAGAACATGGCCAGGCCACGATCATGGTGCGCCCATTTACCAAACCCGATGACGTTCACGGGATGCTCGCCGCGCAAGGCATCCTCACCAGCGAGGGCGGCGCGACCTCCCATGCCGCCGTGGTGGCCCGTCAATTTGGTGTCCCCTGCATCGTCGGAGCTTCCGCCATTCGCCTCGACCTCGAAGCCCGCACGATGACGGTCACCAACCCCGCCACCGGCGAGGCCACCACCGTCTCCGAGGGCGGGTGGGTCTCCCTCGATGGCACCACCGGTGAAGTCTTCCTGGGCCAAATCCCGACGAGCGCCCCCTCCCTCGAGGAACAGACCGACCTCCTGATCCTCCTGGCCTGGGCCGACGAGGTTTCCGCAACCGAAGGCGTGCGCGCCGCCCCCAGCGGGTGGCCGACCCGCGGCCTGCAAGTCTGGGCCAACGCCGACTACCCTGCCGATGCCCGCCGCGCTCGCTCCTACGGGGCGCAGGGTATTGGGCTGTGCCGCACCGAGCATATGTTCTTTGAACAGGAACGCCTCCCCATCGTCCAGCAGATGATCCTGGCCGACACCTCCGCCGAACGCGTTGCCGCCCTCGACAAACTCCTGCCCTACCAGCGCAGTGACTTTGACGGCCTGTTTGAAGCGATGACCAGCCTGCCCGTCATCATCCGCCTGATTGACCCGCCCCTCCACGAGTTTATGCCCGACGAACACGCCCTGCTCGAAGAAGTGATCGAGAATCGCATCAAAGGCAAAACCGATGCCGCCAAGGAAGCCCTGCTCACCGACATCCAGGGAATGCACGAAAGCAACCCGATGATGGGTTTGCGCGGCGTCCGCCTGAGCGTGATGATGCCCGAAATCGTCACCATGCAGGTGCGCGCCATCTTTGAAGCCGCCGCCGATGTAAAACTGCGCGGCTTTGAACCCAAGCCTGAAGTCATGATCCCGCTCACCGGGCATGTCAACGAGTTGAAAGTGATCCAGCCCGAACTGGAGAAAGTCGCCAAACAGGTGATGGACGAGAAGGGCGTGACCTTCCACTACAAATTTGGCACGATGATCGAAATCCCGCGCGCCGGCCTCACCGCCGACCAGGTTGCCACCGTCGCCGAGTTTTTCTCCTTCGGCACCAACGACCTGACCCAATTCACCTTCGGCTACTCCCGCGACGATGCCGAGCGCAACTTCCTGGTCAAATATGTGGAAGACGGTATCCTGCCGCTCAACCCGTTCCAGACCATTGACCGTGACGGTGTGGGCCAACTGATGAAGCTGACGGTCGAAAAAGGCCGCGGCACCCGACTCGATTTGGAGTGCGGCATCTGCGGCGAACATGGCGGCGACCCCAATTCCATCGAGTGGTGCCACCTGATCGGGTTGAACTACGTCTCCTGCTCCCCGTTCCGCGTCCCGGTGGCCCGGCTCGCCGCGGCGCAGGCGGCGTTGACGCACCGGCCGAAGTAAAAGTTCTTCACCCAATACCACAAGCGCCGTTCCTGGTAAAAGGAACGGCGCTTTTTTTGTTGATTCATCAATTGCCCTCAGCCATAAACCAGATCGGGTGGAATGAGAAACTCCCCGATAAGTTCAGTTATTCCAAACCGGAACCGGATGTTGCGATTCTGAAATCCCGTGCTGATTTTTATTCCGACAGCCTGTCCAATACGGAGGATGTCCTGCTCCTCATCGAGGCGGCAGATACCTCACTGCGCCTTGACAGGCAGGATGCGGCTGTGGGCGGCTGTGCGTTCGCGAGGGGTTCAGCCCCCGATGAACCGCGCCAGCCCTACAGCAACCCCAACTCCCGCGCCCGCAGCGCAGCCTGCGTCCGGTCGCGCGCCCCGATTTTTGAGAGGATGTTGGAGACATAATTCTTGACCGTCCCCTCGGCGAGGAAGAGGCGGGCGGCGATTTCCCGGTTGGTGTGCCCCCCGGCGAGCAGGCGGAGCACCTCGATTTCGCGCCCAGAGAGCGGGTCATCCAACGGGGCGGGCGGCCTGGCGGCGTTGGCGGGCATGCGCATAAATTCGGCCACCACTTTGCGGGTGATGGAGGGGTCAATAAGCGCGCCGCCCGCCGCGACGGTGCGGATGGCCGCGCCCAGTTCGTCGCCGGACACGTCCTTGAGCAGGTAACCCAGCGCGCCGGCGCGCAGCCCCTCAAACACATATTCGTCGTCGTCAAAGGTAGTCAGGATGATCACCCTCGCTTCCGGCCAGCGGGCGTGGATTTGGCGGATGGCTTCGACGCCATTCATGACCGGCATGCGGATGTCCATCAGCACCACGTCCGGGGTGAGGGCCTCATATTGCGCCAAAGCCTCCCGCCCGTTTTCCGCCTCGCCCACGACGTGGAAGTCTTCTTCCAGTTCGAGCAGGGTGCGCAGACCGTCACGCATGAGGCGCTGGTCGTCAACGATGAGGAGGGTGATGGGTGTCATGTCATGTTGGGGCGAAGCATTTGCCGCCGAGGGCTGCACGAATGGATCGCTCCGTGGCAAATGCTTCGCCCTTACGATGATGTGGATGAGATCGGCAGCGACAGGCACACCTGCGTCCCGCCGCCTTTCCGTTCTTCGAGGAGGAGTTCGCCACCCAACTGGGCGGCGCGTTCCCGGAGGCCGCGCAGGCCAAAGCCGGTTGCCGCTTCCGGGGCAGGCAAGCCCGCGCCGTTATCGCTGACCCGCAGGGTGATTGTCCCGGCCAGTTGTGAGACCTGGAGCCAGACCTGCCTGGCGTCGGCGTGTTTCTGGACGTTGGTGAGCGCCTCCTGGGCGGTGCGGTAGAGCGCCAGCCGGTGGGCGTTGGAGAGATCGGGGAGGCCCTCAGGGAGTAGTAAATTTACGGTAAGTCCGGTGGCCTCCTCGAACCCGGTCACGAGCCGTTTGAGGGAAATCTCAAGGGGCAGGTCGGATTCCAGCGGCTCGCGCAGGGTCGCCACGGTCTGGCGGAGTTCGTTGAGGGCCTCGCGCACTTGCTGGCGGACGGTGTCCACCATTTCGCCGGCGCGCTCCGGGTTTTTCGGGATGAGCTTGTGTGCGCCCTCCAGTTGGACGGCGGCGACGGTGAGCCGGTGGCCGATAGTGTCGTGCATTTCGCGGGAGAGGCGGTTGCGCTCCTCGGCGACGGCGAGGTGTTCGGCCTGGGCGGCGTATTCCTGCAACTGGCGGTGGGCGGCCTGCAATTCCTCCAGCAGGCGCTGGCTCTCGAGGCGGGCAACGTTGGCCTGGTACGTGGCATTGGCAAAGGTGGCGAAGAAGAAAAACCCGCCGAGGTAAATGGGGATGCTCACGGCAGCCTCGATAAAGTCCGTGAGGGAGAAGAGCAGGCCGGTAGTGAGGACGGTGAAGAAAACCAGCCAGCCATACCCCTCGCGGCGGCTGAAGCACATGAGCGCTTCCGTGCTGAGGATATAAAAGAGGATGATGTAGAAATTCAGTTCCGGGTTGAGCAACAACAATGCCGAGATGATCACCGACCCAATCAGCAAATAGCCCCGGATGATTGTCGGATAGTGGCCGAGCTGGAAGGTGTGAATGATCAAGCTGAGCAGGAACAACAACCCGGTCAGGGCGGCGACCAGCCAGCGATTGGGCGCTTCGTTCCCAAAGACAATAAACAGCCCCGGCAGGCCAATCGCCAGCACGGTCAACGAAGCGGCGAGATGGAAGGCGATGCTTTTGATGCGTTCCCAGGTGGTCATGGTGTGAAGATGGTACTCGTTTTGCGAAATTTTGGTGACTACCTAAAAAGGGTTCTCATGGGAACTCTGGGAACTGTAGGTCTTTTGGAATAAATGGCGGCTTTCAAATGGGTTCTCAAGGGAACTCTGGGAACTGTAGGTCTTTTGGAATAAATGGCGGCTTTCAAATGGGTTCTCAAGGGAACTCTGGGAACTCGCACTCATTCTTGCACACCGAGTTCCTACGAGGTCCCATGAGTTCCCACGAGTTCATTACTCATACCTGAACCGCCATACGCCCACCGCCAGGAACAGCGCGCCAAACCCAAACAGCACGCCGACCTCCGGCATGATGGCCGCGGTATCCAGCCCGCGGGTGATGATGTCGTGGAAGCCGCGCATCGCCCAGCCGGTTGGCAGGGCCAGCGCGAGGTTGCCCATCCATTCCGGCACGATCTCAATCGGCCACCACGCCCCGCCCAGTGAGGCCAGCGCCATGATGGAGAGCGTCCCCATGGCGTTCGCCTGCGCCGCCGTGCGCGCCAGCGCCGCCACCATCAGCCCCAGCGCCGTCCCGGCAAACCCGTAAGCCGTCAGCATCAACGCCAGCGCCAGCGGGTCCTGCCCCCAACTGACCCCGAAAGCGAACCGCCCGGCCAGCGCCATAATCGCCATCTGCACCAGCGCGCCCAGGAAAATTCCTCCCAGCTTCCCCGCCAGCAGCGTGCCTTTCCCCAGCGGCATCACCAACAGCCGCCGCAGCGTCCCCTCCTCACGTTCCACGATCAGGGAAGCCCCGCCGCCAAAGGTGAAAAAGAGGGCATACATGACCAGCATCCCCGGCGAGGACTGGCTGGCCCCAATCGGGATCACGGCCTCCTCAACCAGCCGCGTCACCGCCGTGGTCGACGTGGCCACCGGGGGCGCTGACCCCCATTCATTTTCTGCGCCCTCATAAGCCATGGCGTGGTAGGTTTCGCGTTCGGCGTCAGTTGCCCCGGCCAGGATGCCCACCTCGTCGGCCACGCGCACCGCCAGGTCAGCGGCGGCCAGCGAACCGGCCAGCCGCGCCGCCGCGGCGTTCACCGCTTCCAGCAAAATCTGTGACTCCGTGATCTGCTCCGCGCTCTGGCGGAAATCCACAGTGACGGCCTCCCCGGCCTCAATGCCCGCCCCAAACCCGGCGGGGATGATCAACGCCGCGCTCAAACTGCCCTCCTCCAGGGCGGCGAGGGCGGCCTCCCGGCTTTGTGGCTGGGCATGGACCGTCGGGTCTGCTTCCAGCCCGGCTACGAGCCTGGCGCTCCAGGCGCTCTGGTCTTCATCCACGAGGGCAAGCGGCCAGCTTGTGGGTATCTCCCCCGGGGCGAACCCGGCCTGCATCGCCTGCCCCAGCACGAAGGTGAAGAGCAGGGGCATGGCAATGGTGAAGATCAGGGTGGCCCGTGAGGTGTAGGTGGTTTTGAGGTAAAGGAAGGCGATGGTGGTAATTCGACGTATCATTTCGATCACTCCGAAGTGGTAATTGGTAATTTGTAATTGGGTAATTGGAAAATTACTAATTACCCAATTACAAATTACTTGACAAACCTGCGATTGAACAAGAGCATGGCCAGCACAAAGAACCCGGCGGCCAGGCCAAAGAGCACGGCGATATTGGGCAGCACATCCGGCAAGCCCAGCCCGCCCAGCGTCAGGTTGAAGAAGCCTTCCATTGCCCAACGGTTGATGGTCAGTTTGCTGACGGGGACGAGCCAATCCGGGAGGGCGCGGAAATCAATAAAGTTGCCGCCCAGGATGGCGGATACCAGTGTGACCGCAGTGCCGATTACGTTGGCCTGGTTCGCATTGCGGGCAAAGGACGCCACGAATGTACCCAGGCTCGTCGCCGCGGCCACGGTCGCCAGCACGAGCAGGGCCATCGCCAGCGGTGCGCTGCCCCAGGCGACCTTGAAGACCAGCCCGGAGATCACGACGAGCACGACAAATTGCAGGATGCCCGTCAGGAATGTCCCGCCGATCTTGCCGAGCAGGATTTCACTGCGCCCCGTGGGGGTCGTCATCATCCGGTGCAGGGTGCCCTCCTGCTCTTCCGCCAGGATGGAGCGCGTCCCGTCAAATACGGAGAACATGAGGAAGAAGATCGCCATGCTGGGGACAAAGTAATTGAGCAGGTTCAAATCTTCGCTCTCCCCGGCCAGCGCCGTGGCGACGCGAATGCGCTCGCGCGCCCCTTCAGTTTCGCCAAACCTGGCATTTTCTGCATTCAGGATTTCATCCAGGTTGCCAAGGTTGGCGATCACTTCCGGGCTGGGCGGCGCATCTGCATTTTCCAGCGCTTCCGTCAATTGCCCAACGGCTACGCTATTGCCGATGACGACAGTGCTGAACCCGTTGGCAATCCGGCTGGCAACGCTGCGGATGATGGCGGGGGAAACGGTGGCAGAGGGATCGGTGAAAACTTCAACGAGCGCGGTTTCACGGGGCTTGCCCTGAGCGGTATCGAAGGGGGTGGTGCCCCCATTAGGGTCACCACCCCCGATGAGCTGCGCGCTGAAGTCGGCGGGGATGTAGACCGCGCCGCGCGTCTCGCCGAGTTCCACCTGTTCGATGGCGTCGGCTTTGCTCGTCAGGGCTGTCACCGTAAAGAGCGGCTGTACGCCGTCGGCGGTGTCCACTTCGATTTCAGCGAAGATCTCGGCAAAGTTCTGGCCGAGTTCGCCTTGATCGGCGTTGACGATGATGAGGGGAATCCCGCTGATGGGGGAGGCCGCGGCACCCTGTCCCCCGAAGGCCGCGCCCATCACGAATGAGATGAGCAAGGGGGCGGCGATCATGAGCAGGATGGCGTTGCGGTCGCGGAATTTGATGAGGGTATCTTTGAGGGCGATGGTGAGGGTTTTCATGGAGGTTCTCCAGTGTCAGGTATCAGGTGTCAGGGTGCGGTGTGCGAGGTGCGGGGTGCGGTACGACACGCCGCACCTCGCTCGCAGTACATCGCACGTCAGTCGCGCAGCGCCCGCCCGGTGAGATGCAGGAAGACGGCTTCGAGATCAGGTTCCTGGACTTGCAGGGCTTTGACGGTGACGCCGGCCCCGGCGAGGTGGCTGAGGATGCCGGGGAGGGCGGCGTTGGCGTGGGCGGCCTGCACGATCATGTGGCCGTTCTCGCCATAGGCTTTGGCGACACCGGGCAGCTGCTGGACGGATGCAGCGGTGTCGGTGACGGCCTGTTCGCCGGTGTCGAGGGTGAGCTGAATGGTGTCGTTCTCGCCGACGGTTTTGGTGAGTTCAGCGAGCGTGCCCTGGGCAATCAGCTGGCCGTGGTCAATAATGCCGATGCGGTGCGAAAGCTCTTCGGCCTCTTCCATGTAATGCGTGGTGTAGAGGACGGCCATGCCCTGCGCGTTCAACTCCTTGACCGTGTCCAGGATGCGGCGGCGGCTCTGCGGGTCAATGCCCACGGTGGGTTCGTCCATGAAGATGATCTTCGGCTCGTGGAGCAGGCCGACGGCGATGTTGATGCGGCGCTTCATCCCGCCGGAGAAGGTGTCCACTTTATCCGTGGCGCGGTCGGCCAGCCCGGCAATTTCAAGGGCGGCGTCCACGCGTTGGGCCAGCCGCTTGCCGCTCAGGCCGTACATCCGGCCCCAGAAGGTGAGGTTCTCACGGGCGGAGATGGTCGGGTAGAGGGCGATCTCCTGCGGGACGACGCCGATCACTTGCTTGACATCGTTCACGTTTTTGACGACTGAGTGGCCGTCAATGGTGGCGTCACCGTGGGTGGGGGCGAGCAGGCCAGTGAGCATGGAGATCGTGGTCGTTTTGCCCGCGCCGTTGGGGCCGAGCAGGCTGTAGATTTCGCCCCGGGCAATCTGGAACGAGACGCCTTGCACAGCTTTGTTTTCGCCAAAGTGTTTTTCCAGGTTGTGGGCGGTGAGGATGGGGTCGGTCATGGGGGAAGCTCCGTTGTAAGGTTGGGGCGAAGCATTTGCCAATGCTCTCTGCGTTTTGCGAAAGAGTCGGCGGCAAATGCTTCGCCCGTACGGGGAATGCTGATGGTGAAGTTATAGCTTGTCCGAGGTCACATCCCGTAGTGCCGGAAGTCAACCGGGAAGTAATATTGCAAGATAAGCGATACGATAACTTGCTATAACATATTCAATAGGCAATCATGTTGACTTTTCGCCATTGCGAAGATAAAATCAATTCACAAGAACGAAATTTGGAAGTTTTTCTCGAATTTACCACTTATGAAAAGGGAAATACCATGTTAATTGAATTCACTGTAGGCAACTATCGATCATTTTCTGCGCCTATGATGCTTACTATGCAAGCCACTCCGTTGCGCGACAATGAAGAGATAGACAGGCAAAATATTTTTGTGGCTGGAAAACTTTCCCTTTTGCGAAGCGCGGCGATCTATGGTGCAAACGCCAGCGGGAAGAGCAACCTCGTCCATGCCATGATGTTTATGCGTGAATTTGTGCTGAACTCAGTAACCAAATTGCAATCGGGCGAACCAACTGGTGCGGAACGCTTTGCCCTTAACACAGCCGCCCGTGAGGAGCCAGCCTCATTTCAAATCGTCTTTTTGATCGATGGTATACGCTACCGCTACGGATATGAGCTAGACGAAGAGCGCGTTCTCGGTGAGTGGTTGTATAGGACAGTGAAAAAAGAGACTCGTCTATTCGTGCGTGAGGGAAAGAACTTCGACATTTCCACGCCTTTCAAAAAGGAGGCAGGGTCGTTGCAAAGACAAACGCGCGAAAACTCCCTTTTCCTATCAGTGTTAGCACAATTCAATAGCCCAATTGCTATTGCCCTTTTAGATTGGTTTCGTAACAAATTTCACGGGATTTCAGGTTTGAATGATCAAGCATATGGAGGCTACACCCTTCATCGCTTTGAAACTGAAGAGAATTTTCGTCAGCGTGTACGTGAAATGATGCGTATGGCAGATGTGGGTATAACCGATTTATCCATCAAAAAAATACCGTTTGATAATGCGGAAATGCCGGAAGAAGTACGCGACATATTCAAAAAAATCGCCCAAAGAGAAGGCAAAACGGAGAGCCAAATTTCTGTTACCAAGCTTGAGACCATTCATCCGATTTATGAAGGTGAACAACAAGTTGATACAGCGAATTTTGAATTAAGTGATCAGGAATCCGAAGGGACCCAAAAACTCTTCTTTCTTCTTGGCCCACTGTTTGATACTCTTGAAAACGGCAATGTTCTATTCATTGATGAACTTGAAGCGCGTTTGCATCCTCTCCTTACGCGAGAAATTGTGCGACTGTTCAACTCGCTGCAAACCAATCCACACAACGCACAATTGATTTTTGCCACTCACGATGCTGGACTGCTTGGAGAATGTCTGTTGCGCCGTGACCAAATTTGGTTTACAGAAAAAAATCGATATGGGGCAACTGAGCTATATTCACTCGCTGAAATGAAAGAACGTAACGATGCTTCTTTCGACAAGAATTATCTCGCGGGAAGATATGGGGCTACTCCTTACTTAGGTGGCTTGCGGGCATTGATGGAACAACAAACACAATATGGCGAGACAATCGAAGCGTAGCGGGCGGCACCTGCCAGACAAGGGGAAAGCCCTTGGTCGGCGCGCTGTCAAAACGCGCGACTTACGCCCGCGTTTTCTCATTGTCTGCGAAGGCGAGCGGACCGAGCCTAACTATTTCAAAAGTTTTCGCGTCAACGCCGTTGTGGAAGTGATAGGCACCGGCAAAAACACGAAGAGTTTGGTTGAACATGCGCGCGCCTTACAACAACAGGCGAAGAAGCAGAGCAAAGTCTATTCTGATGTATGGGTAGTATTTGACAAAGATGATTTTACGGTAGATACCTTCAACCAAGCCATCGAACAAGCAAGGCAAGCCGGGTTCGGCGTAGCTTATTCGAATGAAGCCTTCGAACTTTGGTATGTGTTGCACTTCGATTACATGGACAATGCCATTACACGTCAACAATATCAGGAAATATTGACACGAAGATTGGAACGGCGGTATGACAAAAACGACCTTACCCTATATGGGCGCTTAATAAAACTTCAGCCAGCGGCCACAATAAATGCCGAAAAATTACTGGCTTCCTATCAGCCCGGCCACAATCCTGCTCAAAACAATCCTTGCACTACTGTTCACCTGCTGGTGAAAGAGCTAAATCAACATGCCCGCTAAAAATTCCCCCAATATTTATTTTCCTTAAGCTCTACTGGAATCAAAAGCGAGGAACCGCAGTTCCTCGCTTTTTGTGTTGGGCAGGTCAGCGGCGCTTGAACAGCATGGCAATACCGGCGATGATCAGGAGCACGGGCCAGTAGCGCCCGGCGATTTCAAGCGCCTGGAGGGCTGGCCCACCCATCAGCAGGCCGCCCCCAATGAGGGCCATGATCCCGGCGGGCCAGAGCGCCCACCAATGGGTCTCTTCGGTGAAAATCGCCGAGAGCAGGATGATCAACAGCCAGCCGCCCGCAAATGAGAGCATAAACACGCCGGGTTCCTGCGACCCCTCCAGGGGCAGCGTATCCATCAGGTAGACCCCGGCCCCAAGGCCGGTCAGCACTCCGCCGGGGATGAGCAGCCCGCCCTGGCGGCTGACGACGCCCCAGATCAGGAAGACCAGCCCGAGGGCGGGGAGGAAGAGGGCCTCGGTATTGAAGTCAAAGATTTCATTGGCGAGCCAGAGCAGCCCAAGGGCGATCAGCGCCAGCCCGGTCATCGTGCGGCTGCGGCGGTGGGGGATGCAATTGTTTTCGGTCATGGGATACTCCTGTTACAAAGTGAATGGACGATGCCCCATTTATACATCGGGCGGGGTGATGTGCGATAGTGCTGGTCGCCATGACAGACCTATGCTGGTCGTCACATCCCAGACACGGGACAAACCCTGCGGGACTGATAAAATTGGCGGGAGGTACGCCCCCGGGAGGCCCCCAAAAATGTCCATCCAATCTTCATACCTGACCGCCCTCGAATTGCTGAAACAGGCCATCATTTGCTATACCATCCGGCACACGGTGGAACTGTGCGAGCGGCTGTGGGCGGCGCAAGGGATCGAGGTGGGCTGGGTGGTGAAGAGGGACGGATAAGTGACTCTCTCCACTTACCTCGCGCAAGATCGCCTGCGCGCCCTCGCCCGCGGTGAAACCCTGCCTGACCGCATGACCGGCTCGGCATTATTTGCCGACATCTCCGGCTTTACGCCGCTCACCGAAGCCTTACGTGACGCACTGGGTCCCCGGCGTGGGGCGGAAGAACTCTCCAAACATCTCGACTCCTTATACAGCGCGCTGATTGCAGAAGTGGAAAAATACGGCGGGAGTGTCATTGGCTTTGCAGGGGATGCCATTACCTGTTGGTTTGAGGATGAGTATGGGCCTGCGGCGCATCACGCCGCGGCATGCGCCTTCGGGTTGCAGCACGCCATGCGCGCCTTCAACGCTGTGGTTCTGCCTGATGGCAAAACCACGGCATTAACCTTGAAGGTGACGGTTGCCACCGGCCCGGCCCGGCGCTTCGTCGTCGGCAACCCCGAGGTGCAACGGGTGGATGTCGTCGCCGGGGCCACGGTCGCCCGAACGGCCATCGGGGAGCATCTGGCGCAGCGCGGCGATATCCTGGTGGATGCGGCCACAGCAAATGTGTTGGGCGACACGCTGGCGATTAAAGAATGGCGCATGGATGATGGTGAACGCTTCGCCGTGGTCACGCATTTCTCAGCCGAGGTCCCCGCGCCGACCCTGCCCACCGTTTTGCGTCCACCCGCCGCCGACAAGCTAATGTTCTGGATGCCCCTGGCTGTATATGAACGTGTAAAAGCCGGTGACGATGCATTCCTGACCGAATTCCGTCCATGTGCGGCGTTGTTCGTGAGCTTTGAGGGCATTGATTATGAGGCCGACGACGCGCAGGCACAACTGCATACATTCATCCAAAAACTGCAGGGCATTACAGTCCGCTACGACGGCGTGGTTTTGCAATTGACCATTGGCGACAAAGGCAGTTATGTGTACATCAACTTTGGGGCATTATCGGCGCATGAAGATGATGCAAGACGCGCAGTGAAAACCGCAATTGAATTAAGGAACAAGACCGACCTGCAATTACAAATTGGAATTTCACAGGGTGTGATGCGTATCGGGGCTTATGGTGGAGCGACGCGGCGAACCTATGGCGCGTTGGGCGAGGATGTCAATCTCGCGGCGCGGTTGATGACGACTGCGACAGCAGGTGAGATTTTATTGAGCGGATATGTGCACAAGGCGGTGCAAGATAACTTTACGTTTGAGCCGCGTTCGCCGTTGCCGATGAAGGGCAAAGCCGAACCCTTGCCCGTGTTCGCGGTGACGGGCGAAAGCCAAAAGCGGGCGATACGTTTGCAGGAGCCGACGTATGCCCTGCCGATGGTGGGACGCCAAAGCGAGTTGAAACGCATCGAAGAGAAGTTGGATTTGGCGGCAGAAGGCAAAAGCCAGGTGGTGGCTATCGTCGCGGAGGCCGGCTTGGGGAAGTCGCGCCTGGTGGCGGAGGTCATTCGCGCCGCCCGTCGCAAGGGCTTCGTCGGGTATGGCGGCGCGTGTCAATCGGATAGCCTCCATACACCGTATCAGGCATGGAAAAGTATCTGGCAGGCGTTCTTTGAAGTTGACCAGGAGGTGTCATTGAAGAAACAAATGCGCTTCATCGAAGGCGAAATTGAAGACCGCGCGCCCAGCCGCGTGGATGCCATGCCGTTATTGAATGTCGTTTTGGATTTGAACATTCCCGAAAATGACTTCACCAAAAATCTCGAACCGAAGATTCGGCAGAGCGCGTTGCATGCCCTGCTCGAAGAGTGTTTGAAGGCGGCGGCGACGGATGAACCGCTGTTGATCGTCGTCGAAGACCTGCATTGGGTGGACGCGCTCTCGCATGATCTGTTGGAGCAACTCGCGAAGGCGCTGGCGAATTACGCTGCCTGTTTCGTGCTGGCGTATCGCCCGCCACAGCTGGAACGCTTGCAGGCGCCGCGGCTCGAAGCGTTGGCGCAGTTCACGAAGATTGAGTTGCATGAATTGACGCACACCGAAGCGGAGAGCGCCATCCGCGCCAAACTGGCGCAGTTGTATCCCGCCCGCGGCGGCACCCTGCCGAGCGGATTGGTGCAGACCCTGATGGCGCGCGCGCAGGGCAACCCGTTCTATCTCGAAGAACTGCTCAACTATGTGCGCGACCGCGGGCTCGACCCTGCGGATTTGAACCGCATCGAACTGCCCGACAGTTTGCACACGCTCATCCTGAGCCGCATTGACCAGTTGAGCGCGCAGGAGAAAGCGACGCTCCGAGTCGCCAGCATCATTGGGCGGCTGTTCCGCGCCAAATGGCTGACGGGCTATTACCCCGAACTCGGCGCGTTCCCAACGGTGAAGGCATCATTGGATGCGTTGAAGGCGTTGGACATCACGCCGCTTGATTCGCCAGAGCCTGAGTTGGCGTACCTGTTCAAGCACATCGTCACCCATGAAGTGACCTACGAAAGCCTGCCGTTTGCGACACGCGCGCGACTGCATGAGCAGCTGGCGCGGTATTTGGAAAATGCGTATCCCGAATCGTTGCCGTTGGAGGCGTTGGCATTCCATTACGGGCGCAGTGACAACACAGCCAAACAAATGGAATACCTGCGTAAGGCGGGCGAAGTGGCGCAGAAGAATTTCGCCAACGACGCCGCGCTGGATTTTTACGGCAAACTGTTGCCCTTGCTCAAAGACGCTGACGCGCAGGAGAAAACGCAAATTCATTTGAAGCACGGACAAGTGGTTGCGTTGCTGGGTAATTATGATGAAGCCGAAAGCGACTACCGCGCCGCGTTGGGATTCGCGAGGGATGACGCGGGATTGAAAGCAAACGCGCAGTTCGCGCTGGGCAAGTTGAACCGCCAGCGCGGCGATTACGCACCCGCGCTCGACTGGCTGGCGGGGGCAAAGGAAGCGCGCATGGTGTTGAAAGATACGGCGGGGCTGGCGCAAGTGTTCATTGAAACAGGCGCGGTCTTGAATCGCCAAGGCGAGAATGCACAGGCACGCGAGCCGTTGAACGCAGGGCTGGCGTTGGCGCGGGAAGCAGGCGACGCCTTGGGCGCGGCACTGGCCCTCAATAATTTGGGGAATGTGGTTTCTGATCAGGGTGACTATACCGCAGCGCGAGCGTTGTATGAAGAGAGCCTGAGCCTGCGGCGCGACATGGGTGATAAGGCGGGCATCACGGCTTCGCTCAATAACCTGGGAATTGTGGCTCATAGCCAAGGCGACTACGCCATGGCGCGGGCATTGCATGAACAGAGCCTGAGCCTGAAGCGCGAGATGGGCGATAAGTGGGGCATCGCGAATTCGCTCAGCAACCTGGGGAATGTGGCGATAAGTCAAGGTGATTACGCCACGGCACGGGCGTTGTGTGAAGAGAGCCTGAACCTGGGGCGCGAAATGGGCGATAAGTGGGGCAGCGCGAGTTCGCTCGTCAATCTGGGGAATGTGGCGCTGGCACAGGGCGACTACATTGAAGCACGGGCGTTGTATAACGACTGTCTGGCACTGTGTCAGGAGATGGATGAAAAGACCTATATGGCATACGCCCTCCTTGGCTTGGGACTGGTGGCTTTGGCTGAGAATACCCCCGACGCGCTCGAACACATCTTGCACAGCCTGCGCTTGCGTCAGGAAATGGGTGAGCAGTTGCAACAAACTTCCAGTCTGGTCGGTGGGGCGGGGCTGGCTTTGCACGAAGGGAATTTAACCCAAGCCGCGCAATGGCTGGGCGCAGTCGAGTCCGCGCTCAAGGCGCTCAATGCGGTGTTGGAGGCTGATGTGATTCACTTCCACGCGCAAACGCTGGCGGCGGTGCGGGCGCAGTTGAGCGAAGCGGCGTTCCAGTCCGCGTGCGAGGAGGGGGCGGGGTGGACGCTGGAAGAGGCAGTTGCTATCGCTTTGGGGGAGGGAGATAAATAATCCATGGCAAAACTAAAACTCGACCTCCACGACATCTACAACCACCGCAAGGAAATTGACGCCGAACTCAACCGCATTATTCAGGAAGCCATTGACCGGAAGATCGAACTCGTCGAGATCATCCCCGGCAAGGGGAGCGGGCAGTTGAAGAAAAAAGTCCTGCGCTTCCTGAACCAGGGGGACATCAAAAAGCTGTATCACCGCGTCGAGAAGGATGACAAAAACTTCGGGCGAATTTTGATCCATTTCAGGTTTTAGGGGAATTGCCCGCCCCGCTGGGTTGGCTCGTCAAAACGGAGGACATCGCCGGCCTCCGGGGGCAATGCCCCTGTAGGCTGCGCCCCACCCGATAATCCGCCAGCAACTTCGGGTAAACTTAGCCCCATGATTCCCAGCCACCCTACCTCACCCCTGATCGAAATCAAGAACCTGCGGAAGGTCTATCAAACGCCAGCCGGGGATTTTACGGCGGTCAACGGTATCAATGTGGAAGTCCACAAGGGAGAGTTTGTCGCCGTCATCGGGAAATCCGGGAGTGGTAAATCCACTTTTATCAACATGATCACGGGGATTGACCGCCCGACTTCGGGGGAGATCATGATCGGCGGCGCGCCGGTTCATGCGTTTAGCGAGGCGCAAATGGCGGCCTGGCGCGGGCGGAACCTGGGCATTGTGTTCCAGTTCTTTCAATTATTTCCCACCCTCACGATCCTGGAAAACGTCATCCTGCCGATGGAGTTGAACAACCTTTACTCAAAGGGTGAGCGCAAAGCGCGCGCCATGCACCTGCTTGAAAAAGTGGAGATGGCGGCGCAGGCGGACAAATTGCCGTCCGCGATTTCGGGCGGGCAGCAGCAACGCGTGGCGATTGCGCGCGCCCTGGCCAATAACCCGCCGCTGATCGTCGCCGACGAGCCAACAGGCAACCTGGATTCCAAGACTGCCGAGAAAATTTTCCTGCTGTTTGAGGATTTGGTGGCTTCCGGGGTGACGATCCTGATGGTGACGCATGACAGCGACCTGGCCCGCCGGGTCAACCGCACCATCCTGATTTCGGACGGCGAAGTGGTCAATGAATACCTGGTGCAGGCGCTCTCCACGCTGACGCAGGATCAACTGGTGGAGGTGTCCCGTAATATGAAGCCGCAAGTTTTCCCGCCGGACGCCGCCATTATTCAACAGGGGGAGGAAGGGGACAAGTTCTACATCCTCCTGGACGGCAAAGCGGATGTGTACATCAACCGGCCCGGCGGGAGCAGGCTGCTCGTTAATCATCTGAAACCCGGTCAATACTTTGGCGAAATCGCCCTGCTGAGTGGCGGGACGCGCGCCGCCACGGTCAAGGCCTCCCCCGATGGGCCGGTCTCGGTGGTGGCGCTGGACGAGCAGGCGTTCAACACCCTCGTGGAGGATTCGCGTTCCCTGCGCGAAGAGCTGACCGGGTTGATCGAAAAACGGAATTTATACAATTACTTGGAGATGGTTTCCGCCCTCGATGAAGAAACCCTCTGCTCCATCCTGGAGGAAAAGAAGCCGGTCATGTTCGACGCGGGCGTTGCGATCCTCAAACAGGGCGAGGTGGGCAACTCGTTTTTCCTCCTGCTGGATGGGAAATTGGACATTCTCGTCAAGGATGGGCAAGGCGGGGAGACACTGGTCAATCAATTATCCCGGGGCAGTTACTTTGGCGAGATGGCTTTGATGGGGAATAAACGCCGCAATGCCACCGTACGGGTGAGCAGGGGCGGCCCGGCCAAGGTTCTCGAATTGGGTGTGCAGGAGTTTGAGCGATTGAGAAGCTCCTCTGAAGAATTTGATACCGACGTACACCGCGCGGCCAGCGCCCGCCATAGCGAGATCGAAAGCACGACCGGGCAAGGGGTGCAGCAGTGAGCGTGCGCGGCGCAATAAGCGTGCGCCGCACGAAAGTCCTGCGCGACCTGCTGATCAACAAGTCGCGCAGTCTGTTGGTGATTCTGGCGGTGGCCGTGGGCGTGGCGGCTTTTGGCTTGATGATCACGGGGCGCGTGGTTTTGGAGGAAAACCTGCGGGATGGGTACGCTGCGACAAAACCAGCCCATGCCGTCATTTCTCTTTCGCAATTTGATGACCGTTTGCTGGATCACGTCCGTACGCTGGACTCGGTTGCCTCCGCCGAAGCCCGGCGCGTGGAGCGGGCGCGCATCCTGTCCGGCCCGGAAACCTGGCTCAGCTTTGAGATGCATACCATCCCGGATTTCAATGCCATTGCCATCAACAAATTAACATATGCAGACGATGCCCAGCATCCGCCGCCGCCCAATACGATCCTGCTGGAGCGCTCGCTGAAAAACGTGATGGACGTGGGGGAGGTGATCCAGTTGCAATTGCTCGGCGGTGAGGTGTACCCGCTGACCGTGGGCGGCTTTGTCAATGACCTTTCGCACCTGCCCTCCGAGATCAGCCTTTCCGGGCTGGGCTATGTATCGGTGCAGACCGCGGCGGCCCTGGGCTTTGCGGAGGGATACAACCAGCTTTCCGTGATTTTTGCAAACGCCGACTCGCGCACCGATATTGAAATCCACACAACGCAACTCGTGAGAGATTTGGAAGAAGCAGGCTATCCGGTCTTTGGCGCTGCGGTGCCGGTGCCTGATCAGTATGCGCTCGGCGGAAACATGTCCTCGGTGTTATTCATCCTCAATGCGCTGGGCCTGCTGACCCTAATCCTGAGCGCGTTCCTCGTGACGAGTGTGATGTCTGCGATCATGTGGCAACAGATCCCGCAGATCGGGATTCTAAAATCACTCGGCGCGCGCATCCGCCAGACGATCTCCCTCTATTTGCAGGAAGTCCTCCTGTTTGGCGTCCTCGCCCTGCTGCTCGCCGTTCCGATGGGATGGGTTGGCGCATATTTCCTGGCGGATGGCGTCGCCACCGGGATGAACTTCAACGTGGAGCATTTCCACCTGCCGGGCATCACGCTTGCATTGCAGGCCTTTAGCGCCGTGCTTGCGCCCCTGCTCGCTTCCCTCGTCCCGATTATTTCCGGTTCACGGATTACCATTCGTGAAGCCATCAGCAATTACAGCCCACCGGCTGGCACCCGCCCGAGGGGCTCCCGGTTCCTGGGGGATCTGCCTCAATTGGTGAATCTCTCCGTTCGGAACACCTTCCGCCGCAAGGGGCGGCTGGCATTAACTTTTGCGGCGTTGATGCTGGCTGGCGCCATGTTCATTGCCATCATCGGCATCCGCCAATCCATGCGCGCCGCGTTGAAGGAAATCCAAGGCGATTTGAATTACGATGTGAGTGTGGATTTTGCCCGGCCCTATGCGATCACGGAAATCGAGGACGAAGCCCATAAAGTGGCCGGGGTGCGCGCGGTGGAAACCTGGGCGGTGAATCATGGCCGCCTGGTTTTCAATGATGACCATTTGACCGGGAGTATTGTTTTGTATGGGGTTCCCATGGATTCAAGCATGTCCCAGCCGGGGGTGATCCAGGGAACCTGGCTGGACCCGGATAAGCCCGGCGGGATTTTCGTCAACGCGGATTTCCTGGAGCTTGCCCCGGCATTGAGAGTTGGCTCGGTGGTCACGCTGGAAATTGCGGGCCGCGCGGAACAATGGGTCATCGCCGGCTCCGGGGGCCGGGGTTTTGTCCCGGTGGCTTATATGTTTTATGATGACCTGTCCAGCCAGACCGGGCTGGCTGGGTTCGCCAATCGCCTTGTCATCCAGTCCACAAATTCGGAGGCCATATTTCAATCCCAGTTACAGTCGGATGTTTTGGCGAACCTTGCCGGGGCCAACTTCGAGATCATCGGTTCCCAGACGACCACCCAACTCAAGGAAACCTCCGCCGCGCAGATGGATATTTTGATCGTGCTGTTACTGGCAATGGTGGTTCTGATCGCCGTGGTGGGCGGGCTGGGCCTGGCGATCACGATGAGCTTGAACGTGATCGAGCGTACGCGGGAGATCGGCATCCTGCGTTCGCTTGGCGCGCGCAACGGGGTCGTCCGCCGCGTCGTGATCGTGGAAGGCCTGGTGATTGGGCTGATCAGTTGGGCGTTGTCCATCCCGTTCTCCATCCCCCTGTCGATCTGGCTGGGCGATTCACTGGGTATCTCCCTGCTCTCCCGCCCCCTGGATTACATTTTTTCCGTTCCGGCAATGCTGATGTGGCTTGGCTTGATGATCGTGATCTCCGTGATCGCAAGCATTATCCCGGCACAAAACGCCGCCCGCCTGACGATCCGGGATGCACTGGTATATGAGTAGGGCGAAGAATACTTTGCAGGCCGTGGAATACGCCGTAAACGCATGACCCTTGAAATTAATGCCGCCACCCTCAAATTAATCCACGCCCACCTCGAATCGGCGTACCCCGAAGAGGGCGCGGGATTCCTGTTGGGAACGGACGGGGACCCACGGAGGGTCACCGCCATCCTGAAAGTGGACAACGCCCGTGAGGCTTCCGCCCGCCACAACCGCTACCTGCTCACTCCCCAGGACATGCGCCGCGCCGAGGACGCCGCCGATGAAATGGGCCTCACCATCCTCGGCGTGTTCCACTCCCACCCCGACGCTCCCAACGTCCCCTCCGGGTTTGACCGCGCATGGGCGCTGCCGTGGTACTCCTACACGATCACCCGCGTGGACGCGGGCCAAGCCGGGAGCACCCGCGCCTGGCGGCTGGCGGAGGACAGGGAGGCGTTTGAGGAGGAAGGATTTGTGATGAGTGATCAGTAATCAGTGAACAGTGAACAGTAAACAGTCAATAACCCTGACCACTGAACACTGACTACTGGACTACGGACTCCCCGACTTTTCAACGAAAGGACTAAAAAATGCCCCAACTCAAAATCCCCACCCCGCTCCGTCCGTATACGGGCGGGCAGGCCGTGGTCACGGTGCGGGGCGGCACCATCGCCGAAGCCCTCGCCGACCTGACGGCGCAACATCCCAACCTCAAACAGCACCTCTTCAACGAGGCCGGCGAGTTGCGCCCGTTTGTCAACCTGTTTGTCAACGAAGAGGACATCCGTTACCTTAATGGGGTCGCGACCCCCATTGGGGAGGCGGATTTACTGAGAATCATCCCCTCCATCGCCGGGGGAGGACACTCTTGGGTGCTCATGGGAACTCATGGGAACTTCCTATCGCGCTGAGCGGAGGGCGGACAGCTTTGCCGTCCGCACGCAGTCGAAGCGCCTCCTTCGACTACGCCCGACCAAAACAGGTCGGCCTTCGCTCAGGATGAATGCTTGTCTCGTCGAAGTGTGTCCTTCGACTACGTGTTGAGTTCGTAGATTGAGCTTGTCGAAATCCTGCCGAAACCCGCCCGCTCAGGATGAGCAGTGGCGTGAAGCTCTGCTAAAATGAGTTCCCAGAGTTCCCAGAGTTCCCAGAGTTCCCAGAGTTCCCAGAGTTCCCAGAGTTCCTACGAGTTCCTACGAGTTCCCACGAGAAACCACGAGCCCTTGAGTTGCCTGGCCGTATGCAAGGAGTAATATTGAGCGAGACAAATGGAGACGTAACCCTCAGCCACGCGGAAATCCGCCGCTACAGCCGCCACCTGATCATGCCCGAGGTGGGGCTGGGCGGGCAGAAGAAGCTGAAGGCGGCGAGCGTGCTGTTGATCGGGACGGGCGGGCTGGGCAGTCCGACGGCGTTGTACCTCGCTGCGGCGGGCGTCGGGCGGATCGGGCTGGTGGATTATGACGTGGTGGATGAGTCGAATTTACAGCGGCAGGTGATCCACGGGCTGGCGACGGTAGGGGCGTTGAAGGTGGAGAGCGCCCAGGCGCGCCTGCTCGACCTGAACCCGGACATCCGCGTGGATGTGTATAACGTGGCGTTCACGAGCGAAAACGCCGAGGAGATCGCCGCGCCGTATGACCTGATCATTGACGGCACGGACAACTTCCCGACGCGCTACCTCGTCAATGACGTGTGCGTCAAGCTGGGGAAGGTGAACGTGTACGGGAGCATTTTCCGGTTTGACGGGCAGGTGACCGTGTTCGATGCGGCGCACGGGCCGTGCTACCGCTGCCTGTTCCCGGAGCCGCCGCCGCCGGGTCTCGTCCCCTCGTGCGCCGAGGGCGGCGTGCTCGGCATCCTGCCGGGGACGATTGGCACACTGCAAGCGACCGAAGCCATCAAGCATATTTTGGGGATCGGGGAATCGCTCGTCGGGCGGCTGTTGCTCTATAACGCGCTCGACCTGTCGTTTGATTTTGTCAAACTGCGCAAGAACCCGGAATGCCGCGTGTGCTCCAAGCCCGCCGCTGAGATCGAGTTGATTGACTACGAGGAGTTTTGCGGCGTCCCGATGAACGACCACGAAGCCGAGGGGACGGCGGGCGAAGGCTGGGACATCACCGTGCAGGAACTCAAGGCGAAACTGGATGCTGGCGAACCGCTGCGCATCATTGACGTGCGCGAACCGCACGAATGGGAGATCGTCCACCTTCCCGGAGCCGAGCTGATCCCGTTGGGGAGCATCCTCGAACGGATGAATGAACTCGACACCGCCGAGTTCCTGGTGATGCAATGCAAGAGCGGGGTGCGCTCAGCGAAGGCGCTCAACCAGCTGCGGGAAGCCGGTTTCCGCAAGGTGCGGAATTTGAAGGGCGGCGTGCTGGCGTGGGCGCGGGAGATTGATACGAGTTTGCCACAGTATTAGGCGACCCCCCTCCCGTCCCCCCGCGTGCGGGGGGAGGCTGGTTGACTTTCGAAGTTTGACTTGGGCGAGAAGCCCATTCTCCCCCCGTGAACGGGGGGAGTTAGAGGGGGGTTACGCGGGAGATTGATACGAGTTTGCCACAGTATTAGGAAATTCCAAGTGCCTGTCACCTCCGAGGTGACAGGCACTTTTTTGTATCAAGTTTTTATCCCTCTGGCGTCGGGGTTACAATTGGTGGTTCTGTAGGCAGTGGTGTTTCTGTCGTCTCTGGTGTGTCCGTTGGCTGTGGCGGCTTCGGTGTCTTGGTCGGTGGTATTGGTGTGTTGGTTGGCTGCAATGTGGCGGATGGCGGGATGGGTGTGGCTGGCAGTTGTACACTTGTAGAACACATGCCATTGATTTGAGCGCCAGCGCTGCCGTCTGGGAGTATGCCCAATATATGGAAATACTCACTTTGCCCGTCCGCCAATGGAAATACAAATGAGGCGGTGTGCGAGAACGGATCGGGTACTGTGCCCGCCGCGTATATCAGGATCGTATCCATCAGGAATGCCCCCTCGCCCGCTGTCCCGGTGAAAATGTGGATGGGGATGTCGGCTTCGTACACTGCACCGTTTAACGCAATGCTCGTAAACAAGGTGATGACCGGGTTGGGTACGGTCGCCGCGAGACCGGTGCAGGGCTGGGGGGCTGGCGTGTTTCCATTGTCATCCTGCCCCGCCGCGCCCCAAAATGGGGAGAATTCAAGTGGGGCGAAAATATCTGCAAACGTGGTGGGGCTGGGGGTGGCATCCGCGAGCGTTGGCGTCTGCGTCGGTTCCGGCGTGGCGGAGGCAGACGCGCCGGGCGTGTGCGAGGGGAGGATGTCAGCAGGCTCGGTCGGGCTGGCGGCGGGCGTAGCGCAGGCGGCGAGCAGGAGGGGGATGAGGAGGAGGGACTTTTCAATATTCATTGTCTTGCCCCGGATATTTGGATGGGAGGCTGATTGAGCAATCCATTAAACTTGGATATAAGCTTGTCATTTCGAGCGGAGCGAGAAATCTCCGTCATGCGGATTTTCAACAAAGCAGGGTAGGGATTCCTCACTCCGTTCGGAATGACAAAATGTGCAATTTTGCTTTGTACCGTCGATTGTAGTATAGCAGAAGGCATCAGGTGACCAACTTTTTCATCCTATATCTCTCCTTCCCCACAACCATCCCGGAATTGGCTATCATTGCCGTTGGAGCCTGCCCGAAAAATAATGAGGAACCCAGGAAACCAGGAACCGATCCCGTTTTTGGCTTTTTCCTGCATTCCTGGCTTCCTCATAAAATATTCCGGTAAACTCCAATCCAATCCTGACCAGCAAGGAGAATATCATGCCCACCCTCACCGACTACCACGAATTCGCTGGCCGCCACTGGGAAACCGGCACCGTCCGCAACTTCCTCGCCTACCGCGGCCATACCGCGCCGCACACCGGCCAGCCCTATACCGAGGCCCTCCTCATGGGCGTCAGCGGCGGCGCGGTCATGGGCTACTTCCCCTTCATCTACGAGGGCGTGGACCCCATGTGCCGCATCCTCACCCGCAACACCTTTGACCCGCTCAACACCCTGCTCGCCCGGCTCGGCATCGTCCAGACCATTCTGCAAACCAGCCTCCCCGCCAGGGGCGTCGCCAACCTTGTGGACACGCTCGACTCCGGCCTGCCCGCCATCGCCTGGGCGGATGCCTACAGCCTGCCCTACAACGCCCCGCGCCCCGCCGACGCCATGTGGGCCATGTACCCCCTCCTCGTCTACGGTTACGACGAAACCCGCGACATCGTCCACCTCGCCGACCGCGCCGCCGTGCCGCTCACCATCACTACCGCCCAACTCCACACCGCCCGCGCCCGCATCAAAAAAGACAAATTCCGCCTGCTCACGCTCGGCGCGCCGAACCCGGACAAACTCGCCAGCGCCGTCCAGGCCGGCATCTGGGATTGCATCAAACTTTACACCGAGACCCCGCCCAAAGGTTCCTGCAACAACTTCGGCCTCCAGGCCTACCGCTTCTGGGCCGAGCAGCTCACCCGCCCCAAAGCCCGCCTCAGTTGGGAGCGCATCTTCCCCGCCGGGCGGCCCATGTTTGCCGCCCTCGTCACCGCCTTTGAAGATACCAACGTCTCCAGCCGCGCCCCCCGCGCCGACCGCGATGCCCACGCCGAATTCCTCGACGAAGCCAGCATCATCCTCAACCGTCCTCCCCTACGCGAGGCCGCCCGCCATTTCCGCCGCGCCGGGGAAGCCTGGGACGCCCTCAGCCTCGCCCTCCTCCCCGACGAAATCCCTCCATTCCGCGAAACCCGTGAGAATATGCTCCGGCGCGCGCAACTCTTTATCGAGCAGGGGAATGATTCCCTCGATGAACGGATTGCCCTGAAAGACCGGTTCGCCGCCCTCTTCAAAGAGATGGAAACCAACTTCCCTCTCGACCCACCGGGGGCCGCTTCGTTCCGGGAAATTCTGGCCCAACAGGTCATGCGCCTCCACGACGTGGAGAGTGAGGCCGTCGCCGCCCTGCGGGACGCGATGGGCTGAGGGGGCAGGGTACGCAGGATATACCGATCTGTCATTGCGAGGAGCGCTTCCCTCGGCAGGCTCAGGACAGGTTTTGCCCCGAAGCAATCTTCCCTCAACCAGCACAAGAGATTGCTTCGCCAAAAACCGGCTCGCAACGACAATGGAGGTGCCGCTGTGCGATTGCCCTGCCTGCAGGGGCCGGGGCCGTACGCACCCATGAATTCTCCCTGGATTGTGGTATAAACTCCCCCGCCCAGGAGAACTTATGAAAAAACGGTCAATGTTGGTGATTATGGCGCACCCGGACGATGAATCATTTGGCATCGGCGGGACGCTGGCAAAGTACGCGGCGGAGGGCGTGGACGTCCACCTCGTCTGCGCGACGGGCGGCGAGAACGGCACGGTGGAGGCGAAATTCCTCGAAGGCCATGCCTCCATCGCCGCACTGCGCGCTGCCGAGTTGCAATGCGCCGCCCAACATCTGGGGTTGGCGAGCGTGATCATGGGAGGCTACCGCGATTCCGGGATGGCAGGGACGGATGGCAACGAGCACCCTGATTCGCTGACCGCCCAGCCGATGGAAAAGGTGGCCGCCCATTTTGCGCAGGTCATCCGGCAGGTGCGCCCGCAGGTGGTGGTGACGCACGACCCCATCGGCAATTACCTGCATCCCGATCACATCGCCTGCAACCGGGCGACTGAACTGGCCTTCGCCCTGGCCGGGGATGCCGCCGCCCTGCCCGTGACGGATCATCCCGCCTACCAGCCGCAAAAACTCTACTATCACACCTTCCCCAAAGGGACGATGAAATTGCTGGTGCGGGCAATGCGTCTGTTTGGCCGCGACCCGCAGAAATTTGGCCGGAACCAGGATGTGGATATTCTCCAGCTGGCGGAAGCGGGGGATTTTCCCATTCACGCGCGGGTGGATGGGCGGGCGTACCGCCAGCAACGCGAGGCGGCCTCGGCCTGCCACGCCAGCCAACTCGCCGGCGGTCCGCCGAGGAACGGGCTGATCGCCCTGTTCTTCCGGCTGATGGGGGGTGCGGATACCTATATGCGCGCTGTCCCGGCGGGGGACGCGAGACTCCGGGAGACGGATTTGTTTGCGGGGGTCGGGTAGGGATTGTTGGATGAATGCTGGTTTCCGGGGTGCGGAACCCCGGTGAACCCGGTGTTCTTTGGTTTTTGGAGCCGGGAAATTCTCCAAGGCAATTGCATGGTGGCAAGTTAGCTGTCATTGCGAGCCGGGCAACCACTGGTTGCTTGGCGAAGCAATCTTTTAGAAGCGTCCTGAAGATTGCTTCGGGGCAAAAAACGCCCCTCGCAACGACAAACAAGCGGGGTTTTTCTCAACCGCACATTTCTATAGGATTGCCCTGGAAAATCAGCCCACTTTGTTCCATTTTTCACTTCCCAATGATTTGCAACCATGCTATAATCCGCGCCCGCGCCGCCAAAAGCGGTTTTATTTTTGAATGGAAGGTGATGCAATGAGTGATGATATTTTGAAATCCGTTGGGCCAAAGGCCAACCCCAACCTGCCGCAGGTTCGCACCGGTGATGTGGTGGATGTGCATGTCCGCATCAAAGAGGGCAACCGTGAGCGTATCCAGGTTTTCAAGGGTACGGTGATCCGTGTCCGCCACGCTGGTTCCGATGCCAGTTTTACCGTCCGCCGGGTGGCGAGCAACGGGATTGGTGTGGAGCGCTCTTTCCTGAACTATTCGCCCAACCTGGAGAAGATCGTCCTGGATCGGCGTTCCCACGTGCGCCGCGCCCGGCTTTATTTCCTGCGCGACCGCACTGGCAAGAATGCGCGGCTCAAGCAGAAGTTTAACTAGAAACCATCGTCGGTTACAATTTTAGGGCGCAGCACACCGCTGCGCCCTATTTTGTTGCGTTCCCCATCCCCCAAAAACAGGGCAAACCCCATGAGCAAACCCATCATTGGCGTAACCGCCTTTCGCACCGACAGCGGGCGCGGCTACCCGTATCTCTCCGTCACCGAGGCCTACGCAAATGCCGTGCAGGCTGCCGGGGCCGTCCCCCTGCTGATCCCGCTGGGCCTCGACGCCGACGACTTGCAGGATGTCCGTAAAATACTGGATGGCATCCTCTTCACCGGCGGGGGCGATATTGACCCGGCCATCTATAACGGTGAGCCGCACCTGACCGTCCACGAGATTGACCATGACCGTGACGCCCTGGAACTCCAACTGGCACGCGATGTGGCCGAACATGGCACGCCCTTCCTCGGGATTTGCCGCGGCCTGCAAGTGCTGAATGTGGCCCTTGGGGGGACGCTGTATACCCACATCATGGATCAACTCCCTGGCTCGATCAAACACGACTATTGGGCCACCCACCCGCGCCTCTTTCTGGCGCATCCCGTCCGGGTGGAAGAGGGAACACCGCTCGCCGGGATTGCCGGTGAGCCGATCATTCAGGTCAACAGCCTGCACCACCAGGGGGTGCGCGACCTGGCGCCGGGACTCACCCCGATGGCCTACGCCCCCGACGGGCTGATCGAAGCCTTTGAGCTGGATGCCCATCCCTTCGGCCTCGCGGTCCAATGGCATCCCGAATGGCTGTCACAGCCGCACGCCCCCCGGCTTTTTGAAGCCTTCGTACGCGCCGCCGCCAACGGGCATGCCTGACCCGGCTCCCATCGGCGTTTACGATTCCGGGATTGGGGGCTTGTCCGTCCTGCGCTCCATCCGCGAGCTACTTCCGCACGAGACCCTCATTTACCTGGGCGATCAGGCCCGCGTCCCCTATGGCCCGCGTCCGATCCTGGAAGTCCGCCAGTTTGCCGAACAAGTGTTAGGTTATCTGTTTGGCCGCGGCGTCAAGCTGGTCGTCGTGGCTTGCAACACAGCCTCCGCGGCCGCCCTGCATCACCTGCGCCTCACCTTCCCCAATATCCCCATCGTCGGGATGGAACCCGCCGTCAAGCCCGCCGCCGAGCATACCCGCACTGGCGTCGTGGGCGTACTTGCCACGCCCGCCACTTTCCAGGGCGAACTCTACGCCTCCGTGGTCGAGCGTTTTGCGCAGGACGTAACCGTGTTACAGCACGCCCCCCTCGGGTTGGTGGAGCAGATTGAAAAGGGGGAACTCGACGCCCCCGCCACCCGCGCCTTGCTCGAATCCGCCCTGCTCCCCATGCTCGCCCGGCATATTGACACCATCGTCCTGGGCTGTACGCACTACCCCTTCGTGATCCCCCTGATTCAAGAAATTGTGGGCCAGGGCGTCCGCGTGATTGACCCGGCCCCCGCCATTGCCCGCCGGACACGGCACATCCTGGAAGAACGGAGCCTCCTGACCCCTGAGCCTGGCACCCCTCCCATTGAATTCCTCACCACCGGCGACCCGGCGCACATGCGGGTTCAGATTGCGCAGCTGCTGGGGCTGGAAGCAGAGCCGCGGCAAGAAACGTCCTTCATTGCATCGTAGTGGCGAACGAATTCGCAACTGCGGCCTGATCCTGGCAAACTTCTTCTGTTTTCAAATACCCAATTGCAAGGAGGGAATGAGGTTGCGATGTCGCTGTATTTTCCCCGCGGCGGGTGTGCGTTTTAATGGGCGATTTTTGGGTGGGTTGGTCAAATGGTGGGCGTCAGGCGCTCGCGTGGAGTGCAGTGAAGCGTAGGTGGCAGAAAACGAGTCGCGAGTTGCATGTACGCCCGGGTTGTGCCGCCCCTGGATTAAGGAAACGCCTTTTCAAAAACAGCATCGCCGAAACAAGTCATTCCCGCGGTCTGCCCAATCGGTAATTCTAGATTTACAACCAATTCGCTCAATGCTTTTGCGAATGCTATAGATACTTGAACATAATTTTGCGCGTCAATTTCCGTAAGCCACGGGCCACCAAAATACAAGAAATTGGAAGCGGTGGTTAACTCAACAGTTGTATGGTCCTTGAAAGTCAAATGAACCACCCAATTGGGGTAATTATCAAAGCAAGGGGTTAATGTAAAAGAAGACTCGACGGGCAACAAATCAGTTAGAGCTGGGGCGAGTGCTTGTATTAGCTTTTTGTCTATGTCGGTATTGATGGAGGCAGATAAGTCATTTGGAGTTACAGCAATAGTAGGGGTTGAATTGGCTTGATGAATTTCGGCTGAGTAATTTACGCTATCCCCCAGGCCAGACCATTCATACTTAATTTGCACGTCGGTAATTTCTTGGGTTGCAAATGGAGGGGCCTCAACTAACGAAACACTGCCGAAGTATCTATGGAAAATTGGTGTAGCCAATGCAAACCCAAAATTGTTGGAAACCGCCTGTGAATAGGCAGCTTTAGCCGATTCGGATGGTGTTTCATTGTTGTCAGCCCGCTCAGCATAAGCAAGAGCCAATATTGCCCAATCGCAATCGGAATCGGGTGTATAAGCAGAAGATAACTCATCAGTTTTTATCGTGTCGGGATACCGCTCTTTAACTAAATTTTCCAAATCGCATTCTTTCACCGCGCTTACCTGTTGCTTGGTTAATGGTGTCACAGCCCATTCAAGAGGCAACGTGACTTCTTGCAAAGAAAATTGTAGCAGTTGACACCCGAAGATAGCTGCCCATGTTATTAACCATGCGGTAACTTGAAAATAGCGGTTCATTGTAAATTTATTCCTGCATCGAATTGGAAAATCCCGGATAGCATGGGCCGCTCAACGGCTAGGTTCAGGCGCGGGGCGGGTCATTCCGACTCGCCCAAATTGCCAGGGCGTAGCCCCGTCGCCTGCATGCCGTGTTGGGCGGCACTTGCTCATGAAAAGTTGTGATGCTCAGAGAGCAGCACTACTTCAATTATCGCTATCAATCAGGTCCTCGATTCCTGGGGTTTGTGGGTCAATCCACATGTTGGAATTCACTTGGCTGTACACGCTAGGAATAGGCTTGCTAAGAATTGCTGACTGACTATCCTGTTGCCCGGCTTGCTCTGGCGCACACATAACCAGCGGGCCATTGCAGGGGTCAATTGGTAATAGTCCTTGCAAATCGAGTGAGGAAGATGAAGAGGAACAGGACAAATCAACTTGCTCAAGTAATTTGCAGACCATCTTTCTAGCTTCAACCATCAATGTTTCAGGTACTTCCGTCACACCATAGAGCTCTTCATAGCATCGGTCGTCATCCGGCAAAGGCATGACAGCAAAGTTGCATTTAGGCCGATCATATTTGCTTAACTCTTCTTGTAGAGCTGCGGCTTGCGCCTCCTCTTCACACGAGAGAGGGGATGAGCATTGAGGATCGTCGTCAAGGCAATCCTTAAATTGTCTAAGACGTCCCCACAAAGCACCAAGTACTTGAGAAAGAAATACAAGCTCATCCCTGCCTGTGGTAAATATCTCTTGGATGTCCTCAATTTTTTCGTCCTTAAATTCTTTGGCCGCATCTACTATTGCGTCCAACAAATCATTATTCGCAATAGTGCTATTGAGGTCTTGCTTGGCGGCATCAGCCGCCGCCGCAGCATCGTCCGCTACCACTACAGCCTGTCTATAATCATTGTCTGCTTGTAGCACGGCCTGTCTAGCCACATCCTTCTGCTCTTGAGTTGCATTCGGGTTCCCTTCAATTTCCTGAAATGCTTTTTCTGCTGCTTCTCTTTTCTCAATTGCAGCTTTGACTGCGGCTTCTGCGGCCCTAGCTTTCGTGAGGGCATCCTCGGCCTTTTTCCTGGCATCTTCTTCTTGCTTCTTCCGATCCTCTTCGCTACTGCCGCCCTGCATTGGAGTGTCTTGAGGCCGCGCCGGCCGCGCAGCACACTCTTCATATACTCTCTCATATGTGGCTTGACTCTCCGCTGAAAGTGCAACGCCTGGTGTTCGGGTTGCCGCGCCCACGATCAGGCCAAATGTCAATTCATCCAGGCTCATCGAATTGATATCAGTAGCACATGCCTTTCGTAAGGCTTCTAAAGTATCGATAGTCTTCGGGCGGATGACGCCAAGCGTGATCGCTCCTATATTTTCACCTTTTGGCACACATCCAACCATTGAACCACCGCCAAGAAGCTGTCCTATAATCTCCTCTGGATCGCTGGTAGGAGGGCGGAGTTCCGAGTATGCTTCATCCGCTGCATGGACAATTATCGTCGTAATAAGATCAGCATGAAGCGGGAAAGCCTTAATCAGTTGAGAAACGGGGACACAGAACGCACGGCTGTTAGTATCGATACGCCATACACAGATAGGGATCGCCCATCCATAGTACTGCAACGCTTCCGTTAAATTAGAATTCGCCACAGGTTGTTCCTCAGACGGTTCTGGCTGTGCCGTGTCTGGCTGTGCCGTGTCTGGCTGTGCCGTGGCTGCGGGTTGGCAAGCCGTGACAATGATCGCAAGTAGAGCCAAGGTTCGGAACGATGCAATCAAGTTTGGTTTCATGTCCATTCTCCTTTTGCTACGAATCGTGACGAGTCTCAATAAACGTGCAGTAGCGAGGCCCGCCCAACTAGGTGATAACCCGCATCCTGGTAACGCGAAACGCCCTTATTAATGCATAGGCGAATCCAATCGGCCTCGTATGCACCTTTCCTGCGGGATAAATGGAATGCGGATGATCTTATCATGCTTGCACCGCCGGATAACATATGCCGGAAAAGGAACAGCCTACCGGTCACTCACCGCCAGTATTCAATTTCCGCTGGCGATATTCCATTGCCTGGCGACTAATATCTTCCCCGTCTAAATCCGCAAACAGGTTTTGCCGCCATTGGGTGTAGTCGAATTTCTCCCGTTGAATTAACATGATGAATCGTTCCGCCTCCACCAGCCCTAAATGGCGGGACAAGATTTCAAAACCCAAGACCTTGATTTCTGCGTCCACTTTCATAGTTGTCATAATCATTCCCAGCTGTGCAAATTACCTCTTTATCCGAAATCCTTCGACTGTTCATTTGGGAACTTCTTTCACCTACATTTTATCATCCCCGCCAGCTGGGATCGTACCGGAACCCGGCACGTTGGTGCGCACGAGGAAGATTTCTCCCTCTGGTCGCAATAACAATGACTTGATTACCCAATTGCCCAATCGCCCAATTATCCAATTACCCATCACTCACCGCCGGCATTTTATGGAGCCATTCATCCCTGTCCACTTGTTTGAGGATGAAGTCTGCAAAGTTGCCGCGGGCCAGCCGGTTTCCCAATTCCCCGTTGACAAAGCCAACGTGATAATCCCCCGTCACCGGCCCATCCCGGAGCATGGGCGCGCGGGGGATGATCCAATCCAGCCCGCTGTTCATGACCCATCGCGCGGCGCGCACGGAATCTTCAAACACATCCTTCGCAATGATGCGCACCAGCCCGCTCATCAGTTTGTGAATGCCCACCGGCACATCCTCCGGGGCGCGTACCCCTGCCCCGGTCGTATAAATAACTCATGTTACGCAGTACCCGGCAGTTGAAGGGGTGCTGATTGCAGTCTGCGGATTTCCTGAAAAGCCTGCTGCAGGGCTGAGAAATACAACTGAGCTTTCAATTGGTAGTGGTTTTTGTGCG
>Ga0247727_10002274_pt1 | contig 44203 bp, 33 predicted proteins | sample WisWelCaveWW1625_FD_202498 | JGI IMG/M metagenome (GOLD analysis project Ga0247727, IMG submission 202498) | Biofilm microbial communities from Wishing Well Cave, Virginia, United States - WW16-25 | ecosystem: Environmental > Aquatic > Deep subsurface > Groundwater > Cave microbial mat | place...
CAAAGACGAACTCCAAAGTCTACTCATACCGCAGCGCCCGCGCGGGATTGATCAACGCTGCCCGCCACGACTGACTGAGCACCGTTAGCACCGCCACCGCCATCGCCACCACGCTCGCGCCAATTAACAGCACGGGATCGACGTCGATGCGATAGGCGAAGTTCTGCAGCCATTTCCCAGCAGCGAACCACGCAAGCGGCCACGCAATCAAATTCGCCAGCGCCACCCAGCGCACAAAGTCCACCACCAGCAGGCGCACAATCACGGTGGTGGAAGCGCCCACCACTTTGCGCACGCCGATTTCCTTGGTGCGCTGCGCCGTGGAGTAACTGGCCAGCGCAAACAATCCCAAACAGGCGATGAGAATCGCCAGTCCCGAGAACACGTTGACGACGGCCCCGGTGTTCAGGTCGCGGCGATAGAGCTTATCAAATTCATCGTCGAGAAAAACGTAGTTGAACGGATAGTCGGGGTACACCTTGCGCCAAACCTGCTCCGCCGCTTGCAGCGCTTCGGGAATGCGGCCGGGCTGGGTACGCGCCATCAGCAGATTCCCCGGCGCGCTGGCAATGGGGAAAATCACCACCGGCTCGATGCCCTGGTGCAAGCCCGCAAAGTGAAAATCCTTCACCACCCCGATGACGCGCACGCCCACGGAATCGTTCTGTCCGAAATAGAGCCGGCGGTTGAGCGGTTCATCCCAATTGATCTGGATCGGCGGAGCGCAGTTGCTGTGCATAGATCGCCGGTCGATCGCCGTAACGCAGCAGAGTCTGTCCGCCGAACGTCAGCCGCAGCGCCGCCTCGACTTCCGGAATCGCTGCCGGCAGCGCCGGGCCAATTGCCGGCATGGAAATTCCGACCCGCTGGTTGTGCGTCCCCAACGCTTTGTCGATGGTCAACACGCGATAGATGCGCTCGGCCTGGTCGTGCATCTCTTCGAACGACAGCTCGTTTTGGATGAACAGCAAAATCAAAATGCAGGCGGCCATGCCCACCGCCAGTCCGATGACGTTGATGGCGGAGTAGAGTTTGGAGCGCCGGACGTTGCGCAGGAAAATCTTGAAATGATTTTTGAACATGGGTTGTCCCTCAATAATACATTTACTAAACCTTTGAGGTTTAGTAAATGTGACTTCGAAATTTGATTGAGTGTGTTGAGTGTAAGACGGCGGGAAATCCAAAAAGGTTGCTCGGTTTATGACCTTGGGGCTGTCCAAAAGGTGCTGAGAGGCTGTCATTCTGAGGCGGTTTTTGCCGAAGAATCTCCCCGAATGAGCACGATCAAGGAGATTCTTCGCTTCGCTCAGAATGACATTTTTTACCGTACGTGAATCGCGAGATTAATTTCTTGCTTATTATCCTCAAGATTGTATCTTTTTGCCATTATTGAAACTCCCCGAACTCTGCGAAAAGTTCGCTTGATTTTTTGGATTGATTCACCCCGTTCTGCATCAAAGGAGTAGAGCATCATGAAAGATTTCATCAAGTATTTTCTGCTGGCATTCATTCCATTGCTGGTCTATGGATTCTATAATGGCTACAGCAAACGGACGGAGATCGTGAAAAACAAATTGTATCAGGACATTCGACTTCGCGGTGAAAATGGCAAGTTCAGTTTTGTCCACTTTTGTGACGGCGAGCCAACTTACACGTTCGATGTCGATTCCGATACCTTCGAACGTTCGCTGGAAATTGGCGGCATTCTTGCCAGCGCGCATTTAGAAGACGCCCCTTCGGAACGCCATCTCGAATATAAGGAATTGGTGGGTACATTTCTCGGCGGCAGCAGCGTCCTGTTCACCTTCAAAGATTTTGAGAAAATTACGACTCAAAAGACGAGTATCATAAAAATCATTGGCACAATGGTTGGCGGCGTTTCCGGCTATCTCTTGGGAAAATGGCTCGGCTCAAACTACGCTACCGGCTGCGACTCACAACTCGCTTTAGAAATTCTAGAGGATGAAAACGAATGGCGGCGCGTCGAACAGACTTATATGCTATTCTCTTTGTTGGGAATGAAGTGGCGCGGCCGGCCGGTTCTGTTTGGTGAATCGGCCATGAACGTCAATCCGGTGGGACAGGATCCGCTGTTTGAAATCGACTCGCCGCTAAAAAAGAATCTCGATTATCTGAAAGAAAAGTGCGAGCAGAAATCCGCAAATTTTTCCTCCGCGGATTTCGAGCGTTTATCTAAAATCGAAGAGGTCTACTCTCAGATAACCCGGCACGATATTTACAAAGCCCTGTTGTTTCACAAACAACGCCATGTACTGAATCGCATCGGCACTCCGCAACAAACCGGTTACTTCGCGTTTAACCAAGAAAAATGGGACTCGACAACCGCGGTGGTCAAAGCGGAGATCGACTCCCTTTATTCCAACGCTTCTTTCATCACCACCAAAAACTAAAGGATAAAGATGCGAAACCGAATTCTGACCAGCGCCATAGCGGTGGCCGGCCTGCTGCCACTTACTGCCTTCACACAGAGTGATAAAGAAACCACCCTCCGCGATTCTCTTTACACTCTCAAAAATTACGAAAAACGCGAAATGCAAATCCCGATGCGCGATGGGGTGAAGCTGTTCACGTCAATTTATTTTCCAAAGGACAAGAGTCCGCGCTACCCAATCATGTTGCTCCGTACGCCCTATTCCGTCCGGCCTTATGCCGAAGGTGTCAAACCGCAGCTGGGGCCTTCGATGTTGTTTGCCAGAGAGAAATTCATTTTCGTTTATCAGGATGTAAGGGGATGCTACATGTCCGAAGGCGTATTCGAAAATATGCGTCCACAGATTCCGAAAAAGAAAAGCAAGCGTGATATCGACGAAAGTACCGACACTTACGACACCATCGAATGGCTTGTGAAAAATCTTCCGAATAACAATGGCAAAGTTGGCATGTGGGGCATTTCTTATCCGGGATTCTATGCGGCCGTTGGAGCCATCGATGCTCATCCGGCCCTCGTGGCCGCCTCGCCGCAAGCGCCAATTGCAGACTGGTTCATCGGCGACGATTTCCACCATCACGGCGCATTTTTTCTGCCGCATTCGTTTAACTTCTTTGCATCGTTCGGATTGCCGCGTCCTCAGCCGACCACGCAGCGAAACGCGCGTTTCAATCACGGCACTCCGGACGGCTACCGTTTCTTTCTCGAAGAAATCGGACCATTGAAAAATGCCGATGCAAAATTTCTGAAGGGCCAAGTCGCGTTTTGGAATGACGTTGTCGAGCATCCCAATTACGATGAATTCTGGCAAGCCCGCAATCTTCTCCCCCATCTCAAAAATATCAAACCCGCTGTGATGACCGTCGGCGGTTGGTTCGATGCCGAGGATTTGTACGGCCCGCTGAAAATTTATCGTCAGATTGAAAAAAACAGTCCCGACGCCTTCAACATTTTAGTGATGGGGCCATGGCGACACGGCGGCTGGGCCCGCGATGCTGGCTCGACGCTTGGTAACGTCTTCTTCGGGGATAATCCTCCGTCGTCGCATTTTTATCAGCAAAATATTGAGCTGCCGTTTTTCATGCACTATCTCAAAGGACAGGAAAAGCTCGAACTTCCAGAGGCATTCGTTTTCGAAACCGGAGTCAATGAATGGCGCCGCTTCGAGACGTGGCCGCCGCAGAATTTGGGGCAGCAGAATTTGTTTTTTTGTGCAAATGAAAAGCTGGCGTTTACGCCTGAAGGCGTTACTACGAACGTTAGGAACGCGTTTGATGAGTTCATCAGCGACCCGGCGAAACCAGTGCCATTCACCGAGGCCATCACTACCGACATGACCATCGAATATATGACGGACGATCAGCGCTTCGCGGCGCGCCGCCCCGACGTGTTGGTTTATCAAACTCAGCCGCTTGCAGAAAACGTCACGCTGGCCGGGCCGATCACGGCGAACCTGTGGGTTTCCACCACCGCCAGCGACGCCGACTGGCTAATGAAGCTGATCGATGTCTATCCCGGCGACCATCCAGATTTTCCGCACAATCCCGAACACATCAAAATGGGCGGCTATCAACAAATGGTGCGCAGCGAAGTCTTTCGCGGGCGCTTCCGTAACAGTTACGAAAAGCCGGAGCCGTTCACTCCCAACGAAATCACCAACGTTCGTTTTGAATTGCAAGATGTGCTGCACACCTTCAAAACCGGCCACCGCATCATGGTGCAAATTCAGAGCTCGTGGTTTCCGCTGGTGGATCGTAATCCGCAGAAGTGGGTGGACAATATTTTTAAAGCCGATGCGGAAGATTTTGTGAAGGCCACGCATCGAGTGTATCGGTCAGCAGAGAATCACTCGAATCTCCAATTCGGGATTTTGAAGTAAATGGAAGTGCCACGCACTTGCGAAGTGCGTGGCACTTAATTCATTCCGGAGGAAAAATGAACTTCGGCTTCATCATCGATAACCGCAAGTGCATCGGCTGCCATGCGTGCACCGTGGCCTGCAAGTCCGAGCACGACATGCCGATCGGCGTCAATCGCACGTGGGTGAAGTACATCGAAAAGGGCGAGTTCCCCAACACGCGCCGGCTGTTTTCGGTGATGCGCTGCAACCACTGCGCGGATGCGCCCTGCGTGGAGATTTGTCCCACATCCGCCCTCTTCACCCGCAGCGATGGCATTGTGGATTTCGACGGCCGCCGCTGCATTGGCTGCAAGAGTTGTATGCAAGCCTGTCCCTACGACGCCCTCTACATCGATCCCGAATCCCATACCGCTGCGAAATGCAACTACTGCGCCCATCGCGTGGAAATTGGATTGGAGCCGGCGTGCGTGATTGTCTGTCCGGAACACGCCATCATCTCCGGCGATATAGACAATCCCGCCACTGAAATCTCGCAATTGATGGCTCGTGAGCAAGTCACGGCGCGTAAAGTCGAAAAGGGCACGCAGCCAAAATTGTTTTACATCGACGGCGATGCGGCTTCACTGAATCCAATTGTAACGGAACAATCGGGATCGTACATGTGGAGTTCACAGTCCGGTGGCGTCGGGCACTTCGCGAAGTTTGCCGAAGCGCGCATCTCACAAAATACAGCGCAATGGGTGGGAAACGATGAAAAAGTGCTCGTGCCCGGCGACGATGAAAAAATTCTGCAAAAGGCTCGCGACGTCATCCAAGAAAATACTCGACGAGTTTACGATGCCCCGTCAAAAGGCTCGCTGTGGGGGTGGGAAGTCGCGGCGTATATTTGGACGAAAGCCATCGCCAGCGGTGCATTTCTGGTTCCGTTCATCGCTTCGGTTTTCGGCTTCACGCGTGTTTCCGGCAACGTGCAATGGTTGGGTCTCACCATCGCGTTGCTGTTTTTGCTCTTCACTACCGTGCTGCTGGTGAAAGACCTCGACAAACCCACGCGCTTTCTCTACGTGCTGCTGCGGCCGCACTGGCGCTCGTGGCTGGTGCGCGGCGGATACGCCCTGGTTCTGTACGGCGGCTGCCTGACTTTTCTTACAGTGACCGCCGCGCTCAATTTGCAGGGAATCACCCTCATCCTGTTTTGGGCCAGCGCCGCGCTGGCAGTGATTACCGCCGTGTACACCGCCTTCCTCTTTGCCCAAGCCAAAGGCCGCGATTTCTGGCAAAGTCCGACGCTGGCGCTGCACATGTAGTGCACGCGCTGCTGGCGGGCGCAGCGGTCTCCGGCGTGGCAACTCTGTTTCTCGACACGTCGCTTGAATGGCGCCGCTTTGTTATGCAGGCGCTGACAGTTGGTCTCGCCATCAACTTAGTGAACGTGCTGGTTGAATTGATGACACCCCATCCGACACAGGATGCCAAACGCACAGTGCAGATCATTGTTAGAGGTGAATACTCGCGACTATTCTGGTTGAGCGCAATCATTATCGGCAATCTGCTGCCGCTGGTTTGGCTGATCTTTGGCGATGGACTCATGCTGCCGGCCATAGCGTCACTGATTGGAATTTATTGTTTAGAATATGTCTGGGTGCGCGCACCGCAGATGATTCCGTTGAGTTAATTTGGACGCAGATAGCGCAGATTGACGCTGAAAACCTTTTTATATCAAATACAAGGGAGGTTGTGATGACGACGGATTTCAAACACACGGATCTAACTGAAAAAATTATCGAAGTATTTTACAAAGTTTATAATACTCTGGGATACGGTTTTCTGGAAAAGGTCTATGAAAACTCGATGGCGATTGAATTACGGAAGTCTGGAATCCGGTATCAGCAGCAAGCCCCAATTACAGTCCGCTATGAGAATGAAGTTGTCGGAGAACATAACGCTGATCTACTCATCGAGAACTTGGTGATCGTCGAGTTAAAAGCCACAAAACAACTGGCGGAGGAACATGAAGCGCAATTGTTGAACTATCTGAAAGCCACGACTTACGAGGTTGGCTTGCTGCTTAATTTTGGCCCTAAGCCAGAAATTAAACGAAAAGCATTTGACAACGAACGAAAAGGTGGTCTATCCTGGATAAATCTTAGTTGGACGCAGATTAACTCAGATGACGCAGATAAAAATAAGTGACTTAAATTTCAGCAAGAAAAATCTGCGTTAATCTGAGTCATCTGCGTCCCAAAATTGACGGAGAATAGAATGTCTCGATTAATAGAAACCATCGCTGAGAAACTGCACCTGATTCCAAACCTACGGACTGAAAAGTTCGCTGAGCTGACGCGTCTCACGGAACCCGGCGATCTCACCAACTACCCACCACCAGACAAATGGGACGCCTGGGTGGAGTATGACGCCAAAAGCTGGCCGCGGCGTGTTCCGAAAAATTACATGATCGTCCCGACATCTTGCTTCAATTGCGAAGCCGGCTGCGGACTATTGAGCTACATCGACAAAGAGACCATGCAGGTGCGCAAGTTCGAGGGCAACCCCTATCACCCCGGAAGCCGCGGACGGAACTGCGCGAAGGGCCCGGCCACTATCAATCAAATCAACGACACGGACCGCATTCTTTATCCAATGAAACGCAGCGGCAAACGCGGCGACGGTCACTGGCAGCGCGTCTCTTGGGACGAAGTTTTGGACGACATTGCCGGACGCATTCGTGAAGCGCTCAAAGAAGATCGTCGCAACGAAGTGGTCTATCACGTTGGGCGGCCCGGACACGAAGGGTACATCGATCGCATCCTGCAATCGTGGGGCGTCGATGGCCACAACAGTCACACCAACATCTGCTCGGCTGGCGCGCGTTTCGGCTACGCCATCTGGCACGGTTTCGACCGCCCCTCGCCGGATCACGCCAACGCCAAATTCATTCTGCTCATCAGCGCGCATCTCGAATCCGGGCACTATTTCAATCCCCATGCCCAGCGCATCATCGAAGGCATGATGAACGGCGCCAAACTCGCGGTGATGGATCCGCGGCTCTCCAACACCGCCAGCATGGCCGACTATTGGCTACCCACCTACCCCGGCAGCGAAGCCGCGGTGTTACTCGCCATCGCCAAAATCATTTTGGATGAAAATCTGCACAACGAAGATTTCATGAAAAATTGGGTAAACTGGCAGGAGTATCTTGAAAAAGAGAAGCCGCAGGTTGAGTTGACTTTTGCCAATTTCATCGGAGCGATCAAAGAAGAATACAAAGACTACACGCCGGAATTTGCCGAACAGGAAAGCGGTGTGCCGGCGCGTCAGATCATCGACGTCGCGAAACTGATTGGGCGAGCCGGGACGCAATTCGCAACTCACAATTGGCGCAGCGCCGGCAGCGGCAACTTGGGCGGCTGGGCCGTCGCCCGCTGCCTGCATTTTTTGAACGTGCTCACCGGCAGCGTCGGCACGATGGGCGGCACCTCTCCCAGCGGATGGAACAAATTCAAACCCAATGTTTTCGACAAACCGCCGGCGCAAAAATTCTGGAACGAACTGCATTTCCCTAACGAGTATCCACTGGCGCATTACGAGATGAGTTTTCTTCTCCCCCACTTTTTGAAAGAAGCCCGCGGCAAACTGGCGGTCTATTTCACACGTGTCTTCAATCCGGTGTGGACTTATCCCGACGGCTTCAGTTGGATCGAAGTCCTCATAGATGAAAACAAAATTGGCGTACACGCAGCACTGACGCCAACGTGGAACGAGACTGCTTACTTCGCCGATTATGCTTTGCCGATGGGCCATGCCAGCGAGCGCCACGACATCATCAGTTACGAAACTCACTCCGGCATGTGGATCGCCTTTCGCCAGCCGGTGCTGCGAGAAGCGGCTCGCAGAATGGGCAAGCCAGTTACGTTCACCTATGAAACCAACCCCGGCGAAGTGTGGGAAGAGGACGAATTCTGGATCGAGCTATCGTGGCGAATTGACCCGGATGGCAGTCTCGGCATCAAACAGCACTTCATTTCGCCGTATCGCCCCGATGAGAAAATTACCATTGACGAATATTACCGCTACATTTTTGAACACACGGCTGGCCTACCCGAAGCCGCGGCCAAAGAGGGACTGACGCCGCTGGACTATATGCGCAAGTACGGCGCGTTTGAAGTGGAGAAACCCTCGTACAACAAACATCTTCAAGAAATTTCAAATCCTGAAATGCAGGGCGCTAGTGCTGACTCGAAGACCAACTCGATTGTGAAAAATGGAAAAAACATTGGGGTGGTGGTCGATGGTATTCCGCGCGTCGGCTTCCCGACGCCATCGCGCAAGCAGGAGTTTTATTCGCAAACAGTAGTGGACTGGAAATGGCCGGAGTACAAAATTCCAACTTACATAAAAAGCCACGTTCATTCGGAAAAAATAGATTTTGACAAAGGGGAATTTCCACTGATTCCGACGTTCCGGCTCCCCACTCTCATTCACTCTCGTTCCGGCAATGCCAAGTGGCTCGCCGAAATTTCCAATCGCAATCCGTTATGGATGCACACGAAAGATGCAGGACGCTTCGGACTCAAGACTGGCGCACTCGTGCGGGTTAATACTGACATCGGGTATTTTGTGGATCGCGTTTGGGTGACGGAGGGAATGAAGCCCGGCGTGGTGGCGTGCTCGCATCACCTCGGGCGCTGGCGGCGGCACCAAGATCCGGCCGGTAATCGCTGGGCGACGAATCTCGTCACAATCGAACAACTCGAATCTGGCAAATGGAAGATGCGCCAAACCGATGGTATCCGTCCGTACAAAAGTCCGGACCCGGATTCGACCCGCATATTTTGGAGCGACGGCGGCGTGCATCAAAACATAACCTTTCCGGTGCACCCAGATCCCATCAGCGGCATGCACTGCTGGCATCAGAAAGTGCGCATCGAAAAAGCGCGTTCCGAAGATCGTTACGGCGATGTGTTCGTGGACACCAACAAGTCGTTCGAGATTTACAAAAAATGGCTGGCGATGACACGACCGGCGCCGGGACCAAATGGATTGCGCCGGCCACTGTGGTTGAACCGGCCACTTAGACCAGTGGAGGAAACATTTTATTTAAAAGCTAAAAAGGGATGATGCTGGTTTAGGTTTTTAATTATCGGCATACTCGAACACCTGCCCGCGATATTTTCCCGAGCGGTTCACCGTTCTCAAAATAAACTGATTCCGCTCTCTCGCAACCGCAAAGCCATAAAACGAGCCACGGGGAAAATTTTCATTGGGAGACAACACGGTGTCCAAATACTCCCCACGTAAATTACAGATGTGAATGCCATTCTGATCGGCGACGAAAAGATAGCTCTCGCGGTAAAATGTTTCGCTGCTAATTCGAACCCCCTCACGGTCTTCCAGGATCGCCACCCGCGTAGGAAACACCAGACGGATGGGTTGGCCAACTTTATCCGGGGCGTTGCTTCCGAACTTGCCAATCGCTCGTACCCCCCGCCCGTGTTCGTCGAGTTCAATGATGCGGTGGTTGCCCCAATCAGCTAAATAAAAATTCCCGCGAAAGTCGATGGCGATGCCTTCCGGGCTATTCAAGGAATCGGTCATAGTAATCGAGAGCGTTCCCGAGCGGCTCGCGGCGCCATTTTGTGAGTACAGCCAGATGCTGTTATGCTTGGCGTTGACTGCGAGGAAACGCTTACCAGTCTGGTCAAATGCGACGTCGCGCAACTCATAGGAGCTTTTAAAGTCATTTACTAATTCCGAATCATCCGGTTGCGATGGCAAGCTGTTCAAAACAAAATTGCCATCCCAACGCGTTTCTGTGAAATGCTCTGGTTCTAACGTCTGTGATTTAGTCAGGGTGATTTTTTTTGTTAAAACCACAACCTTGCGCTCTTCACCCGGATAAGCAAACTTATGAAGTTGATGAAATTCATAGCAGCCCGGATGGCGCACGACGAGGTCGTATTCCGAATTCAACGGAATGGCAGAACGATAAAAAGCCCCTTCGCGGCTTTCAAGTGGCTCGCCATTCAAAACCGCTTCAGTGCTTCCGGTGAGATTTGGGGGAACGATAACCGTCAATTTCAATGTGGATGTCAGCGCTCCACGGAGCTCGTCAATCAAATGCGGAAAATTCCTGAATATGTTTTCCGAAACAAACAGTGAATTCTTCAGAACATGTTTCGAAGGATAAATTTCTTTTTGAGGCAACGCGAACTTCGCCAGCATATCGCTGCTTTCCCGGGTTGATTGCTGCCTGAGAAAGCTTTCGTCAGCGAGACGCTCGAAAATCAAAGAACCTGCATTCAGGGGGGGCAAGAATTCAATATTATCGACATCTATTCCGGCAAGCTCGGAGAGATCGCCGCTGTCATCAACGGACGCAATGCCAGCGATGGCATTCCCCAACCAATATTCGCTGAAGTTGTCATGTGAGCCTTTCAGCTTTGTGACGATGGCTTGATAACATTCCCGCGCTGCACGGCCCTGCTCGCTCAGCCGGAAAATCTCTGCCATATAAAACAGCGCGCGCAGATTATGCTGCTGGTTAATCAGCGGCAAAAAAACCGCGCGTGCATGATCGAAGTCCTCGGCATAAAAAAGACAAATCCCGCGCACGTAATCCGCTTCGTCTCTAAATCCATACCCGCTGCTGACGCCGCTGAGAATAGTCGCCGCAGTTTTGTACATTGCAATTTTTTCATCCGGCCGCGCCTGAATTTCCGCTTCCAGGGTTTTGACGATGCCTCTTAAAAAATTCGCGTCGTCGATGCGCCGGCTTTGGATGATCTCGAATAAGGGGTTCAGCAAAGCGATATACTTCTCCCTGGTTACGCCAATATTCAACGCAACGCGAGACACGATAAACATGATGCCATCGAGCGCTTGTTGTAATTTTTCCTCGTCCGATCCGGACAGCACTTTCGACCAAAGCTCCGTGGAATTATTGGCAAGCGCTAAATGTATCAACAGGTTCAAGCGCTCGTTGCGTTGGAGCAGCGACTCGCTATTTGGCGACCAGCTTCCAATCTCGCTGGCAAGATTTCTCAGCTCGCTGCTTTTTCCGGACAGGTAATGGGTTTCAAAATCCAACAGATTTTTTTTGATCTGCGCGTCTTCAAAAAGAATCTCAAGGCGTTTGCCGATCCCTGACTCAGTCTGCGATTTTATAAATTTTAGAAAATGCTGGCGACTTTTCTGGACGTCGTTTTCAATCATGAAGATGTTCGCCATCCAGTAATCCGCCTCCGCAATAGCGGAAGCCGAATCGTATGCCGCTAGGGCCCGTTGGTTGAAAGTGCTTTCATCGGTCTCGGGAGTGCACTGGTAAACACCAGCCAGACGGAACTGTCCTTCCGAAATCATTTCGCCTTTCAATTTGCTAAGTGCGGCAAGAAATCGCTGCTGGTTTGAGTCCGTGCGGTTCAAAAGTTGCAGATGGTATTGCTTCATCAAATTCAAATAGGAAATTTGTCGAGCCGCCGCGGACGTTGATAGTGGCGCGAGCAGCGAATCGTAATTAAGACGAGTGAAATAGGAGAGCGCGGTTTGCAGTACATCGGAACCCGATTCCGCGGGCGTCATTTGATAGGATTTCCCGCGGTAATAATTCAGGGTTTCGCGTCGAATGGCCGCCGCGTTTTGCAGCGCCGCAAGGTTCTTGGCAGATGAGTACGATGTCGGAAAATCGACGACGTGCGACAACCACTGCCCGGCTTCATCAAACGCACGCAGCACTCTAGTTAGTTCGCCGGAATCCGAGCCGCCATCGGCGATCCGATAGAGCTTGAAGACATTTTCTCGAATCGTGCACTCAGCCGCCATGAAATAGGAAAACAACTTAATAGAATCCGGCGCTTCGGGTTGAAAATTCAGAAATTCCTGGGCGGCGCGCTTGAGCATGTCAATCGGGCGCTGATTCATTTCAGCCAGCCGATAGGAACACCACGCTAGTTTGTAGTCAGCCGCGTGGCGGTACTCCTTGAAAATTGTTTTCAGGTCTAAACTGTTTCTGGCCGTCGAGAATTCATTCCAGGCCGATTCGAAAAATGCTTTGCTTTTGTTGTGATCGGATTCGGCCAGGGCCTTGTTATAATAACTCTCGCCTACAAAATAGCGCGCCAGTCCTTGCTGTTGGGGGTGTGCTGCCATGAATTCCGGAGCAACAACATAGATGACAGAATCGTAGTGGGCGCGGTTGTACAAATTAATACCATTGATGAAGTCCTGTGCCTGAGCACGGCTTAACATCATCAGAGCAAAAATGTAAGTGTGAAGGGTTCTTCGTAACATAGCAGTTAATGGATTATCATTACGTTGTTTTTGGTCAAGCCGTCGATGTAGTAGAGCAGCCCGTCTTTGACCTGATCACTGGCATCTGCAAATCTGAGGTTCTTCTGCAACCCACGCACATCGATTTGTACTTTCATGTGCTCGACTTTCGTGGGCACATTGAAATAGTACCTTATGGGGCCGCTTTTGTACTGAACAAACTTCCAGGTATTGAGTGTTTTTTCGATGTAGCGCCCGGCGCGCGGATGTCCTTTATCGAAAATTCTTTCGATGATAAAACTGCCTTCGTTATCGATAAAACCGCTGACAGTAACATCGGCCTTTTTATCCGTCTGCTCGAGATACCTCCAGTCCAAGGGCAGGGGATTCCTTTTGAAATCCAGTTGGAACTTCAGCACCTTCAGCGGCGGGCCGACAATACGAATGCTCTGCGTACCCGGTCGTTTCGGAATCGGCGGCTCTTCATCCATCAAAGGATTCGGAATGATTTTGTGCATCGCAGGCATCTTAATTATCTGCAGCTGGCGGTAGCCCAGCAATATCACTGCTACTGCCGCCAACAAAGAAAGAGTCGTTTTCATTGCCCTCTTCAACGCTGATTAATTAAACGCGAAAGATTCAACAGCTTCAAAAATCAATTTGCAGGACGTTTCCATCAATCAAAATGCTTTTGCTGGAGCGAATATCTTGGAGGCTGCCCGAGACGCAGCCGTATTCGATATACGGATTATCCACCAATTTCTCGATGATGCGAGTGGCGGCGACGTAAGGCAAATATTCCGGGCAGCGAATCAACACGAAATACTCTTTTTTCACACTTTCCGCAATCGACTCTTTCAGACGGGAGAGTCGCAAGGAAAGCGCTGCATTGTCAAGGGTCATCTTTCTCAACAACAAATCGACTTTAGCGCCCAAATCGTCAGCGCGCGGGATCATATAACTGTGGCGCCGCAAAGTGTCGATGGCCGTGTGATCAAGCCAGAGACAGGTTTTATCATCGATGATTTGAATGAGAATTTGCGCCTCACCCGGCTCATTTTTCGGGGTCGGAATGTAGAGCTTGGCTTCCCCACGTGTGGTGCGGATCATGATGCTGGTGATTATGAAAAAAATCAACAGGATAAAAACCAGATCGATCAGAGAGTACAGTGGGACGCGCCGATTTTCGTGGTGCAGTTTTCGAAATGCCATTCTTAAACCTCAGATCACAAAGTCGTGCGAATAATGACTTGCGGAATCGCCTGCCGCTGCGCACTGCAGATGTTCATAATCAAATTGATGAGCTTAAATTCGGTGTTGAGCTCCGCGCGCACCTCCACGGTTGGGTGAGTGTTGCTGTGATAAAATTTCTCTTTTTCGATGTAGCGACCGATTGAGTTGGTAATAAGAGTGCACGGCGCTGAGGCATAAAACCGATCGTCCGGCAGCCTCAAAAAATCCGGCGGAAAAACCGCGAAGGTTGAGTCCTGAGCCGCCCGGTAAAATGCCTGCAGACGCAAAATTTTCGTGGTATCTTCAAACGAGGGCCACAGCACATAGACCCGCCGGGAGATGCCCAACTGGCTGGTGTCCGGGGTTATCTGAATCATCAGGTTTTCGAGAACATCGTTTTTGATAACCGGCAGTTTGGTATCGGTCACTGGCAGGTTGATTTCGGAAAAGACTTTGGCGTCGGAGACTTCTCCTGCCAACCGGAACGCAAACGACACCAGAAAAAACAATAGCAGTAAAAACACTATGTCGATGAGGCTGAAGAGCTCTAGGGTGCGTTCGTTTTCTTTGCGTTGGAAAGCCATGGGACTGAGTACAAAAAGAAAATTTGAAAATGCAAAATTAAAAATGTACGACATCGTAGGGGCGATTCATGAATCGCCCCTACGTTTTCACAGTTCTAAAAGTCCCCTCCTTAACGAAGGAGCGGATTTAGGGGTGAATCACTCTACCGGGAAACCTCCCCCTGACCCCCTCCTTGAAAAAAGGAGGGGGAAAAATTTTGTTCACAACTTTTCGGTAATCGAAATATAAATCTCTTCCCACTTGCCGTAGATCCAATCGAGTTTGTGTTTGAAATAATAATACAGAACCATGAAGAAGATGCTATTAGCCAAACCGAAAATCGTGGTCCACAAAGCCTCGAAGATGCCGTTGCTGAGCTGATGGATGGTGTAAACGAAATCCGGCGTGGCATTGGTGTTAGCGATCTGCTGGAATGCGTCGGTGATGCCGGTGACAGTGCCGAATAATCCCACCAGCGGCGCCAACGCCCCAAAGTTCCAGAACCATTCGATTTTGGATTTGCGGCGCAGGTTCTCGATTTCAATGGAGGCGCGGTTTTCGAAGGCATGTTTCACTTCCTCCGAAGGCTTCAGCCAGCGATAACCGTTCATGCGATGAATTTCCAGACCGGCGCGAATAATTTTGCTGGTAGGAAATGGCTCCAGCCCTTTTTTCAGATCAAAGATGCCGCCGCGAAGAATCAGCTTGCGGAACCTGGAAAGCGGTTTCTCGTCGATAACTACCGGCTCGTAGATTTCTTCAATTAGCTTCTCCATCATCTCTGAGCGCATATCGTCGCCGTTAAGGTGACCATTCGGTGAAACCAGCTCGTGAAAACTGTCCTCGATTTTTATCACTAATTCCGTTAACAGATCGTCGGCTGATTTTTTGCCGTTGCTGCTCAACTGATTGGGGAATCGAATGATATCTTCGATGGTGCCGATAGCTTTGTCTCCGTCCGAAATCCAGTATTCCATACACGCCACATCCACGGAGGCCATCTTTTCGGTGGAGTCGGCGCCATTGGGAACGTTCTTGGCCGCGCAGTCGGTAACTCTTCGGCTTTTTACTGCGATAGTTTCCCACGCCTGCAGTACAAATTTGAATTTATCCGTCAAGCGGTACTCATAAGTCTTGTCGCAGCTCAGCGCAAACGACCAGATCAAATTGCGTTTCGAGCGCTTGAACGGAAAAACATTCCCCAGGTAGAGCGTGCGTAGGGAATAATAGAACAATACAAAAAAACTAAAAAACGAAGTCAGTGATAGAAAGATAAACGCGGCTTTTCCAAGACGGGTGGAGTTATCGTAAACCTCTGGCTTACCAACGGTCATGAGCTGCCAGCGGCCGGGGTTGACATAGTAGAGCCACGTACGCCCAAACAACTCTGCGTACTTGCCGTCCTTGCCCTGGCCAATCAGTATCGACGCGGCGGACGACTCCCCAACCATTTCTCCGTCCGCAGAATATGCCCGCACTTTGAAAACCAGCCGCTCGCCGATTTTTCTATTGAGAAAATCAGCGGCGCTGGCGCTCTTTACTTCGCGGATGGCCGGGTTTTCCGAATCTCCCTCGTAAACGTAGACCTGGTAACTGAACGGCAGGCTACTGGGATCTTTGTAAGTCACGATCTCGCGATCATTGATCATCTCCTTCAAAAGCGTCGTCCAGCTTAACCTCAAATCCACGCTCTGCGGAATCAATAACCAGTCTCTGTAAACTGTCAGATAAGCAATGTCGGATACAGCGATCTCATACCGGGATTGTGCCTGTACCCCGCCCACCAGCAGGACAAACAGAATCCACCCACAGTAAAGGAAGCATTTTCGTGATTTTTTCATGGCTGCTTTACCTCAAATAGTGATACTGACCTCCAAGTCAATTATCTAAAGTTAAGTGTATACGTCTCCTCCTGCAGTGTGCCGTTTGAAAAAGCTTTGATATACGAAGCGATCATTTTTTCCAGCAAAGCGCTGAGCTGCTGCGCCTCACCCTTTTCATAGTGACTGATGAGATTCGTTAACAGCGATTCGCCATTGGTCAGGAATTTAGCCATATCGGAGTCTGGGAAAAATCTCGGAATCTTTGCAAACTCAACAATGTAGTCCATGGCGTCGTTCAACTTCGAGACTTTGTACAGCGAGGCGGCTTTGATGAACAGAATCTCATCTCCGAACGTGCAGTCGTTGGTCAGAGGCAGAAACAAATCCGTGGGGAAACGTGATTGGTTCAAATCGACGCCCTCCAAAGCCGCGATCACACCGGAGTAGTTGCCTTGCAAAAACAAAATGTGCCCCATAAGAAATTGCGCGAGACCGAAATCGCTCAGATCGTCTGCGATAACTTTGCGTGCTTCATCGTGAAAATCGCCCATGTAAAGAGCGAACGCCTGCAAATACTTGATGCGCTCTGTAGTAGCCGCCGTGTGATTGCCAGCTCGATCGCGCAGGACGTTCAGACGTTTACCCCAGGAACGCCCGCTGTCTGAACAAATCGCAAACGCCTCTGCAGATTTACCGGAAAGAATCAAGCTCTGCACAAAATAGCCAAAGGAAGTGGCGTAGCGGCTGCTATCGATAGCAGATTTGCCTAAATCTTCCAGCAACATTTTTTGGGCGCGATTGGTGTATTGGGCGCGAACACGCTCAAAATCAGCAGTGAAGTTCTTGCTATTCATTACTTCAAGCTTAGTGCGATGGCGCAATCCACCGACCGCCATCAGAAATTCCATATCCGCTAAACGCAGTGCGGCCTCATAGCGATAGGCGCGGTTTCCGGGGTTTTTTGCCTGCTCGGAATTGTAGAGGTGTCGCACAATTTGATCGCGCTCCGGAAGCTCGTCGAGGTTGCCGCAGTCGAGTTTAGCCTGACCCGCGACTGCCTTTTGATACCAGTAGCGCGCAGTAAATGGATTGTGATCCACCGAAAATGAGAAACGCGCGCCGGTGGCGTCGAAGGCGCTGCGGTCGTTGGCGTAAGTCCAATCGGCGGAGGGCAGCCAATCCCGGCCAAGCAGCGCTTCCGGACTGAAGTTGATTCCTACAGTGATGGACTCCTGATTAGAATTGCCGCCGAGGCGGAGTTTGAACGGTAAATCCGAGCGCCACACCGAGAGATCATATTCGAGACCGAACATGCGATCGGGCTTGCGGTCTCCCGGCGTGATGAACCCGTAGTCGAACGCTAGCAGCAAGCCGCGCAATCGGCCGAATGGCGGACGCAGAGAAATGCCCACCGAGCCATTGACGGGAATTTCGTCACCAGCGACTCTGGAGTTATCGTAAGAAATATTGGCCTGGTTCAGATCGCGCAGGGTCAGCCCCAGATTAAAAACTCCAGAATGATGGCTGTACTTCAATCCTAAATCGAAACTGGTTGCGGAACCACCTTCACCGAACAAATCCTGACGCACAAACTTCGAAGTCAAGCCGAGATCGAGATCGCCGTGCAGAAACTTCGTCCAGGCCAGAAAATCTTTCGATGATACACGGCTCAAAATATGATGTAACGGATACGACAGCGAAAAATAAAAAGCCGATTGCGAAATAGTTTTCTGCGATGAAGTGGCGGGCTGGCCACCCTCATTGAAAAATTGAAAGTCGCCCAGCGAGTGCCATAGAAACCCGACGCCGATATTGAAATTCTGGACAACATTCAGCAGCGGGTTTGTGGAGGTGGATTTCACAAATAGGAGCCGCAGGGGGATGCCGCCCGCCAGATAATTAAATGACGCCCCTTCCTTGAGGGGCAGGTACATGAACATAAACGAACCGCCGCTGCGCGACAACGCCGATAACCCTGCCGGATTCCAGTAGGGCGCGCTGGCGTCATCGGCCACGGAAGTGAACGCGCGCCCGAGGCCAAGAGCTTTGGCTCCGACCCCGTAGCGCAAAAACTCGCCGGCCTGACCGGCGCGTCCCTGCGCCGTCAGTTCGCCGGCTGTTATAATTTGCGCAAGCAAAATGAAAATCAAAATTCTGTTTCGCATCAAGGTCGTCATCGAATGAGCATCTCAAATTGATATTTTTTCGTCATTCACGTACCGCGATTCACGTAGGGGCGATTCATGAATCGCCCCTACGGATTCTGTTTGGCTACACCAATCTTGAAGCGGGCTTTGGTGTGAGTACCGACGCAGATGTACCCGCCGTTAGCCACCAGCTCGCCGTCCCCGTTACGGCCATCCCATAAAAAATCGTGATTGTTGGGTTTGAACGTCAATGTCTGCACCAGGTTGCCGAAAAAGTCGTAAATCTTTACTTCCGATTCGCTGGCGTCGTTGAGACGAATCGTCGCCCTACCTCTCATCGGGTTATACGGATTAGGATAGGCGAACATGCTCGGCAAATTTTCCTGGAAAAAAATGGTCAACGGCGCCAATGCGCTGGGGTTACCCGCGCCATCGAAAACCCGCGCCTGCAGCTCGACTCGGGCCGGCTGGATTTCTTGATTCTGAATGTTGTATGCAAAATTTTTGGCGAGATCTGCCGACAAGTCCGAAAGATTGAATTCCATGTTCAGTGAATTGTTTTCGATAATTTCATAGCGCCAAATTTCGCCGGGATCGGCATCGTGAGCTTCAATCCGCAATTCGATGTTCCGTTTAAATGCCCAGATTTGACCATTTAGCGGCTCCCCTCCGGGAAAACTCATGGTATCAATGATTGGATGAGTGTTGTCTTGAATGGACGATACCACTGCTGAAAACACTGTGCGCTGCTGGGCATCCTTTCCCTGGAGCCAATAGCAGTAGCGTACGCCATCGCTCAAACCGGAAACTGGCTCACACACTTCCCCGGACGAAAGATTGAAAATGTTCACGATTCGCTCACCGCTTGCGTCGCAGGCGGCGTCCACAAACAGTTGCAACTCCACCAGCATTTCGGAAACCGTCCAACAAATTTCGTTGGTCAGGCCTGGAGTAAATTTCTGTAACGGTTGAATGGCGATGCGCGGCGCGGCCTGGTAGTCAGCGTCGACCGTTGGGCCCTGGCTTTGCAGATTGTGTAGCGAGTCCAGTGGTTGAACCTGATAGCGGAATCGTCCGCTCGGGGTGTCGTTCGACAGGGTGTCATTGTAATTAATGCTGTCGGGATGGGCTGTCGCTATTTCCTGATCGTTCCGAAAAATCTTATAACCGGCCAGTCCACTGCAGCCAGCAGCGTCGGAAACGGGGCTCCAGTCGATCCTGATACCGCTCGTATGTAATAACTGTTCTCCAGCAAGCTCGTTGACCGGCGGAGGCGGTGTAGCGTCTAATTTCAATTGAACAGAATCGGCTGTACTTGTGTTGCCAGCACCATCTATTGCGACCACCCGAATCTCAATTCCTTCACATTCATCAGAAGTTAAAGTCAGCGCAATACTTGTGTCCACCTGTGGTGAAGTAACCGTCGGGGCAAACGAGATTGCGAGTCGATCCTTTTCAAAAATTTTTATCGACTGAATACGACCACCCTGAGAGTCGGTCGCCGAAATGTGTGTTTGTACCTCCAGGCGGTTAACCCAACTGCGGCCCTTGATATCGATGATTTCGTTAATTTCAAGATTGGTGATTTCGGGCGCGGAGGCGTCTTGAGTGGAGCGCACGGTGTCGGAAAGCACCGGCCGCTGCTGCCGATCGACGGCCTCCACCCAGTAGCAGTAAGTTGCCCCGTCTTTCAAGTCGCTAAAGGTGAAACAGTTTTCGGTAATTTCAAATCTTGTTGTATTATCGAAGCTGCAATTTTCGGCTATAATAATCGAATAGGAATCAATATTCGAAGAGCGATTCCAACACACTTCATTTTCGAGGCCGGGCGTGAATTCCGGCTCAGAAATCATGGAAATACTTGGGATGCTAACAAACTCCACTGTTGCACTGCCACCGGCTTTTTGTACGTTTTGCAGCGAATCGAATGGTTGAACTTGATAAACAAAAATCGTGCTGCGGGTGTCGGCAGAAAAAATATCGGGGTAAGTCGTGACGTTGTTTGCGACGGTGTCAATCGGTTCCCCGTTGCGGTAAATCCAATATCCTGCCAGACCGATGCCAGGGCCGGGATCGGTAGAAGGGCTCCAGTCCAGTTGCACTGTGTTGAGAACCTGCTGCCCGGTCAAGTTCACGCTGGTGGGCGGCCGCGTGTCGATGTTGACGTGCACTTGCGAAGGCGCGTCGGTAGCCGGCTGACTGCCGTTGCCGGCGAGGGTGAAATTCGGGAAACAGCTTTCGGGGGTGTGAGTAGCATCCTTGCCCTCGACGAGAAACTCGTAACAACCATCGGGCAGGGTCTGAGTAAAAACGGCGTCAACCGACTCTGCGAAGAAGAATTCCGTACTATCGGTGTGCGAACTTGGAAAGGTGCTGTCGCTGACCGATGCGGTCCATTGGCCCTGCGAGCACGAACGCTTGTACAAAAAAACCTGCCAGACGCCGGCAGGATCGCTGACACTCGCGCGGATTTGTATGGTTGGCTGATTCAACCAGCCCGGCGCCAACGCCCCATTTAATTGGGGAATCACAGCGTCGGTCACGACCGGCGCTAAGGCGTCTTGAGTTGAAAAGACCGTATCGAGATATGCGCTGCAGTGTAGCTCCAACTGGCTGGTATCGGTGACCGCGCTGCAGGGAATTTTGCAGACCGGCAATAACAAGGATGCGGTATAAAAGTATTGCGCGCCGCTTTTCAGTACGGTCACAGTTTCGTATTCGATGACATCATCGCCGAGTTGAACCGGACGTGGAAACTTCAGCGACGACGCACTACCATCGGTGACCAGTGTGATGATGATGGGGCTGCGTACGGTGTCGGGTGAATACGGAATAGCAGAGAGAGCAGGAAGTTTTATGCCAACGATATTTCTCATGCCCTGAGTGAACCGCGGCTCAGTGAGCAGGGTCGGCGCGGGGAGGTCTTGGCGACAGTTTTCGAGATTGAGGATCTTGATGAGATCAAGAGGGGTACGAAAAGCCAAAGGTTTTTCGTTTTGTGGCTGGCCGTTTGCCGAAATAGTAAGCATGCATTCAGCAAACACAAGTATAGAAACTCTCAGGCAGTTCCTATTCAACTCCACCCTCCTGAATTTTGGGTATTACACAATCAGTTAGTGCCCCACAATTTACTTCAGAAATATCATCTTGCGTGTGGCAATAAAATTGTGGGCGCGCATGCGGTAGATAAATACGCCGCTGCTGGTCATCGCCCCGGCGTCGTCTCGCCCATCCCATACAATGGAATACTCTCCGGGCTCTTGTTCCTCATCCACCAAGGTGCGAACGCGCTGCCCCGAAATGTTGTAAATTTCCAGGACGATATGCCCGCTTTTTCGTGCGCTGACAGGAACTGCGTAGCTAATGATAGTTTCAGGGTTAAAAGGGTTTGGATAGTTCTGTTTCAAATCGAAGGTCGTTGGCAACGAAACTGCTTGACTGAATTTAGCCAACGTCGTCCCGCTTTGTGGCGTGAGGGCGCAGAAGAACGTGTCCGACCACGCGCTTTCAAACTTATCCACCCGAACTTTGACGCGCCAATTAATGGTTTCCCACGGCACATCGAAATTCACACAGGCGTTTTCCTGAGGACCGGCAAAAATATTGGTCTCCGGGTTACCAAACAACTCAACGAAGCGCGCGCCTTCGACAAAGTAGAAGACTTTTTGGCCGGGAAGGCTCGTCTCGACTGGGTTCGAACAAAACGTGGTGTCGTCCAGACACTCAGCAGAAGTTGGTGGCTCCATAACCAATGGAATTCCGGCGGTGCTCGCCAATGTCTGGCGGTTGCCGGCGCGATCTACTGCGTTGACGCTCCAACGAATGGCAAGCAAACGGTCATCTGTTTTTAATCCGCGGTCAACAAAATGATGCACGGCACCAAGGCTGGTATCGTAACCAATAATGGCGCCGTCGCGCAGGATTTCATAAAACCCGATACCGCTGCAATTATCCTCTACCTCTTGCCAGTGCAAAAAGACATTCAGCTGCTGGGGACCGCCAAAAATCGGCGCTTTGGTGGAATCCACAGAAATGGCAGTTGGCGCCGGCGGAATGTCATCGAAGATTTCCGAAACTACGCCCAATTCCATGTACTCGGTTGACCACGGGGAAGAATGGTTCCAGCGGTCTTTGGCGCGGCTGCGAGCGTAGAGCCGGTTATTTTGATTGTTTACGAACGGGTAGTGAACGCTGCGTTTGAACATGAATTCCGTTCGTAGGTCGATGGAGGTCGTGGTTTTTCGAAAAATGAATTTAGGATCGATGCTCAGCTCGATGATGATGCTGTCGGCGCCGAAGTAACTGCCCACCGGCTGCAATGCTTCGTTAACCCAATGCCATTGAATGGTTACGCTGTCACGGAAACAATTGGGAGTGAATTTTTCAATTTTAGGTGTGAAGAGCCAGCGCGGGCGAAAGTTCACCACTTTTGTTTCAGCGGTATCAGAAACCTGATCGAGGTTGTCGATGGCATAAACCGAAAATTGATGATCTCGGTCGATATTCAGTCCAGCCACCCTCAACGTATCGGCGCCGAAAACCAAAAGGCTACCTCTTGCAGTGCTGTCGACCGCCGACCACTTTACCTGAAATCGGTTGACATTGCTCGCGGAATAGCTTTGCCAGCTTAAAAATGCCTCGCCGGTGTTGGCAGCGGGACGAACCGGCAAAGCCTGAATTTCGAAAGCCACCCACTGCGGCGGATTTTCGAAAGGCACAATCAGCGGCGTCGAGAGTCCACTTTTAAAACTGTCGGCGCAAGCCTGGTTGAGATTATCCAGTATGATTTCGCGAACCTGAAAAATATAATTGTGTCGCGGGGCCGCGCCAAACAACGTGAAACAGGTACGGTTGAATACTCGTTGATGCAATAAAGGTGACCCATTGATAATATCGAGAAAGACCGAGACTTCTGCTTCAAAATTGTCGTCATCCTTAACTCGCGGTGACGGACGATTCCAGCAGACAGTAATGTCATTGTTGGTGATTACCGTTCGACCTGGATCAAAAACCGGTGGGCGGTTAGGGTGCTGCGCCGCTATGGTATCCATCGACGATACCAATCCTAAACAATCCACCGCTTGAATCGAATAATAATTGCAGCGGTAAGTGACGAGGTTGTCTTCAAGAAAGCTATGGCGCCATCGCAGGCTGTCACCCGGAAGCACGATACTCGCCTGAGTGGGCTTGGTCTCACCCTCTCTCCAGTTGAAGATGCGAAATTCCACGATTTCGTCGCCATCGGGATGAAACCAGGACAACAAGATATCACCGGTAGGCAGGGGATCGTGAATTGCCTGAATCTTTTCAACGGGTAGCAAAGTGGTTTTCTTGCGTAGAGTAATGGTATTCGAATAAATAGTGAAATCACCGTTGCCATAGAATGCACGAACACGAATAGTGTAGATTCCATCGTCACCGCGCAGGGGACTGGTTGCCCTCGTAGAGGCGCCGCTGGAGAGAACAATTTGGGAAAGTTCTCCTGATGGATCTGTGATCGCCACCTGATAACCGAAAGCGTCGGTGTTGTCGAACTCGGCCCATTGCACGAAAACCGTGTCGTTTCTCACCGCCGTCCTGCCGGGCGGACACTCGACCACGGCGGTATCAATTAGCTCGATTTGTGGTCCAACCAATGCCCGCAGCGAAACCATTTCACTCGAATCCACGAGTCGGCGCAGGTTGCCCACCCGATCAACGGCAGCGACTTTATACTGAACGATCCGGTTCGAACCTATGCGGGATAGGGAATCACAGTAACTTGTTTGCTGCGCTGATAGAGAATCAATGACAAAAAAACTCGCGCCGTTATCGTCACTGCGATAAACGTAGTAAACGCCGACGCCACTGATGGGATCAAACGATGGCTGCCAACTCAATGAGATGCAACCATTGCTTTGATCCGAAAGGAATTGCTGCTGCGCTTGCAGATTGCGAATGTCTTCCGGTGGGAATACATCCTGAATGGCCGACACTGTGTCTGACCACGCGCTCACGTTGCCATGAACATCTTTGGCCTGAACCCGATAATAATAAGTCTGCCCGTTGACAAGATTTGGATCTCTTCCCGGCGGCAAAAAATCGAAGCTATAACAAAAAGCTGTCTCACGATCACTGCTTGCGATCCAGCCGCTGTCAAAAAAAAGCGTCCCAATATCTTGTTGGCGATGTACGTCAAACAATTCCGGGTTGGCACGAGCGCTCTGAAATCGCAGCGAATCAGTTTCCCGAAACCCGACGCATTCGGATTGGGTTGCCGGATCCTGCACGCAGATGAGATTTGAAAGCCCTTTCCCAAACGTTTCACCGGACACATTTTGAAATGTGAACCAGCGATTGATAATCGGACGGCATCGCCCATGCAGATCTAAGATGACGGGAGCAGATTGCTGGCCCTCGCTGACGTTGCCAGCGGCATCCACAGCATCAATGCGATATTCAAAGGCTTGCTGATCGTTTTCTTCGCCGAGAGAATCTGTGAAACTAACTACGCTATCTCCCATATACGGAAACGTTGCTTCCACGGGTTTCACAAATACGACATACATCTCCGGAGAATCAAACTGCTGTCCATCAACTTCGGCGAAATTACCGCCCAGAGTAACCCGGCCCGGCTGATAAACCACGCGGCTTGACCACAACCGCAGCAGACCTTCGGGATTTTTGCTGGTGCGAATATTATTGCGGGTGGAAACAAACTTTCGTTCTAACCATTGCGGTTTAATAGTGCGCTTGTCAAATGCAATGTAAATGATCGCCGGAGTTTCCAATTCGAAAGACAGAAAATCCTGCGATTCGCTCCAACGGTCGCGGGCAGCGGTCTTGATCATAACAGTGCCATCGATAACTCGAGGAACTCCTAGAAGAGGCACGTTCTCATCCACGTAAACCGACTGTTTAGCCGCGATGCGTACGGGAATATAATTTTGAGGAGTGATATTATTAACTGGGAATACTGGTAACGTGTCTATGGGCGCGAAGTTCTGTTGCTGTGCAGATTTTCGATACAAGACAAATTGGTCAACGTAACTGATGGCATCTGCTGGTTGGAGCCAACGCAGAGCCACACTGCCACTTGAATTGACTGAAAAATCATTCAATGCCACTGTACTTGGTGGGGAATTGTCTTGCGTAGAGTACACGCTATCGGAATGCAGAGTAGTAAACTGGCCGCCGCGAAGAATTGTAGTTCGCAAAAAATAGCCATACCGAATGCCTTCGCTTAAATTTTGTATTGTTTGGCAATCGATCTGGGTAGCGTTAAGGCTATTCAGAAGATGCCCGTTGTTCACTTCTGAAACGGGGAAAAACAGTAGCTCCGTGCTGATCGCGTTTAACGGAAACCAGCAAACAGCATTCGTGGTACCCATAGTGAAAGGCGGTTCGGGTTTCAGTTCTGGCACCACCTCGATATTTATTTTTTTGGTACGGCTTGAGAGGCCATTGGTGCCGGTATACTCCACTACAATATTGAATGAATACAAGCCACCATGATCCAAAGTAGGACTCAGAGTTAGCGTGTCCCGCAGCACGCATTGCTCTTGACAATGAAAAACCTTTGAATCCCAGTCAAAACCGAAGGGCGGGAGCTCATGCTTGATCTTAAGCTCCAATATTCCCGGTGCGGGCGCCTCCGCGATGGCAACGAGACTGACCGTTTCTCCGGGACGCAACCGTTTGTTTGGGTTGCCGACGATGTCGAAGTTAATCACGCCACTTTGGGCGTAAACATTCATTGTTAAAGTTGCTGCTAACACAGAAATATAAACACAATTCTTTAGCATATCGCGCCAATAAACGCTTAAATACATTATGAGCAAAGCATAGCAGCTCATCTGTCCCCCCTTGTGATATTTTTTTGACTGAACAAGCCCCCACTTTAAGCTTTCCCCTATACCTCAGACGTGTTTGCTATAAGCTGGGGAGGTAGGAAGCGATTTACTCGCCATTCTGAACAGGTTTGAAGTGGAAGTAAATATATAACAAAGACGCAATATAGTCAAGAAATTTCTTAATATTTTGCGGAAGAGAGGCAAGTAAAATCACATGTATCATAAAGAGCATTCTTTACCGCTTACTTCAGAGTTTAAAATTGGTTCATAATCTCGAAGATATCATTATAATCAGCTGACTCATATCTCCACTGGGCTGATCTTTAGGCGTGGTTCTTATACTATTCGGCTCCACGATCACATAGGCTGTAGTCGGCAAACACAGAATAAGACGCTAGCTAAAGAAAGAAGTCACACTTTAAAATAGGGATAATTATTTTTTTGTCGTAAAAAGTTGTTTCATCTAACAGGATGCTGAAAAACTCTCAATCCTATCGCAAACTTCATGGTTCGACTTCGCTCACCATGAAAAACAGGCTCAACACTTCACCCCGAGCGAAGTCGAGGGGTGCATTCTATGAGTTTTTCAGCATCCTGCTAAAGTGTTTGCAAGAGTAAACATTGATTGCCCCGGAAGTCGTAAAGAATTCCTTCCGTAATTTTCGCTTGACTTTAAAAAAAATCATTGTTAATATAATTCAAGCTTTTTTGCACCACTCTTCAAAAACGAATATAAACTCCCGCGTCCAATTACAGCCAACTGGCACTCTCTGCAGCGGACGAATGCTTAGTACAGTAGTTGAAATCCAACATCTAATCTAAGGAGATCCCAATGCCGAATGGAGAATTTATACCGTTAGCTCCATTACTTACTAAATTGGGTGTAATGTTGACACTGGCCCTGATGGTGGAGCGCTTCCTCTCTATCTTCAATTGGATCGTCAATCGCATGTTCATGATTCAAGTGTCGACCGAACAGGAAGCCATTCAAAAAGAAAACGAGAAATTAGAATCAATCAACCGCGCCATTGAGGAATCCGACCGTTTGCAAAACAATTCGAGCAACTTAACCGCCGATCCGCGAGAAATCGAACCCAATCTCGGGCGCGCCCAACCTGATTCACGGTTTGATGTTATAGAACTCAAGGCGCCCGAGCGTCTCAAAGTGACCAAAGAATTCTGGCTGCAAATTCTGGGGACGCTCGTGGCCGTAGTCGGCTGCTATTACATGAAGTTCTCTATCTGGGTTTTCGTGCGGTGGGCAATGGCTGAGGGGAGTCTCGACACCATTCAATCGACAGCGCTGGAATATATCTTCACCGGAATTATCATCGGCGCGGGCAGCAAACCGGTCAACTTTCTGATGAATTTCCTCATCAACCGGCGAATCGAGGTTACCAAAGAGAAAATTGTGGAACAGCCGAAACCTATAGAGGACTTGCCGGCCTCAAAAGCACCAGTTACAGCGTGGATGCCAATAAGGACACCGATGCCGCAGCCACAACCAATTCTCCAAACGCGAAAATCCATCGAAGAAGTTGTTGGGTTCATTTACGACGGCGGCGACCGGCCTGAAAGGCTTGAACACACGCACTTCTTTAAAATGCCTATCGACATGATCGTGTACCACCACACTGCCATGCATTCCGATACGCCTTATGAAGAAATCACCAAAGAATTCGATCGCAAGGGCTGGCTGACCGGCTACAATTGCATCGTTTTCAAAGACGGAACCATTCGTGCACTGTGCCGATGGGATCGTTTCGGTAACCATGCCCAGGGATATAACAATCATTCTCTTGGTATCGCCCTGCACGGCTGCTTCGAAACGGATCCGAAGGTGCCTTTCTCAAACCACAACGGCAAATTAGGCATTTTGCAGCCGACCACTGAACAGGTGGATTCTGCAGCCCGGTTGGCGGCGTTGTGGACGCTCATGCACAAAATTCCGTTGAAATTCCCGGAGAAGACGGCCCCCGGATTCCCAAAAGGGATTATCCCTCACAAGTATGTTGCACCCAAAGCCTGTCCCGGCAACAATTTCCCGTATGCCAAATTCAAGCAAACGGTCGAACAATATGCAAAACAGTGGAAGACCGATGAAGGTTTTCAAGCTGGTTTGGTGGAATTCCAAGACCGGCCGATGGTGAAAATTTAGGAGAAGCTATGGAAAACAATATCGAAGTAATCACGCGAATCACCTTTCTGTTTTTCCTTTATTTGGTCATGGCGATTTTTGTTGAACGATTGATGGAAGTACTGGTGAGCGCCTTCAATTATGTCGAGCTTAAATGGAAGCTGCACATCTTTTGGAACCGTCGGGCAAAAGTTCTACAAAAACGTTTCGACCGATTATACGGCTACCAGGGAGGGAACGCGCCCAAAGCAGAAAAAATTTTCAATTGGGTGTTATGGAAAATTGTGGCTGAGAAACCCTACGTTGGCGGCAAAGAAAGCATTTCCGCGGAGCTTCTGCGTCTCAATTACCTGCGCGTGGGAACTCGCACCGTGGCATTCATTATATCTTTGGTCTTCGCACTGGTGCTTGAGTTCAAGCTTGACATTGACCTGGTGCTGCTGGTCGAAAACATGCTTTCCAGCACAGGTAGCTTAGCGTACAAAGTCTTAGGCAAAATCTCAGAATATCCATTTCTCCGCGTCATCATCACGGCCGCGGCGATTTCCATTGGTACCGAACCGTTGCACTCAGTGATCAGTAAAATCGAAAAAATGGCGGCAAGCAAAACCGCCACATCAGGAGGGGCAAAATCATGATTGGCATATTCAGATTCATGAGAGACTACAGTGACCATCTCGTGTTCATTGCTATTTTTCTGGTGGTGATCTTTTTCTTCCTCAAAGAATTCAAGATCACCAGCCGTAATTCGTGGGCGGTACTCATCGGTTTATCGGCGCTGGGGGGGCTGTTCTTCTTGAAAGCGTGGCAGCGGAAAAAACTCCTCGAAGAATTGCAACGCCGTGAAGATGCTTTGAAACAAATTGAAAATCGCTATGACGAACTGAAGAACCAGCAGCAACTTTCAGAAGCCGCTTACAAAAAGGCAAAGGACGAACTGGACCGCGCCAAAGTGGACGCGGCTCTGGCAATATTGCGCGCCCAGGAAGAACACGCTGCGAAAGCTGCGGCCATCGAGAACGAGTACCAGAATATCTCCTCAGATGATCTGATTGCCAAAGTAAAGGGCATTCTCCAAAATTAAAGGAAAGAAAAATGAAACATATTTGCTCAGTGATTTTAATTATCGCCACGCTAGTGCCGCTGACGTTGTGGGGCCAGCAAACCGCCACTCTCACGATCGGCAGCGAGCGCATTGCTGGACGTCAACTCGACGGCGGAAACTGGGAATTCCTGATTGATGGCGCGCCCTATCTGCTGATGAAAAAAGAAGTCATTGCAGACCTCGCAAAAGAAATTGAATTGCTTAAAAACGACAAAGAACTGTGTGAAAAAGTCATTGCGGCGAAGGACACGTTACTCAAGCGCTTCGAAAACTATCAGCAAAAAGCGGATAAACACATCGAGGTTCAACAGAAATTAATCTCCACCGCGGACAGCCTCTACACCGGCTACAAATCTCTCTACCACGACTTGAAAAAAATTACCGGAGTGAACACGCTCTCATTGGTCGCTGGCGTCGGTTTGATCGATCCGCCGGGAGCGAGTTGGCGGCCCGTGGGATCGCTGGGCGTGGGCATCAACAACTATGTGGCGCAATTTCAATTCGGGAAAGAATACAAGGGATTGGTGTTTGGAGTACGATGGCCGGTCTTTTGACGTGAGACGGCAAACGGCAGACGGAAAAAGTGAAGAAAAAGTCTCCTCCACCGGAGGGCATTTAGGGATGGGTTATTGCCGTTGAACCGGTCGACTCAATTCCAACGTTTTGCGCGCCAGCCACAAAAACAGCGGCCGTGGCGTCGCCTGTACCAACCGATACAGCAATTTCATGCGAAATGGATAGATGATCATTCGCCGGCGTTTGGCCACGGCGTTGATCATAATTTGCGCTGCCTTCTCCGGCGTCAGCAGCCAGAACCGATTGGGATTGCCAGCGTTAATCGGCGTATCGACAAATCCCGGATGAATCATCGTGAACTGGATGTCCGGCAGCTCCGCAGCTTTGCTTTGCAAAAAATAATCGAGACTCATTTTGGTGAGGCTATACACCCCGCGGCTCGGCAAACCCCGCATCGAAGCCGCCGAGCCAATTCCCACAATCGCTCCGGACTTCTGTGGCACCATCACTTCCAAACAAGCCTGAATCGTGTAAATCGCCCCTTTCAAATTCGTATCGATGATATTTTCGAACTTATCCCACTCCCAGTTTTGAAAAGATGAGTCCTGACTGATGCCGCTGTTCACCCACGCCGCATCGATGCGCCCGGCGTGTTGGTGAAAATCACGCACGGCGCTCAACACCTCATCGCGGTTTCGGACATTGCAGGCGCGCAGCCAAAACGTGCTGCCGCTGTCTTTGAGTTTGTTGGCTAATTCCTTGAGTTTCTCTTCGCGGCGGCTCAGAAGACAGAATTTGATTTTGAAAGGCGCCAGGGCTTCGGTAAGCGCCCACCCCAGTCCGGAGGAGGCGCCGGTGATGAGGACGGATTTATTGGTCCAATAAGAGGTTAGCTTTTGGTTCATTGTCAGCCGATCTCCCAGGATTCCCTACGCGCCAGTGCCAACAAATCACGGCTGCAATGGACAATAGTCAACAACGCTATGCGGTCAGATTCTACTTTGTAAATAATTCGATAGGATTGATAAAATAGTTCTCTGAAGTCCTCTCGATTAAATTCAGGGACGGTTCTTCCCATTAAGGGAAATAGGATAAGGTTCTCGGCTGTTTCATAGATGCCTTTGGCCACATTGGCCGCATAATATTCGGAGTCACGACTAATAAACTCTACTATTTCAGAAAGACTCTCCACCGCTGGATCAGTCCAGATCAATCGCCATTTTTTCTTTCGTCGTTTGGTCACTTCAACCATTTAGAAAGCTTTTGTTTGACCTCTTCGTGGCTAACGTAGTGTCCTTCATTGAGGGCCTTTAAGCCGCGCATAACTTTCTGCTTTACGTAGAGGTGATATTGAATATCCTCATATGTACAATCATCACTCAACTCCTGTATGAGTTTTATAGCTTCTTCCTTTACGTTGTGCATGATTTATCTCCCAAAATAAGAAGTTTAAAAAACGCTCACTCCCGGGAAAATCCCCAAACTGCATATAGGCCACCGCGATTTTGTTGATGACCAGAACATAGGCCGCCGTTCGTAAATCCGTACCGCCTTTGGTGCGCAGCTTGGTATCGAAGTTTAGGCATTGCACCGTCTCACAGGTTATCAAGTGAACCCCAACCATTCGCGCAACGAATTCTTCAGACTCTCGGAGTCAGCTTTGGTTAGTTTTCCAACTTTCTGGATAATCAGATCCTGATGAACGGTAAAACACCACGTTTAACAGCAGACTCAACGTTCAGGCCTGATTTGCGCCAATCAATAAGTACAAACTCTCCTGCCAATAGAGATTGGGTGTGACTCGTCAACGGAACGATAATAAAATCCCTCGAAATATGAGGTGAACTTACAATAACCGCCGGCCTGACTTTTGAGCCGCTCATGTCTGAGAAGGGATATCGAACTAAAATGATATCATTCTTGAAGTAGTTTCTCATAAACATCATCTTCTGAATTATTCCAAATAGCATCAAGCGCAGATTGACTGGCGTTCAACCAGAATTTCTTGTCATTGTCTTCAAATAAAGTCACAAGAACTTTCATGCCATCTGCAGCTTCAATATCCTCCAGAGGTTCAAACTTTCCCTCTTTTGCAACTGCCCAAATCGTTTTCAGCATCTTGATACTCCTAAAGTAATGTCCAATAGCTGAGTTTCACTCACGGGAAAATCCCCAACTGCATGTACGCCACTGCTATCTTGTTGATGGCCAGAACATAGGCCGCCGTCCGCAAATCGGGAACGCCTTTCGTGCGCAGCTTAGTATCGCGGATTTGCTCGTATGCCGTGATCATCGTCTCTTCCAGTCCGGAGTTGACGAGATCGATTTCGTCCGCGCCGTGGGCGATCAGGCTGCGTTCATCGTGTGTTAGCTGCTTGCCGGTCAATCGCTCCATCGCGTTGATGAAGGCTATGTTCGAGGCTTCTTCAAAGCGCTTGCTCATGCGCCCAAACTTCACGTGGCTAATATTTTTCAACCACTCAAAATAAGAGACCGTTACTCCGCCGGCGTTCAAAAACATATCCGGAATCATCATCACGCCTTTTTTCTTGAGAATTTCCTCAGCCTCAGCGGTTACCGGACCATTGGCACCTTCGGCGATAATTTTCGCTTTGATGCGCGGGGCATTCTCATCGGTAATTTTCCGCTCCAACGCTGCTGGCACCAGTATGTCGCACTCGTATTCCAAAGCTTCTTTGCCGGTGGAAAAATTCTTCGAACCGGGACAATTCAAAATCGATCCGCTTTCCTGCCGGTGTTTTTGTACCGCTGCCACATCCAACCCTTCGGGATTGTAAATAGCGCCATCATACTCCGAAATGGCCACCACCCGCGCACCGGCCTCCTGAAAAAATTTGGCGGCGTAGTAACCCACGTTTCCGAGGCCTTGCACGACTACTCGCTTGCCTTCGACTCCCGGCGTCATTCCCAAAGACTTCAAATCTTCGGCATGTGACAGAGCGTGGCGAACTCCAAAGTACACGCCTCGGCCAGTGGCCTCGGTCCGGCCATGAATTCCCCCCTGTTCGATAGGCTTGCCGGTCACGCAAGCAATGGCGTCGATTTGCCCGGGGTGAAACGCGCTGTAGGTATCGGCAATCCACGCCATCTCACGCGGGCCGGTGCCGTAATCGGGCGCAGGTACGTCAACTCCCGGACCGATGAAATTCTTCTTCACCAGCTCCGAAGTGTAACGGCGCGTGATGCGCTCCAACTGATTCACCGAGTATTTGCGCGGCTCGATTTTCACGCCGCCCTTGGCACCACCGAACGGGGCATCAACAATGGCGCACTTGTACGTCATGAGCGACGCCAGCGCTTTCACTTCGTCTTCGGTGGTAACCTCGCTGTAGCGTATGCCTCCCTTCACCGGCAATTGATGATGGCTGTGCTCCACCCGGAAAGCCTGAATAATTTCAATGGAGCCGTCTTCATTTTTAAGTGGAAATTTGAAAGTGTAAACGCTATTGCAGTATTTGATTTGATCGAGCAGGCCTTTGGGATGGGAGGTGAACGCCGCCGCTTTGTCGAAAAAAGCGAGAACGGTTTCGAAGAAGGAGAGTTTATGTGCTGCCATAAATCATCCCTTTGTTTTGGTTATTGGAGCCATTTTAAAGTGCTGTGAAAATAGACGATCTGTTCTACAAAAGCAAGTGTTTTTCTGCCCGAAAACTCCATCGCAAATCGCCAGACATACTATTTGACTTACTGAATTAATATTAGTAATTTTTATCAATTCTGAATCCATTCGAGATGCATTTGATCGCAGAATAATTCCCCGGTGTGTTCGTTACGAAAGGAGGCTTGTGATGAAATTTTTGCAATTTGTCGCGTTTACTGGCTTGGGAGTCTTGGTATTGATTAATCTCTCCTGCTCCTCGGGCGAAACCGAAATAATCCCCCGCGAAGTTCTGTTTGGCAATCCCGTCAAAACCAATCCACAAATTTCGCCGGATGGCGCACACATGGCCTATCTCGCGCCCGTCAATAACGTACTGAACGTGTGGGTGAAAACCATCGGGCAGGACGATGAAAAAGCAGTCACCAACGACACCAATCGCGGCATTCGGCGCTACTTCTGGGCCGCGGATAGCAAGCACATCATGTATTTGCAGGATGTCGGCGGCAACGAGAACTGGCGGCTCTACGGCGTCAACCTCGATAACACTGAAGTGAAAGGCCTCACACCCTATGAAAACGTGCTGGTACAAATCGTGGATCGCAATAAGAACTTTCCCAACGAGCTATTGATTGCGATGAACAAAGAAAATCCGCAACTGCACGACGTCTATCACCTTGACCTGATCACGAACGAGCTGAAATTAGTGGCGCGTAATTCCGGCAACATTATTCAATGGGTGACGGACGCCAATTTCAAAGTGCGCTGCGCCATGGCCTCCAACCCGGAAGGCGGATTCGATCTGCTCGTTCGCGAAAACGGAAACTGCCAATGACGATCTTCCGACAAAGGAGGGAGTACGATGAAACATGACAAGTTGAGGATTCGACATTTTTCCGTATTGGTGATTTTTGCTCTGACCTCGTTGGGCCTCGCCCAAAGCGGTTGGACTCCGGAAGCGATGATTCAATTCAAGCGCGTGGCTGCATCTGCGGAAGAAAGCGCTGGTTGAGCCGGTGGTGGCAAAATAGTCTTCTCTCTGGTCATTTTGAGCTTCGATGACTGCGTCATTTTATTGGCAAGGAAGTTTCTTAATACTATGGGATTGCTTCGACTCGCTGAACAGCGCGAGTCTTGCCTGCCTGCGCAAGCAGGCAATGACAGCGTCGGCCCTGTCACTGCGAGGCGCTTTTGGCCGAAGCAGTCCCATCGAACAACCAACTTCCTTAGAAGCGGAGCGAGCGGAGTCGAGAACTCTGGCAGAGAATCGGTTTTACGAATGCGCTCACAATTGATTTGATGTTTGTGATCGCTGTCTCAGATTTCTGAGACTGACGGCATCAACCCAGCCGAAGAAGCTGTTTTCTTCGATCATCAAAAATTCAAAGTAGCCAAGGGCATTGGTAATTGAGATTTATTTGTAATTTGTATTTTGAGTATTGGAATTTTAAAGAGAATAGCCACAGAACGCGATGAGCAAAAAAATCCGTGTTGGAATTTTGTTTGGCGGCAAATCCGCCGAACATGAAGTCTCGCTGCAATCCGCCAAAAACGTCGTCGAGGCGATTGACAAAAACAAGTACGAAGTCGTGCTCATCGGGATTGACAAATCCGGGCGCTGGTATTTGAATGATGCCTCCCGCTTTCTGCTGAATGCGGATAATCCCAAATTGATCAAACTCAACAATTCCAATGAAAGTGTGGCCTTGCTCCCCGGCGGCAGCGACAAGCAAGAGCTGGTCAGCCTCTCCGGCCATGAATCGCGCGGGCCGGTGGATGTGGTTTTCCCAATTCTCCACGGCACGTACGGCGAAGACGGCACCGTGCAGGGCTTGCTGAAATTAGCGAACGTGCCGTTTGTGGGCGCGGGTGTGTTGGGTTCCGCCGTCGGCATGGATAAAGACGTGATGAAGCGGCTGCTGCGCGATGCCGGCGTTCCCATTCCAAAATTCCTGACTTTTCACAAACACGCGATGGCAAAGATTGATTTCGATGCGGTGGTAGAAGAATTAGGGCTGCCAATGTTTATCAAACCCGCCAACAGCGGATCGTCGGTCGGCATTCACAAAGTGAAGGACAACAAGCAATTCGCGGTGGCAGTTGCGGACGCCTTCCAATACGACACTAAAATTCTGGTCGAAGAAGCGATCATCGGACGGGAAATCGAGTGCTCGGTTTTGGGGAATGAGCGTCCCATCGCGTCGCTGCCGGGCGAGATCATCCCGCAGCACGAGTTTTATTCCTACGAAGCCAAGTACATCGACGAGCAGGGCGCTCTGCTGGAAATTCCCGCCAAATTACCGAAGGAGATCGTCAAGTGCGTGCAGGAGATGGCGGTGAAGGCATTTCAGACCCTGAACTGCGAAGGCATGGCGCGTGTAGATTTTTTCCTCAGAGAAACCGGCGGTTTGTTTGTGAACGAACTGAACACCATTCCGGGCTTCACAAAAATCAGTATGTATCCCAAGCTGTGGGAAGTAAGCGGGATTTCGTACCCCGAGCTCATCGACCGGCTGATTCAGTTGGCGATCGAGCGCTTTGAAAAAGAAAAGCAGTTGAAGACGTCGGTCGAGTTGTAGCCCCCCTTGTGGGGCGCTATTCCAAAACCGATTTACCAACATCCGCCCACGAGGGGCGGGGACTACAACTTGCGATTGCTGCTTGAAAATAAGAATCGTAGTCCCGCCCCCTCGTGGGGCGTGTTCAAGAACCGGAACCCAATATCCTGCAGGCAAATCATGCAAGAACGCCCAAAATGGTTTCCGCACAAGCCGCGCAACAAACGACTGCCGCGCGAAATCTACCAAAAGCAAGGCATTGTTTGGTTCATCACCATTCGGGCCTATCTTTTTCAATCACCATTTGTGCGCAACGATCTTAACCAAATGATAATCGACACACTCACGGAAACGAGCACTACTTATCAGTGCCATATTTTCGTTTATTGTCTGATGCCGGATCATCTACACCTTCTGGCCAGTCCACGAGAACAAGACGCGTCGGTATTAACTTTCATAGAGAGATTTAAAGGGAAAACCACGAACCAGAGTTGGCGACTCGGGTGGAAGGGGACTCTATGGCAACCTAACTTTTATGATCACGGGTTACGAAAAGAAGAAAATTTTCGGGAGATTGCAAATTATATTTTGCAGAACCCGGTACGCAAGGGTTTGGCTGAATCACCGGAAAAATGGCCATGGAGCGGAATGATGGAGCCGTGGCCATTGTAGCCCCGCCCCCTTGTGGGGCGTTATGACGAACCGATTAACTAAAAGCCGCCCACAAGGGGCGGGGACTACAAGAACATACAAAAATTAAAAATTTGGAATCTACAATGACCGGATTTACTGCAAGTTACCTAGCCGAGCTGACCGCCAGCCTCACGGTCCAAATTCTCAATGGGATTGGCCGCAAGCTGCGCGAAACAATTTCCGGCACTGAAAAAGAACAGGCGATCGAGCGCTGTCTGCGAATAGGATTGGCGGCGCTGCTTGCTACGGCGAGCGCCAAATCCAAAGATGAGGTCGATCTGCTTTCCGGTATCTTCCGCAAATTCTTTGGGGAACCGGATGTCGGCAAAGAATTGGGCGCCTTATTGCGAGGCAATCAACTCAACCGCGAAGAGCTGCTTTATCTTTTTGAACACGCTGGCTTTGAGGCGAAGACATTGCCGGGTACGAACTTCGAGCAAGCCCTCACCGCGTTTGAAGCGGCTTTCTTGATCGCTGCCACCGATGAGTCCGAGCTGCAGGGCACAATACAAACCAGCCAACTGCTAAGCCAAACCCATCTGCTCGGCGAGATCCGAGACTCCATTCGCGATCTGGTTAGTTCCCTCCGTCAAACTGGTCTTGATACACTCGCAGTCCGAAATGGCAGTATCATGACTGGTCAAGCGGTGATTTACCAGTTTCCTTCGATCAAAATCCTGCCCAGCGGGACAGGGGATTGGGAAGGCCACTATTTGCGCACGCTCATCAGCCAATGTGAGCCTTTGGATTTGACCGCTATCGATGAAACATACGCGTCCGGCGAGACCGGCGCGATTTCCGTTTCGGACGTTTTCACGACGCTCTATCTCGCGCGTTTAACGCGTTCGCCCAGACAAACAGTGGCAGCCGCGATACGCCGGCAAGACGAGCATGACCTGCGCAAGCAAATGCAGCGCGAAGAAAAGCGCCTGCCGATTCAAGCCGTGGAAGCCGTGGCCGCGATGCCGCGACTGGTGATTCTCGGCCAACCCGGCGGCGGCAAGAGCACGCTCGTCAATCATCTCGTCACCCAGCTCGGCTGCAAACGTTTGGGAAGGCCGACCGACCAGGCAAAGCTCCCGGGTTGGGCGGAGGAAGAAAAGCCTTTGCCGGTGCGCATTATTTTGCGGCGCTTTGCCGCGTGGATACCGGCCGGCGCCTCGCGTGGAGAGGGTTTGGTGTGGAAATATCTCGAAACTCAATTGGAACAATGCGGCTGCAAAGAGGCTTTTCCATCGTTGCGGCATCAATTAACCGACGACTCCGGCATAGTGTTCTTCGACGGGTTGGATGAAGTGCGCGAGACCGATGAAGAGGCCAAGCGCTCGCTCATCACCGCAGCCATCGCCGAATTCGCCAAGCCGCTCGACAAGTGCCGCGTCGTAATCACCTGCCGGGAATATGCTTACAAGCCGGGCAGTGACTGGCGCTTGCCTGAAAAGACATTTCCGGTGGTCGATCTTGACCTGTTCGGCAAGGAGCAAATCGAATACTTCACACAAACCTGGTATCGCGTGGTGGGCCCACAAAAAGGCTGGAATCAGGAAAAGTGTCGCGAGGAGTCGCAGCATCTATTTGACGCGATTCAGCACTGGCCGCACTTGCAGGATTTGGCCGAGCATCCCTTGCTGCTGACGTTGATGGCGCAAGTTCACGGACAGCTCGGCACACTGCCGGATGACCGCGCCGATCTGTACGAGCGCGCCGTCAATCTGCTGCTGGCGCATTGGGAAAATCGCATCGTGCGCGACCTCGCGGGCAACCGCAAAGTCGAGCCCGGTCTCATTATGGAGCTCGGCATTCGCTCCGAAACTCTGCGGCTGGCATTGGAGCGCGTGGCTTTTGCGGCCCACGAACGCCAGGAAAAAGAGCAGGCTCGCGATGAACGCGCCGCCGATATTCCCAAAGAGGATTTGTATGAAATCTTGAAAGCCGATCTCGGCGATGCCAACAAAGCCGAGCTGGTGATCGCCTACATTCAAGAGCGGGCCGGGCTTTTGCAGGCGCGCGACAACCGCATTTACACTTTCCCGCACAAGACTTTTCAGGAGTACCTCACTGCGACTCACCTGCTCAAGCAGGGCGAGCCGGACGTGATGCTGCGCGAACGCATGAAACGTGACCTGATTTGGTGGCGGGAAGTTTTCTTGCTGGCGGCCGGCGCCTCGCGCCGCATTCCCAGCACCATCTCGAATTTGGTCGATACTCTGATTCCGCTGCCGCACGAGGAAAATAAAATATCGGCGGATAAAGCCCAACAGGCGCAAGCCGCGGCGCAAGCGTTGACGGAAACCGATTTTGTCGAGCACGTTCACAAGGAAGAACTCGCCGAAGCGGGCCGTTTCTCCGTTACCTATCGCAAAATACAAAACTCGTTGATTGCCGGGCTACGCTCCGCTGAATCGCTGGCGGCAACCGAACGCGCCGCTTGCGGCAACGCGCTCGCCCGCCTCGGCGACACTCGCTTTCGCTCGGATGCCTGGTTTTTGCCCGATGAACCGATGCTGGGTTTTGTGGAAATTCCCGCCGGTGAATTCTGGATGGGAAGTAACAAGAAGAAAGATTCCCAAGCTTATGATGATGAGCTGAATCAACACAAGGTCAAGTTGCCGTTCTATTATATCGCGCATTATCCGGTGACCGTGGCGCAGTTCCAAACCTTTGTCGACGAGAGCGGCTACAAGCCCGAACATCCTGAATACTTGCACGGTTTGTCTAATCATCCGGTCGTCAATGTCACTTGGTACGAGGCGCTGAAATATTGCGAATGGCTAACGGAGCGCTTGCGGAATTGGCAGGAAACGCCAAAGCCACTTGCCAGTTTGCTCAAACAGCAAGGTTGGCGCATCACGCTGCCGAGCGAAGCCGAATGGGAAAAAGCCGCCCGCGGCACGAATGGCTTGATTTATCCTTGGGGCGATACGGCAGACGCGAGTCTGGCTAATTACTCTGACACCGGCATTGGCGCCACCAGCGCAGTTGGCTGCTTTCCCGGCGGCGCCAGCCAGTATAGTTGTGAAGAGATGAGCGGAAACGTCTTAGAATGGACACGCAGCGTTTATAAAGCCTATCCATACCGACCGGAAGACGGTCGGGAAAATTTGGAGGCCGAAAAAGATATCCACCGGGTTGTTCGTGGCGGGGCGTTCTACTACGATCACAGGCTCGTGCGTTGCTCGCTCCGCCTCAGGTTCTACCCCGACGGCAGGTACGACTACATCGGGTTTCGGGTGGTGTTGTCCCCATAAGTTTTTGAATCTCTGATCTCTGAAGCCTCTGATCTCTGTTGTTTTTGGGGGGCGGGGATCGCGACATTTTTTTTGAAACGTTACCAAATCCTTGCGAAGGTTCAGAACCTTCGCAAGGGTAGAAACAGGAGAGAAGAAACATGGCGGGGTCAAAAGATGCCAATTTTTACGCGAACCTTTTGATTTTTTGAGCGGGCTATTCAACCATTTTCCGCGCGCCCATCGCCATTCATTCACCTAGCGTTTGTTGAATGCCGCTTTCGATTTGCGTGAACGTTTGGAAGAGGCCAACCTAAGAAAGGGTCAAGAGCGGTTGGAGAGATTGATGCGCGCTGATGAAGCCTTGTCGCGAGTTCGAATGTACTTGCGCTTGGCGCAGCGTTGGAAATGGCTTTCCGATGGGCAATATGAACACGTGGCGCCGATGGTGGTGGAGATTGGGCGTTTACTGGGTGGCTGGATGAAAACCACGAAGAGCGTAGAGCGAAAAGCGTAGTGGCGTGAACCGAGCAGTCGCATTTACGCTCTCCGCTTCACGCTCCACGCTTTCACGTGTGGACGGGGCCGGCTCATACGCACCGGGTGTGGCGCGGGGGCGCGTTCAACAACAATGACAGGAACGTGCGCTGCGCCAATCGCAACAGAAACAACCCGAACAACAGGAACGACAACATTGGGTTTCGGTTGGTGGTGCGCCCATGCTTTTGAAACTCTGATCTCTGTTCGTAGTAATGCCTCCAGGCATCCAACGCCTGTAGTTATGCCTTTAGGGCATTCCAAATCAGGAGCACCTCCATGCCATACGAATATCGCCGCATGACAAATGCAGAACGTGAGGCGGTCCTTAAACAACGCGAAGCAAAAGGATATCCCCTCTACGCTCCTCCCCATCCTTTTAAAGTGAAAACCTGCTACCTTCTGACCGCGGCAAATTATGAACATCAAGGGATTATTAAACCTGAGGCGAGACTTACAGAATTTCAAAAACTGGTGTTCGAGAGATTTGCCGAATTCGAGGTCGAAGTTGCTGCATGGGTTTTTCTACATAATCATTATCACTTACTCGCTTTTGTACCGCATTTTCCCCGACTTTCAATTTTATTCAATCGGTTACACGGAGTCACTTCTCGGCAGTGGAATCTGGAAGACGAAAAAGTCGGCCGCAAGGTCTGGTACAAATACACCGACCGGATGATTCGCGATGAACGGCATTATTTTGCGACAATCAATTACATTCACTACAATCCTGTTAAGCACGGTTACACCAAGCGAGCGGATGAATGGCCGTGGTCAAGTTTTCATTGGTACTTTGAACATAGCGGTCGTGATTGGTTAGTCGAGATCTGGAAGCGGTATCCCATAAAAAGCTATGGTGACAAATGGGATATTTGAAAGTTCGTAGTAACTGCTTCAGCAGTTCGTCTAAAGACGAGACTACACGCTATGTTTGTAGTAGTCGCTTTAGCGGCTCGCCTAAAGGCGAGACTACAAACCGGCTTCTTTTTCTGTTAATATTCACATTCTCCGTTTCCCTCGCCTCGGCCCAAACTTACTTGGGAGATTATTTCCGCTACCACGTTAGTGGTAAAGCGATTATCGTGTATGCCGGCCCGCCATTCTCTTCGTTGGTGAGCTTCACTTTCTATCAACCGGATATCCTGCGCGTAGGTTTCGTCCCCAGTCCGGGCATCGTCGATTTTCCCACTGGGGTCGTTGTGCAGGATACATCGGAAACGGTTGATTTTTCAATTGAGGAAACCGATTCTACTTTGCGAATCTCTTCGTCAGCGATCACCATCGTTTGCCGGAAATCGCCGCTGCGATTTTCCTATTTCGATGCCAGCGGCAAACTATTGTTGGCAGAGCCCCTCGCCGGCGGGCTGGCATTCGCCGCTTCGCGGAGATTCGCCAATTTCGAAATCAGCGCTAACGATCACTACTACGGCAGCGGCGAGCGCGGCATCAGCCTCGACTTACGCGGCCACGCTTTTGACAGCAATAATACTCAAAACTACGGCTACCAAAACGTGCCGGATGTCATGAACATCAACGTCCCGTTCGTTGCCACAACCAATGGCTACGCCCTCTATTTCGATCACGCCGGTCGGTCACGATTCGATTTTGGCGCTTCGAGTTCCAACAAACTTATCTACACTGTCGCCGACGCCGAGCTATCGTATTTTATTTTTGCCGCGTCTACTATTCCGGAACAGCTCGAAAACTACACCTGGCTCACCGGCCGCCAACCTCTGCCGCCGAAATGGGCTTTTGGTTTCATTCAATCGAAGCTTGGTTATGAGAATGAAAGCGCCGCGCGCGCCACCGTTGAAACGATGCGGCAGAAGAACATCCCGTGTGATGCCATTGTGCTCGATCTCTACTGGTTCAATCAAATGGGCGACCTGAGTTGGAATCTTGCCGACTGGCCAAATCCGTTTCAAATGATGCGTGATTTTTTGGACCAGGGCATCAAAACCATCGTCATCATCGAGCCTTATCTGACAGAATTCTCCTCAAATTTTTCAGAGGCATTTGCGCTGGGCTATCTGGCCAAGCGGGATAATGGACAAACCTATTTGCTCGACAACTGGTGGTCGTGCAACTGTAACGCCGGACTTCTCGACATGACCAATCCAACTGTTCAGCAGTGGTGGTGGAGCAAACACCCGCAATTTTTTGGAGACGAGCTGGCCGGCATCTGGACTGACCTCGGCGAACCAGAACGTCATCCGGACGACATGCATCATCACCTCGGCGCCGCCGGGGAGATTCACAATCTCTACAATTTCCTGTGGGCAAAAAGCATTTTCGAAGGCTTCAATGAATTCCGTCCCAACCAGCGCCTGTTCAATTTGACCCGTTCGGGTTACGCCGGCATCCAACGCTACGGCGTCGTCACCTGGTCGGGCGACGTGAGCCGCACGTTCGCCGGACTCTCCTCGCAACCAACGATGCTGCTCAACATGGGACTGTCCGGTATCGGCTATCACAATTCTGACATCGGCGGCTTCTGCTGCGGTTTCACCACGCCGGAATTGTATGTGCGCTGGATGCAATTCGGATCGTTCTGTCCGATTACCCGCGCCCACGGCGCCGGGCAACCCACTGAGCCGTGGGAATTCGGAGCGCCGGCCGAAGCCATCAGCAAAAAATTCATCGAACTGCGCTACCAGCTTCTCCCCTACATTTATACTTTGGCTTATGAAAACTATCGCACCGGCATACCGCTCGCCCGTCCACTTCTGTTCGCCGATCCGAACGACTCCCAACTTTATAACGAGCGTTCCTCCTATCTTTTCGGCGATGCGTTTCTGGTTTCGCCAATAGTCGCCACCGGGCAGAACAGCAAAAGCGTGTACCTGCCGCGCGGCAAATGGGTGAATTTTTGGGATGATCAAATTCTCGATGGCGGCCAGGCCGTGACCGTTGCGGCTCCGTTGGAGGTGATGCCCTTGTTTGTGAAATCCGGCAGCATCATCCCGATGCAGTCCGTGATGAATTTCACCGATGAGCGCCAGCTCGATACGCTACGCCTGGTAATTTATCCTGACACCCAAGTTGAGGGACAATTCACTCTTTACGAAGACGACGGTGAAACTCTGGACTATCAAACCGGCAGTTTCGCCCTGACCGACTTTTCGCAGCAAATCTCCATTTTTGAAAACCAGCCGGCTATGTTCATCAATCTCGGGCCAACGACTGGATCATACACTGGCAAGCCGGCGCGGCGCGTCTATCTTGCGGAGATTCATCGTGTCCTCGTAGCCCCAACCGGCATCACAAAAAATGGCCACCCCATCCCCACGAAGAATTCGCTGGCTGATTTGCGCAATGGCAGCGACGGGTTCTTCTATGACAGCGGCAGCTATCTGCTCTATGTGCAGACCGCCGGTTCAGCCGACAGCACCTATCAAATCATCGTGCAGAATCTTCTCATCAATTCGGTCAGCAAAAATCAACCAGTGGGGCCGAATTTATTTCGACTCGATCAGAATTACCCGAATCCATTCAATCCGTCTACAACGATCTCTTATCACCTTTCGTTACCGGCACGCGTGACTCTCAAGATTTTTGATGTGCTCGGACGCCACGTCACCACATTGGTTGACAGTCAGCAGTCAGCGGGTGATTTCAACGTTGAGTTCAACGGGGA
>Ga0247727_10002275_pt1 | contig 44199 bp, 31 predicted proteins | sample WisWelCaveWW1625_FD_202498 | JGI IMG/M metagenome (GOLD analysis project Ga0247727, IMG submission 202498) | Biofilm microbial communities from Wishing Well Cave, Virginia, United States - WW16-25 | ecosystem: Environmental > Aquatic > Deep subsurface > Groundwater > Cave microbial mat | place...
CAAAAAATCTGAATTTGTCAGTGAAGCTTGCACACGCATTCAATGTTGACGGGCTCTTTTATGCATCCTGAACACTCCACACGCATTTTTGAGGTTTAACGGAATTGAATTGAGGCCGGCCGTTCTTTTCCTCCAGATTCCGTCCGTCTGTTTGGACACCGTCATGCCAACTCTCAAAATCAAACCCGTCTCCGCCTGCCGATACGACCTTCTTGCCCTCGGCGAAGTCATGCTCCGGCTCGACCCCGGCGAAGGCCGCATCCGCACCGCGCGCCAGTTCCGCGTCTGGGAAGGCGGCGGCGAATACAACGTCGCCCGCGGACTCCGCCGCTGCTTCGGATTGCGGACCGCCGTCGCCACCGCCTTCGCCGACAACGACATCGGCCGCTTGCTCGAAGATTTTATTTTGCAAGGCGGCGTGGACACGCAGTTCATCAAGTGGCTTCCGTTCGATGGCGTCGGTCGCTCCGCGCGCAACGGCCTGAACTTCACCGAGCGCGGCTTCGGCGTGCGCGGCGCGGTGGGCGTTTCCGACCGCGGCCATTCCGCCGCCAGCCAGCTCAAGGCCGGAGACTTCGATTGGGATCATATCTTTGGCAAGCTCGGCGTGCGCTGGCTGCACACCGGCGGCATCTTCGCCGCGCTCAGCCAAACGACGGTTGGATTGGTCTTGGAGGCGGTTCATGCCGCAAGGAAACATGGCACGGTGGTCAGCTACGATTTGAATTACCGCCCGTCGCTCTGGAAATCTATCGGCGGGATGGAGACGGCGCAGACGTTCAACAAGGCGATTGCGAAGCATGTGGATGTCATGATCGGCAACGAGGAGGATTTCACAGCTTGCCTCGGCCTGCCAGTCGAAGGTGCAGCGGGGGACTTGCTCGACCTCGACGTTGGCGCCTTCAAGCGCATGATTGAAACTGCCGTCAAGGTTTTCCCGAATTTCAAAGCCATCGCCACCACGCTGCGCGCCGCGAAGACCGCGACCCGCAACGACTGGGCCGCCATCGCGTGGATGGGCGACAAGTTTTACGAGAGCCGCAAGTATCCCGACCTGGAAATCCTCGACCGCGTGGGTGGCGGCGACAGTTTCGCATCCGGCTTCATCTACGGTCTGCTGACGACGGGCGACGCGCAAAAGGCCGTGGACTACGGCGCCGCGCACGGCGCGCTGGCCATGACCACGCCGGGCGACACGAGCATGGCGAGCAAGGATGAAGTCGAGAAGCTCATGAAAGGCGGCGGGGCGCGGGTACAACGGTAAACCACCTGGCCTCCATCCTTCACACCGGGATAGCAGGGTGAACGGACGACTTAAGTCCGAACGGAAAGGCGTGCATTGCCGGGACGCACACGTCAGCATGGCCGCACTCCGCCAACCATGAACGACGTGACGTTGATCCTCAATCGCGCGCAGCAGGGCGACCCGGGCGCCGCGGAGGAATTGCTCCCGCTGGTTTATGAAGAACTGCGCAAGCTGGCGGCCGCGAAAATGGCCAGCGAACCTCCCGGACAAACCTTGCAACCGACGGCGCTGGTCCACGAGGCGTGGCTGCGGATGACGGGTTCGTCGCCGGCGCAGGAATGGAACGGGCGCGGTCACTTCTTTGGCGCCGCGGCGGAGGCGATGCGGCGAATTCTGGTGGAGAACGCGCGGCGCAAGGCGCGCCTCCGGTACGGCGGCCAGGTCCAGCGGGTGGATTTCACTTCGCTCGACCTGGCGAGCGATTGTGCCGACGAACAAGTCCTGGCCGTGAGCGAAGCGCTGGACAAGCTGGCGAAGCGCGACGCGGTCGGGGCGGAATTGATCAAACTCCGCTTTTTCGTGGGTGTGTCGCAGGCGGAGGCGGCACAGATGCTGGGCCTGGCGGAACGCACGGCCACGCGGGTCTGGGCGTTCGCGCGCGCGTGGCTGCATGAGGAGTTGAAGAAAAGTCTGTGACCCGCATGTCACGCTCGAACCGGAAAGCGGAAGTGGTTTCAAGATTGTTGGCGGGAATCGCCGCCGGACGTCGCACTGGAGCCGGAAGGCAAAGGCGATTTAATGACTGACGACAGCCAGTTCGACCGGGAAAAGCAGCTCTTCGAGCGGGCGTTGGAGATTCCGCCAGGGGCCGAGCGGGAGCGTTTCGTGACGGAAGCCTGCGGCGAGGCATCGGTCGCGCGCGCGCGACTGGAGGGTTTGTTGCGCGCGCACGAAGCGGCGGCGTCCTTCATGCCGGCGCGTCCGGCGTCAACCATCCGGCTCTCACCGACCGTCGCGCCGGCCGAGGAGCCGGGTGCGGTGATCGGCCGCTACAAGCTGCTCCAAAAAATCGGCGAAGGCGGTTGCGGCGTGGTGTATATGGCCGCGCAGGAGACGCCGGTGCGGCGGCGCGTGGCGCTCAAGGTCATCAAGCTCGGCATGGACACCCGGCAGGTCATCGCCCGCTTCGAGGCCGAGCGGCAGGCACTGGCGCTCATGGATCATCCCAGCATCGCCAAGGTGCTCGACGCCGGCGCGACGGATTCGGGCCGGCCTTACTTCGTCATGGAACTGGTGCGCGGCATCAAGATCACCCAGTTCTGCGACGAGCAAAAACTTGCGACGCCGGCGCGGCTCGAATTGTTCGTGCGGGTTTGCCAGGCCATCCAGCACGCGCACCAGAAGGGCATCCTCCACCGCGACATCAAACCTTCCAACATCCTGGTGACGATGCACGACACCATGCCGGTGCCCAAGGTGATTGATTTCGGCATCGCCAAAGCGACTGGCGGGCAGGAACTGACCGACAAGACGCTGTTCACCGCCTTCGAGCAGTTCATGGGCACGCCCGCCTACATGAGCCCGGAGCAGGCGCAGATGAGCGGACTGGACCTGGACACGCGGACGGACATCTACAGCCTGGGCGTGCTGCTGTACGAATTGCTCACCGGGCGGCCGCCGTTTGACCCGGAGGAACTCTGTCGCTCGGGCATTGAGGAAATCCGTCGCACGCTGCGCGAGCAAGAACCACCGCGCCCCTCGACGCGCCTGAGCACGATGCTCGACGCCGACCGCACGAGCGTGGCCGGCCAACGCCAGACGGAGCCGGCCCGGCTCATCCGCCTGATCCGCGGCGACCTCGACTGGATCGTGATGAAGTGCCTGGAGAAGGACCGCACGCGCCGTTACGAAACCAGCAATGCCCTGGCGATGGACGTGCAGCGGCATCTGGGCAACGAGCCGGTCATCGCCCGTCCGCCGAGCGCGGCTTACCGGTTCCAAAAATTGGTCCGCCGCAACAAACTCGCCTTTGCCGCCGCCGGAGCCATTGCCACAGCGCTCGTGCTGGGCGTGATCGCGAGCATCTGGCAGGCGGTGCGGGCCACACGGGCGGAGCATGAGCAAAGCCGCCTCCGCCAGGACGCCGACGCGCTGCGCCAACGCGCCGAGGATGGCGAACGGGCCGCGTTGCGCCGGGCTTACGCTTCCGACATGAACCTCGCGCAGCAGGCGCTGGCGCTGAACAATCTCGGCCGTGCGCAGGAACTCTTGCAACGCTACCGGCCTTTGCCCTCAACCACCAACTCCCAATCGTCCACCCATCTCCGCGGCTGGGAGTGGCGCTATCTGTGGCAACAGTGCCACAGCGATGCCCTGTTCACTCTTTGTCAGAAGCCGCACGAGATTACTGCGCTCTCGGTGTCAGCCGACGGAAAGTGGCTGGCCGTCGGGGAGTATGAACAAGGCGGACTTTCCATTTGGGATTTGCAGGCGCGGCAGGAGTTGACGCGGTTGTCCGCGGGCCGGGCCGTGGTGCTGGCGGCCTTCTCCCCGCGGGAACCCTTGCTGGCGTTCTCAATCACCGATGGCCACGGGGGCGACGCTTCGCAAACCAACCGCCTTCGCTTGTGGAACGGGGCCACCCGGCAGATCGAGGCCGACCTGCAATTGGATGGCCAGTGCCGGGGCCTCGTCTTTTCCAGCGATGGCCGGACATTGGCAACCTCCACGTCTCGGGATAGCCAGATTATTCTGTGGCGGATGCCGGACGGGAAAAAACTGGCCAGCTTTTTTGCGCCGCAGACTACGGATGACGACGGCATCTATCTGGCGGCCACGCGCGATCTGGGCGTCATGGCCCACGCTGTGCAAGGTGGCCAGATTCGCGTGCTCGATCTGAACACCGGGAAGGAACGTTGGCGGGCCAAGCCGACCGATTCACACGTCACGGCGCTGGAGTTTTCTCCGGACGGAAAAATCCTCGCCTCGGGCACCGGTTTCGTCGAGTCGGCGATTCGTTTGCGCGACGCCGCGTCGGGGACCGAGATCGCGCGTTTGGAAGGCCATCGCGGTTATGTGTGTTCGTTGGTGTATTGGCCGGATGGCAAAACACTGGCCTCGGCCAGCAGCGACCAGACGATTTGTTTGTGGGACTTGACCGATCCCGCGAACGTGCCGCCGCCGCGAACACTTCGCGGTCACAAGCGCGAAGTCTGGCGCCTCACGCTCATGCCCGATCAGTCCACGCTGGTGAGCGGCAGCCAGGACGGCGCGGTCAATTTCTGGGACACGACGGCCGGCCGTAGCCGGAACATTCACTTCGTGCTGCCGACCACGTTCCAGACGGCCGGCCTGGCCTGGCGCTTCGCCCCCGACAGCCGGTCCGTTCTGGCCCTGGACAACATGGGTCGCTTCATGCAGTGGCACGGGGACGGTTTCCGGGAGCAAAAGACCTTGCTCGAACTCGGCCCCAAGGCCCTCGGCGCGCAGATTGCGGACGACGGACACCAACTCGTAGTTGGTTCAACCGACGGCATCATCAGCGTGTGGGACTTGCCGCAGCGGGCATTGCGCTACGAGTTCCCGACCGGGGACGGCCCCGTTGACCCGTGGCAACTCCTGGCGCAAGGAAAGCGGCTGCTGGTGCTGAACGCGGCGAAGGTCAATTTCACGGAGTGGGACCTCGCCGCTCGGTGGCCAATCCGCTCCTTCGGTGGTGCGCCGGCCGTGGCCGACGCCGCTCTCTCCGGGGATGAACGATGGTTCTTTTTCGCCTCCTGGGAACATCCTTCCTACCTGACCGATCTGCGGACTGAGCCGGCCATTCGCCGGAAATTGGATTTGGACCAGGCCGGCGGCGGGGCCTTTTCTCCCGATGGGACCTTGCTTGCCGCGACCAGCCGATCCGGGTATGCGCGGCTCTTTGACACGGCAACGCTGCGGGAAGTCGGCACCATTCGCAATTTCCTGCAAGGCGTTCACGGCCTCGCGTTTTCCGCGGATGGCAGGCGCCTGGTGACGGGCAGCGACGGGAACGAAGCCGTCAAACTCTGGGACGTGGAGAGCCAGCAGGAGTTGCTCACGTTGGCCGCCCAAGGATCGCAATTCCACCGCCTCGCGTTCTCGCCGGACTACACTTTGCTGGCGGCCAGAAACGATCAAGGTCGGCTGCACATCTGGCGCGCGCCATCCTGGGCGGAAGTCGAAGCGGCGGAGAAAATGCGCGCCGCCACGCCTTGAGCGGCAAGCAAGGTTAGGGTGAACTTTCTTCAAAATAGTTGGCCGAACCTGGCTGAGAACGTCGCACTGATTGATGAACCGACATTTAATTGAACACCAACTACCATGCGCACGACCACTCATTTCCTTGCTCATTCAACTCGAAATCCGAAGTTCGAAATCCGAGATCCGAAAGAAATCCGAAGCCCGAAGCCCGAATGCTCCGGTTCAGGCCGTCGATCCCGGAGCACTTTTTCCACACCACTCCTCAAGCCCATTTCGGCCTTCTTCTCGCCGCGCTGCCGCGCCGTCGCAGCGGGTCGGGCTTCGGGGATTCGGGTTTCGGATTTTGGGTTTAACGGCGCTCGGGCTGGCGGTGTGGCTTGCGGCGGCGTTGCCAGCCGCGGCCCAGACGCCGCCGGTCATCCGCCATCAGGCTTCGCAGGATTACTGCCCCGGCAGTTCCATCTTCGTCACCAATTCCTTCGCCTATACCGGGCAGTTGCTCGATCTGGTGTGGCGACCGAAATTGCCGGCGGGCTGGACGCTCGCGGGCGTGGACGGCACGGGCAATCCCAGAGTAAGCCAGGGACAAATCGTCTGGAACAACTTGCCGCCGCAAAACCCGGTCGAAATCACATATGAACTTCGCGGCCCGGCCGGCGCGGACGGCCTGATGCTTTTCCATGCCGAGGTGGACTACCAGCTTGCGGGCATGGCGGCTCCGGTGCGCGTGCCCGTTACACCGGACGCGTTGCGGATTGGCCCGGAGGTGACGCTGCAACTCCGTGCGCTGGCCGGCGACGCGTTGCAGTTGAGCTTGAGCGGTCCGTCGGCGGGCTTGGTGGAAATCCAGGCCGCCAGCCAGTTCGCCCCCGGCGCGTGGACTGCGATTGGCCTGGTGACGAACTTCACCGGCGCCGCGAACGCGACGTTGGAGGGAGTGAACGCTTCCGCGAAACGATTCTTTCGCGCCCGGCCCGTGTGCGGGCGCTCGACCAACGACGTGGTGAATTGCGCCGTCCAGCAACTGGCCGGGCGACTTCAGCTTTCCGCCGATACCATCTCCGTCCTGCGGGGCGCACGGGTATCCTTCCCGGATTCCTGTCTCGGCTGCTACGTGGCGGCAAGCGGGTGTCTCGCCGCCGTCACGCAAGGGTACGACATCGTGCTGGCGGCCAAGGGCCAGGTTTATTACCTGCGTGCTTATGTTAACACCGGCAGTGTCTTCATCTGCGATCCCGGACCGGGCGGCGTGACGGGTGACTTTCCGCCCGACGATGTCCGCATTTCCCTGAACTCCTGTCCGTGACCGCCATCGGAGAGATAATTTTTGGCCGAAACCGCCGGGCAACGTCGCACTGACTCATGAACACGTGATCTAACTTATGAAAACCAATCGCCGCATTTCCAATTCCGCCCTCCTTCCCCGCACAACGCCCCGCCATCGTTTTGCATCCGCTCCCGGTTGGGCGCTGTTGTTGCTTCTCGCGATTGGCCCGCTGCTCAAGGCGGTTGCCGCGCTCACAAATGACCAATGCGCCGGCGCCGTCCCGCTCTCGTTCAACACCTTTTCGTCTCCCCTCGAATATCAAATGCGCACCAGTTCCGCCACGGAGACGGGCGATCCTACGCCAGCCTGCCAGCCCAACTTTGGCCGCGGCGTCTGGTTTACGGTCACTTCACCGAACCAGAATGGGGTGGTGGTGCTCCGGACCTGCGCCAGCAGCTTCGATACGGTCGTGCAGGCTTACTCGGGAAGCTGCGGCGCGTTGACTCCCCTCGCTTGCAACAACGATACCGGCGTGGTGTGTTCTCCCCCCGCCCGCGCCTCGGTCTTCTTCCCGGTCGTCGCCGGGCAAACCTACCCGCTGTTAGTCGGCGGTTTGGGAGGCGCCGGCGGTTCGCTGGAGTTACAGGCGCGGTTCGCGGAATTTTTCCCGGTCGCGGCCACCGCCGGGACGGAAATCGCCATCAGCAACGGTGTCGAGACTGTCTCGGCGACCATCTCCTTCACGTTCCACGATTCGTGCGGCTCGGTGAAGAGTTGGGGCGTGCCGGTGCAAAACGGCACGAACGTCGTCGTGGACATTCAGAGCATTCATTACGTCGGCGTCGGTTGCCTGGCCGTTCTGGAACCGCAAAGCCACACCTATGAACTCGGTTCCCTCGCGCCCGGCGACTACATGTTTCAGTGGAAAAACTTCGGCGTGCCAATCATGTCCGTGCCGTTCACGGTGCTCCCGCCGACTCACACCTACACACCGTACGCCGTTGCCAACTTCGCCGGCCTGCCGGGCGTCTCGGGCACCAATGATGCCACCGGCAGCGCGGCGCGGTTCAACTTCCCCTCCGGCACTGCGGTGGACAGCACGGGTATCGTCTATGTGGCGGATACCGATAACCACACGATCCGGAAGATCACGCCCGCCGGAGTGGCGACCACGCTGGCGGGCAGTGCCGGGCAAGGTGGCAGCACCGACGGCACCGGCAGCGCGGCGCGGTTCCTCTTTCCCGCCGGCGTGGCGGTGGACCGTGCCGGGAACGTCTATGTGGCGGATGGCAGCTTTACGATTCGGAAGATTACGCCCGCCGGCCAGGTGACCACCTTGGCGGGCAGCGCCGGGCAGCAAGGCAGCACCAACGGCACCGGCAGTGCGGCGCGGTTCAACTCCCCCAGCGGCGTGGCGGTGGACAGTGGCACCAACGTCTATGTGGCCGACACGGAAAACCAGATGATTCGGAAGCTCACGCCGGTCGGGACGAATTAGGTGGTCACGACGCTGGCCGGAAGCGCCGGGCAGCAAGGCAGCGCGGATGGCACCGGGAGCGCGGCGCGGTTCAAATTCCCAGTCGGCGTGGCGGTGGACAGCGTGACCAACGTCTTTGTGGCGGACTCAAACAACGGCACGATACGGAAGATCACGCCCGCCGGAGTGGTGACGACACTGGCGGGCAGCGCCGGGCAGTTTGGAAGTTCGGACGGCGCCGGGAGCGCGGCACGGTTCAGCGTCTCCTACGCCCTGGCCGTGGACAGTGCGGGCGACGTCTATTTGGCGGATAGCGGGAACCACACGATTCGGAAGATCACACCCGTTGGAACGGTGACGACGCTGGCCGGCAGTGCCGGGCAGATTGGCAGCGCCGACGGCAGCGGAAGCACGGCGCGGTTCAATCGGCCCCAGGGCGTGGCGGTGGACAGCGCGGGCAACGTTTATGTGGCCGATACATTGAACGACCGGATCACCAGAGGCACGCCACGGCTTCGATTCGACACGAGCACGGGCAGCCTGACGGTTTCCAATGGCTTGTTCCGGATGCGGCTGACCGGTTCGTCCGGCAGCACTGTCATCGTGGAACGCTCGGCCAATCTTCAAGCCTGGACACCGGTTCAAACCAACGCCCTGCCGCCAGGAGGTTTGGAGGTGTCAGTGCCGGTGGGCCCGAACCCAAAGCAGTTCTTCCGCGCCCGGGTGATTCCGTAACCGCCGCATTGACCTCGTCTCCTTTGCGAATGAACCAGAAACCAACCGAAGGAAAATCTCATGCAAACAAAACCGATCTCCCGCCTCGCCCTCGGAGTCATGCTGGTCTTGGGCGCAACTCAAGCCGGCGGCCAAACTTATGTGAACCTCGTCCAGGGCCAGGGCGCGCTGGTCGCGGGCGACTTCAACCGCGACGGCCGCCCCGATCTCGCCGTGGCCAATCGGGACAGCAACAGCGTGAGCGTGCTCATGGGCAACGGCAACGGCACGTTCCAGACGGCGCTGACCCTGGGCCTCAACCGCAAACCGTACTTCCTGGCCGCCGGCGATTTCAACGGCGACGGCAAGCCCGATCTCGTGTCGCGCAACGAGGACGATTTGAGCCTGTGGCCCGGCAACGGCGACGGCACTTTCCAATCCCCGCGCAACATCAATTTGCCCATGCGCCACCATCTGTTGTCAGCCGCTTACGGCTGGGTGGCGGGCGCGATGGCTGGAGATTTCAACCACGACGGAAGGATGGACCTCGCGTTCACGAGCAGGGACCGCAACGACGACTACGTCCTCAACGTGTATCTCGGGCAGACCGATGGCACGTTCGACGCGAAAAGCACAACCACCCTTTATACTTTCGCTCCGTCCACTGAAGCGCTGGTCGTTGGCGATTTCGACGGGGACGGAAACCTCGACGCCCGCACTGCCGGAGTGTTTGGCGGGTTCGACGGCACGCCACCCATGGCGATGAACCTGGTCCGTGGCAAAGGCGACGGCACAATGTTCGCGCCTGTCCTGACGCGGGTTTACGGCGGTACTCCGGCGGTCCTGGTCGCGGCGGATTGCAGCAGCGACGGTCTGCTTGATTTCGTCGTCAACGCCACGATCTGGTCAACCAACGCCGCGTACCTCGGCACCGCGCTCAACACCGGCACCACGAACTTTCAGACCTTGCCGATCGAAGTCGAGAATCGTCCTCACGCTTTGGCCATCGCGGACTTCAACCGGGACAACAGGCCCGATCTCCTGACGTTGATCCATTCCGACACAAACGTCGGCGTCTTGCTGGGCAATGGCGATGGAACTTTCCAGGCGTCGCAGAGTTTCCCCACCGGTTTGTCCATCCCTCTGGTCGTGGCGGTGGCGGACTTCAACGGCGACGGCTTTCCGGACGCGGCCATCGCCGGCCCCACGTCCGCCAACATCGCGGTGCTCACGAACTTGAACATCCTGGCCATGCCACAATTCGACGCTGCTTTCTCAGTCCACTCCGGAGGAGCGTTTCGCGGACGGCTGCTCGGCCCGCCTGGGCAACGGCAGCTCATTGAGCGCTCTTCGGACTTCGTGAGCTGGGTCGCCATCGCGACCAACAGCGCAGGCGTGACGCCGTTCAACTTCACGAATACGACCGCGCTGCCCCGCGCCTTCTACCGCGCTCGGGTGATTCCATGAGGCGGATCGAAAAAGATTATTGGCCGAAACCGGAGAAGAACGTCGCACTACTCAATGAACAAACCATGATGCCCATGAAAACCAATCGTCTCGCTTCCCCATCGGCGCTTTCTCCGCACGCGCCAACCCACCTGCGCGTTCCGTTGGCCGCCCGTTGGATTTGCGCCGCATTGCTGGCTTTGGCCCAATGCGTCCTCGGCGCCGCCCCTCCCAACGATCAGTGTTCCGGCGCGATTCCGCTGGTGTTCGGCCCCTACTTGGATCCGGTGACGCACGCTATGAAAACCGGTTCCGCCACGGCCACGGGCGATCCGTTGCCGGTCTGTCAGGCGAGTTTCGGCAAGGGCGTCTGGTATTACATCACGTCGCGCTTGGACGCGGTGATGATGATTGACACTTGCGGCAGCGGGTTCGACACGGTGGTTCAGGCTTACACCGGCTCCTGCGGGGCGCTGACGCCGCTGGCCTGCAACAACGACGACGGCTCGGAATGTTCCGGCATCCGCGCTTCGATCTACTTCCGCGTCACAACGGGCCAGCCGTGTTGGGTTCTGGCCGGCGGCTTGGCGGGCGCGAGCGGCGATTTGACCATCCGCGCGCGGCTGGGCCAGGTGAATCCCACCGCGGCTTCGCCGTACACGCGCGTCGCGATCACGAACGTGGGCGGGATGATCCTGGCGAACGTGCGGATCACTTACGGCGATTCCTGCGGCACGATCAAGAAGTGGGGAACAGCCGTGCGGAGCGGCACTGATTTCATCGCGGACGCTGAATGCCTTCGAATGCTGGGCTACGGCTGCGCCGCCGTGCTTGTCACGAAAACCAACACCTACCAACTGGGCCGGCTCGCGCCCGGAAACTATTCTTTTGCCTGGCGCAACTTCGGCGCGTTCGTCATCTCCACGAATTTCACCGTGGCGGGGACGCGCTTCGACGCCGCCTCGACCTACTCCGGCGGCGTCTTTCGCGGACGCCTGTACTGTCCAGCGGGTGAGAGGCAAGTGATTGAGCGATCCACCAACTTCGTGACCTGGACGCCCGTGGCCACCAACAGCACCGGCGCCTCGCCCTTCAACTTCACGAACACGACCGCGCTCCCGCGCGCCTTCTATCGCGCCCGGATCGTTCCGTGACGCCCGCGCGCCCGCATCAGCCGGCGATGCCAAGCCCCCGGCCGATGGCGGCGGTGCCCAACAATCTGAAGCAGGCAGCAATCCCCGAGGCGCCTCCGCGTTTTTGCCGCTTGACACCACGGGGGCATCCGTGACCCCTTGGTGGCACGATTCTGGCGGGCTTTTGGGGACGATAATTGGCACACCGACACGACCATGAAAACATCACGCTGGCTCGTTCGACTCATTACGCGGGACGCAGCGCTGCTGCTCGCTCTGGGCGGCGCACGGTTCGCCCTCGGCGACACCGCCGTGTTCCGGCCAGACAATTCCAAAGCGATTCCGAAACAGGTCGTGACAAACTGGATTCCGCGCCAACTTACAAACGTCATCGAAGTCAACATCCCGACCAATCTGTTCGTGGACCTGTTCCAAACCAACTGGCTGCTCCAGGTCACCACGAATGTCGTCCCCGTGTTCCGAACGAACCGGATCGAGAAGCTCCTCACCAACGTCGTCGAGGTTTACCACACCAATCTGCTCACCCGCTTCACGACGAACACGGTCCAGGTTCCGAAGACCAACTGGGTCGAACAGTTTGCCACCAACACGGTGAACGTGTACCGGACCAACCTGCAGTCGCGCACGCTGACGAACACGGTGACGGTCGAACTCACGAAGACCAACATCGTGCCGGCTTACCGGACCAACCTCACGACGCTCACGATGACCAACTGGCAAACGGTGCTGGTGATGAAAACCAACTGGGTGACTCAACTCTTGACGAACGTCGTGGAGGTCGAATTACCCGCCCCGCAACCGCGTGCCGCGTCAGCCCCTAGCGAAGAAAAAGTGCCACAGTCACCGCCGAGCACCACCACAACTGCGGCTGACGGGGCGGAGGATTACGTCTTCGAACTCACCAAGACCGACCGACCGGCGAGCGGAAAGGAAGTGGAGATTCAGATCGCCTTGAAGTCGTCGAAGGACGCGGCGGCGATTCTCCCCGCCCAGGATTGGCGGCTGGAAGCGACCGACGGCACGTTCCTGGCCGTGGGCCAGCGCGCCGAGTTCCACACCGAGTTGCTGCCGGGCAAATACACGATCACGACCAAGTTCCGGCGTGACGAACAATCCCCCTTCGTGCGTCTGCGCGGCGCGATCACCGTGACCAAGGACGGCGCACCGCACCAGAGTCCCGCCTCAGTCGTAGGTCTGGCGAAATAATCCGCTCGACAGTTTCCGAAGCGTAAAGGGGTCGCTCCCAAAGGGGTCGCTCCATACTATTGACACCAATCCGGCGCGGCGGTAAAGGGTGGCCATGCCGCGCCAATTGCGCATTGAATATCCCGGCGCGATCTACCACGTCATGAACCGCGGCGACCGGCGGGAGCCGATCTACCAGGACGATGCCGACCGCACCCGCTTCCTCCAAACACTGGGCGAAGCCTGTCGCAAGACCGATTGGCAGATTCACGCCTGCCGTTTGATGGGAAATCATTTTCACGTCGTGCTCGAAACCCCCGGCGGCAATCTTGTGGCCGGGATGCCCTGGCTCTTGAGCACCTATACGGCGCGGTTCAATCGGCGGCACAAACTCTTCGGCACTTGGACGCATGTGGCCAAACAGCTCTCCCATAACCCCGAGCAACCCGAAAACCAAGCGGACATGAACTTGTGTCAAAAGTAAGGAGCGACCCCTTTACAGGAAAACCAACTTTGAGACCCATGCCGGACCTTCACCCCAAAAAACTGGCGGCACAATGAAAACGTTTAGCCCCTTTAGAAGATGCTCGACGGGAAGCAAGACATCTCTTAGAGCCTGTTTGAAAACTCGATTTCCAACAACCGACGAGAAGCGGGTGAAAGTCTGGTGTCCACGCTTTAGCGTGCTTTCGAGCCATGGCAGCCTAAAGGCTGGACACCAAACCGGAGTTCTCAAACAGGCTCTTATGCGTCTGATCGCGCTTTCGGCAACAATTGGACAACTCACCATTCTCATGGGCTGCGTATCACCTCCAGACAAGGAATTGGCCATCCAGATTGCCGAGAGCGAGGTTAGGCGGCATGGGTGGTCAACATTCCACGTTACGAGCGTTGGCCGCATCCAGGGTGGCTGGCGGGTTGTGCTACGGAGGCTGCCGAAACAGCCAGGCGGTATGGCAGAAGTTGAAGTGTCTAAAGACGGAAAAGTGATGCGTTACTATCCCGGTATGTAAATATAGCTTCTGAAAGGTAAAGGGGTCGCTCCTAAAGGGGTCGCTCCTGACTATTGACACAAATACGTCACGGCGGCAGCGGGTTGCCCTGCCGTGCCAACTGCGCATCACATATCCCGGCGCAATCTGCCATGAACGTGAACGAGTCAGCCATTAGCAATTTCGCCCTTATTGAGGGCGGGAAGAGCGGAGTAACTTGATTGGGCTGGGTCAAGTGGGGCACAGTGCGGGGGTCCGTTCCGGCGGAAGCCAAGACCGGCCGCACAATGGTGCCACAGCAGCCCGTCCATTAGCATGGTGCCTCTGGACGGCGAGGAAGACATTGGTGAAGTTGCCGCAGTCGGTAAAGGTCGGCAACTATCCCGTTTGGAAGAGTGCAAACCTCAGGGGTCCAGAGGCCGGGAAAGGAAAGGTGTCGCCCATTAGCGTGAGCGGTCAGTGTCTCCGTGTTGAGAGTCGTGGGTTGAGAGTTGAGAGCCGGCAGTCGCTTCCTTCCGCTGCGCTCCGGCCCGGCGGCGTTCCAGGCGCGATTGGAACCTGTCGTTTCTTTTTTGGGTTCGGATGCGTTCGCTTCCACCCGGCAGGCGATCCGTTCAGTCACCTGTCTGCCGGCGGGCAGGCCCATCTGAGGCCAGCGTGTCGCGTCCGATCCGGCAAAACCGGGTAAAGCCGCCGGCAAACCGCCGCGCAGAGATTCAGTCCCGCGTGATCCCTGCGTTGGAACGACGCTCACAGGAAGCGCCTCGCCTGCGGGTTAATGCGCTTGACCTGTCCGGCGACGGCGCATTTACTGATGCGCGTTAGGCAACATTCATGTTTGCGCAATTCAAAAGCCTGTTTTCCAATGACATTGGGATAGATCTCGGGACGGCCAATTCGCTGGTGTACGTGCGCGATCAAGGTATCGTCCTGCGCGAACCCTCGGTCGTGGCGATCCAGGCGGGCACGACCAATGTGCTGGCGGTCGGTGAGGAGGCCAAACGGATGCTGGGCCGCACGCCCGGCAACATCGTCGCCATCCGGCCGATGAAGGACGGCGTGATCGCCGACTTCGAAATCACCGAGGCCATGCTGCGCCACTTCATCCAAAAGGTGCATCACCGGAAGCTGATCGCCCCGCGCGTCGTGGTCGCCGTGCCCTCTGGCATCACCGAAGTCGAGAAACGGGCGGTGAAGGATTCCGCAACCCACGCCGGCGCGCGCGAGGTGTATTTGATCGAGCAACCGATGGCCTCGGCCATCGGCGTCGGTCTGCCCGTGCATGAACCGGCGGGCAACATGATCGTGGACATCGGCGGCGGGACGTGCGAGATCGCGATCATCTCGCTGGCCGGCATCGTCTTCTGCCGCAGCCTGCGGGTGGGCGGGGACGAATTCGACGAAACGATCATTGCGCACATGAAACGGGCCTACAACTTGATGATAGGCGAACGCACCGCGGAGGAGGTCAAGATCCGGGTGGGATCCTCTTTTCCGTTGGAGCAGGAATTAACCATGGAAGTGAAGGGCCGCGATCTGAGCACGGGGTTGCCGAAAACGCTGACCATCCGCTCGGAGGAAATCCGCGAGGCCCTGCAAGAACCGCTTTCCAGCATCCTGGAGTCCGTCCGCTTGACGCTCGAACGATGTCCGCCGGAACTGGCCGCCGACCTGGTGGACCGCGGGATCGTCATGGCGGGCGGCGGGGCATTGTTGCGCGGGATAGACCGGTTGGTGGCCGAGGAAACCGGCCTGCCGGTCCACATCGCCGACGACCCGATGAGCGCGGTGGCCGAAGGCACGGGCCGCGTGTTGCAGGAACTCCAGTTTCTCAAGCGCGTCACTTCCAACTCGAAGTATTGATTCCTGCCGGCGTTCGCTGCGGCGGAACTGAAGTGAGTTCGGTTCCGCCGGAAGCGGACAAATGTCAAAACGGTCACATTACATGGTGCTGGGGTTGGTGGGGCTGGTGGTCTTGGTGCTGACGAATCTGCCAAGCCGCACCAGTACCCGCCTCAAGCTCGCCATCGGCAGTTTGTTTCTCCCCCTCATCGGGCTGGTGAGCGCAGCGCAGCAGACCGCCGGCAACGCCGCCAGCGCGCTGGCGCCACGCGGAGAACTCATCCGTCAGAACGAGGCGCTGCGCCACGAGAATCAACAACTCCGTCTCCAGGCCATCCAGGCCGAGGAAACCGCCCGTGAAAACGAGCGCCTGCGGCAGGTGATCGGCTGGCAGAAACAAAACACGTGGAAGGCCAAGCTCGCGCGCGTGATTCTCCGCGATCCTGCCAATTGGTGGCGCACCGTCCAGATAGACCTCGGCAGCCGCGATGGATTGCGCGAGAACCTGCCGGTACTCGCCAATGAGAGCCTGGTCGGGCGCGTCAGTTCGGTCAGCCTCACGCACGCCCAGGTCGTGCTCCTCGGCGATTCGAATTGCAAAGTCGCAGCGCGCGTGGACAACGAGGCGCACGACTCCGGCATCATCGGCAGCGGGGGACCGTTTGACGCCTCGCTTGTCCGACTCGCCTGTTTTTCGCGCACGACGACCTTGAAGCCCGGGCAGAACGTGCTCACCAGCGGCGACGGCGGGATTTTTCCCAAAGGCATTCCCATCGGCAAGATCGTGGACTTCCGGGCGGTGGAATACGGCCTGTTCACCGAAGCCCGCGTCAAACTTGCCGCCAATCTCGGCGCGCTGGAGGAAGTGTGGGTGATGATGCCATGACAAACCCGTCGAGAGTCGAGAGTCGCGAGTCGAGGGCCGGCACCTGGCGCCTTCGCACTCGATTTTCGACCTTTGACCCTCGACTTCATAGATGACCACCTTTCACACCATCCTGCTCCTGCTCGCCGCTGTGCTGGCGGTGTTTTGGGAGGCCGCGTTCCCGGGCACGTCCCGCTGGTTGCGCGCACAAGTGGACCTGCTGCCGGCCTTGATGGTGTACGCGAGCCTTTGCCTCGGCCTGCCTGCCACCGCGCTCCTGGCAGTCTGCGGCGGTGTGATGTTCGATTCGCTCTCCGCCAATCCTCTGGGCGTCAGTATCCTGCCGCTGTTCGCGACGGGCTTCCTGATTCATCTCCGGCGCGAATTGATCCTGCGCGATCAACCGTTTGCTCAGTTCGTCCTGGGGCTGGCGGCGAGCGCGTTGGCCCCATTACTCACTGTGTTGTGGCTCCTGACCGCCGGTCGAACACCGTTGCTGGGTTGGGGTTCGCTGTGGCAGTGGCTCGTGATGAGCGTCGCGGGCGGAATCGCGACACCAATCATATTTCTGATGTTTGGCTGGTGCGAACGGCTGCTCGGACACCGCCGGGCAGTGGAATCCAGTTTCCGTTCCGACCGCGAAATTCGGCGCGGACCATCCTGATATGAGAAGTCCTGACTCCTGGGTCTTGAGTCTTGAGTCCCGCGCAAGCCCGCTGGATCGGGCAACGACCGTGGACCCAAGACTCAGGACTCAGGGCCCAGGACTGAGGACTCGGAATAGATGCTGATCTTCGACCAATTGAAGAAGAACGATCCGCAGCTCCGGCTGCTGGCGTCAGGCATTTTCGCCGGGCTGCTGGTCCTGCTCGCGGGTCTGTGGTGGGTTCAGATCGTTGGCGCGCGCGAATACCGCACGCATCTCGAAATGCAATCCTTCCGCACTGTGCGCGTCCCCGCGGTGCGCGGGAAAATTCTCGACCGCAACGGTGGTGTGCTCGCGGAGAACCGTCCCAGCTACAGTGTGAGCCTGTACCTGGAGGACTTCGCGCCGCAATTCCGCAGCGAGTACAAGCGTTCGCGCCCCGTCCGGGTCGTCACCAACTCCATTGCTTTCTGGCGGAGCTGGCTCGGCGCGAACCGCGTTTCGACGCAATACGTGCGTTTGTCGCCGGCGCAGGCCGCCGAGGTCGAGATGCGGGCCCGCCATCGCGTCGCCAGCAACTTCGTCTCCCAGATCAGCCTGCGTTTGCAGATGCCGATGACTCTCGGCCTGACAAGTTTCGCGCGGCACTACGAAGCGAAGCGTGCGCTCCCCTACCCGGTTCTGAAAAACCTCGACGCGATCCAGGTCGCACGCTTCCAGGAACAACTCGCCGCCGTGGCGGGCGCGGACCTCGAACTCCAGTCCACGCGGGTTTACCCTGCGGGCGACACGGCAGCCCACGTGCTGGGGTATTTGTCGCGCGATGATGACCGTTCTTATGAGGGAGAACTGGCCACGTTCTCGTATCGGTTGCCGGATTACCGTGGCGTGGTCGGCATCGAGCGCGGATTCGACTCCCAGCTGCGCGGGCGCGCCGGCGCCAAATCCGTGCTCGTGAACAATCTCGGCTACCGCCAGACCAAAAACAGTTGGGGCGAAGGCGAGCCGGGCTGGAACGCCGTGCTCACGCTGGATCTGCGCGTCCAGCAGGCGGCCGAACGGGCCATGCGCAAACGGCTCGGCTCCGATGCGCGCGGCGCGGTCGTGGTCATGGACGTGAATTCAGGGGATGTCCTCGCGCTGGTTTCATCGCCTTCTCTGAATCCCAACAGCTTCATTCAAGGCTTCACTCCGGACGAACTGGCGCGATTCAACGACCTCAAGTTGCGACCGCAAATCAACCGCGCGACGCAGGAGAACTACGCGCCCGGTTCCATCTTCAAACCCATCGTCGGCCTCGCCTGCCTCGAAGCTGGATTGAACGACAAGGAGTCCCTGTACAATCCCGGTCACATCACTGTCGGGCGCCGCTACATTCACGACACCGCGCCGGCGGGCAATTACGATTTCCGCCGCGCGATTGCCCGTTCCAGCAACACCTACTTCATCACCAACGGCCTGCGTTACAAGGTGATTGAAAGGGTCATCGAGTTGGGCCGGCGATTGCATCTCGGCGAGCGCTTCAGTCTGCCCACCCGGCAGGAAGCCGCCGGTAGCCTGCCCAGCTTCAACCGCGTGCGCTCCGGCTGGTTCGACGGCGACACGGCGAATATTTGCATCGGGCAGGGTGAGATCGCCGTCACGCCGTTGCAGATGGCAGTAATGAGCTCAGCGCTGGCCAACGGCGGGAAAGTTCTCTGGCCGCGGCTGGTCGCCCGTCTCGAACCTCAGGACCCAGTTTCGACCGACAGCCCGGTGATTTTTCCGTCCGGCCGTGTGCGCGATCAACTCGGCGTCAACGCCAGCTACATGCACGTCCTGCACGAGGCGATGTTGGCGGAAACCGAAGACCGGTTCGAAGGCACGGGCCGTTACGCGGTCGTCCCAGGACTGAAAATTTGCGGCAAGACGGGCACGGCTCAGGTCACCGATGCGCGTAATCGCAATGTGGACCAAACAACGTGGTTCATTTCCTTCGCGCCGTACGAAGGGCCGCGTTACGCGGTGGTCGTGATGGTCGAGAGCGGCGAGTCGGGAGGCTCCACCTGTGCGCCCGTGGCTCAGGATATTTACACCGCGCTGCAAAAACTGGAGCCTGCCGATCCGCCCGGCGCTATCGCCCGCGGCAATTAGCATGTTTGAATCCATCCTCAACGAGCGCCAGCCGCGGTTCGACCGGTTGCAAGCCGTCGCGCTGGTGGGGCTGATGCTGGCCGGCGCCGTGTTCGTCCACAGCGCGACGATGGCGGGCGCGTCCAGCACGACGCTTGCGTGGTTCGACCAGAGTTGGGTGCGGCAGATCGTGTGGTACGTCGCCGGCCTCGGCGCGGCGGCAGCGGTGTGCCTGGTGGATTATCACACGCTGGCCCGCTGGTCGTTCGTGGGTTATTGGGCCACGGTGCTGCTCCTGGTCGCGGTGCTGGCGCCCGGCATCGGCTCGATGCGCTTCGGCGCGCGGCGTTGGATTGATTTCGGGATGTTTCAATTCCAGCCGTCGGAGTTCGCCAAGCTGGCGTTCATCCTGGCGCAGGCCCATTTTCTGAGCCGGCCCGTGGATGAATTGCGAGTGCCGCTGAATTTCTGGAAAGGGATCGGTCTGCTGCTACTCCCGTTCTTTCTGATCATGAAGGAGCCGGACCTTGGCTCGGCGCTCGTGCTCCTGCCGACCGGGCTGGCAATGATGCTGGTAGCCGGCACGCCGCGGAAGTTCCTGCTCCGGCTGGTGGGCGGCGTGGGGATTCTCGCCGCGCTGTTTCTGGTGGATGTCTTGTTCGCGCCGCCCGGGTGGTGGCAGATTTCCTTGCAACCTTATCAACGCAACCGGCTGCTGGTTTATTTTGGCCGGGATTACACCGCTTTCGCTCCGCCGAACGCCACGGCGGCGGAGTTGCAACGCCTCCGCGACCGGCAACGGGATGATTCCCAGAACGTGCGGCAGGCATTGATCTCGGTCGGCTCCGGTGGGCTGACCGGGAAAGGATTGGGCCAGGGCACCCAGAAGGCACTGGGATTCCTGCCCCGCTCCGTGGCGCACAACGACTTCATCTTCTCGGTCATCGCCGAGGAGTTGGGATTCGTCGGCAGCGTGACCGTGCTCACGTTGTATGGCGCCGTCCTCTTCACCGGATTGAGGATGGCCAGCCAGGCGCGCGACCGCCTGGGCAGACTCGTGGCCGTGGGCGTCGTGACGCTCCTGTTCAGCCACGTCTTCATCAACATCGGCATGAACATCCGATTGATGCCCGTGACGGGCGTGCCACTGCCGCTGCTCTCGTACGGCGGATCCTCAGTGCTCGGCTCGTTGATCGCCATGGGCCTTTTGCAAAACGTTCACCTCCATCGAAAGGGATATTGACATGAGTGACAAAAACTTTGGCCGGCGACGGCGCGGGATGCGCTTCCGCCCCAGCGGCGGGCTCGGCCACCAACCCCAAAAACCGGACCGCGAGGCCAGTCAGGCCCGGGCCGAAGCCGTTGGCCAGACCACCGGCGGCCCCGAACGCCTGTTCGAGCGCCGGCATCAAAACGAAATCGAGCGCGCAGAAAACCTCGCCGCCGGCCTGCCAGCCGAAGGCACGCCCCAGGAAGTGGCGGCTGCCGAGGAACAGAAAAGGCAATTCCGCGAACCGCATCTGGAGACACCGGCCCAGGTGCAGGAGGAAAAGCCGTTTCAGCCGGTCGCGATTACTGAGAAGCCCAAGGGCATCGTCGAAACCATCAAGGCCGCCGCCACCAATCTGGTGAAGAAGGTCCAGCACCTCATCCGCCCGGAGAAGAAACTCCACAAGGAAGTCATCATCAACGCCGAAACCCTCGAAACGCGCGTTGCCGTGCTCGAGGACGGGAAGCTCGAGGAGTTCAACATCGAGCGGACGACCGAGGAACGGCTGGTCGGCAGCATCTTCAAGGGTCGCGTGCGCAATCTCGAAGACGGTTTGAAGGCCGCGTTCGTGGACATCGGTTTCGAGAAGAACGCGTTCCTCCATTACTGGGACATCGTGCCCAACCAGTTCGACAGCGGCGTGGAGATCGTCGAACGCGAAGGCCGCCGGCGCGACCGCCCGAAGATCACCCAGAAGGACATTCCAAGGCTCTACCCGGCCGGCAGCGATATCATCGCACAGGTCACCAAGGGTCCGATCGGGACGAAAGGCCCGCGCATTACGACCAACATCGTCCTGCCCGGCCGCTACCTCGTCCTGCTCCCCAACTCCGACCAGAGCGGCATCTCGCGCAAGATCGAGAACCAGGAGGAACGCAAACGCCTCAAGAAGATCCTGCGCGAACTCTCCATTCCCGACGGCATGGGTGTGATCATGCGCACCGCCGGCGAAGCCCAGCAGACGCGCTATTTCGTGCGCGACCTCGCGCTCCTGCTTGAGGAGTGGGAGGAAATCCAGAGGCGCATCAAGTCGCAGCCCGCCGCCACCTGCGTCTTCCAGGAACCGGACCTCATCGAACGCACCGTGCGCGACTTCCTCACGGAGGACGTCGAGCGCATCGTCGTGGACCACCAGAAGGCGCACGACCGGATGCGCGACATCATGCTCAAGGTCAAGGCCCGCCGCGCGGCCAACAAGGTCAAACTCTACTCGGAGGCCCAGCCGGTGTTCGACCGTTTCGGGATTTCACGGCAGTTGGAAAACGCCTTCTCGCGCCAGGTCCATCTTAAGAGCGGCGGTTACATCGTCGTGGACGAAACCGAGGCGCTGGTGGCCATTGACGTCAACACCGGCCGGCACAAGGGCGGCAAGGACCAGGAAACCGCCATCGTCAAGGTCAACCTGGAAGCCGCCGAGGAAATCTGCCGCCAGCTCCGCCTCCGCAACATGGGCGGGTTGATCGTGCTCGACTTCATTGACATGAAATCGCGGCGCGACCAGCAGACGGTTTATCAGCGGGTGAAGGAAGGGCTGCGGCGCGACAAGGCCAAGACGCACATCCTGCCCATCTCGCAGCTTGGCCTCATGGAAATGACCCGTCAGCGCCACACTGAGAGCGTCCGCGCCGCGGTGTACGACGACTGCCCGTATTGCAAGGGCCGAGGCAAGGTCAAGAGCTCGCTCACCATGAGCGTCGAGATTCAACGCAAGCTCCAGGAAATCCTCAAGAAGCGCCAGCGCGACGAATCTGATTTCCAACTGATGATCGTCGTGCATCCGACGGTGCTCGACCGGTTGCGCACCGAAGACGAAAAACACCTCATCGAGATGGAGAAGCGGTACTTCGGCAAACTCTCCTTCCGCAAGGATCCCGCCATGCATGCGGAGCAGTTCAAGATCCTGAACGTAGTGACGAACGAGGAACTGGCGAGCGTCGGCTCGTGAGGGAAGACTTATGCCAACAGCAGTTGAACATCGGTTGGACCAAACGCGAATCCCCTGACCCGGCCTTCTGCCACCCTCTCCCCATCAGATGGGGAGAGGGCCGGGGTGAGGGGCTTGGCCGCGTTCTACTGACCACTTACCACAAGTGCGACCCAGTCATCCACAGGGTCGCTTTGGGTGAGACGCTTCGTCTCCCTCTCAGTTGAACCTGTTCTTCTTGTATGCCCCCATCTCCGGCGCATCCGGATTCACCTCCGGCCCGAAGTAGCGCAACGTCACCAGCGGCTCGGTCTCGCTCGTGTTCTCGAACGTCACGCCTGCCTTCGCGCCGTCCTCCGTGCAGAAATATTCGTCTTCGGTCAGTTCAGTGAAGCGGATGAGCTTGGGCGAATTGAGATTCAGTCCCGACGTGTCGGGATTGATCTTGCCGACGCCTTGCACGCAAATCAGCCCGTAAGCGCCCGTGTCCTTGACCGTGCATTTCACGCCCGGCTCGACGGTCAATTCCTTCGCCGTGAAAAGTTGTTCGCCCTCAATCTTGCCATAGACAATCCAGCGATCCACGTATCCGGCCTTGCGCGTGTCGGCCACGGGCACGGGTTCGAGATAGTGGTTGTCCTTGAACTTCGGGTCCACGTTTTTTACCCAATCCAACTGGTCCACGATGAAATCCAGGTCGCGATGCTTCTCCTTGGGCATGTCCTTCACGAGCAATTCCCACGGCACGTAGCGGCCCTCCACCATGCTTTGATACATGCCGAAAACATCGCTGCCCCATTGCGGCTCGTAAGTGCAGAGCGAGCCGGGCGCGTGAAGAATGCACGGCGGAATCAGCCAGCCCGTCCCCGGCTTGAGCCGGTAAGCGCGCGACAAATCCAGGATGCCGTTGTCCCCCTTGTTCCAATCCTCCAGACATTTCCGCACCTGCGCCTTCGTCGTGCCCGGTTCAAGGCCCATGAACGTGAAGGGAAAATTGTTGCCCACGTTGTTGTGCTGCGGCGGAAAATAATAACTCTCCGGCTTGCCCTCCTGCCCGACCAGCTTCGCCTGCGCCATGCTCTGGTGCATGTGATGCGGAATCGGCCCCATGTTGTCGAAGAACTTCGAATAGACCGGCCACTTCCCGTATTTTTTCCAAATCGTCTTGCCGACAATCGTCGCGCCGCAATCTTCCACCGCCTTTCGCAACGTGAACCGCGTGTTGCCCACGACGCAATAATTCAAACCCTCGTCCGCCGCGCGACCTTCGTTGGCCGTCACGGTCGTCGAAGCGAACCAACGCTCGTCAATCCCGCCGCGATTTGCGCCGTAGGCGTAAGTGTCGTCCGGATGCAACTTGATGCGCAGGCCGGGTTGGAGAAACGAGCGCGGCACCCACGCGGGCGCGAGCCGCAGCAAGCCGCCCGTGCGCGAAAGCTCCGCTTCGACTTTGGATTTGGTGTTGCCGGAAATGGTTTTGAGTTGAGTGACTGTGTTCATGGCGCGGAGGGTTGTAAGAAGTTACGCGGGAGATTTGAAGTTTTTTCTTTTGGCGGGATGAGGAATGGAACCGCAGAGACGCAGAGGCGCAGAGAAAAATATCCCGAAGGGATTACGTCATTCAGCCCAGGGTTGCCGAGCCTGCGAGGCTACCCTGGGTGGACGATAAACAATTCAAACCCCAACGGGGTTTCATCAAACGGTCGGCGGCTGCAACCCATTCAGGGTAGATGATTGGTTGGACCGTGACCCAGGGTAGCTCGTGCCTCGCAACCCTGGGCTGAGTGATGGAATCCCGTTGGGATTCTGCAAACCGAAGCACCGGAAGTATTCCTACTTTTTCAGGTAGCCAATTTTCGTCAACTCCTCCCGATGAAATTGAATTGTGTGCTCGTTCGGGAAAAGAAACTCAGAATAGTCCTCCCATTTGGAATCTTCTTTCAAATTGATGTATGGCTTTCGATCAGGACACGTATCCTGGTAGAACTTTTTCAATGCGTCTTCAATTCCCGTCGTATTGGAAATATAGATGTAGTCCAGACGTTCGCCGTTGTGAGTGAACGAACCTGAAAGAATTACTGGCGTAAGTTGTGTTATTACCTTGAGCCTCTTTTGGGAAAGCGCATCAAGCCAATCAAGTTCTTTGGAGTCGGGTAGACCATCAGCCTTCGGGGATGAATAACTTACGCCCGTCACGACCAAATGTTGAAAGTTTGCAACGGGTGCGCGTTCCTTGAGCGCAAGATTCACGACTGTTGATCCGGGATGGCCATCATAGTCGGCAAGATACGTCCACCAAAAGTCATGTTGTTGCTGTTTTCCGCAGGAGTTTGTGAGCATAATTATTGTGACAAGCGTTATGGCTTTAATCTGGTGAAAGCAGTTCATCGAACAATGGCATCTACAACTTCAAATCCGCATCTGTCACCGCGCCGAGCGAGGCGTTCGTGACGCATTCCAGCCCTTCCTCGATCTTCGCCGGGATGCTGTCGCCGGGGCGGATTTCCCAGTCATCGAGCCACACGCGCAGCCCGTCCGCCCGCAACCGCTCCGCTACGGCGCGCACGACTGCCTTGTCCTTCGAGCTGTGACTGAGGAAGACGTCGTGGGTGAAATCGTCGGGCATAAGGGCCTCGCGCTGACTGCGGCGTTTGTAGCCCAAGCCGCGCTCCTTGGCAACTGCGGAGGAGCATTGGACACGGTCAGTTGCGCCGCGATTGATCAGCGCATATCCTCTGGAGGCTGAATGAAAATCAAGGAACATGATTGCGTCGTGCTGACGAAGAACCTGCCGGAAGAAAATCTCCAGGCGGGCGATGTCGGCACGGTCGTCCACATCCACATGGACGGAGCGGCTTACGAAGTGGAGTTCGTCACGCTCGGAGGCCAAACCGTGGCGGTTGCGACGGTGGATGCCTCGCAGTTGCGCCCAGTCAGCCAGCGGGACCTCAGCCACGTCCGCGAGTTGGAAGCGGCCTGATTCGCTGCCCAAATGTTGCTGGTTCGACGCGCGTGCGGCTGCCTGATCAATGCTCCGATTCACCCGGTTTTCCGGAATGCCTGGGTCGTCCAAAATCTGAACCGCCGTCGCCGGGCCGAGCGTTGCCCAATCCTGCAATCTGCGGTCTCGTCGTCCGTCAGTTGAAACATGAGATCGGCGGGAAAGCGGTCGGGATTTCGCTGAACGGCCTTGTTGAGATTGCCGGTTGTGACGCCGTAGAAGGCCGCGAGGTCGCGATCCAGCATCACGCGCTGCCCGCGAATCAGGAGAATCGCCTGCTCGATTCGTTACGGTTGAATCAGTGGTTTTTTGTAATCCATGCGTTCGCTTTAAGATTCCAATTCGGAATCTTGAATCGGGCGCCGGTTCACATCTTTTCAGAAACTCGCCTCACTCCTCGCCGGAGAAATAAGCCGTCACCGGGGTCAGTTTGAAAAAGGTCGGCCCGACGGTGAAGCCCCATTTGCCCGAGTCCGGATAATGCCAGATGTCGGCGACGGAATTGTTCGCGACGACGTGATAGACCAGGTCATTGCGACCGGTGTTGATGAGCTGATGCGGTTCGCCCGGCGGGCACATAAGGCAATCGCCGGGCTTCACCTTCACGCGCTTTCTCCCGGCGCGCATGACGCCGGTGCCGGAGGCGATGTAATAAAACTCCCATTCCGCCGCGTGGCTATGGAAGGGGAAGTTGGCCGCGCCGGGCCGGATGCGAAGGACGGCGAATTCAAACGGCGGCTCGCCGCGAAACCGCGGACCCGTTTTGGCGGAGCGGAATGCGGCGGCGACGTTGCGGTAGCGGATGTGGAAGCGGCCCTTGGGCGATTTGCGCTCCGTCCACGGCATCCGGTTGACGTTGACTCTTTTCATGGTTTGGCGTCGCCGCGCGGTTTGAAGTTGGCCGCGTTCGATTTTCCAACCGATTCGAGGTAGGCGAGCAAATCCAGAATCTCCTCGCGCGTCAAATTATTCAGCAGACCCGTCGGCATGGGTGACACCTTCGAAGCTTCGCGCCGGGCGATGTCCGCCGCGCGCACTTCGACGGTCGTTTCGGGCGCGAGCATGTTGGGCAGCAGCACGACGCGCTCGGCGTTCTCGTCAGTGATCCGGCCCGTCACATCGTCGCCGTCCTTCTTCACGATGGTGTAGTTTTGATATTGATCGGACACGACCTTCGACGGTTCGAGGAGCGATTCGAGGATGTCGCGGCGCGAGTATTTGGTGGCCACCGCCGTGAGTTCCGAGCCGACGGCGCCGCCTTCGTTGCCGAAGCGGTGGCAGAGAATGCATTGCGCGTCGTTGAAGGCGTATTTGCCACTCTTGAAATCGCGGCCCGACCCGACTTCATCCAGTGACGGCGCGAGGTCGGCCACGGTCCATTCCTTCACGAACTTCCGCGGCACAACCTGCTCCCACGGCGGGGTGTCTATGTTTTCCTCGATGAGCGGTTGAAGCACCTTGCGCTCGGCGCTCGTCAGCGTGGCGAGGGCGTCCTTGCGGATATTGACCAGAAACCTGGCGTAGCTCGATCCGTCGCCGTAGTCGCGTCCGACGTCCTTGAACCATTGCAACAATTCGACCGGATGCCGCTGCCCGGCGCTGGCCTGGTTGGTCCACACCTGATAAGCCGCGCCGCCGGGATAGGTGACCTCGCCCTTGGTTGCGGCCCGCGCATGAACGAACCACGCAAAGTATTTCTGGCGTTGTTCGAGCGTCCAGCCGGACGTCACGTTGCGCAGATGGAAGATGTAATGCGCCTGCTCCTCCTGCGTGGGCGCCTTGACGAGCAGGTCGAAAGTCTTCGGGAGAACGTCGGGCGCGCCAAGATAGACCAACAATTGGATCAGTTCGCGATTCATCCGCTCGCTGGTTGAGGGATACAAGCGGTCCAGCTTTTCGATCGCCAGACGGACCAATTCCGGCGCGGGCCGCCCCTGCCGGATGAAACTCAACTGGATGAGGCGCAGTTTCTCGAGCTTCAACTCCTCCGAGAGCGAATCGAACGGGAATCTCTTCAGCGCCATCAACAGGTCGGGCTGCGTTTCGCGGCCACCGCAACGCGCCAAAGCGAGGAGCGCGGTCAGGCCGGCTTGCGGGTTGGTTTCGGCGAGTGCCCGGGCTTTCCACAAGGACACGTCCTGCCATTCGACGGCGATGCGCGCGGCGTTGCGCAGGAAACGGTCGAGACTGCTCAGATGCGGCCATGCGGCATCAATGGCGCGCGGGTCTTTGTGGCCGTGGAAGGATTCCAGTTTGTGACGGAGCGTTCTGGCTTTGGCGGCGCTTCGGTCTTGGGAATCGCGTTTGGAAGTTTGAGACAGGCGCGACACCTGTCCTGCGTGGCTCACGCGATAAAGGCCGGATTGGGTGCCGCGCCCGCCGGTGATGAAATACATCGCGCCGTCCTTGCCGAATTCGAGATCCGCGACATTGAGCGGCTTGCCCTTCACGAACGCTTCGAAGCCACCCGTGTAGCTCGCGCCCTGCGGTGTGAGATGCACCGCCACGATCCGCCCGTACGACCAATCCATCGCGTAAAGCGCTTTGCGATACTTCTCCGGGAAGCGGCTTTTCGTCCCGAACTTGACGCCGGTCGGCGAACCGAGGCCGATGTTCACGGCAGCCGGCAGGCTGTCCGCGTAGTAATCCGGCCACTTGCCCGTGCCCGAGCGCCAGCCGTATTCGCCGCCGATCACACAATGGATGATGCGCGTGGGCCGATACCAGGGCATGCCCCAGTCCCATTCCATGTCGCTGTCGAAAGTGAAGATTTCGCCATCGGCATTGAAGTCGAAGTCGTAGGAATTGCGGAACCCCGCGAGCAAGATTTCCCAGCGCTTTCCGTCCGGGTCGGTGCGCAAAATGTGACCGCCGGGCGCCAGAATCCCCACGGCGTGACCGCCCGCGTCCCATTGCCGCGGCAGCAGATGGTCCTCCTGAAAATTCTTGTGCGGCGATTCCGGCGCGAGCCCGTCCGGCACTTTCGTGTGATTGCCGTTCATCACGTAGATCATTCCGTCCGGCCCCTCGACGGTCGCGTGGTAGCCGTGCTCGCCTTCGCCGGCGAATTTTTTCAGAAAGCGCGCTTCGTTCGTGTCGAACCGGTCGTTGTGGTTTTCGTCCACGAGCCGGTAAAGCCCCGTTCCGTTCGGGCCGTGCCCATTCACGTAAACGCTGTCGTGCGCATAGCAAAGCCCCATCGCCTGTTTCACCGGCGCGGGAATCGGCTCGATGCGATCCACCTGGCCGGCGCGCGTGAGCGTGAGACGGAGCAGCGGCTGGTCGTCGCGCTGCGGCGAGATGATCAGCCGGCCTTTGGGATCAACCGTCATGCAGATCCACGAACCTTCGTCCGGCTGCGCGGAATGCAGCAATTGCACTTTGAAGCCCGGGAGCGTTTCGATCTTCTCCGCCGGTGTGGCTTGTGCCGCCTTGAGCACGTCGCCCCAAGGCTCGACACCAACCTTTCCAAGACTGATAGCCGCGACCCAATTGCTCGTCGCGCCGGCCTCCGCCGACCGCCAGTCCGGCGCCTCCATCGCCGAGGCGCGCCAGGAAGTGTCGCTCACCACCACGGACTTGCGCCCGTTGCCCAGCGTCAGTTCGAGCCGCACGAGCAAACCCGCCGGCCCGCCCTCGTTGACGCCGCGCGCGGCCAGCACGTTCCGACCCGGCTGAAGCTGAAACGTCACGTCCGTCGTGCCGGCGCGTTCATGGCCGTGCGCGCTGAGCGCGAGTTGCCCGTTCAAGAAAACCTCGGCTTGATTGTCGGCCGCCACCGCGAGCACGGCCTTGCGGACGCCCTGCCCGACGGCGAAGGGTTTTCGCAGAAAGCGAATTTCGCCGTTGGTCGCGGCGGCGCCATCGTTGGGGTGCCAGATCCACTCCGGCGTCTGCGCGGAGGCGTGGAGGCAGAGCAGCAACGAGAGCAAGGCGACGCCGGAGCGGTGCGGCACAAAGGCGGAAGCGTTGTTTGGTATCATGTCGGGCAAAAAGGCTTGCGCATTGGAGCGAATCAGAATTCTGCCGTCAAAGGGATTCAGCGGAATTCTGGCCGTGACGAGTTTTTCGTTGCCAGCCGAAAAGCCCCCTTGTTAGCGTCGTCCCGTATTCGGAGCGGACGATTTTATGAGCGCGACCATGACGAACAATTTTCCCAAACTGCACAACGCCATGTGGCCCGGTCTGGTGGGCAAAGGCAGCCCCGGCGCCGAACCGTGCATTGATCTGGACACGATGCTCGACCTCACGGCGAAGGCCGAGGTCAGCGGAACGCGCTTCGACGGCGTGGACTTGTTCCTCTACGACCCGCACACGAGCATTGACATCAGCGACGATGGCATCCAGGCGCTGGCGGACAAAATTCGCGCGAAAGGTTTCGTGGTTGGCTCGGTCGTCGCGCCAGTCTGGTTCGATGGCTCGGCGATGGGCGACGAGACCAAACGCACGAACTGGGTGACGGCGGTCGCCAAGGCGTGCCGCATCGCGAAGAAACTGCGCGAGCTTGGCGCGCGGCCCTACGGCGTCGTGCGCATTGACTCCGCCGCGCCCGTGACGGAGTGGGACAAGGACCCGAAAGGCAACACGAAGTTGATCGCGAAGACTTTCAAGGAAGCGGCGAAGGTCGCGAAAGATTCCGGCGAACGCCTCGCCGCCGAGGGCGAAATTTGCTGGGGCGGGATGCACTCGTGGAAATACATGGTGCAGTTGCTCGAAGAAGTCGGCCAGCCGCGCGTGGTGGGTTTCCAGGCGGACATGGCGCACACGCTCCTTTACGTACTGGGCTACAACGCGCCCGAACACCGCATCGTCCCGGAAAAGTTCAACTGGGAGCCGGACAAATTCCACACCGCCATGAAGAAACTCACCAAGGCGCTGCGTCCTTGGACGATTGATTTCCACGTCGCGCAGAACGACGCCACAGTAAAAGGCAGCGGCTCGCACGACAAGACCGGCAAGCATTGCCTCGCCACCGATCCGAATGGCAAACTGAACATTGCTCGAGACTCCGGCTACTGGTTGCGCGACGACGACGGCAAGGTTACGAAGAAGTTCAAACACATTTGCTGGGACGGCTGCATGTTCCCGAACGAAGTGATGATGCGCCAGCAAACGTGGAACGACATCCTTGAGGCGATGATTCAGGTCCGCGAGAACCACGGCTGGCGGGAATAGCCCATACGAACATCGCTATGCATCAGCAATCCCCACAATATGAAGCTCTGCTTGAATTGCTTAACGTCTTAGGCGCGTCGGAGGACGAGGCAATCAAGGCCGTGCTTTCTGCCTTCACGCCCTGCCAACCTGGCGCGCTCCGGCAATGCTGGGCGAGACAGCCGGGATTCGGAACTCCACCGAAGACCAGAGAAATATGGGACATCTTCGAAAGCGCGAAGTTCCGCTGCAGAGAATGCAAAAGTTACCTCCGCATTACTCTCGACCACATCAACGGCAATCCAAAAGACAATCGTTTGGAAAACCTCCAAGTCCTGTGCGCGGACTGCAATCGGGCAAAAAACAACAGAGGCGTAGTAAACAAGGACGCTAGGGTGAAGATTTATCGAGCGGCAATAACCCTCTACAAGAAATTAGGTCGTTGGCCAACCGACCTTGAGATCAAAGATGCTTGCGGCATCAGAGATTTGAGCGGAGGCATCTATATGGTTCGCTTCATTCAGTCACTCCTCGGTTACCAAAAGAAACTCAATCGTTACGACTCCAAGCACGAGTATGGAGACTCGCTCCGGAAGTAAGTCCGCCAGCAAATCGAGACGACTTCGAAAATTGCAAAAACAACTTCAAATGATGAAACCACTTCGCATCGGACTGATCGGTTACGGCTTCATGGGCCGGGCGCACTCGAACGCTTATCGCAAGGTCGGAAATTTCTTCGACCTTGAATATCACCCCGTTCTCAAGGCCGTCTGCGCCCGCACCGAAGCCAACGCCGTCGCGTTCGCCAAGCGATGGGGCTACGAATCCGTCGAGACGGACTGGCGCCGGTTGCTCGAACGCAATGACATTGACGCGCTCGACATTTGCTCGCCGAACAACACGCACGCCGAAATCGCCATCGCCGCGGCCAAGGCCGGCAAGATGATCCTGTGCGAAAAGCCACTCTCAATGGACGGCGAAGAAGGCGCGGCGATGGTCAAAGCCGTCGAGAAAGCCAAGGTCGCCAACATGGTCTGGTACAATTACCGGCGCATCCCGGCCGTCACGCTGGCCAAGCGTCTGATCGAGGAAGGCCGCCTCGGGAAAATCTTCCACTACCGCGCGAAGTTTCTTCAGGACTGGACCATCAGCCCCGACCTGCCCCAAGGCGGCACGGCGTTGTGGCGGCTGGACGTGAAAGCGGCCGGCAGTGGCGTCACGGGCGATCTCCTCGCGCACTGCATTGACACCGCGCTCTGGCTCAACGGCGGCATCGAGAGCGTGACCGCGATGACCGAGACGTTCATCAAGAAGCGCAAGCACAACCTCACTGGCAAGGTCGAGAAGGTCGGCATAGACGACGCGTGCGCGTTCCTCGCGCGCTTCAGCAATGGTTCGCTCGCGACGTTCGAGAGCACGCGGTACGCGCGCGGGCACAAGGCGCTTTACACCTTCGAGATCAACGGCGAGAAGGCGAGCATCTTCTGGGACCTCCACGACCTTCATCGGCTGCAATACTTCGACCACAAGGACGAAGGCAAGCTGCGGGGGTGGCGCTCGATTCACGTCACTGACCACGGCGGCGATCATCCTTACATGGACAAGTGGTGGGTGCCCGGCCTGCAAATCGGTTACGAGCACAGCTTCGTGCATCAGGTCGCCGACTTCATGGACGGCCTGGCGAAAGGCAAACCCGCCGGCCCGACGTTCCGCGACGCGCTCGAAACCCAATACGTCTGCGACGCCGTCCTCGCCTCCGCCAAACGCGGCGCTTGGGAAAAGGTTGCCTCCGCCGTAAAGTAATGCCGGTTGAATCAGCACGCGGAAACGAATCAGCGCCTGACACCTGGACTGCTCATCCGCCGGCGCGGATTCCCGGTCTGAATCAGGACCACCCGACTTCACGCACCAAGCCTTCCAAAAATCTTTATACAAAACCCGCACGGTTGGTGTCTATGGGTTGGAATGGCGAACGACGGCCAGGCACCGGGCTGGTGCGAATCACTTTACCGGACGAAAGCGCCGGGGCTGATCCTCTACGGACGCGCCCTCGGCTTGGGTCATGGCGAGGCGGAGGATGTTTTGCAGGAGACGTTCCTCGCCTTGCTGAAACTTGAGGATGCTCCCGTTGAGCCGGAGTGTTACTGCATCCGCAGTTATCGGAATCGGGCGCTCAATTATCGCCGCTCGCTTTGGAAGCGGGTGGCGCGCGAGTTCGAGTCGCACCGCTGGTTCGAGCGCGACCCGGACGAATCGCCGGTTGAGCGCGCGGCGATGCGTTGTCTGGCGCGCCTGCCGCAGCCGCAGCGCGAAGTCATCGTCTTGAAGGTCTGGCATCGCTGCACGTTTGAAGAAATCGGCGAACTGATGGAGGTCTCGCCGCACACCGTGGCCGGGCGTTATCGCTACGGCCTGGAAAAAATCCGATCCTGTTTGAAAGGAGAACCGCATGAACGAGATGAACCTGTTGGAAGCGCAATTGCGTTCCTGGACCCCGCGTCGCCCGTCGGCGAAACTTGAACGGCGGCTCTTTGGCCGGCCGGAGCCCCGCGCCGAAATGTCCGCGCTGGCGAACCTGCTCGCGCCGGCGGCGGCGTGCGCCGCGCTCGCGTTGACGCTGCTTCAGTCGCCGGGGCCAACGGCCGTTTCCACCAATCCCGCCCGCGCGACGCTGGCGGCCATGAGCCTGAGCAACCAGAATTACGCGGCGTATCTCCCGGGCAGCTTCCGTTGCGAAGCCAACCGGCTGGATACTTTTGGATGGACAACCGGTGCCGGTTCCAATTCTCCTATGGGTTCTCTGACGCCGGCCCGAGTGAACGACTGAATCAAAGCATGGACAAAAAGAATTTGCCCGCCGCCAAGGGTCCTGCCGCCCGCGCGCCGGCGCCCAAGAGCACCACACCTCCTCCCACGCCGGCCCATCCCCCACCCTTGTTCCGCGGGATTGACTGGCTTACGTTCGCGATCTCGACGCTGGCGGTCTGGATCGGTTATTATCTGACACTCGCGCCGGACCTGACGTTGGAGGATTCGGGCGAACTCGCCGTCGGCTCGTATTACGCGGGAATTCCTCATCCGCCGGGATATCCGGTCTGGACTATCTACACCTGGTTCTGGGCAAACCTGCTGCCGTTCAAAAACATCGCGTGGCGCGTGGCGCTGGGCGAGGCGACGGGGGGCGCGCTCGCGTGCGGCTTGCTGGGTTTCCTGGTGTCACGCGGCAGCAGCATGATGATGGAGGGTATCGCCGCGCTGAAAAACATTGAGCGCCGTTGGGAAAACGCGATCTGCGTCGTGGCTGGATCGGTCGCCGGGATGCTGCTTGGGTTCAACGGTTACATGTGGAGCCAGTCGGTGATCGTGGAGGTGTACTCTTTCAGCGTGCTGTCGTTGATGGGTGTGTTGCTCTGCCTGTTGCGCTGGATTTACGCGCCGCACCAGCGGCGTTATCTCTACTGGGCGTTTTTCCTCTTCGGCATCTGTTTTACGAACCATCAGACGCTGATCTGCGCGGCGATGGGCCTCGAGGTGGCGGTGCTGGCGACCGACCGCAAGCTGGGGCGCAACATGTTTTTCATGAACAGCGTTGTCTATCTCATTGGCCTGATCATGAAACTCTCGGGCTCGTTGACGAGCTTCGACAACAACCAGGCGTTGTTCATGATCTACCACGTGGTGGGGATCGGGTCGCTTTACACGTTCCTCTGGAACTCGCTGTCGAACCCGCGCCTGACCCGGCTTTACCTCATCCTCGGCCACCTCCTCATCAACGTGCTCATCATCGCCGTCTGGCTCAAGGGCAAGGCCAAACCCAACCCGCCCTTCACCGACGTGCAGTTCACGAAGTTCATGATCTTCGTCAATCCGGTGGGCATCTGGCTCATCTACCTCTTCTGCCTGATCAGCGGCACCGCCGAGAAGATTCTCATTTTCAAACGCGACTGCCTGCTCAAGGAGTGGTTGCCGGTGAAGGTGATGGGGCTCCTCTGGGTCTTTGGCGCGGCCTTCTACCTCTTCATGGCGGTTTCGGGCATGACGAATCCGCCGATGCAGTGGGGTTATCCGCGGACGGTGGAAGGATTCGTTCACGCTTTGACGCGCGGCCAGTATGAGAAGACCAACCCCACGGACCTGTTCAACGACCCGCTGCGGTTTGTCGGCCAGTTGCAGATGTTTTTCGAAGGGGTTCACGATGAGTTCAACTGGGTCTGCGCGCTGCTGGCGCTGGTGCCGTTCCTGTTTTACCGCCGGATGCAGAAGCGCGAACGGGCCTGGGTCATGGGCATCACAGCCATTTATCTCTGCCTCGGCATCTTGCTGTTGATCCTGCTGAATCCCCCGCCCGACCGGCAGGCGCGCGAATTGATCCGCGTGTTTTTCACGGCGTCGCACGTCATGGTGGCCATGGGGGTGGGATACGGGCTGACGCTCATCGCTGCGTCGTTGGCGACGCATTACCAGTCAGCGCGGCGCGCGGCGTTGTTGGGCGGCTTGGTGGCGGCGGACATCGCGGTGTTCGCGCTGGCCGCCGGCACGCATTCCCTGCTCGGCGCAGGGGCCGTTCACGAGGCCGGCTCGATGTTGAGTTTTCTCAAGTTCGTGTTCGTGGTCCTGACCAGCACTTGCGTCGTGTTGATCGCGTTCCGGATATTCTTCAATCCGTCCGGCGCGGGGCAGGACACGCACGAGATGGCCGCGCTGGGAAGCATCGGCCTGGTGTGCCTGGTGATCTGCGCCAACACGTTCATCAGCGGCACCGCGGGCATCGAACAGTCCACGTTGGTCGGTTTCGCCAAAGTCCTCTGCTGGTTGCTGGCGGCGATCTGCCTCTACTTTGCCTGGCGCCCGCGCCAGCAAGATGACCGGGTGATCATGGGCGTCATCGCCTCGTTGCTGGCGCTGTTGTCCGTGGGCCTCACCGCTGTGGCCATCCTCGGCGACCAACCCAGATTCAGCGGACTGAAGATTTTCGTGGCCGCGCTGCAAAAAGCCTTTCGCCCGGACCAGTACGCCCTGCCGGTGACCGCCGCGTTGATGCTGGTCGCCCTCACGGTGGTGTTTGTGGCGAGCATCTGGTTCTATCGTCAGCGGGCGCCGCTGCTGATTTCGCTGGGCCTCTTCGCCTGCCTGCCGCTCCATTCGGTGCTCACGCACTGGGCCGACAACGAGCAACGCAACCATCTTTTCGGCTATTGGTTCGGACACGACATGTTCACCCCACCCTTCGTGGGATCGGATGGCAAGTTTTCCTACGACCCCAAACTCCGCGCGGAGATGATGAAGGACCCCGCGAAAGCGAAGCTTACTTACCCGGAGATGACGCGCGATGCCATCCTCTACGGCGGCACCGACCCGGGCCGGTTTTGCCCGACCTACATGATTTTCTGCGAGAGCTTCATCCCGGCGAAGTGCAAGCCGCTCGACCCGAACTTCGACCGGCGCGACGTTTACATCATCACGCAAAACGCCCTCGCGGACGGGACGTATCTGATGTACATCCGCGCCCACTACAACCGCAGCGAGCAACTCAAGTACGACACGCCGTTCTTCCAGGAATTGCTGCGCTCGACCAAGGAGCGCGAGAACTACAAGACGAACCTGCTGGCGCGTGTCGCCGGGTCGCTGTTGGACCGTCCGTTCGGCACCTTGGGCGCGAACATCGAAGCCAGCCGCCGCAAGCAAGGGGTTTACCCGCCGAAGGAAATGTACATCGCGACGCCCGATGATTCGCAGCGGTGTTTCCAGGAATATCTGACCGACGCCCAGCGGCGCCTTCAAGCCGGCCGCCTCAGGCCGGGAGAAGACGTACGCATCATTGAGAACCGGGTGCAGGTCTCCGGCCAGATCGCCGTCATGGCGATTAACGGCCTGCTCACCAAGGTGATGTTCGACCACAACACCACGAATGAATTCTTTGTCGAGGAAAGCTTCCCGCTGGACTGGATGTATCCCCACCTGACCCCCTTCGGGATCATCATGAAGATCAACCGCCAGCCGCTCCCGACGTTGACACAGGAAATCCTCGATCGCGATCACGCGTTCTGGAGCAAGTATTCCGAGCGCCTCGTCGGCAACTGGATCACCTACGACACTCCGGTCAAGGAAATCACCGACTTCGCCGAGAAGGTTTATCTGCGCCGCGATTTCAACGGCTTCAAGGGCGACCGCAAATTCGCCCGCGACGACCAGGCGCAAAAGGCCTTCTCGAAACTGCGCAGCTCCATCGGCGGCATTTACGCCTGGCGGCTCAACCCCGATCCGCTCACCTGTCCGCCCGAATACCGGCCCAAGACTGCCGAGGAATATGAGCGCATCCGCAAGGAGGTTGACTTCACCTTCCGCCAGGCGCTCGCGTTCTGTCCCTACAGCCCCGAGGCTGTCTTCCGCTACGTCCAGTTCCTCGCCCAGTTCAACCGGATGGACGAGGCGTTGCTCGTGGCGGAAACCTGCCTCAAGCTCGATCCCTACAACGGCCAGGTCATTGGACTGGTCAAAAACCTGCGCGACAGCCGCGACCGCGTCGCCGAAATGAACAAGATGCGCGGCGACTTTCAGCGCAAGGAGGACGAAGTCCGCAAGAACCCGACGGATTTCCAGGCGGCGTTCAATCTCGCCGCGGCCTACATGAACATCCAGCAAACCCAGCAAGCCCTCGTGGTGCTCGACAACGTGCTCAACAGCCCCAACGTGAACCGCGAAGCCGCGCTGTTCATCGCCGACATTTACGTCAAGTTGAACAACTGGGCCAAGCTCGAAGCCACGCTCGACCGCCTCGTCCACATCATCCCCAACGAACCGGAGGCCTGGTACGATCTCGCCGCCCTCAAGTGTTCCCTGGGAAAAACCGCGGAAGGCATCCAGAATCTGACCCGGGCGCTCGAACTGAGCGCGAAGCGGCTGGCTGCGAATCCCAAAGAGCGCGATCTGCTGGCCGAGTCACGCAAAGACGCGCGCTTCAATGCGCTGCGTCACCTGCCGGAGTTTCAGAAGCTGGTGGCGCCGCCGTAGCCCCGCGCGGAAACGTGAAGTCGTTGCCGCCCGGACATCAACCCCTGCGCAACGACTTGAAGACCTCGCCCGGTTCGCTCTGCCGCCGCGCTTCCAACGACTGGTCGAATTGCTCGCGTCCGGCGTCGCCGCGATCCGTGACGTAACAGTTCGCGCCTGGATACTCGACTCGGAGTTTTGCGGGCCATGCGGCATCCTGCTCCCGCACGGGAAAACCTGTCAATACCATGACCCCATTTCGCTCTTGAAATCTTTTCCTAACGGCGGCTTGACCCGCTTCACCCTGAAAGAAAAACTTCGCTCATGTTGAACCCAGCAACACTCGCGGTGATCGCAATGATCGCCTTGGCGGCCAGCCCCAGGCTCCCGGCGGCGACCAATGAGGCCCGCACCGTGCATCTGGTCAGCCGCATCGTCGGGAAGGAGTTCCTCTCCGAAACCGTGCGGGTCGGTGACCTCAGCGGTGACGGCGCGCCGGATTTTCTGTTCGTTCAAAACCTTTACGGCCCGCGCATCATCACCTGTCTCACCGCGATGACCCTCGGCGGCGAGGTGCTCTGGCAGCACGGCACGCCGTCAAAGGACAACGGCCGCGCCTATTGCGATCTGCCCGTCCAGATTTACGACTGGGACCGCGACGGGACGAACGACGTGCTCTACGTGCGACAGTCGAAGTATCTGGATTCGCCGACGCCCATCGCCGCAAACGTCCGCGAGCGCGCCCCCCGCTACGAGGGCAACGCCACGATGGTCGTGCTCGATGGCCGGACGGGCCGCGAGAAATCCACCTTTCCTCTCCCCGCCCCCGCCGACGACAGCTTTCTCTTCGCCGATCTGACAGGCCGCGGCCGCCGCGAGGACCTCGTGGTGAAGGATCGTTATTGGAACATGTGGGGCGTGGCTCACGACGCGAAAGTGCTCTGGCACTACGAAGGTTCCACCGGCCATTACCCTGCCATCGCGGACGTGGACGAGGATGGCCGGGATGAAGTGTTCGTTGGGTTCGCCCTGGTGGATCACGACGGCAAGGTGCTGTTTCAGAAGGACGCCAACGGCGCACATCAGGACGCGACGTTCATCGTCCGGCCGCCAGACGGAAAATTGCGCCTCGTTTTTGGCAATGCCGGCATCCATTGCCTCGAACGCAACGGCACCGTGCTATGGGAACATCCCTTGGGCGAAGCACAGCACGTCGTGGCCGGGCGTTTTCGCGCGGACTCGCCGCTTCAATTCATGGTGGTGGATCGCACACCCGTGCCGACACACCGGCGCGACGCGAACGCGTGGGCGATTCTTTACCTCTACGACCTCGATGGCCGGCAATTATGGCGGCGGCAAATGGCCAGGGGAGAATGGTGCATCGCGACCCGCCTGATCCAATGGCTCGGACCCGGCAAGCCAGACAGCGTGCTGGTGTATGGCTTCTCGGTGGACAAACAAGGCCCGCCCAAACCCGTCCGCATTTACGACGGTCAGGGCGAAGTCGTGGATGTGTTCCCTTTCCCTGCCGAGCCGTTGCCGGGCGAACAGGATTTTTATTCCGACTGCTACGGCATGGCGGCGGACGTTTGGGGCGACAGCCGCGATGAGGTGATCCTGTTTGGCTCGCGCGGCTTCTGCGTCTATGCCAACGCGCGCCCCTTCGAGCATCCGTCCCTCTTCAACATGAACCTCTATCCAGGCATGTAGCGCCCGGCAACGCGGGGCGGCGCCTACTTCGTGAACACCGCGCGGTGGATCGGCGCTGGATACGGCACGTCCGGACCCTTCGTGACGAACCAGAGAATCCGGTTCAACTCATCCTCCGGAATCCGGTCGTACTCGCTCCAGTCCATCCGCTGCGATTCCATGGCGAAGGGGGACCGCTCCGTGTTTTTGGCGTAAAGATCCACCTTGGGCGTGAGCAGGTTGTAAGCGGTGACTTTGGCGGTCTTGCGGAAGCAGTTGAACATCGGCGTTGCTCCGGCGTCGTACTGCGTCAACGGCGGCAAACCCAGGATCAATTCCATCGTGCGGACCATGCTCGCCGTCGTGTAAAGGGTGCTGTCCACGAATCCCCGCTTGCACCAGGGACTGATCACGAACCCGACTGTGCGATGCGCGTCCACGTGGTCCGGCCCGTTCTGCGCGTCGTCCTCGATCACGAAAATTGCCATTTCTCTCCAAAACCGGCTGCGCGTCGCCGCGGCGACGATTTTGCCCAGGCCGATGTCGTTGCTCGCCACGGACGCATCCGGCGTGAACGCACCGGGCGTCGTGCCCCGCGTATGGTCCTCGCCCAGTGACATGATCGTAAACCTCGGGAGCACACCGGTCTTTTCCGCCGCGTGCAAATCGTTGATCCAGTGCTGCACCTTGTCCATGTCACGGTCGCCAGTCCAAGTGCCGCGGTTGATCGTGGCGACGCGCTGCGCGCCCTCGCCGTAATTTTTGTAGCTGATCCCGTGGCGCTGGCAGAGGTCCCAGAGATAACCCGCCGCCGGATTCTCCATCTCCTCGTTGCCGGGCAGCCGGCCATGTCGCGAATAGGACATGATCCAGGAGCGTTGGTTGAAATCTGTGGCGATGGCCGCATCGCACCAACTGTGGCCGTCCACGCTTACCTCGCCGTTGCAATAAAGGTTGTCCAACAGCACGTAGTCGCGCGCGAGTTGATGATGGTTCGGCGCGACGTTCTCGCCGAACATCACCAGGTGGGGATCGCCGTTGCCGGCAGGCCGGCCTTTCGCGTCCTTGAACGCGCCGAAGACCTGGTCGTAGGTTCGGTTTTCCTTGATGATGTAGAGCACGTATTTGATCGGGCACGGCTTGCCGACTTCATCCGGGACGACGCCGTTGCTCTTGATCGGCGAGCGATGCAATGTCTCCGGGGTGTAAGGCGAATTGCGCCGCACCTGTTCCGTATAGGCTGCCATCTGCGCTGTGTCCGGCCGGTTGATCACGGAAAGCGCGCCGTAAAACGTCCGCCCGATGTGATCGAACGGCGGCGGTTTGTGCAACAGGCGCGGCTCGGCCCGGCGCGGCGGCACGTTCGGGCTGGAAACCAGGCCCTTGCCATTGCCGACGAACAGCGTCTGCCCGTCCGGGCTCACCGCGACCGCCGAAGGATACCAGCCGACCGGAATGAAGCCGTTCACCACCGAGATGTTGCGATCCGAAACATCCACCACCATCACGCTGTTGTTGTCGGCGTTGGCAACGAAGAGCGACTTGCCGTCCGGCGAAACAGCGACCCCATCCGGCGTGCTGCCTTCCGGCGACTGCGGGTAAAGCGAAGTTGAGATGATCTCGCGCGTGCCGTCCCACAAGCGCCGTGCCGGACTGGCGGGGACCGGCGCTTCCTCCAGTGTTCGCGTCTGGATGACATGCACCGTGTTGTCGCCGGCGCAGGCCACGAACAGCCGCCCATCCGGTCCGAGTGCCATGTCATTCGGACGCAGCCCCACGGTAAAATCGCGCACGCGGCGCTCGGCCTCGGTGTCCACCAGGCTCAAACTGCGGCTGCCCCAGTTGCTCACGTAAAGGTGCTTGTTGTCCGCCCCCATCGCGCACGAATGCGGATGCTGGCCGACGCCGATTTTCGTTTCGCGCACGAGCGTGTCGGGATTGAGCACCCAGATTTCGTGATTGCCCTCATTGCAAACGTAAAGCTTGCCCGTGACTGGATGCACGGCGATGCCGCCCAACACGGTGGCCAGCGCGTCCGGCGCGGGCTTGACCGGTGCGGCGGGCGCTGCCTTTCCATCGGTGTAATCGAAAACGTGAATCACGCCCGAATCCCCGCCCGAGACGAAAATGCGCCTTCCATCCTTGCTGAACGCGAGGCCGTTCCAAACCTGGGGCAACGGCAGGAACTGGCTCACGCGCCGGGCCTCGCTGTCATAAAGCGTCAACCCGGTGTCATTGAAACCGCCGGTCGCGGCCACGACCATCTTCTTGTCCGGCGAGATCACCAGCTTCAACGGCAGGTCGCTGATCGGCACCTGCTGTCCCGCCGGCGTGACGCCCCAGCCGCTAAACAACAACCGGTCGTCCGGCTTCAAGCCCTGCCGCATCCGCACGGTGGGCGACTTGACATCTTCATCCGCCTTGCGCGTCGGCAGCGACGTCGCCCCCGGAGAACTGGCCGCCAGCATGAAACCGGCGGCCAGAAGGAGCACCAGGTTTTTCCATTGGGCAGATTGCATGAGCTTCATCGCGTCGGTTGGTGGCAGGAGTCAGTCAAATCGTGCCGGACTCTGCGCACGCGCCCGGCACGCGTCAAGCCCGGTGTCGGGAGAGTTCGCCGACCGGGTCTGCGGGTGTTATGTGTTCCTCCGTCTTGGCCTGACAAGCGGCAAACTGCAGGCCCGAGCCGTGGCTGACACGGAGATTTCCCACTGCGGGCGGACCATGCTTTCTGGTCGCATACCCATGCCCGTGTCGTTTGACCGGGCTATCATGCGTCAACCTTGGATCTGCGTGATTGAGACCCTCACCTCAAACCTGTGGATATCCCAAAACCAGGAACCGACCCGTTCACGACCCGCTCACGCCAGCGGCGTAACCAAACGCCGTCGTCAGCACCGCGTCCATCATGTTGGTCACCCGGTTCAGCGCGGCATCCTTGGACGAATCCTCAGTGCCCGCGCGCTGGTGATGCGGCGTGGCTGTCCGTCTCCTGTCGCATCCCGCTTGCTGTATTTCGCTCCATACTCGGAGAGGCAGAAACACCACCAACGAGAAGCATAGAACGGTGGACAAAACAAGTTTCCGGGAGCGAACCAGAAAACCCCTCATCCGGCCTTCGGCCACCCTCTCCCCATCGGATGGGGAGAGGGACCGGGTGAGGGGCTTTTCGGAAACTGATTTCGGCAAACAGTCTAGCCAGGCTGCCCCCTCACCGGGCAAGGCTGGCAATCTCGCGAACGCTCAACGCCGTGCCGTAGAGGCGCAGGTCCCGCAGGCGGCCACGGAAAAAATCGTTTGGGCCGAAGCCGATTTTCAAAGGTTGATCCAGCGAGAGGTCGAACTGCGCCGGATCAAACTCTGCGGAAACCGCCACGGACTTGCCATCCACAAAAAGTTCAAGCCGGTTTTCGTGCCGAACCGCCGCCACGTGATGCCATCCGGGCGGGAGCGCGCGGTCACAAGTGACGTTTCGTCCGGCCTCGAAGGAGAACACGCGGCCCGACGGCAGCGTTCCGCAAAACAAGCGGCCTTGAAATTCCGCCATGGTCCATGCCCGGCGGTATTTCACATTTGGCGTGGCGTCCAGGCAGGTGAGTCTCGTCCAGTTGCCCGGAGCGTCGAAACGATAAACCTCCGCCGAGGGAAGACTGCCCGCGTAGAGCTTGCCGTTGTGGACGATCATCCCCATGACTTCCAATTCCTCGCCCAGCCGGCCCATGTCCTCCCAGTTGTTGTCGGCGCGATGGCGAAAGACCCGGCCCGTGCTCCAGGTCCCGACATGGAGGCGCCCCTCGTGGACCGCGAACGAATAGGTCTGCGTGTTTTCGCGCGGGCCCACCTGGCCGGAATCCGTCCAGTTCGTGCCGTCGTAGCGAAAGACGTGGCCCTCGTCGTAAGTGGAGGCGAAGAGTTGTCCGTCATAAACGCACATGGCTTCAACGCGTTTGCCCGCGGGCGTGGGCAGAGCGGTCCAGCGTTGTCCGCCTTCGTAACGAAAGAAACCTGCCGGGCGATACAGCGAAGAAGCGTAAAGCCGCCCGCGAAACACGACCAGTCCGCCGATGGCCTCGGTGTCGGGCAACTGGCCGCAAAACTCCCAGGAGCGCCCGCCCGCGTGGCGATAGACGCTGCCGCCGAGGTGCGGATTCTCGGATTCCGGCAACGACGATCCCGCCAGGCGGTATTTGGAAACGCCGGCGTAAAGCCGGTCGCCAAACACGGCAAGAGCCGACACGGAGTTGCAGCGATCCGGGCTGCCGCAATCCGTCCAGTTCGTTGCGCCGCGGAATTGAAAGACATGTCCCGCCTGATCCCGCCCAGGCTCGCATGTGCCGGCGTAGAGTTGGCCGTCGTGAACCGCCAACGCGAAGATGAGGATCGCATTGCCCGGTCGCCCGTGATCGGTCCAGCGCGCTTCGGCCTGACCGTCGTCCATGCCAAAGTGGACGTTGCGAGTGTTTGGCTGGCTCGTGGTGACGCCCGCACGGTGCGTGATGCCGAAGACGAATCCACGCCGCGTCCCGGGATCGAAGCGGCTGATGATGTCACCAAAGGCGTCGTCAAGCCCGGCCTCATCCGGGAGGTTTACCCAAGCGGCGACAGTAAAGTTGCTGGTGCCCAACCGCAGTGAATCGCTGGCCGAAACTTCGATCCAACTCCTGCGCCCATCGAACCGCGCCGCCGGCCGGTCTTCATGCCTGCGGAATTCAGCACCGTGATTCGTGCCATGGTTTCCCTTGCCGGAGGAATCGCGGCAATCGGTGGCAAGCTCCCAATGGGCCAGGAGATTTCGAGTTGAGCCGCTTGCCGCAGGGGCTTCGCGTGGATTTGCCAGCACAAGGAGCGCACTGAACCACGGCCCAAATTGTGCGGCGCGGCAAAACCACCGGCGGAGCCTGGCCAACCGTACGGCTGTTGTCTGGGCGTTCTCCGGGCTGGGTTCGTTCGTGTGGTACATGCGTTGAAATCGGTCCAGGTTAATCGGCTCGTGGGCGCGGG
>Ga0247727_10002276_pt1 | contig 44188 bp, 45 predicted proteins | sample WisWelCaveWW1625_FD_202498 | JGI IMG/M metagenome (GOLD analysis project Ga0247727, IMG submission 202498) | Biofilm microbial communities from Wishing Well Cave, Virginia, United States - WW16-25 | ecosystem: Environmental > Aquatic > Deep subsurface > Groundwater > Cave microbial mat | place...
GAAGCGGGCGATCCCGACGCGGGCTCACGACCCGGCCTCGTCAGTCCCCCGCCGAAGCGTCCCGGCGCGGGTCGTAGGCCCGTGCGGATGCGCGCTTCCGCGCGCTCCGTTCCACGGGCGCCGGACTCCACATCGCGAGCTTCCCCGACGCGGGCTCACGACCCGGCCTCGTCAGTCCCCCGCCGAAGCGTCCCGGCGCGGGGCGTAGGCCCGTGCGGATGCGCGCTTCCGCGCGCTCCGTTCCACGGGCGCCGGACTCCACATCGCGAGCTTCCCCGACGCGGGCTCACCACAGTGTGGGAATGGTAGGACGGTTGGGGGGTGGGGGGAAAGCGATTCGGAGGGGCTACGTCCCGGTGTCGGTGTCGGTGTCCGTATCCGTGCCCGTGTCCGTGTCGGTGTCCGTGTCCGTGTCCGTGTCGGTATCGGTGTCCGTGTCGGCATCCGCCGCCCCGGTCCCGATCCCGGAGATGGTCACGGGCACGCCGTGGAGAAGCAGGCCGATCGAGAGCGCGTCACAGTTCTCGTCGGGCTCGAAGCAGGTGGTGCCCTTGCAGAGCTGTCCCGCGCCGCACTCGTCGTCGTCCGCGCATTCCTGGCCCGTGTCGCCCGCGTGGATCGCGTCGATGTCGGCCTGGCCCGCGAGGACCGACGACACGAGTCCCTTGAGCTCCGCCGGGTCGAAGCCCGCGATCTCCACCTCGTTCATCGCGCGGATGACCTCGGTGATCGAGACGTACCCGCCGAGCACACCTTCCTCGATGGTTCCGTCGTCGGCGAAGATCCACTCGATCCGCGACTCGGTGATGGTGATTCCGAGGATCGTCTCGGCGTCGATGGGGATCGACAGGTCGAAGTCCGCGGGTCCCCCGCGGAACCGATTCTCGTCGACCGTCGCGTCCTCGAAGAGGATGAGGGGAGGCGTGTTCTCGTCGTAGGTGTCCTCGCCGGGAACGCAGGCGCTGCCCCCGCAGTCGAGCGAGCGCGGATCGATGAGCAGTTCGCCTTCGCCGGTCAGGTTGTTGGTCACGTCGTCGTCGGGGTCCTCGCCGAGGAAGAAGTGCGCCGTCACGTCCTCGTCCGAGTTGTACTCGAGGCCGATCGCCCGGACCATGAGGAGCAGGCCCCCGTCCGCGATGTTCTCGTCGAGGAGGGTGTCCGCGTCGAAGTCGCCGCCCACGAGATCCGCGATCGCCTCGAGCAGCGGCCCGAGCTGGTTGTCGATCCCGTCGGTCCCGTCCGGCTTGCCGCATCCGATCGGGTCGTCGCGATCCGTCGTCTCGTGATCGTCCAGGTCGTAGCCCGTGTCCTCGTCGCCGATCTCGATGTCGTCGATGACCCACTCCGTCGGGCCGTCGAAGTTCCCGTCGGCGTCTCCGTCGATGTCGCTGTCGACGTCGCTGTCGGAGTCGCCGCCCCCGTCGTCGCTCGATCCGCCGCCGCAGCCCACCAGGTTGGTGGCCACGGGAAGCGTCGCTCCAAGGCCCGCAAGAAGAATCCACTGGAAGAATCGCATCGAATGTCCTCCGAGCGGCCCGCTCGCCGCCCAACCCAAAGCGCCCGCATACGATCTAAGCCGACCCACCGGCCGGGATCAAGGTGAATCGCGATTCAGCGGGAGGCGCCCCCTTGCGGCGATGCAAGGACCTCGATGCGCACCTGCGCGACGCCCCGGCGCGCGATCCCCAGCGCCCTCGCGGCGCCCGCGGACAGATCGATGATCCGCCCGCGCTCCCCGAAAGGCCCGCGGTCGTTGATGCGGACGACGACGGACCGTCCCGTCCCCTGATCGGTCACGCGCACACGCGTTCCGAAGGCGAAGGTTCTGTGGGCCGCGGTCAGCGCGTTCATGTCGAAGCGTTCGCCGCTGGCAGTCCGCTTGCCGTGGAACCGCCGTCCGTACCAGCTCGCTTCTCCCTCGACCGCGTCGGCCGCCGCGGCGGCCGCGGGTGCCGTCGACGACTCCGGCATGCCGTGCCCGGCCCCGAGGATCCTCGCGCGGTAGGGCCCGTACTCGAATCGATCCGAGTGCTCCGGGTTGTGGCAGCCGATGCAGACCTCGGCCGGAGCGTCGCGCGCGGTCGCGAAGGGGCGCTCGCGGCCCTCCGACGCCACGTGCAGCGAGGAGGCGCCGTGGCAGGACTCGCACTGGACGTCCCGCAGCGTCTCGTTACGGACGGCTGTGGATCCGCCCGGCCTGCGATAACCGGTCACATGGCACGACACGCAGTCGAGGTGCCGCTCCTTGTGCTCCACCGCCAGGGTCTCGAAGGCACGCGCGTGGGGCGTCGTCTTCCAGTAGCGGTCCGCCGGCGCGTGGCAGGGCGCGCACGAAGCGGCTCCGGCGTAGCCGGCCGATCCCGGCGGCACCGGCGGCGCGCGTTCGTCCGCGAGCGCGCGCGCATTCTCCTCGGCGACCTGCATCGTCGCGTCCTCGAGGATCCCGCGAATCTCCGCATCGCGCTGCAGGTCGGGTCCGACCTCGATGGAGCGAACCGTCAGATAGCTCTCGCCTTCCGGCTCCCCGCCGCCGGTCGCGCGCTCGCGCTGCCTTCGCAGGCTCGAAAGTCTGGCCTGGAGGTCTCGCTTCGCGGGGCCGGATGCGCCGGCGAGACGCAGCCCGAGGTCGGCGATGCGCCGGTCGATCCGCCGCACCCTTCGTTCCACGGCGGGCCCGGCGCTGCCGTCGATCCACGAGCGATCGTCGCCCGCGGGGTAGAGGTCGATCGCGGCGATCCCCTGGCCCTTGTGGCCGGCGGAGACCAGCGTCGTCCCCGCGAGAAACTCCGGGTCCGGCGCGGGAAGTGCGTCCGCGTCGCCCACGACGACGACGTCGATCCCAGGAACGCGCCGGACCAGACCCCGCGACGCGCGCCTCCCCATCGACGACAGCGCGACCACGAGGTCGACGCCCCCTTCGCGCATCCTGCGGACCGCCTGTTTCGCCGGCGGCACCGGATCGCCGTACACCATCCCCTCGACGGGGCCGGCGCCGTCCCGGTGAGAGAAATGGGCGACGCCGACCAGGCCGATACGCATGTCGCCCACCTGCACGACCCGCGCGTCCTCGAAGAGCTCTCTGGGATGCAGATTCGACGCGACGAGACGGACGTTCGCGCCCTCGATCGCCCCACGCAGGCCCGCCACGCCGTCTCCGAGGTCGCCGCGCCCGGGCGTGATCGCCTCCACGCGCATGATCCCGAGGGCCCTCGCGAGCGCCCGCGCCTCGATGCGCTTCTGCGGCAACGAGTCCCGAGCGGGGACCGGATCCGCGAAGAAGGTGTCGCCCACGGCGACGACCACGGTCGGGGGCCCGTCGCGCGAGAGATTGCGCACGGCGGTCGCGATGCGGTCGAGTCCTCCGAGCGGCCGACTGCGACATCCGCAGGGCTCGACCGTCCCGTCGAGGTCGGCGAGGAGGACGATCCGCGCCGCCGGACCCAAGGGCCGTGTCGGCCGCGGCGCAGGCCCGCCGGAGCAGCCCTGCACCAGGAGGAGGAGCAGCGCGAGGCCTGTCCGGGCGCGTCCCAACCCCCCTTCCCATAGCCCCACGCCCATCTGGCAGCAAGCCATGTGCTCTGGTATGGTCCGCGCCCGTTTCGAACCAGGGAGGCTTTCCGACATGGTGTGCGTCCGCTTGACCCGTACCGGGGCGAAGAAGCAGCCCCACTACCGAATCGTCGTCGCCGACGAGCGCTTTCCCCGCGACGGCCGCTTCCTCGAGAACATCGGCATCTTCGACCCACGCAAGGACCCCGAGAGCGTCCGCGTGAACGACGATCGCCTGCAGTACTGGCTGTCCAAGGGGGCGCGCCCGTCGCGCACGGTCTCGCAGCTCCTCGCCCGCCGTGCCAAGGCGGCGGCGGCGGCGAAGAAGTAGCGATGAAGGGTCTCATCGAGTTCATCGCGAAGGGCATCGTCGACGAGCCCGAAGCCGTCGAGGTCGAGGAGATCCAGGAGGGCAACACGACGGTCTACGAGTTGGCCGTCGCGCCCGACGACCTCGGCAAGGTGATCGGCAAGAAGGGCCGGACGGCCAGCGCGATTCGCTCCATCCTCTCCGCGGCATCCGCGAAGGCCAAGAAGCGGACGATCCTGGAGATTGTCGAGTAAGGGCCCCGACCGCCTGATTCCGCTGGGGAGGGTGCGGCGCGCGCACGGCCTTCGGGGCGAAGTCCGCGTCGAACCGTACAACGACGCTTCGGATTTCCTGCTCGACCTCGAGGAGGCCGTCCTGCAGAAGGACGGCAAGGAGCTCCGCCTCGTGATCGAATCGAGCCGGCCGGCGCAGGGCGCGTTTCTCGTCACATTCGAGGGAATCGGGGATCGCGACTCCGCCGAGGCGCTGCGCGGCTACGAGGTGGTCGTCCCCCGATCCGCCCTGCCGGCGCCGGAGCCCGGCGAGTACTACCACGTCGATCTCGTGGGCCTGACCGCCTACGGACCGGACGGCGAGATCGTGGGCGACGTCGTCCGCGTCGAGCGCACGCCCGGGCACGACCTGCTCGTGATCGGAGGGCCGAAGGGAGAACGGCTCGTGCCCATGGTGGACGTCGCGGTGCGCAAGATCGATCTCGATGCGCGGCGGATCGATCTGGAGCCGTGGGAGGAGGACGTCGGATGACGCTGCGCTTCCACGTCGTCACGATCTTCCCGGATCTCGTGGACGCCTTCGCGCAGACGAGCCTCGTCGGCAAGGCCGCCCTCGCGGGGCTCGTCGGCATCCGCGCGATCGACCTGCGCGACTTTTCGGAGAGCAAGCACCGCTCGACCGACGACGCCCCCTACGGCGGCGGGGCGGGGATGGTCATGACGGGCGAACCGATCCTGCGCGCGCTCGACTCGCTCCCGCAGGGGACCCGCCGCATCCTGCTCGACCCCGCCGGCGTGCCGTTCGATCAGGCGGCGGCGCGGCGCCTGTCGGGACTGGGCGACGTCGCTCTCGTGTGCGGCCGCTACGAGGGGTTCGACGACCGGATCCGCCGGTTCGTCGACGAGGAGATCTCACTGGGCGACTTCGTCCTTGCCGGCGGTGAGGTCGCGGCGATGGCCGTGATCGAGGCCGCCGTGCGGCTCGTCCCGGGCGTCCTTGGGAACGTCGCGAGCCCCGAGGAAGAGTCCTTCGCCAAGGGTCCTCTGCTCGAGTATCCGCAGTACACGCGGCCCGCGGAGCTTCGCGGGGAGCCGGTCCCCGAGATCGTCGTTTCGGGCGATCACGCGAAGGTCGCCGCATGGAGGTGCGGGCAGGCGATCGCCCGGACGCGCGCGCGCCGCCCGGACCTCTACGCGAAGGCCGCCCGTAGCGGCGCGGCCCCGCGACCCGAACTGCACGTCGCGCTCGTGCACCACCCCGTCCTGGATCGCGCGGGCGGGACGATCACGACGGCCCTGACGAACCTCGACATGCACGACCTGGCGCGAAGCGCGCGGACCTACGGCGCGAGGAGTGTGCTCGTCGTGACGCCCGTCGCGCTTCAACGGGCGCTCGTCGAGCGCATCCTCGAGCACTGGACCGCCGGCCCCGAGGGCGACCGCGTCCCGGAGCGCAGGGATGCGCTGGCCCGCGTCGTGGCGCTCGCGAGCCTCGACGCCGCGATCGAGCGCGCCGGCACGAACTGCTTCGTCGCGACGACCTCGGCTCGCCCCCACGCCAGCGCGATCCCAGCCTCGCACGTCCTCGCACGCGCCGGCGACCGCCCGCTCCTCGTCGTCTTCGGCACCGGCCACGGCCTGGCCGACGAGGTCCACGCCCGCGCCGACGGCGTGATCGAGCCCATCTTTGGATCCGGGGGACTCGGGGGTGTCGACGGCTACAACCACCTCTCGGTGCGCGCCGCCGCAGCGATCATTCTGGACCGGATCTTCGGCGTCTAGCCGATGCCGTGCTTCTTGATCAGCTCGATCAGGTGGGTGCGGTCCATCTTCGCGTCGCGGGCGGCCTTGGAGACGTTGCCGCCGGCGCGGGCGAGGATCTCCTCGACGTAGGCGCGCTCGAAGCGGTCGACGACCGTCGCCTTCGCTTCGCGATACGGGAGCGCCGAGCCAGGGGAAGAAGTCGGCGCCATGACCGTCTCGACGTCGCGTCCGGCGCCGACGAGCGCCGCGCGCTCCAGCCAGTTGCGCAGCTCGCGGACATTGCCGGGCCAGGCGTGCTTCGCGAGGCGTTCCGACTCCTGTGGCGACGGGGAAGGCGGGCGGAGCGCCGTTCGCGCCTCGAGCTCGGCGGACAGATGCGCGACCAGTAGCGGCAAGTCGCTCGGACGATCGCGCAGGGGAGGGATCTCGACCTCGACGACGGCGAGGCGGAAGTACAGGTCGGCGCGGAAGCGTCCCGCGTTGACGTCTCGCCGCAGGTCGCGGTTCGTCGCGGCGAGAATCCGCACGTCGACTGTGATGACCTGCGTGCCTCCGAGGCGCTGGATCTCGCGGCGCTCGATCGCGCGGAGCAACTGCGGCTGCAGGTCCAGTGCCAGCTCGCCGACCTCGTCGAGCAGCAGCGTTCCACCACCGGCGCGCTCGAACGCTCCGGGCTTCGCGGCAAGCGCGCCCGTGAACGCGCCCTTCTCGTGACCGAAGAGCTCGGAGGCCAGGAGCGATCCGGGGATCGCGCCGCAGTCGACCACGGCGAAGGGTCCGGTCGCCCTCGGGCTCCCTGCGTGAATCGCGCGCGCCGCTTCTTCCTTTCCCGTGCCGGTCTCGCCGCCGATGAGGACCGTCGAGTCCGACGGCGCGACGCGCGAGAGCACCTCGAAGAGCCGCCGCATGGGGACGGACTCGCCGACGAGCCTTCCGAAGGCGCCGGCCTCGGAGAGCGGGAGGCGCACCGTGTCGTCCGAGGCCTCGAAGGCGATGGTCGTGCGGCCGATCCGGATCCGGTCGCCCGCTGCGAGCCACGCGTCCGTGACGCGGTGTGCGCCGAGGAATGTCCCGTTGCGGCTTCCGAGGTCCAGGAGGCGGAACCCGATCTCGTCGACGACGACCTCCGCGTGCGCGCGGGACGCGAACTCGTCCTCGAGGCGCAGGTCGTTCGTCGCGGCCGTGCCGATCCGGACGCGCCTTTCCGTCAGGACCGCGACGGCGCCCTGGCCCGGCCCCTCGACGATGCGAAGGGCGAATTTCCGCAGGCGGATGGCCTCGGGCCGGCCCTCCCGGGTCTCGAGGATCGTGGGGGACTCGGGCTCCACGGCTTGGACGGTATCAGTGTGGGCTCCGGCCGACACCCCGTCGGCCGCGCCCAGCAACTTGCGATCGCGCCGGACCGGACGACGACGTTTTCCGTCGTGGCCCGGACCTTGCTGTCCCGGCCGCATGAAGCGTCCTGCGGGTAGAATGAGAGGGACCATGAAAAGCGCCCTGGCAGTCTTGCTTCTCTCTTCCTGCGTCGCGAGCGGAGGCGGCGGCGGCGACGGGTCGTCCGACGCGGACACCGACGTGGACGCGGACACGGACGCAGATTCCGACGCCGACACGGATTCGGACACCGATACAGACTCGGGTGCAGACGCGGACACGGACGCCGACTCGGACACCGACAGCGAAACCGGAACGGGCACCGGCGCGGGCGACGTCATCGCGGACTACTGCGAGGCGTTCTGCGGGGTCTGCGTCGGCGGCGACGACCCGTGGGAGTCGCGCCCGGCCGCCGAATGCCCCGCCGAGTGCGCCGCGGACCTCGCCGACTGCTCGGAGAGCGATCGCCAGGCGATCATGAGCTGCGCCGGCGGCGGCGAATGCCCGGAGGGCCTTCTGGAGTGGGGCTTCTGCGTCGCGAAGTACGCCTGCGTGTTTTAGCGAGTGGTGGGTCGCGAGTCGGCAGTCCACCGCCGGCAGGACCGCAGGTCCGCGGCTCGATAGATGGACCAAAGGGGGGGGTGGACGACTTCCTCGCACGCGGCCCGGACCTTCGGACCGTCGCCTGCGGCGCTCCAGGCGCGCGCCTCCAGCGTTCGCAGCAGCGCCACGAGGCTCGCTTCCTCGAGAAGGCCGCGCGCGCGGGCGAAGTGCAGCGCGGCCTCGGCAGGGCGCGCTTCGCGGCCGGACGTCAGACCCGCTCGAACAGCGACCACGACGGGGTCGGCTGCCGCGTCGGTGTCGAGCGACGGGAGCGCATCGCCGGCAGAGTGGGCGACGAGCAGGCGCGCGAGGTGCAGCGCGCGCGTCGGCGCCGTGCCGCCCGACACGAGGGCCTCGGCCGCGCCGAGCTCGGCGCGGGCGGGCTCGGGGCGGCCGAGCAAGGCCTGCAGGAGCGCGGTGGACGCCGAGTCGCGAAGGATCGCCTCGTCGGCGCCGCGGCTCGCCTCCGGCGGCGGCGCGGCCCGCAGCCACCGATCGAACAGGTCGAGCCTGCCCTCCGACGCCTCGACCGCGGCGAGCGAGCGGGCGCAGCCGGGCGCCTCGCGGGGAGAGCCCGCGCAATCGGCGAGCGCCCGACGGGCGTCCTCGGTCCGCCCGGCGAGGTCGAGGGTCTGGCCGAGCATCTCCGGCGCGCGGTGGTCGGGCTCGCGTACGACCTCCTCTGCCAGCGAGATCGCGCGGTCCCAGCTTCGCCGCGCCGTCGCGAGCTGCAGCTCGTCGGTCCGCAGCCACGCGGCCACGGCGGCGTGCCGCCGCGACCAGGCGAGAAGACGTTCGAGGCCGGCGAGATCCCGCTGCGCGAGACGGTAACGAAACGCGTGCAGCCGCGCGAGACGGAACTCGGGTGCGAGCTCCAGCGCCTTCTCGAAATGGCGCATCGACTCGCGCGCCTTGCCCGTGTGGTAGAGGGCCTCGCCGAGCAGGTATTGCGCCTCCAGCGTGCCAAGGACGGCCGCCGGAGCGGCGCGGAGCCGCGCGACCGCCGGTCCGTCCTGGTGGCGAGCGACCTCTCGCAAGGCGGTCAGACAGATGCGTTCGCCCTCGCCGATCGGGGCGGCGAGAGCACGCGCGATCGCCTCGTCGACCATCGCGATTGGCTCGTCCATCCACCAGCGCGACACCGCCAGCTCGAACCAGGCGCGGCCGCTCGAAGGCTCGAGACGGACGACCCGCTCCAGCGCGTCGCGCGCTTGCTCGCTGCGCCCGGCGCGAAACGCCGCGTCTGCAGCGGAAAAGTCCGCGGGCAGCCGGCGGTTCCCCGGGGGCGGGGGCTCGGGATCTCCCAGGGCGAGGACGGCGGCGAGGCCGGCGACTCCGAGGGCGAGCGCGAAGGGCCAGACGGGGCGCCGCCGTCGCGCCGGCGTCATCGCGGCGCGCATCGAGGCCGCGTCGGGCCAGCGATCCTCCCTGCGCGGCCGCAGGGCGCGCGCGACGGCGCCCGCGAGGAGCGGGTCGCCCGTGTGCCGGCGGACGGTCCTCTCCGGGTCCGCGTCGGGACCCTCCGCGGTCGTGGGTCTGCGGCCGCAGGCCGCCTCGTACAGGACGACGCCGAGGGAGAAGAGATCGGCGCGTGCGTCCACGGCGCGCGCGTCCGCCTGCTGCTCCGGCGCCATGTACGCGGGCGTACCGATGGTCTCACCGGGGGCCGTCGCCTCGGACCCCTCGACTCGCGCGATGCCGAAGTCCCCGAGCTTCGGTCCGCCGGGTCCGAGCAGCACGTTCCCCGGCTTGACGTCGCGGTGGACGACGCCGGCGGCGTGCGCGGCTTCGAGCGCGGGCAGCAGCGCCTCCGCGAGGGCGCGCACCTCGTGTCGGCCGAGGGGGCCTTGCCGCATCTTCTCCCCGAGAGAGATCCCACGGACGTGCTCCATCACGATGCACAGCTCGTCCTCCAGTACGTCGTGGATCCGGACGAGTCCGGGGTGGTCGAGACGCGCGGCCGCGCGGGCCTCGCGCAGGAGTCGCGCCCGGACCTCGGGCGTCGGGACGAACGACAGGCGCTTGACCGCCACCTCCCGGTCGAGGACCGAGTCGTGCGCGAGGTAGACGACGCCCATGCCGCCGCGCCCGAGCTCCGCGAGGACCCGGAACCGTCCGGGGAGCGCCGCTCGCCCATCCCCACAGGGCGCCTCCGGCGCCTGCATCGACGGCGTCCGATGGGAGTCGTCCACGCCCCGGGAAGCCTACCCGAGTTGACAGTCCTGGCCCCCGGGCGTACCAATGTCGCCCTTCCAAGGTCGAAGCACCGGAGGCCAGGACCGTGAGTGCTCATCCCAAGATCGCCGCCCTCGAGGCGAAGCAACTCAAGGCAGTCACTGGTGATTTCCGCGTCGGCGACACGGTCCGCGTCCACTCGCTGATCATCGAGGGCGACAAGGAACGGGTGCAGATCTACGAGGGCATCGTCATCCGCATGCGGCGCGGCGGCTCGCGCTCCACGTTCACCGTCCGCAAGATCTCGTACGGCGTGGGGGTCGAGCGCGTGTTCCCGCTCCATTCGCCGCGCGTGCAGCAGGTGGAGGTCGCCAGCCGCGGAAGGGTCCGGCGCGCGAAGCTCTACTACCTGCGCAACCTCGCCGGAAAAGCGGCTCGCGTGGAAGAGAACATTCAGTAGTCGTCATCGTCCTCGGGCTCCCCGAACACCTCCGCCTCGAAAGTTTCAATCCGCGTCGTGGGATCGCGCCAGGCGTCGGGCGGGAGGCCGGCCTTGCGGCAGGTCTCCGATAGGAACCGCTCGCGATCCCATCCGTGCTCGGTGGCGACCTGCGGGAGGAGCACGCCGCGCCGGCCGCGGGCGGCGATCTGCAGTCCGTGGCGGCCGACCTCGACCTCGCCCGATGTCGCGGGCCCTGGAGGCGTCAGGATCGAGACGTCGAGGGACAGGCTTGCTAGCTCGTCCTCGTGAACGCGGGGAAACCGCGGATCGTCGACGGCCGCGGACATCGCGACCTCGCGGACGGTCTGCGCGAGGCTGCGCGATCGGTCGAAGGTACCGATGCAGCCGCGAAGCGAGCCGTGCGAGTGAAGCGTGACGAAGGCGGCGCCGGGCGCCGACAGGGGGCCATCGGTCGGGATCGAAAGGCGAGGGGGGGCGCCGCGGACTTCTGACTCGACTGCGTCCCGGGCGAGCGCGAGCAGGAGACGTCGCTCGCCCGGGCCCAGCGTCACTGCAGGAAGATCCCGGTCACCGTCAACGCGCCGTACAGCGCGATGAGCTGGTTCGCGAATTCGTCGGAGTCGGCCGATGCGGTCATGACGTCCGCGTCGCCGTCGAGCGAACCCGTCGTGTTCGCGTAGGTCAGGCCGATGTCGAGCCCGAGCCCGAGGGCCGGGAAGATCCACCCGTTCATCCGCGCGCCGAGATCAATCCCGGTGGTCGTGATCGTCCACTCGAAGTCGCCGCCGTCGTCCTTGGTCGCGTGGCTGCGCGACGTCGAGCCGTAAAGCAGGTTCGCGAAGAGGTCGAGCGTGAGGTTGCCGGCGGTGTTCGACATGAACTGGTAGGTCACGCCGGGAGCAATGATCCAGCCGAGGTTTGCCTCTTCGACCGCCTCGGTGATGACCCCTCCCGCGCGGCTCGAGTTGATGAGGTTCAGGCCAACCAGGATGCCGAGCTTGGAGCTCATCTGATAGCCGCCGTAGTAGCGGGGCAGATGGCTGAGCGAGGAATCGAGTTCGAGCACGCCCCACTCGTTGAGCGGCATGCGCGCCGCGAACGCGAGGCCCTTGCGCTCGCCGGTGGGAGCCCCCGCCATCGGATCGACTGCGACCGCCGCGCTGGCCGCGTACGGATCGCTGCCAACGGGTGGGGGGGCGGGCGCCGCGGTGGCCGCCGGAGCCGGAGCGGGCGCCGCGGTGGCCGCAGGGGCCGGCTGGACGGGAGCGCCGTACTGCGCGAACGCCGCCTGTGGCGCGAACGCCAACGCCGAAACGACCGTGAACACCAAGCTGCACAACCAGGAACGCCGCATCGTGTCCTCCTGTCCGAGTGCCCGTGTGTCAGCTCTTCAAGACTTCGTTGTGACTTCCTTGCCGGTACCCTTCGAGATCGAGTGCGACGTACGCGAAGCCCGCGGCCCTGCCGGCCGCGACGATTGCATCCCGCGTCCCCGGCTCGAGGGCGCGCGCCATCTCGGCCTTGTCCAGCTCGATGCGCGCGACGTCTCCGTGGAAGCGCACGCGGACCTGCCGGAAGCCGAGGCCTCGCAGCGCTTCCTCGAGGCGGCCGACCTTCGTGAGACGCTCCACGGTGACCTCCGTGCCGTAGGGGATCCGCGACGACAGGCACGCGGCGGCCGGCTTGTCCCAGTTGGGCAACCCGATGATCCGCGCGAGCCTTCGCACGTCCTCCTTGCCGATCTCGGCCTCGACGAGGGGCGATCGCACGGCGGCCTCGCGCGCGGCGTCGAGGCCCGGACGGAAATCTCCGAGGTCGTCGACGTTGGTGCCGTTGACGATCGTCGACAGGCCACGGTGGGCTCGGATGCCCTCCGCGATCCGGTACAGTTCGGTCTTGCAGTAGAAGCATCGGTTCGAAGGGTTTGCCGCATAGCGGGGGTCGTGGATCTCGTCGGATTGCACGAGCAGGTGCTCGGCGCCGATCTCGCGGGCCAGTCCTTCCGCCGCCGCGCGCTCGGACTCCGGCAACGAGGGCGAGACCGCCGTCAGGGCCACGGCCCGGGTGCCCAGGACGTCCCGGGCGACCCGCAGGACGAGCGAGGAATCGATGCCGCCGGAAAAAGTCACCAGCGTCGATCCCATGTCGCCGAAGATCGTGTGCAGTCTTGCGAGCTTCGGGTCCATCCGCCGCGCCGGGCCGATGTATAGCACGGGCCACGGCGGATCCAGCCTTTTCGTGGTCATGGCGCGGGGGGCTGCAAGGTCACTTCGATGCGCTCCGGGCTGGTCGGCGTGACCGCGATCCGGACGCTCCGGAAACCCGTTTTCTGTACGAGCAGATAGCGCGCATGCTCGTCGTCGCGCGGCCGCGGGAAACGCAGGGGGGTCCTCCCGATCGTCATGCCCGTATCGAGCACACGCGCTCCCGCCGGGGTCGAAACGACCTGTATCGCGGTGGAGCTGGCCACCGGGGCCTGGACCGCAGGGGCGGTGGTCGTCGCGGCGGCGATCTCGGTGGCCGAGAAGACCATCTCCGTACCGGCGGACGCAGGAGCCGGCTGCGGACCCGGTTCCGGCTCCGGTTCCGGCTCCGGTTCCGGCTCCGGTTCCGGTTCCGGCTCCGATGTCCGGGCCGCCCGCTCCTCGGGACCGCGTACCAGCCTCCCGTACACCAGGACGACGACCCAGACCGACGCGACGCCGAGCACCGCGAGAAGCAGCCACTGCTCGGTCCGCCCCAGCTTCACGCGTGCAAGCTAGCGCGAGTCGGTCACGGATTCCATTCGGGCGCGACGAGGCGACGCGCGCCGCCGTCGACGGTCGCCAGTCCCGGCTCGCCCAGGTCCTGGCGGTCCCACAGCTTGCAAGTGACGGGGCGGTGGTGCTGGTCGAGCGCCTCGCAGTAGTTGGTGTACTCGCAGCGACGGACCTCGGCGCCACGCCCCGTTCGCAGCTTCCTCCACCAGTCCGGGTCGGCGAGCGTCTGTCTCGCCGCAGCGACGAGGTCGGCTTCGCCACGCCGAAGGATCCCCTCGGCCTGCTCGAAGGTCCCGATCCCGCCGGCGGCCACGACGGGGGCCCGGCACCCCGCTGCGCGGACCGCAGCGCGCACGGTCGCCTGCTCCGGCACGTGCCGCGCGAAGGGTCCCGAAGCATCGGAGATCGTCGTCGGCATGCACTCGTACCCGGACCTCCCCGTGTACGGGTATGCCGCCGTACCGACCTTCGGCGCTGATGCGTCCTCGAACTTCCCACCGGTCGAGAGCGAAAGGTAGTCCATGCCGGCCCGCGCCAGCTCGGCACCGAAGAATGCGGCGTCGTCCACGCGGCTGCCCCCTTCGATGACCTCGTCGCACAGCATCCGACATCCGACGGTGAAGGCCGCGCCGACCCGGTCGCGCACGGCGCGGTAGACCTCGAGGGGGAGCCGGACGCGGTCCTGACGGGATCCGCCGTAGCCGTCGTCGCGTGTGTTCAGTCGCGAGAGGAACGAGGCCATGGTGTACGCGTGGGCGTAGTGCAGCTCGACGCCGTCGAAGCCGCAGTCCTTCGCGCGGGCCGACGCGTCCGCGAACAGCCCCGGAAGGACGCGCGGGAGGTCGCGGATGTGGGGGAGGGCAACGTCCGTCACGCGCTCGCGGGCGCCGCGCTGCAGCGCCTCGGTCTCGCGACGATCGAGGACGGTTCCGAGCGTCTCGTCGTCGAGAGTCACGAGCCGGTCCCGGATCTGCTGCTCGGTCGCGCCGTGCCAGCGAACGTCGTCCACGGCATCGGCCAGGTTGTGGCGGTGCGCCTCGGTCACCTCCAGCCATTCGCGCAGGAAGCGATCACGCGGCGGGCGCCGGCGGATGCGCAGGAAGTCGATGATCTGGATGAACAGGCGCGTCCGCCCACCGCTCTCCTCGCGGACCGCCTCGGCGAGCGACCGGAGCCCCGGGACGAAGCGATCGTGCCCGATTCGCAGCAAGGGTCCGGAGGGGACGTCCCGGATCCCGGTGGCCTCGACGACGAGGACGGCGGGTTGTCCTCGGGCGAATCGCCGGTACCAGTCGAGGATCGCAGGCGTGACGAAGCCGTCCTCGGTCGCGCGCCAGGGGACCATGGCCGGCACCCAGGTGCGGTCGGCCAACGTCAGCCCCGAAGCGAGGGTAAGCGGCTGGAAGAGGAGAGCGCGCGAAGCGTCCTCGGCGGACGGGCTGATGGTCGCCGGCAGGCGATGCCGGATGCGCTCGGGCGGCCGCCACACGGTCTTGCAGAGTACTAGACTCCAATCGCGTTGCCCGGACTCGACCTGCGCGTCGTCGATTCGATGGCGGCGATCCCGAAGGAGGCATGGGATCGGTTGCTCGATCCCGAAGCGCTTCCGTTTCTCGAGTGGAGCTGGCTCGAGGCCTTCGAGCACGCCGGATGCGTCGGCGAGGGAACGGGCTGGGAGCCGAGGCATCTGACGCTGTGGCGGGGGGAGACGCTCGTGGCGGCGGCGCCGGCGTACGCGAAGACGGGGAGCCATGGCGAGTTCGTGTTCGACTGGGAGTGGGCGTCGGCGGCCGAGCAGCTCGGCGTCCGCTATTACCCCAAGCTCCTCGTCGCCGTGCCGATGACGCCGGCGACGGGGCGGCGGATCCTGGTCGCCCCGGGCGAGGATCGGCGCGATATGGAGAAGGCGATCCTCGCGGGCGCCGTCGAGTACGCGCGGGAAGCGCGCCTCTCCTCGGTGCACATCCTCTTTCCGACGGAGGCCGAGGCCCGCTCCATGGAGGAGGCCGGCTACGCGATCCGGCTGGGGATGCAGTTCCACTGGCAGAACGAGGGATTCGGGACCTACGACGAATTTCTCGCGCGCTTCGCGTCGAAGCGTCGCAACCAGATGAAGCGCGAGCGGCGGGCCGCCGGCGAGCAGGGGATCGAGGTCCGGACGCGGCGGGGCGAGGAGCTCTCGCCCGACGACGCCGGGCTCGTCTTCCGGCTCTATGCCACGAACGTCGACCGGCACCTGTACGGCGGGCGCTACCTCAACAGCGCGTTCTTCCGCCGCGTGCTCGATCGATTCCGGGGACGGGTCGAGCTCGTCGAAGCGCGCAGGGCAGGCAGGACGATCGCGGGTGCGTTCAACGTCGCGTCGCCGACCGCGCTCTACGGCCGCTACTGGGGGTGCCTCGAGGAGCACCCGTTCCTGCACTTCCACGTGTGCCTGTACCACTCGATCGACGAGTGCATCTCGCGGGGCATCTCGCGCTTCGAGGGCGGGGCGGGTGGCCAACACAAGGTCGGTCGCGGGTTCGCGCCGTCGGTGACCCGCAGCGCGCACTGGATCTTCCACCCCGGTCTCGACCGTGCCGTCCGCGGCTTCTTGGCCCGCGAGGCCGCAGCAGTCGAGGCGTCGATCCCCGCCTGGCGCGAGCGGACGGGGATGCGGTAAGGAACGGCCAGCCCGTAGGACTTGATGCGCTACGAAGAGCCCCAGCCCATCTCCAAGCCCGATGCTATGGCGGAGTTCGAGTCGGGCGACGCTCCACGCATCCGTGAGGCGCTCGTGAGGGCAGTGTTCCACGTGCTTGATCGCGAGTGGCTGGAAGGTGTGTGCGTGACCTTTGCACGAAACGAAGATTGGACGATCCGTGCCGTTGCGGCCACATGTCTGGGGCATCTCGCACGCATTCACGGACGATGCACGTCAGGAAGGGTCCTTCCGGTGCTCGAGCGGCTGAAGCGGGACCATCGGACTGCCGGGCAAGCCGAGGATGCCCTTTCTGACATTCGGACGTTCGTGACGGACGAATCGGACTGAAGAGGGGCGACGCGGCCTGCGAGTGGGTGAGGCGTCTCGCTACGGCGGTGGAATCAACGAGAGGATGCGACGCGCTTCCACTTCAACCGCCTCTTCGCTGGGTTCGGCGGCAAGGCGGACAAGATCCAAGCGCAACCCTTCGAGGGCGTGGAGGGGAAGATTCTCGACGACCATGGTCAGGACCCAGTACTTCCACATGATGTCGCTGGAGGCGAGGACGTAGCGGATCGCCGGCAGCGCCGGTGCACCGATTCCTGCGAGGAAGGGGGCCAGGATCTTGGCCACTGGCCAGTTGGCGTCCTGCAGCCATACGAAGAGATCGGGCAAGATGGGAAGGACGGCCGGAAATCCTGCGGTGACGGCCGCTTCGGCCGTGGCCAGGTCAACCTTGCTCTTCGGAATGAGGTCGCGAACGTCGCCCACCACGGAGGCGGACGCTACACCGCGTGGGAGCGGCCCGGAACCACACAGGGGTCGAGCTCCAGAATCGCCGGTCGACGTCCGTCCCGAGTTCTTTCACGACGCCGGGACGGCCTCGTAGTGGGCGAAGTCCGATTCCGTGATGCGGCCTGCGAACTGCAGGGCGGCGATGGCGCCGACGACGGTCCCGACGGGCAGCTGGCTGTGCTCGATGAGGGCGTCGGCGGTCCAGCCGCCACGGCGGCCCATGACGGCGAGGATCCGGGACTGTTCGGGAGTCAGGTCGCGTGACCCAAGTTGGGTCACGGGGTCCGAGGTCGCGGGCGGGGAGTCGGGGAGCGCAGCGCCCGAGGCGTCGGTCCAGACCAGCTCCCGCTCGGCGTCGCCGCGCACGTGGAGGCTGCCCTCGTGCAGGGCCGTGTGGCACGTCGTGCACAGGGTGACGCAGTTCGACCGGGAGTGCTCACCGCCGTCCGCGCGGTGACGGACGTGGTGGACGTCGACCCAACGTCGGCGGCCGCAGCCCGGCACGCGGCAGCGCATCCGATCGCGCAGCAGGACTGCGCGACGTGTTGCCGGGGGGATGGGTCCGCCCCGGGCGACCTTCGCGCCGTGCGTCGCGAGGTCGATCTCGGGCGCGCCGCAGGTGAGCGCAGCGGCCTGCGCCGGGGGAAGCTCGAAGGGGCCTCGACCGGTCTCGAGCTCGGCGCGGCCGCAGTCGCGGCACTCGTAGACGACGACCGCGCGGCGCGGGTCGGCAGGATCGGGCCCGGCCATCGCCGCCAATGCGGCGCGAGCGACCGCTTCGACGGCCTGCGGATCGGTCAACGTCGTCCCGGCCGCGGCGCGCGCGGACTCCATCGCCTTCTCGAGCAGGGCCCAGGCGGCAGCGGGCATCCGCAGGCACACATCCACGGCCGCGGGATCCTTCCAGACCACCTTGGCGGGCGCGTCGGCCTGGCCTTCGCCTCCGGCCGCCTCGGCGACGCGCTTCTCGAGGACGCGCATCGGCAAGCCCAGACCGTCGTCGAGCCACCGGGCCTCGGCCTCGGGCTTCGCCACGCGGGTGATCTCGCGCGTGCGGCCGAACGAGAGTCGCCCATCGGCGAAAGCGGCCTCGATCGCAGGCAGGGAGCGCAGGGCGCGGCCGATACGGACGCGCTCGCGGGTACGCCTGGCGCCGAGGCCGAGTCGTACGCGCGCGAAGTGGTAGATGTCCGAGAAGTAGCCGAGCTCGTGGAAGCGCTCGCCGTCCGTCAGGTCCGCGAGGTAGCGACAGACGAGCCACTCGGCGCGCCGCTGGAGGTCGAGGAGGCGGCGGACCTCCGTCAGCAGATCCGGTGGGTTCAAAGACGGCTTGTAACTAAATGAGATCATTGCTGCTCATATCGCACTCACATGAACGGATGTCAAGTATAAAAAGCAACCCCCGGGAACCCTCGATCGGCGGTCCGAGGAGCCAATGGACGCGTACGCGGATGAGCTATCCTTCCACCGAGTTGGCACGCAAACCCGAGGAAGAAGGGCAGACGGGGGTCGTCACCCGGTCGAAGACCGAGAAGAAGGTCGCCCGGCCGAAGCTCTATCGCGTCCTGTTCCACAACGACGACTTCACGACGCGCGAGTTCGTCGTGGCCGTCCTCAGGACGATCTTCCACCGGCCCGAGGTGGAGGCGGTGCAGATCATGCTGCACGTCCACCACAACGGGTTCGGCGTCGCGGGCGTATACACCTACGAGGTGGCCCAGGAGAAGATCAAGAAGGTGGAAGAGCTGGCGAGGGAGTACGAGTACCCCCTGCGCCTGTCCATGGAGCCGGAAGATGGCTGAGGGACCCATCCTCGACCGGGGGCTGCAGAAGTGCTTCCGCGCCGCGCTCGAGCAGGCGCGAGAGATGCGCCACGAGTACGTGACGCTGGAACACGTCCTGCTCGCTCTGCTGGACGACCCGAAGGTCAAGGAGGCGCTGAAGGCCTGCGGGGCGGATCTCAAGAGGCTTCGGGCGCGGATCGAGGCGTTCCTGCACGAGTCGATGGAGCAGCTCCCTGAAGGCGTCGAAGATCCGCCGCAGCAGACGATGGCGCTCGGGCGCGTGATCCAGCGCGCCGCCGTGCACGTCGTGACGACGGACCGCAGCGTCGTGGATGCGGTCGAGATCCTGGTGTCCATCTTCCGCGAGGAGGACTCCCACGCGAGGCACTTCCTGGAAGAGGAAGGGGTCCAGCGGTTCGCGCTCATCCGGTTCATCTCGCACGGCGCGACGAAGGACCCCTCCGACGAGATCCCGGAACGCGGATTCGAGCGCGCGGACGGCGACCCCGACGCCGACGAGGCGCCGCTCCCCAAGGACCCGCTCGCCGCCTACACGACGAACCTCAACGAAGAGGCCGCGGCAGGCCGGATCGATCCGCTGGTCGGACGCGAGCGCGAAATGGACCGGATGATCCAGGTCCTGTGCCGGCGACGGAAGAACAACCCGCTCCTCGTCGGCGAGCCGGGAGTAGGCAAGACGGCGATCGCCCACGGACTGGCGCTCGCGATCCACGAGAAGCGCGTCCCGAAGGTGCTCGCAGAGGCGACGATCTTCTCGCTGGACATGGGCTCGCTGCTGGCCGGCACCAAGTTCCGCGGGCAGTTCGAAGAGCGGGTCAAGGCGGTGGTCAAGGCGCTCCTCGATCATCCCAACGCGATCATGTTCGTCGACGAGATCCACACTGTCGTCGGGGCGGGGGCGACGACGGGTGGCACGATGGACGCCTCGAACCTGCTCAAGCCGGTCCTAGGCGCGGGGCGCCTGCGCTGCATCGGGTCGACGACCTTCCACGAGTACAAGGCATCCTTCGAGAGAGACCGAGCGCTCGCGCGTCGCTTCCAGCGCATAGAGATCGAGGAGCCCTCGATCGACGAGACGATCGAGATCCTGAAGGGCCTGCGGGCGCGCTACGAGGAGCACCACGGGGTCGTCTACGAGGCCGGCGCGCTCGACGCCGCCGCGAAGCTCGCCGCGAAGCACCTGACGGATCGTCTGCTGCCGGACAAGGCGATCGACGTGGTCGACGAGGCCGGGGCGATGGACCGGATGCGGGCCGAGCCGACGGGCCATGTGACGGTCGCCGACATCGAGAAGGTCGTCGCCCGGATGGCGCGGATCCCCGAGCGGAGCGTCTCCGCGAAGGACCGGGACAAGCTTGCGACCCTCGAGACCGACCTGGGCGCGGTGATCTTCGGCCAGGACGACGCGATCCGTTCGATCGCCGCCGCGATCAAGCTGTCCCGCTCGGGGCTGCGGACCCCGGAGAAGCCGATCGGGTCGTTTCTGTTCTCGGGCCCGACGGGCGTCGGCAAGACGGAGCTGGCCAAGCAGCTCGCGCGGGTCCTCGGCGTCGAGTTCCTGCGATACGACATGAGCGAGTACTCGGAGCGGCACACCGTCTCGCGCCTCATCGGCGCGCCCCCGGGATATGTCGGTTTCGATCAGGGGGGCCTGTTGACCGACTCCGTGCGGCGGAATCCGTACTCGGTCGTCGTCCTCGACGAGATCGAGAAGGCGCACCCCGACCTCTTCAACATCCTCTTGCAGGTCATGGACCACGCGACCTTGACGGACAACAACGGCCGCAAGGCCGACTTCCGCAACGTGATCATGATCCTGACGACCAACGCCGGGGCGCGGGAGACGACCGAGGCGGTCGTCGGCTTCGGCGCGCGCGACAAGGGCGTGCCCGACGAGAGCCGCGCGAAGTCAGCGATCGAGCGCGCGTTCAGCCCGGAGTTCCGTAACCGCCTCGACGGCTGGGTCCGCTTCGTAGCGCTGTCACCCGCGGTCGTCCGGAAGGTCGTCGACAAGGAGATTGGCCTCTTGCAAGAGCAGCTCGATGAGAAGGGCGTGAAGATCGAGCTGACGGACGCCGCCCGCGCATGGCTCGCCGAGCACGGCTACGACGCCGCCTTCGGCGCGCGCCCCCTCTCGCGGCTCGTTGAAGAGAAGGTGAAGAAGCCGCTCGCGGAGAAGATCCTCTTCGGGAGCCTGAAGGACGGCGGCACCGCGAAGGTGGACGTCGTCGACGGGGAGATCGTGGTCGGGTAGGCCATTAGCGGGGGCCGGATGACCGAAACTCGTGACAGCGCGACAAAGCCGCTGCTCGAGCTCGAGGGTCGACGCATTCGCGACCTCGAAGCCTTCTGGGAGGAGGTGTCGCGCAGTTTGATCCCGGGGGCCCGACGGGTGGGGAATCTGGATGCTTTCAACGACATCCTCCGGGGCGGCTTCGGAACGCCGGACGGAGGATTCGTTCTCCGGTGGCTGAACGCAGGTCTCTCGAGAGAGGCGCTCGGGTATGCGGAAACGATCCGATACCTCGAGCACAGGGTGACCCGCTGCCACCCGTCAAATGTTTCCAGGGTCAAGACGGAAATTGCAGCGGCGCGACGAGGAGAGGGGCCGACACTGTTCGACATCGTCCTCGAGATCGTCAAGACGCATGGACCTGGTGGGGCTGAAAGCGAGGACGGCGTCGAACTCGAACTCAGGTGGTGAGATCGCGGTCGGGTTGGGCATTCTGGCCGTTGCCCGCGCCCGGTGGAATGGTCCGCACCCGCTTGGCCATCTCTGCGAGGACGGTCCCCCCCGAACAGCCGCGTCGATCCCCAGCCCCAGGGCACGGCGGCGGTCAGAACGAGCGCAGCAGGCGGTCGTAGTCGGCGTGTGACCCGATCCAGAACCAGAGGAGCACGTCGCCAACTCCCACCGCGAGCGCTCGGTATCCAAGGCCTATCCGTGCGGAGAAAATTGGCCTCGTCGCGTGCACCTTCTTGAAGCGCAGGCTCGGATGATTCGGGTCCTGGAGAAACCGCTCGTAGGCTAGTCGTGCGCGCTCCTGTATCGGTCGCGGCAAGGCCGACAGCGCGGCGCGAAAGCGCGGCGTGGTCCTGGAAGTCAAATCTCGTCGGGGTCCAGGGCCTTGCTCAGGCCGCCGCGGTGATCCTCAATCGCCTCGTCGGCGAGCCGATCCAGGGCCTCCGGATGCGAGGCGATGGCCGCGTCGAACGTGACCTCGTCGAGGATCGCCGCAGCCAGCGCGTCCTGCTCAACGTCGGGGAGCGCCGATACTGCGGCAAATGCCTCCTGGAGGGCCTTGGTCACGCAGCCACGCTAGCAGCGATCGTCCGGCCCAGCCAGGTGCACATGCCCCGGCGAGGCAGCGACGCGCCCCCGCTCGGCTCAAGCCGTCGTCCGCTATTGCCGGATCGGGCCCAGGTGCGTCACGTACCAGCTCGGGCCCCAGTTGATCAGGACGCGGATCTCGTAGCGGCGCTCGCGATCTGGGGACTTCGCGAAGAAGAAGCTGCGGCGGCAGGACCAGTAGGGGAGGGCGTTGCCTTCGGTGCCGACCTCCATCCAGGCGCAGCGGCCCATCTCGAAGCGGTCGAACGCGAGGGACGCGACGTCCGGGTAGCGGTCGTGCTCCGTGTGGACGTCCTCCTCGTACCAGGCGACGAGGCGGCGGTGGTAGCGGCCGGGGACGGCCATGGCCTTGACGAGGTCGAAGGCGTCGGCGGGGAAGAAGAAGTCGAGGACCGGCGAGGGGTCGTCGGCCTTGATCGCATCGAGCAAGCGGCGCGCGCCGGCTTCCGCCGAAGAGGGATCGGGCGGCGAACGTCGTCCACGGTTTTCCACGGGCACGGGGGGCGCGGCATCCGGAACCGGAACCGGAACCGGAACCGGGTCCGGAACCGGATCCGGATCCGCGACCGGATCCGGATCCGCGACCGCGGAGCGGGGATGCGGGTCGGGTCGGGGGGTCTCGCAGCAGAGGAGCAGCAGGGTGAAAAGGAGCTTCAACCCCGGGAGGCCTCGATCAGGATCTTCGCGACCTCGGGCCGAGTGAACTCCGCCGGGGGCAGCTCGCCGGCCTTGAGCATCTCGCGCACCCTCGTGCCCGACAGGGACACGCGGTCGGCGGGCGGGTGCGGGCACGTCTTCTCGGAGGCCATGTTGCCGCAGGTCCGGCAGAAGAAGGAGTTGTCGAACTTGATCGGGACGATCCCGAGGTCGGCGGCCGGAATCGTCTCGAAGATCTTCTGGGCGTCGTAGGTGCCGTAGTAGCTGCCGACGCCCGCGTGGTCGCGGCCGACGATGAAGTGCGTGCAGCCGTAGTTCTTGCGGGCGATCGCATGCCAGACCGCCTCGCGCGGGCCCGCGTAGCGCATCGCGGCCGGGAACACCGAGAGCAGCACGCGGTCGTCGGGGTAGTAGCCCTTCAGGAGCGCCTCGTAGCAGCGCATGCGCACGTCCGCGGGGATGTCGTCGCCCTTCGTTGCGCCGACCAGCGGATGGAGCAGCAGGGCGTCGACCATCTCCATCGCGCACTTCTGCAGGTACTCGTGCGCGCGGTGGACGGGGTTGCGCGTCTGGAACGCGCAGATGGTCCGCCATCCGCGCTGCCGGAAGATCTCGCGGGTGCTCGCGGGATCGCGGTGATAGGCGGGGAACTGGGGCCGGGCGGGGTGGCCGAGCGCCTGGATGTCGCCGGCGAGGCAGACGGGTCCGGTGGACATGAGATATGCGACGCCGGGGTGGGCGGCGTCCGTCGTGCCGTAGACCTTCTGTGCCTCGCGCTCCTTGTCGGGGCGGAAGTGGGATTCGACGCGCAGGATCGCGAGCGGGTCGCCCTCGAACGCGAGGACGATCTCCTCCCTGTCGTGAGACGCGGTCGCCTCCTCCTCCGAGACGGGCAAGGTCACGGGGATCGCCCAGAGGGTCCCGTCGGCGAGGCGCATCTCGTCGACGACGCCCCAGTGATCGGCCGCGTCCATGAACCCGGTGAGCGGCGAGAGGCCCCCCGTCGCGATCATCTCCAGGTCGCTGCGGACGCGATCGTCGATCGCGATCGTGCGCAGAGCCTTCGCGCGCTCGCGCGCCGCGGCGAGGGCGTCGCCTTCGAGAACGCGGTTCACGAGGGTGCCGCCGTGGGGTGCGATGGCGTCGGTCGTCACGGGAGGGCTTGTATCAGATCGACGGCGTGTACGGGATCTTCCCGCGGCTCGGGGTCGAGTAGGTCTTCTCGGTTCCGTCGCGCAGGGTCACGGTCCACAGCGTCTTCGAGCGCAGCGCGCGGCCCTTGAGCGAGACGCCCGGCAGGACGATCGCGGACGGCAGGTGCATCGAGATCGCCTGGGTCGGGCAGACCTTGATGCAGGCGGCGCAGTCCCAGCACTCGCCGTTGTCGCGGATGAAGGCCTTGCCGTCCGTCGTGCCGAGGACCATCAGGTCGCCCGGGCAGTCGCGCACGCAGAGCGGCTCCTCGAGCGTGCCGCAGGAGTTGCAGGCGACGAGGTCGACGCGGATTCCCATCAGGGGACGCGGCGCACGGCGTCGCCCTCCTCGCCGAGATACACCGCTTCGACCTGCCCGATCACGCCGGACTGCTCGATCGGGCCCCAGTAGCGCGAGTCGTGCGAGTTGCGGCGGTTGTCTCCCAGCAGGAAGATCTTGCCGTCGACGACGGGCCAGGGACCCTCGGGATGACCGAGGTCTGCGTCTTCCGTACGCCACAGGACCTTGTAGCGGTGGCGGCCCTGCTTCTCCCAGTGCGCGGCGTAGCGCTCCCGGCGGCCAGGCCCGTCCGCCACCTCGATCTCGCCGGCCGCTTCACGCCCGACGGGGGCGCCGTCGACGATGAGCGTCCCGTCCGCCGCCAGGTTCACCTCGGCCGGGCCGATCGCGGCGACGCGCTTGACGAAGAGCGTCGTCTCGTCGAAGGGCGCACGGAACACGACGACGTCGCCCGCGTGCGGGGGGCGGGACGCGTAGGCGGACGTGTCGACCACGAGGCGTTCGCCGGCGTGGATCGTCGGCTCCATCGAGCCCGACGGCATCCGATAGGTGGTCCGGGTCGCGCTCCAGACGAGGAGCGCGATGCCCACCGCGAAGGCGGAGGCGAGCGTCAGCCCGAGGGCGAGGCCGCGGCCGCGTTTCACGACCCGCCCTCGCCTACGGATCCCCGCACGGTCGAAGTGCGGGTCGTAGGCCCGTTCGGATGCGCGCTTCCGCGCGCGCCGTTCCACGGGCGCCGGAGCCCACGGGAATGGCGATCCGGAGGCGGGTTCACGACCCGACCTCGCCTACGGATCCCCGCACGGTCGAAGTGCGGGTCGTAGGCCCGTTCGGATGCGCGCTTCCGCGCGCGCCGTTCCACGGGCGCCGGAGCCCGCGGGAATGGCGATCCGGAGGCGGGTTCACGACCCGACCTCGCCTACGGATCCCCGCACGGTCGAGGTGCGGGTCGTAGGCCCGTTCGGATGCGCGCATCCGCGCGCGCCGTTCCACGGGCGCCGCAGCCCACGGGAATGGCGATCCGGAGGCGGGCTCACGCGCGCGCCCCCTCCCGGACGACGGGACGTTCGATCATGCGGATTTCCCCGGTCCGCGCGTCGCGGACCGAGTTGACGAAGACCATCCAGCGCCGATCGTCGCGCTCGGGGTAGTCGAGGCGCTGCTGGTAGCAGCTCCAGCGCGTCTCGCGGCGGTGGATCATGTGCTCGACGAGTTGCCGCGCGACGACGACGCGATCCGCGACCTCGTGGCAGTGCAGCAGCTCGAAGAACGACGTCGCCTTCATGCTCGGGATCTCTCCGGCGATTCGCTCCAGGTGCAACCGGGCGATCGTGAGCTCCCCCTCGCCGCAGCCGTAGCCGACGGAGATCCCTCCGGCGTACTCGTCCATCACCTTCTGGAGGCGCTCTTCGAGGTCGAACGGAGGCAGGCTCGCGTCGTCGGAGAGCGGCGCGTAGGCGCGGGCGCGCTCGGCGGCGGCCTGCGGCGCGGTCGCGTCGGCGTCCGCCGCGGGGACGGCGTCGATCTCCTCGAACGCCGCACGAACAGCGAGCACAGCTTCCGCCCACGCGCCCGAGGCGTACTTCTTGGGCAGGCCCCCCGCGACGTCGCCGGCGGCGTAGAGACCGGGCAACGACGCGCGACGGCGGACGTCGACCCAGTAGCCGGCGAGGCCGTGACCGCCGACGACGTGCGGCTCTCCTCCGCAGATCTCGACGGGCGCCATCTGTCCCCCGGCGAGGCCGTACGACGCCTCGTCGGCGAAGACGAGCGCCGCGGCCGGGGCCATCGACAGGTACGCGGGAACGGTCCACTCGAGCTTCTTGCGATCGACGCCGGACAGATCCAGGTAGCAGGGCCCGCGCCCGGCGCGTTGCTCGAGGACGGTCGCCAGCAGGCGGTCCTGCGTCGTCGCCCGGGCCCCGCCGAGACGCCCGTAGTACTTCTCCATGTACCGCTCGCCGCGCGAATTGATCTGGGGGGCCGAGAGCCACTGGGCGATTTCCCCCGTGGGGGCGAGGGCGTCCTTGATGCGCAGCGGGATGAAGCGCATCTCGAAGCTCGTCATCTCGGCGCCTGCGCGGATGCCCATCGCGAGGCCCGCTCCGGTGTTGTACGGCGAGTACCACATGCGGCTGCGCGCGGCGCCCGGGTTGTTCGGCCGGTACAGGCCCGCGGCGCCGCCCGTGGCGACGAGGACGGACTTCGCGTGGACCTCGTAGAAGCGCCCGTCGCGGACGCCCACGCCGAACGCGCCGACGACCCTCGCCCCGGCGAGCGCGAGGGACGTGACGTTGACGCGGTTGAAGACTCGAGCGCCACTGCGCTCTGCCGCGCGGCCGAGCAGGGGCTTGAGGCGCTCGCCGAAGATCTTGATCGACGCGCGTCCTCGCCGGACGTACTCGCCGGACTCGTCCCGCGGGATCGGCAGGCCCCAGCTCTCGACGCGGTGGACCTGGTCGTTCAAGACCTCGCACATCGACAGGACCAGGTCGTCGCGCACGACGTCGCAGGAATCCTTGCGGACGTAGCGCAGGAAGGACTCCGCGGACTCGCCCGGGCAAAGGTACGCGTTGAGTGCGCTGATCCCCGCCGCGAGGCAGCCCGAGCGGTAGACGTGCGCCTTCTCCAGGATCACGACGTCGAGGTCCGGTCGGCGTTCCCGGGCCTCCACGGCGGCCATGCAACCGGCCGCGCCGCCCCCCAGGATCAACAGATCGCACTCGATGCGGACGGTTTCCACGCGCGTCAGGACGGGCGCGCGTAGCCCATCCGCTCCAGGGTGCGAAGGATCTTCTGCGCGGAGTCCGCGGCCTTCTCGACTCCCGAGTCGACGAGGACCTCGGGGGATTCCGGTGCTTCGTACGGATCGGAGACGCCCGTGAAGTTCTTGATCTCGCCGGCGAGCGCCTTCTTGTAGAGCCCCTTGACGTCGCGCTCGGCGAGGATCGGGATCGAGCACTGCGTGTAGACCTCGACGAAGTCGCCGATGAGCGTGCGGTTCTCGTCGCGTACGGATCTGTAAGGCGAGATGGCGGCCGAGATCACGACGACGCCGTTGCGCACGAGCAGGTGCGCGACCCAGCCGATCCTGCGGATGTTGGTGTCGCGATCCTCCTTCGAGAATCCGAGCCCCTTCGACAGGTTCGTGCGCACCTCGTCCCCGTCCAGGATCTCGACCTTCCGGCCGCGGCGACGCAGTTCGGGGGCGACGAGTCCCGTGAGCGTGGACTTGCCGCTGCCGGACAGTCCGGTGAACCACAGACAGAAACCGCGATCGAGCTTGTCTGCCTTCTCTGTCATGAGGGGGCCTCCAGGCCGAGTCCGATGATCGGCCAGTAGAAGTGAACGGCGAGGTTGAGGAGAATCCACGCAATTGCCGCGAGGACGAAGCCCGGAAGGGCGAGCTGGCGGATGCTGAAGTACCCGCTCGAGTACACGATGGCGTTCGCCGGCGTGCCCATCGGCAGCGCAAGCGCGAGTCCCGACGAGACCGCGATGACGACGGCCACGGGAGCGGTCGGAATACCGCGCGCGCGTGCGATGCCGAGCGCCATGGGCAGGATCGCGGCGACGACCGCGGAGTTCGACATGAACTCGGTGAGCAGGAGCGCGATGCCGGAGAGGACGGCGATGAGAAGGACCGGAGGGATCGCGACGTCGCCGAGGAGGGATTCGGACGCCCATCGCGCGGCGCCGGTGCGGTCCAGAGACGCGCCGAGCGCGATCGCGCCGCCATACATGAGGAAGATTCCCCAGCGGACGTGCGTCTCGACTTCCGACCACTTCACGATGCGCAGGACGAAGAGAAGCACGACGGCCGCGAGCGCGATCGTGGACAGGCCCCGCTCCTCGCCGAGCGTCACCCACAGGACGATGGTCACGCCGAGCAGGCCTCCCATGCCCAGCTCCCGGGCGCCGACCTTCGGGAGATCTCGCCGGCGCGTCTCCACGAGCTCGCGGGACTTCGAGACGTCGATGTCCTCGAACGGAAAGGCGCGGCGGATCACCATGCGTCCGATGACGAAGAGCACGAGGGACAGGGGGATCGCCGCGAGCGCGTAGCGCACGAAACCGAGACGCTCGCCGGTCGCCTCGAGCAGGATGCCGGCTGCGAGCGGCGCACGACCTCCGCCCAGGAACGTCGCGATCCCGCCGATCGAAGTACCCCAGGCGAGGGAGACCAGGAGCGCGCGGGCGTATCCGCTCTTCTTGACGTCGAGGTCCAGGACCTTCGCCATCTCCATCACGATCGGGAAGAGGATCGCCGCGACCGCGTGCTCGCTCATCACGAAGGCGAGGAAGGTCGACAGGAGGTACACGCCGTCGAGGAGCGAGCCGGCGCTCCGACCGAAGCGGCGCAGCGCGCCGACCGCGATACGCGTCGAAAGGCCTGACGCGACCAGGCCGGCGCCGAGGATGAAGACGCCGAGGATGAAGAACACCGCCTCGTTGCCGAAGAGCGAGTACGCGTCGCGTGCGCGCATTGCGCCCGACAGGGGCAGGAGGGCAAGCGCGAGAAGGCTCGTGATCACCATCGGGATCGCGTTCGTCACCCACAGGAGCATGCAGGTGACGAAGACCGCGAGGGCGCGCTGGCCCGCGATCGAGAGCCCGTCGGCGCGCGGAAGCGTCGCCACGACGACACCAGCGGTGAGCGCGACGAGGATCCAGGCCGGCCGCCGGCTTCTCTCGAGGAGCAGCGCGACCATCGGTCGGCGATCGATGTGGACGGTGGGATCCAAGGGATGGCTAGAGTCCCGAGGAGTCGAGGGAGTCGCGGATGCGCTTGACGCGCAGCAGGCGCCGCAGGTCGGACAACCGGACCGACGCCACGCGAGCGAGCGTCCCCTGCGGCAGCGCGAGGTCGTACGCGCTCGATTCGAGCTCGCTCGGCGTATCGGAGAGCGTGCGGACCCAGCGAGTCGGGAGACGATGGCGTCGAATGGCGCTATGCGCGTGGGCGTAGAACGGGGCCGGATCGATCTCGGCCTGGGGCGCGGTTCGCCCCGCCAGGACCGGGACCACGCCGGCCCCGGCGAGTGAGTCGATCGCCTCGAGTGTGGCCGCCTCCGCGTCGAGGCCGAGGACCAGGTGGCTCGTCACCGCGCCCGAAGGGAAGACCGAGGCGGCGTGCTGCAACGCGCCTTGGAAGAGCACGCGATCCGCACGGCCCCAGCGCTCCAGGTTGAACCCGGCGGCGTCGACGCCCATGGCGTAGCTCCGGTCGATCCACGCCAGGTCGGCGGGCGGATGGGCATCGACGGAAACGAGCAGGTCGAATCGCTTCTTGATCTCGTCGACGAAAGGCTCCGCGCCGAGGACTCCGCCGTCCTCCGTGGCCGCGTCCACCGCTCGCAGGTAGACGGCGCAGAGGGGCGAGGTCGCGCGCGCGGCCTCGACGGCGCGAACCACGTCGTCGACCGTTGGCATCTGCTCCGGCACGCGGGCGCAGATCGCGCAATCCGGGGCAAGTGGCCGCGCCGCCGTCGCGAAGGCCAGTGTCGCGCCGTGGACCTCGGCGATCATGGCGCCACCTGGACGGGGACTTCTGCGAACGTCTTGCCGGCGGGCTCCCAGGCGAAGAGCTTGCGGTCCCGCACCTCGCCCCCGCGGACCGAGACGACGAGGAACGCGACGGCGTACGCGAGATCATCCCCGAACGTCGCCGCCCGGCGGTCCTCCTCCGAGAAATACGAGTCGTGATCGGCATGCGAGTGGTAGATGACCTTCACCGCGTCACCTCGCGCCCGCGCCTGATCGAAGGTGTCCATGATCGCCTTCGGCTCGATGAAGTACGCGGTGCGGGCCGTGCGCGGGAACTCCTCGGGGAAGCGAGCGTGGTACTTGTCCTGCGCGTTGAGCGCCTTCTGCGCGTGCGACAGCCGCTGCGCCTCCGACGCCGGGCCGAGGACGAAGCCGCACGCCTCGTTCGGGAACTCCGCGCGGCAGTGCCCCTCGATGGCCCGCAGCACGGGCCCGGGGAAGATCAGATCGCCGGCGACCCACGGAGTGTCGTTACCACTCATGGCGCTTCTCCCACTTCATCGGTGCGAAGTAGCGATCGCCTCGATCGCACGCGATCGTCACGACGCAGCCTTTCTTCAAGCGCCGGCTGACCTGGAGCGCGGCGAAGACGTTTGCGCCGGTCGAGTGACCGACGTGGATGCCCTCCGCCGCCGCGAGTCGGTCCGCCATGTCCCAGCCGTCGTCGGTCGAGACGGGCAGGACCTCGTCGATCTCCTCGCGGCGGTAGATCGCAGGCACCAGGGAAGTCGCCAGGTGCTTGAGGCCTTCGAGGCCGTGGAGGGCCTCGGCCGGCTCGACGCCTATCACCTCGATGTCCCGACGGTGCTCCTTGAGCCGGCGGCCCACACCCATGATCGTTCCGGTCGTCCCCATCCCCGTCACGAAGTGCGTGATCCGATCGCCGACGTCCGCGACAATCTCGGCGCCCGTCCCGAGGTAGTGCGCCAGGGCGTTCGAGGGGTTGGAGTACTGATCCGGGTAGAAGTACCGATCGGGGTCCGCTGCGGCAAGCTCGCGCACCCTGTGAATCGCACCGTCGGATCCCTCGAGCGGATCGGAGTACACGATCTCGCAGCCGTAGGCCCTCGTGATGTTCTTGCGTGCCACCGTGACGTTCTCGGGCATGACGAGCAAGACGCGGTAGCCGAGCGCCGCGCCGAGCATCGCGTACGCGACCCCCGTGTTGCCGCTCGTGGAGTCCACGAGGATCTTCTCGGGCGTCAACTGACCGTCCCGCTCCGCGTCGCGGATCATCTGGAGCGCTGCGCGGTCCTTCACGGAGCCGCCCGGGTTCATGAACTCCAGCTTGATCCAGACCTCGACGTCGCCAAGGCCCTCTGCGATCCGGCCCAAACGCAGCAGGGGAGTGTTCCCGACGGCGTCCACGACGTGCGCGAGACGCAGCGCACGAGGGCCGCGGGCGAGGGCGGGCGTCACGGGAGCCTTCCGGCGCGGAAGTCGAAGTCCACGAGCGAAACGTCGACCGATGCGGCGGACCCGATGCCCACGAGGAGCTTGAGCGCCTCCACCGCGGCGAGGGCTCCCGCGAAGACCGAGTCGGCGCCGGTTGCAGCGGAGGCCTCTACGGTTCCGGCGGAGACGGTCACGCGCGCTGCCCCGGGACGGTCCACGGCGCGAACGAGCACGTCCGGGCCGCGAACGGCGTCTCCCACCTCCGCGACTCCGGCGCGGCGCAGGTATTCGGCGCACGCACTGGCGACGTCGCCCACGCCCTCGACCTTGACGCGGCCGCGGGCGAGTCTCGCCTGGCCGGCCTCGCCGATCTCGGGCAGCAGTCGCTGTCGTCCCCAGCGCAATTCAGCCTCCGGCAATCGCTGGGACGATGGAGATCGAATCGCCTTCCTTTACCGGGGTCTCCAGATTCTCCAGGAAGCGGATGTCCTCGTCCCCGAGGAACACGTTCACGAAACGCCGCACCTTTCCGCCGTCGTCGCAGAGGCGCGTCTTGATGCCCGGATGCCGCCTCTCGAGGTCGTCGATCACGGCGCCGACGTCCTTGCCTTCGGCCTTCACCTCTTCGGCGCCGCCCGTCAGGGTGCGCAGGGGGGTCGGGATTCGAACCGTCACGGTCATGGCTTCTCCTTTTCGGGCTTGTCCTTTTCGAGCCAGGTCGAGAAATCTTCGAGCTTCGTCCCGAGGACGGGCGGAGGGGGCAGGGCGGCCTGAAGCGGTTCGAGCGTCTTGAGGCCCTGGCCCGTGATGCACAGGACCGTGGAGCCGTCCTTGCCGATGCGGCCCTCTTCGAGCAGGCGCAGGTACGCGCCGACCGTCACGCCGCCCGCGGTCTCGGTGAAGATCCCTTCGGTCTGTGCGAGGAGCCGGATTCCGGCGACGATCTCCTCGTCGGTCGGAGCCGCCGCGAAACCACCGCTGTCGAGAATCGTGCGTGACGCGTAGTAGCCGTCTGCGGGGTTGCCGATGGCGAGGCTCTTGGCAATCGTCCGCGGGGTCTTCACGGGCCGGATGACGTCCCGGCCCGCGCGGACGGCCTCCACGATCGGCGCACAGCCGTCGCCCTGCGCGCCGTGGAAGGCGACGGGCCGCTCCTCGATCAGCCCGACCTTCGCGAACTCGCGGAAGGACTTGGCGATCTTGGTCACGAGGGAACCGCCGGCCATCGGCGAGACCACGTGGTCGGGTGTGCGCCATCCGAGTTGCTCCGCGATCTCGAATCCGAAGGACTTGGACCCTTCCGCGTAGTACGGGCGCAGGTTGACGTTCACGATTCCCCACCCGTACCGCCCCGCGATCTCCGCGCAGAGGCGGTTGACGTCGTCGTACGTTCCGGCGATCCCGACCAGGTTCGCCCCGAACACCGCGGTCCCGAGGACCTTTCCGATCTCGAGGTCGCTCGGGATCAGGATGAACGCTGTCATTCCGGCCGACGCCGCGAGGGACGCGACCGCGTTGGCGAGATTGCCCGTGGAGGCGCACCCGACGATCTCCATGCCGAACTCGCGCGCCTTCGAGATCGCCACGGACACGACGCGGTCCTTGAAGGACAGCGACGGGAAGCTCGCGTGATCCGTCTTGACCCAGAGCTCGCGGACTCCGAGATGCCGCCCGAGGCGGTTCGCACGCACGAGCGGGGTGAAACCGACGCTCGCGCCGACCGACGGCGGCCCGTCGAGCGGCAACAGCTCGGAGTAGCGCCACATCGAGGGAGCGCGCGCCGCGATGCGTTCGCGTGTCAGCTCTTCCCGGATCCGGTCGTAGGCGTAGTGCACCTCGAGCGGCCCGAAGCAGTCCTCGCACACGTAGCGCGCGGACTTCGGGTACTCCCGCCCGCACTCGCGGCAGCGCAGATCGCCCTTCGCCGTCACCCTGCACCTCCCGCGTAGAGATCGACCACCGAACGGATCGTCGGCGCGTCGCCGCAGACAGCGCAGTCCGGGCGCGCGTCGAACTCGACGATCCGGAACGTCCCGCTGACTCCCTCGTAGGTCAAAAGGCGGCCGACGAGTGTCTTCCCTCCGCCGGTGACGACCTTCACGGCCTCGACCGCTTCGAGCGCGCCGAGCACGCCCGGGACGGGCCCGAGCACGCCCAGCTCCGAACAGCCGGGCGCATCGGTGGGCGGGTCCTCGAACAGGCACCGCAGGCACGGCCCGTGGCCCGGCTTCACCGTGAGGAGGTGCCCGCGCCAGGCGACCGCGGACGCGGTGACGAGCGTCGACTCCGAGAGGACTGCGGCGTCGTTGAGCAGGAACTTCGTGGCGGGATCGTCCGTCGCGTCGATCGCGACGTCGTGCTCGTCCAGGAGGTCCCAGACGTCGCCCGACGTGACCCGGGCTTCGAGGGCGCGGACGTCGATGCCGGGGAAGCTCGTCTCGAGGCTCGCCTTCGCCGCGAGCGCCTTCGGCATCCCGATGTCCGTGTCGGAGTAGAGGACCTGGCGGTGCAGGTTCGATTCGTCGACGCGATCGGGATCGACCACGGTGAGCCTGCGGATGCCGGAGCGTGCGAGCCCGAGGAGCGCGGCGCATCCGAGGCCGCCGGCGCCGACCACGAGCACCGCGGCGGAGGCGATCTTCTCCTCGCGGGACTTCTTCGCGTGTCGGGTCACGGCCCGGCCCCATCGATGCCCGCCCGAACACCGAGGTGCGGGCCGTAGGCCCGAGCGGATGCGCGCTTCCGCGCGCGTTGCATTTGCGGGTTCATGCGAAGTACTCATCGAGCGAGAAGTACCGCTCTCCGGTGTCCGGCAGGAGCGTGACGACCGTCTTGCCCGGTCCGATCTCGCGGGCGAGCTCGGCCGCCACGCAAACCGCCGCACCGGCGCTCATCCCGACGAGCAGGCCCTCCTCGTGCGCGAGGCGCCGCTTCATGTCGTAGGCGCTGCGATCGTCGACCGTGCGGACCTCGTCGTAGACGCTCGTGTCGAGAATCGCAGGGACGAATCCGGCTGCGAGGCCCTGGATCTTCGTCGGTCCCGCCTCGCCTCCCGAGAGGACCGCCGAGGACCGAGGCTCGACGGCCACGATGCGCGTGCCGGCGCGGTGCCTCTTGAGGGCGCCGCCGACGCCGGTGATCGTTCCGCCGGTCCCGACCCCGGAGACGAACGCGTCGACGGGCTCGTCTCCCATCGCTGCGAGGATCTCGCGCGCGGTTCCCTCGCGATGCGCCGCCGGGTTTGCGGCGTTCTCGAACTGCTGCGGCATGAACCAGTCCGGGTGCTCGCGCAGCAGCTCGTGCGCGCGATCGATTGCGCCCTGCATGGAGTCCTCGGCGGGCGTCAGGACGATCTCTGCGCCGTAGGCTTCGAGGAGGCCTCGCCGCTCGAGGCTCATCGACTCGGGCATGGTCAGGACCAGGCGGTACCCACGGACTGCGCACACGACCGCGAGCCCGATGCCCGTGTTGCCGCTCGTCGGTTCGACGATCGTCGCCCCGGCGCCGACTCGCCCCGAGCGCTCCGCCGCATCGATCATTCCGAGACAGATGCGGTCCTTGACGCTCCCGCCCGGCTCGAACTGCTCGCACTTCGCCAGGATGCGGGCGCCGCTGGGGGGCGGGATGCGTCTCAGGGGCACGAGGGGCGTGCTTCCCACGAGTTCGAGGATGGATGCGTAGGTGCTCATATGAAGTACATGTAGGCCCCGCGCGGACCCCGCGCGATGCCGAGCGCCTCGCCTCGCCGGATCAGCTCCGCAAATGTCACGGCGTCGAACGACGTCGCGATGCCCTCCGAAAGCTCCCGGAAGATCGCGTCGGTGATGGGGGCGAGGCTCCGGTCGGCCGGTCCCCCTTTCTTCGCGCCCGACGCCGGCGCGCCGAAGGCCCCAGGCCCCTCGACGGCCCGCAGCGCGTCCCCGAGCGAGATCTCCTCAGGGGCGCGCGCGAGAGTGAAGCCGCCCTTCGGACCGCGCTTCGACCGCACCAGCCCCGCGCGGCGGAGGTCCTGGAAGATCTGGTCGAGGAATCGCGCGGGGATGTTCTGGCGGCGCGCCACATCGCGTGCTTGCGCGGTCCCCCCGCCTCCGTGGTAAGCGATGTCCAGGAGAGCGCGCACAGCGTATCGGCCCTTGCTCGTCAGCTTCATCCCAGTGAAATATGTGTAACTACATCGGGTATGTCAAGTATTTAGAAATAGCCCTGGTTACGGCCTGTTCTGCATGCGGACCGGCGACGCCAGCCCCCCAGGAAACAGGCGGCGGGGGGGCGGGCGGCGGCTGTCCGGCCGCCACACCACAGGACCTCGGCTCGCGTGACCATTCGGCGGAGCTGTCGGTGATCGTCGCCGTCGACGGGACCCTGGTCGCCTGGAAGACGGGAATGAGCGGAGTTCGCGTCGTGCACGCGCGGCCTGGATCGGACGTCGTGGCCGACGAGCTTTTCCTCGCCGAGGACGCTGCGCCGACCACCGCGGGTCCTGCCGTCGCATGGAGCGGGGATAGGTATCTGGTGGGCTGGCTGGAGGAAGGCGAGTCGACCGCTTCGTCTTTTCGCGTGCGTCGGTTTCACGCCGACCTCTCGGAGGAAGGGGAGGTCGTTCCCGTCGTCGAGGGCGACGTGACGGGTGAGGCGCATCTGGTCTTCCTCGACGGAAAGTTCGTCGCGCTGTGGGCGGCAGGCGCGGGAAGGGGACTGCTGCGTCATGCGCTCATCGACCCGCACTCCGCAGACGCGCGAAAGCGCATCGTCGGCGCCGGTGCCGGACCGTTCGACGAGCTGCAGATCGAGGCCTACGCAGGGGCTGTCCTTGCCTCGTGGCGTGGCGGCCGGATCGTCGTGGAGCAGAACGGTGACGTCCGGGGGGCTCCGTCGGAGGTGGGTGCGCGCGAGCGCGATGCGCGCCCGCCGTCCTGGACGCAGAACGAGGCGCCCGCGTTGCCGGAAGGGATCCTCGCCTTCGGGCGGGGGCTGCCGCGCGGCGAAGAACTGCTCGTTCCCTGGCTGGACGGAACGCACGTGATGTACGGCGCTTTCGCGGCCGACGGGCGACTCGCGCGCGGACCGTGGACGGTTGCAGAAACGGATCCAGGGCCCGCGCCGGTCCAGGTCGGGATCGGGCCGGTGGGCGATCGGATCGCGATCGTCTACCCCGACGACGGGGGCGTTCGGGTCAAGCTCGCCGTCTTCGCCGCCTGCCCGTGACGCGCCCGATCCTCTACCAGTACTGGGGATCCTCGGCGTCCTGGCGGGTGCGGTGGGCGCTAGCGATCAAGGGAATCGCGCACGATGTCGTCGCCGTCGACCTTCGCGGCGGCGCTCAATACCGGCCCGACTACGTGAAGAGGAACCCGATCGGACACGTTCCGGGGCTCGAGATGGACGGGCGCGTCCTCGGAGAGTCCGTCGCGATCCTCGAGTACCTCGAGGATCGCCATCCCGAGCCTCCTCTGTACCCGCAGGACCCGTGGCTGCGGGCGCGCGTCCGGCAGGTGTGTGAGATCGTGAACGCAGGGATCCAGCCGCTGCAGAACCTCGCGGCGACAGAGCGGCACTCGAACGATCCGGCCGAGCAAGCTGCGTTCGCAGCGCATTTCAACGCGCGCGGGCTGGCCGCACTCGAGCGGCTCCTGCGCGCGATCGACGAGGAACGGGGCGCGGTCGGCCGGTTCGCCGTGGGCGACGAGTTGACGGCGGCCGACCTGTTCGTGGTTCCGCAGGTCGCGAGCGCGCGCAGGTTCGGAGTGGACCTGGGCGCGTCCGGGCGGGTGCTGTCGGCGGAAGCCGCCGCACGCGCGACCCGGCACGCCGAAGGGGCCAGGCCGGAGAACCAGCCGGACGGACCACGGCTCTTGACGGGCCCTTGCCCCTCAGAGGACCCTCGCACTCGGCGATGAAGGGTTGTCCCAAGTGTAGGGCACGTTACGTTGGAAACCCGATGCGCTGCCCCATCGACGGCAGCGCGCTCGAGGAGCTGGCCGACCCCCTGCTCGGGCAGGTCGTCGGCGGCCGCTACCGCATCATCGACAAGATCGGCGAGGGCGGAATGGGCGCGATCTACCGGGGGCGGCACGACGTCCTCGGCCGGGACGTCGCCGTGAAGTTCCTCTCCGAGCGTTACTGCCGGGACGAAACGCACAAGGAGCGCTTCCTGCGCGAGGCGCGCGCCGCGAACCGCATCAACCACGAGAACATCATAGACATCCACGACTTCGGCTCTACCGACGCGGGGCAGGTCTATCTCGTGATGGAGTTGCTCGAAGGCGAGCCGCTGTCTCGCCTCATCGCGCGCGGGCCGATCCCGTGGGAACGCACGATCTCGATCCTCTCGCAGGTCTGCCGGTCGGTCGCGCGGGCGCACGAGCTCGAGGTGATTCACCGGGACCTCAAGCCCGACAACATCTTCCTGATCGAGCGCGACGGCCGGCAGGATTTCGTCAAGGTGCTCGACTTCGGCCTCGCGCGCGTCAAGGGCGAACTGCGCCTGACGCACACTGGAGCGGTTTTCGGCACCCCCGAGTACATGTCGCCCGAGCAAGCCTCGGGACAGACGGTCGGGGCAGCTGCGGACCTGTACTCGATGGGGGTGATCCTCTTCGAGATGCTGACGGGACGGCTGCCCTTCGAGGGGCGCACCGCGGAGCTGATGGTCGCGCACCTGCGGCACACCGCGCCCGACCTTCGGCAGATTGCGCGCAACGTGCCCGGAGAGCTGGGCGAGATCGTGGCGAAGCTCCTGTCGAAGGACCCGGGAGCGAGGCACCGCGACGCCTACCACCTTCTCGAGGGCGTGCTCGCGGTGATGCAGCGTCATGGGGCGCAGTCGCGGATGGCCACTCCGACGCGTTCCGTGTCGCCGCCGTCGCAAATCGCGCGGACGGAGCGCTACCCGGCCTGGGACGCCACCGCGTGGGCCGCGCGCTTCGAGGTGTTCAAGCGGATCGCGGACCAGGCGTACGCGGGCCGGCAGCTCCCGACGTGGCTCGTCGAGATGCTCGGCGAGATGGAGCGGCTCGTCGCGGAGGGGATGGAGGTGTCTCGCGAGATCGCGAACGCGGCGTCCACCGTCGAGGCGCTCGAGACGCGGTCGAAGGATCTCCGGGAGCGGATCGGATTCGCGCTCGACGAGCTCGGTCGCGATCACTCCCGCGCGATGCGCGACGTGCAGGAGATCGAGGAGTCCTTCCAGCGGATGGAGGGCCGGGTTCGTGACGCGCGTGCGGACTTCGAGCGCTTCCGTCGCACCGTCCTGTCCACCGAAGCCGACCCCACGGTCACCGAGGAGGTTCTCGCCCCCGCCTACGAGGCCTGCGGGCGCCGGGCGGAGGGGCTCCTCGCCCGGCTCGACGAGCGCCGCGAGCTCGAGGATCGGCGAAGCAAGTCCGTCCGGATGCGAGAGGATCTCGAGTTCCAGATGTCGCAGCTGCGCGGACGCATCGGCGCCGCGCACGCCGAGTCGGAGATGCAGATCGCGGAGCACCGTGCGCGTCTCGCGGGACGCGGAGACCAGTCGAACCGCAACGGAGGCCGCCTCTCAGAGGTGGCCGCGCGCCTGTCGGAGCACCTCGCGGGGTTCCCGGCACTGCGCGACATGCTGTACCGCGAGCTGTCGAGCGCGCCCACGGCCTAGCTCGCCGCGCCGATCCAAAGGCCATCTCACCGGTGAGGGCGCAGAGGGCGCGGAGAGGGCTCTCTGCGATCTCCGCGTGCTCCGCGGTGAATCAGCGGCGGCGGTGGCGCCGGCGCTGACTCCTCGGCACGAAGTCTGCGCGGGCGGACGAATCGACGGGGGCGATGACGGGCTCGAACCACGGCAGGTCCCACTCGGGCGTCCAGCCGTCCTCCTCGCGCACGGCCGCCCTTCGGGGCAGGGGACGATCCCACCCGTGGCGGCCCGCGCGCGATCGATTCACCCAGAAGTAGCTCGCGTCCCGGACGTCGAGGTGGACGAAATCCACTCGCGGGTAGTAGCCGACGCCGACGCGGCCGAAACGCCGCAAGTACTCGGCGAGCGTGCGCGTCTCGACCCCCACGAGGCGGAAGTCGATCGCCGCCCCCGTCGTGTGATGGCTGCCGGCCCGTCTCCCGCGCGCAGATCGATAGCCGGAGACGATGTCGACCTGCTCGGCTCCGAAGTGGACGGCGGCCTTGTAGACGAGCTGCAGCGCGCGCGGAGCCATGGGGATCTCCTCGCCCGCGTGGAAGTCCCTGCACAGGTGGGAGAGGGCGGCCCGCGCAGCGTCGGATAGATCGCCGTTCGCCTCGTACATGCGAAGCGAGGTCGACTCGTTTCCGTTCAAGGAGCGGAAGCGAACGCCCGGAAGTCGCGCGAAACGGGAGTCGCCCTCGGCGGGGATGACGACGACATGCGGCAACTCCGCCTGGGCAGGCAACGACGCCCACAGCCCCGCCAGAACGCAGAAGAGTATCCGACTCCTCACCCCTCGAAATCTAGCAGAGGCGGTCGCAGCCTAGCTGGCAAGCTTGGCGGCGGCGAGTACCTCCATCGAGTGAGAGTCCATCTGCGTCTCGGCTTCCTCGTCGAGCGTGCGCGGGGGGGCCGCGTGCAACTTCGCGCTCGCGAGGATCGCCTCGCACAGATCGCCGAAGTCCATCCCCGCGCTGCGCGCGATCTTCGGAAGCAGGCTCGTCGTCGTCATTCCGGGGAGGGTGTTGACCTCCAGGACGTACTCGTTCTGACCCTCGGTCACGAGCAGATCGACGCGCGACGCGCCGGTGCAGCCGAGGACCTCGTGCGCGCGCGCCGCGATCTGCAGCACTCCGAGATAGCGGGTCGGTTCGAGGCGCGGGGGAAGATAGTAGTCGGTCATGCCCTTCTGGTACTTCGCCTGGTAGTCGTAGAAGCCCTTCTTCGGAGCGATCTCGACGCTGCCGAGGACCCGTCCGTCGACGATGCCGACGGCGATCTCCTTGCCGCGCACGAACCGCTCGACGAGGGCATGGGGGTCGAAACGAAGGGCGTCCTCCACCGCGCGCCCGAGGTCGGGGAGGTCGCGCGCGATCGACACGCCGATGCTCGACCCTTCCCGCCGGGGCTTCACGACGACCGGGAACCCGAACGATCCGTGGACCTCGTCGATCTCGGACAGCCCCTCGGCGTCCACGACGTAGTACGGCGGCGTCGGCACGTTGTGCAAGCGGAAGAGCTCTTTCGCCTTGAGCTTGTCCATCGCGAGCGCGCTCGCCAGCACCCCGGACCCGGTGTACGGGATCCCGAGCATCTCGAGCAGACCCTGGATGCAGCCGTCCTCGCCCCAGCGGCCGTGCAGGGCGATCCACGCCACGTCGATGGGAGTCTGGCGCAGGACCTGATCCACGTCGCGATCCACGAAGATCTTCACGACCTCGTGCCCGCGCTCCTCGAGGGCCGCGGCCACGGACTCGCCGGTCCGCAGCGACACTTCCCTCTCCGCAGAGAGCCCCCCGAGCAAGACGCCCACGCGCCGCCTGGATGCCGTCATCGCGCCTCCGGTCCTGTCCATGTGCCGGGATGCTTCACCCTTCGTGCCAGGGGCCGCTCCCCTTGTGCATCCGGCCACTTGCGCGATCGGTCCGCCTGGTGCGCGTGCGCCTCGACCCGGCCTTCGTGTCCCACGGGTGACACGTAGCAGCCGGCGCGACGGACGGTCAAGAAAACGGGGCCGGACAGTGATACAACGGCGCGCAATGACCTTCTCCGAAGCGGCCGTCGAGGTGCTCAAAGCCGTCGGCAAGCCGCTGCATTACAAGCGCATCACCGCGGTCGCGATCGAAAAAAACCTCCTGTCCCACGTTGGAAAATCGCCGGAAGTCACGATGAGCGCTCGGCTTGCGGCTCTCGTCACGCGGGACCGCGGGGACGCGTCGATCATCCGTCTCGCGCCCGGGATCTTCGGGCTGCGGGAGTGGGGCGAGAACGTCTCGGTGGATCAGGCCGAGATCGACCAGGAAGCCGAGGCGCCGCCGCCCGCCGTCATCGAGACGATTCCAGAGGGCGTCGCGGCGGAGGCCGCGGACGAGGAGCCGGACAAGAGCGGCGACGAGGCCGCACCGGCGGGAGGCACCCCCGAGGCGGCTTCGCCCGAAGAGGCCCAGGCGGCTCCCGCGGCGACCCCGTCGGCGGACGACGACGAGGACGAAGACGCGTGGAGGGCGGGAGAGGAACCGTTCGACGAGTGGCAGAAGCCGAGCGCCGAACCGGCCGACCTCGAGGGCGGAACGCCCGAAGGCGAGGAGGATCTCGATCTCTCCGACGACTACGTGCGTGACACTTTCAAGGGCGACGACGCGGCCCCCGCGGAAGGAACGCCCGGCGAAGCACCGGGACGCGGCAGGCGGGGTCGACGCCGTCGCCGTCGGGGCAGGGGGGGCGGAAACGGGGAGGCGCCGGAGCCCCGCGGCCCGCGGCCCCCGCAGGCCGAAGCCGAGCCGGAGGTCGGCTACACGATAGAGTCGCAGGGGCCCGAGCCGAGCCGTCCCCGCACCCTCACCGAGACGGTCGGCGAGATCGCGCGTCTCCTGCAGGGTCAGGAGCGATCGGGCGGAATTCCCGTACGCCAGCTCGTCGACATGGCGTCCAAGCGCCGCCTTGTTCCACAGGGAGTGGGCAACGCCGCTCTCTGGATGCAGGCGATCCTGCGGGCGGACAACTCCCGCCGCCTGGGCTCCGGGCGGCGTCCCCGCTTCCGCTCACTTTCGGGCGGCCGGTGGGCGCTGTGGGAGTGGGGTGTCGGAGGCGATGCTGCGGATCTCGGTACGCGCGTCGAGGACGCCGCCGACCGGCAGCGGGAAGCGACGCGCCGCAAGCTCCAGCGCAAGCTCGCGGAGCTGCCGGCACCGTCCTTCGAGCACGTGATCATTCTGCTCCTCGGGAAGCTCGGCTACGCGCAGATCGACGTGGTCGGGCGCGTGGAGGGGGAGACGCACCTGGTCGTGCGAGATCGCCGCGGGCTGACGGACGTCGTCATCGCGGTGGTCGCCCGCCGCGACAACCGCGACCTTGCGCCGGACCGAGTGGCGGAACTGCGCGGCACGCTGCACCGCTTCGGCGCATCCCAGGGATGGTTCCTCTGCGTCGGGAACGTCACGGGCGCCGCCAAGGAGGAATCGGGCGCCCCGGTCGTCGCGCCGGTCGCCGTCACGGACGGCCTCGGCCTGGCGCGGCTTTGCCAGGAGAACGGCGTCGGCATCGCGGACGTGTCGGTGAAGACGACCTACCTGGACCTCGACTTCTTCGACGGGTTGAAGGCCTAGGTCGGCTCCGGCTCGATTCCGAGGGTCCTCGCGGTGCTCGACTTCTCGACGCCGCGTGCGTCGGGCCAGGTGCCGACGAGCATGTCGGCCACCGGATGGGTCACGCCGAACCAGAAGTGTTCGTTCTTGTAGTGGTGGAGACGATGGAAGCGTTTCATGAACGCCCCCCATCGTGTCCGTGGCGCGTACGCGACGTGCGCGGCCAGGTGGGTCGACTCGTAGTGCAGCAGCGAGAGGCCGAGGCCCAGCGAGGATCCGGCTGCGCAGACCCAGCCCCCGACGGCGTACCCGATACCGACGGCCGTGCCGAAGAGCCCCACGGTGCTCCAGGCGGGGATGAACAGCAGCCTCGGGTCGTCGGGCTCCTGGTGATGCTTCCAGTGAAGCCGCGCGTGTACCCGGCGCAGGAAAGGCCACGGTGGCCGGGGCAGGTGCAGGACGAAGCGGTGAAAGAGGTATTCCGACGTCGCCCAACCGACGATCCCGCAGAGGACGGCCAGCAGGGCCGTCGACGGCGGCGGCGAGAGCCACACCAGGCCTGCGGCCGCGCAGGCGGTGCCGGCCGCGACGAGCCACATCTCGCGGAACCGGAACGCCAGGCGCCACAACGCCCCGATCGACAGCATCGACGCTAGATTAGCACGATGACGCGCTGCGTCAACGACCCAGCCAGGCGTCGGCCTCGGTCACCAGGGCCGACCCGTCCGGATCGATGTCGAACACGGTGCAGTCGTCGCCGCCGTCCCAACGCACGTCCGCGACCTTCCAGAAGTCGTCCGTCATCGGCAGGTCCACGGGGCCGTACGACGCCACCGGCGTCACGGAGATGTCTCCGCAGTAGATGTTCACGTACGCGTCGGACGACCCCCACAGGCCGTCGTCCCAGTAGTGCACGCCGACCCGGTACATCGACAGGTTCACCGGCGAATCGATGTTGATGTTCTCGGGCCCATGGCCCTCGACGTCGTCGATGTCGAGGCGCGGATCGTCCGTGGCGCCGGCGGCGTCCCATGCGAGGCCGAACCGGCAGTTCGCGTAGTAGCAGTCGAGCGCGTTGAACCAGGTCAGGGCGTCCTCGTGCAGCAGGTGCAGGTCGACGTCCGTGTCGTCGCAACCGGCGCCACCGAAGACGTCGCAGCTGCGGTCCGGCGGGTTCCAGTAGATCTCGACCCGCAGGCCGTTGCCGCGCGCGCGGACGTCGACGTCGCAGCTGTCGGTCAGCCCGTCGTCGTCCGTGACCGTGAGCCGCAACGTGTACACGCCGACCAGATCCGGCGTGAACCAGGTGTCGTCGTCGTTCGGCGTGTCCGGGGACGCGATCGATCCCGCCGGCAGGACGAGAAGCTCCCAGAGGTACGTGACCACGATCCCGTCCGCGTCCGCGCCGCTGCCGTTCAGGAAGACGGCGACGAGCGGGTCCGTGTCCACGTCGTCCGGACAGGTCGCGACCGGCGGCACGTTGCACACGCCGTCGTCCACGACGCCATCGCAGTCGTCGTCACGGCCGTTGCACACCTCGGCGGCGGGCAAGCGCTCGCCGGCGCACGGCCCCCACTCGGTCCCGCCGGCTCCGTCCGACACGCAGTCCTGGTTGCCGTCGCGGCACTCCCCGACCCCGCGAGTCGCGGGCGCGCCCGAGTAGCACGCGCGGTCGTCTCCGAGCGGGCAGTCGCAGCCCTCGTCGATCAGGCCGTCGCAGTCGTCGTCGATCGTGTTGCAGATCTCGTCTTCTGGTCCGGACCAACCGACACAAGCGCCCCAGTCCGATCCGACGCCGAGCGGTCCGGGCTCGCACTCCTCCTCGCCGTCCGTGCAGATCCCGAGGCCCCGGGTCCCGGCGGGCCCCTCGTAGCAGGGCCGGGTGTCCCCCGCGTCGCAGTTGCAGCCCTCGTCGGTCTCCCCGTCGCAGTCGTTGTCGTCGCCGTCGCAGATCTCGTCGTCGGGCAGGACATCGCCCACGCAGTCGCCCCACACGGC
>Ga0247727_10002277_pt1 | contig 44179 bp, 37 predicted proteins | sample WisWelCaveWW1625_FD_202498 | JGI IMG/M metagenome (GOLD analysis project Ga0247727, IMG submission 202498) | Biofilm microbial communities from Wishing Well Cave, Virginia, United States - WW16-25 | ecosystem: Environmental > Aquatic > Deep subsurface > Groundwater > Cave microbial mat | place...
TAAGAAAGATATACCACGGCTCAGAGCATGCCCAACTATGAATCGTTGCCATTGCGGGGGATGTGATCACGAGCCCCGCGCCCGCCAAAGCAAGAAGGGGGAAATAAACCCACTGTTTTAAAATCATTCCGATGATGAAAATGTTCAGTCCAAACAGAATAATGTGCAAAATTCTGGCCCCCTCTAAAGGATCAATGCCAAGAAGGCCAATTACGGCCAGGCTGAAAGAAAAAAACGGGGGCCAATGCGTAATCGGGCTCAAGGAAACCGCGTTACGGTAGCCATGCCCTGCTAGAATATTTCGAGCTCCCGCAATATAGTTTGCGGAATCTGTGTTGGTTCCAATGCCCCAAGGCTCCGTTGCCAGAGAAAGCGCAATGCTTCCGATAAGAGATAGGGCTAAAAGCGGCAAAAAGAAAAGTAGAAAATACTTTTTTGAACTCATTATGGGGTTGGTTCAACGTTTCGTGAAGGGTCGGTTTTATAAATGGAACCGTCCTCTAACTCGTAAATCGCAACAATCGGCAGGTACCGTTCAATTTCAGCCTGGGTAAGGTTGGACCATTTGTGTCTTTTGGTAAAGAAAACGACGTAGCCATTTTTTTTAAGCAATTTTTCACGGACTTTTTGCAGCTGTGAAGCCAAAATATCTTTAGGCCTTGCCGATTTTGGATTGCGGTATTGTCTCCGATTGTACTTTCCAGGAAGGCGCCAGGCAACTCGGTTAGCATTGAGATAAAGCACCGTCGGCTCATTCGAATAAATCCGGGCTTCAGGCGGTATCACCTTAAGCTGTAAAATCGTGGGGGAGGTCTTCCACTGTCTGGTGGTGAATAAATTACCCTGCTTAGAAAGCTGCATAAGAAATTGTGAAGAGGTATAAACCGAAGAAAGACTAAAAAAAATCAGGGAGACCAGTATGGCTGCTTTAAAAGCCTTGTGATTGGGACACGAAACAAAAAAACGGTTCAAAAGCACCAAGGAACTCAAGAGAATCGTTACAAAGAGCGGCGAGAAATGCCTGTCATCGGCTGTCACCGAGGCGTTGACCACGAGCTGGTAAGTCAAATGTAACCCCGTGTAGCACAGAGCGAAGATTGCCATTGAAGCGATGAACCGGAACGAGGCATCACGAATAAAAAGGCTCAGTGATTGCTTCCGGACTTCCTGCTGTATCATAAACACAACCAAACTGCTAAGGACCAAAAAAGCAATACTCAAAGTGGCGTATCTCAAAAAAGGCGGGAACTCAATGAATAATACCCAGCCCGACAACGTGTGGAACAAATCAAAAAAATACTTAAGCGAAGGAGAATGAACAATGAAGGCGCGATCCGTGGGGCTGTCACCAGCCACGAAATGATTTCTCAAAAACCAGAGGCTTAAGGGGAAAAAACTTACGGCAAAGTAAAGCAGGCTGTCTTTAGTCCGGTTTAAAAAACCTTTTTGATGCAGTAAAAGAATTGTAAGAATCCCTGCGGGGAGCAGGGCAATCCCGGCATACCGGTCAAGGCACGCAAGCCCTGCTAAACCTGAGGCGGCAAAAAGAAGCCTTTTGCGGCCGTTCCCAAGATACCGCACAAGCAGAAAGAAACCGGTAAAACTCAAGAAAATAAACCACGGCTCCGAACAGGCCCAGCCGTGAATCGTGAGCATGGATTGTGAGGTCAGGGTCAGAAAAGCCCCAAGGCAGGCAATGGTCCGGGACCCGGTGAGTTCTTTAAGGATCAATCCCATCATCAATATATTGACTCCGAAAAGGGAACTATTCAGGATCCTGGCTCCCTCTAAAGGGTCAATGCCAAATAGTCCAATCGCAGCAAGGGTAAACGAGAAAAAAGGGGGCCAGTGGGTAATGGGACTTAGGGACCGGGCATTGCTGTAACCGAGTCCCTTTAACAGATTGCGCGCGCCCGCAATATAGTTGGATGAATCCGAATTTGCGCCGATGCCCCAGGGAGCGGTTGCGATTAAAAGAAGAACAATTCCTATGAGCGGTAGGATCAGGGATAAAAAAAATGATCCCGAGACATATTGATCCTTTTTTGGAGAAGCCGGTGATGAGGAAACAATAGAAGTTTCCGAAAGAAAGGGGATTCGAGCCATTTAGGAGGGCCTACCCTGAGCCGCAGTTAAATTTTCGGGTATTTTTATCTGATAGATGCTTCCGTCGGGGAATTGGTCCAGGAGCCGTAAAGGATAATACTGTTGAAGCTCCGGCTCGGTGAGCGTATGCCAGCGGTGCTTTTGATGGAAGAAGACAATGTAGCCATTTTGAGAAATCAGCTTCTTTCTTGTCCGCTCAATTCTTCGCATAAATTTTGTATCCAATGTAGCGGATTTTTTGTCTCGAAAATATCTCCGGTCATATTTGCGCGGCAAGGTATATGTTTTTCGGTTTGTAAGGATATAGAGAGCTCCAGGATCGTTCGAATAAATAAGCACATCAGCCGGAAGAGCAGCGGCTTTAGCAACCGTGGGAGATTTTCTCCAAGTACGGGTTGTGTACCGGCGTCCTTCCTTGTAGGTGCTCAAGATATATTGGCTTGAACTCTGCAAATAAGAAAACCCCACAAAAATGAGAAGCGCGGCCGCGATTAACTTGAGCCAGTGGTGATGGGGATAAAGCTCCAAAAAATGATGTGTAAGGATCAGAGAACTTATCAGTCCCGCCACAAAAATGGGCAGAAAATGCCGGTCACTGGCCTGAACGTGGGCATACAGGAAAGTGAGGTGGAATAATTCCAGTCCCACAACACAGACGCTAAATAGAATCATGAGTCCCATGACGCGAAGGAAAGCATCCGTCGAGCCGGCCTCCCGGGATTTATTCTGGTTTTCCCTATAAATCACCCACATAAAAATGGCGGCGAAAAAGACTAAAAAAAGGGTCAAGACAGAATATCTCAGAAAAGGTGAAGTGTGAAGAGGGAGAATCCAGGAAGAAAACGTGTTAAGTGCCTGGAGGAAGTAGGAAGAGTCTGTAGGGCGGAACACAAGATCTCTATTCGTAAGTTTGTCAGCCGCCAGATGATTTCTTAAAAGCCATAAACATAAAGGGAGAGAACTTATAGTCCCATAGACCAGGGTGTCGATTATACGAAGGCGGATATTTTTAGGATGGAACAATAGAATCGCAAGTACGCTCGCAGCAATGACAGAGACACCGGCATAGCGATCCAGGCAAGCCAGGGCGGTAAACCCGCCGGCCGCGAAAAGGAACCGCCTGAAACCTGTCGCGAAATATTCCAGAAGGAAGAAAAATCCAATAAAAACCAAAAAAATAAACAAGGGCTCCGACCGTACAAGGCAGTGGCTCTCAATGACGGTATAAGATACGAGCATCAGTCCGGTCCCGATTAAAGCGAAGATCGAAGATTTTGTAAATTTTTGGATGATCAATCCTGCCACAAGAATATTAAGACCAAAGAGGACAACGTGGAGGATACGAGCGCCTTCCACAGGGTCGATACCTAAAAGCCCTATCACGGCCAGGGCGAATGGAAATAAAGGGGGCCATTGAGTAATTGGCTCCAGGTTAATGTGATTAACGTAGCCGTGACCTTGAAGAATACTGCGCGCGCCTCCAATGTAGCGAACTCCGTCCCTGGAAACGCCGATCCCCCAGGGCGCGGTTGCGATTAAGAGCAGAATGCTTCCGGTAAGGGCGATGCCTGCGAGTAAGAGCAAAGACGGGGAGAAATATTTTTTGAATCTTACGGGCGCATGATAAATTTCACTCATTCGATTCCTTTTGCGTGCAGGATCTCATATTCCCGGGCAGGATCGGCTTTGTAGATTACGCCATCTTTTAATTTAATCACCGGAGTAATGGGTAAATACTTTTCCAATTCAGTTTGGGTCAGGCTGTACCACTGCTGGCGCCGACTGAAAAAAACAACATAGCCTTCTTTATCAAGCAGACGCTCGCTAATTTTCCGCAGTTGCGAGAGAAGGACAGGAGAATTGATTTGGGCCTCTTCGTCATGCCGGTACTTTTTTTTGTTGATTTTAGAGGGCAGACGCCTGGCGGGTGCATTCACGATTAAATAAACCGCGGAAGAATTATTGGTATAAATAAATTCGTCCTTGAGCAGGGATTTCGTTTTAATCATGGTCTCGGAAGCCCGCCAAAAACGGCTGGTATGTCCATAGCCATTTTTCCAAAAGGTTGCAAACTCTTGCGCGGCGCTTAAAAGGTAAGAGAAACCCATCAAGAGAAGAAGGGAAATAACGGCAATTTTTTTAAATGGAGCGTTGGGTGAGAGCTTAACAAAACGATCAAGAAAGATCAAGGTAACCAGCAAGCCTGCTATAAAGAGGGGAGAAAAATGGCGATCTCCAGCGCTGACCGAGGCATTCATAATGACATGATGCGCAATATGTAAGCCGGAATAACAAACCATAAAAACTATAAGCAAAGCGACAAATCGCAGGGAACCGTCTGTGGTGAAAATTTTGTCGGAGCCGCGCTTGATTTCTTTTGAAACGATAAGAATGACCAGGACCACGGCCGCAGCCAGGGCCAGGCATAGACTGATGTGGCGGAGCAGAGAAGGAACTGAAGCGGGAAGAAGCCAGGTAGTAAATGTATTAAAGGCCATTTGAAGGTATTCAAAAGAAAAGGAGGGAGGATTTACGGATTTACTCATCAAATCGTTCGCACGAAGCTTGTTTCGTAAAAGCCATAACCCCAAGGGAAGGGCACTGATCGTCAGAAAGAGAAGACTTTCTTTAAAACGAGCTGCGAGTTTATTTCTGCTAAGCAAGAAAAGACTGAGAACTCCAGTACCAATAACCGTCACACCCACATACCGGTCAAGACACGCAAGGGCGGTTAAAATCGCCGCACCGAAAAAATATGTTTTGGATTGACCGCCCAGGTATTGATTCAGAAGATAAAACGCGGTAAAGCTGAAAAAGATAAACCAGGGCTCGGAACAGACGCGTGTGTGGACCTCAAACATGGGAAGAGCCGTAAGCATAAATAAGGAGCCAAAGAAAGCCGTGAGAGAGGATCCCGTGATTTTTTTTAAGATCAGTCCAATCATTAAAATATTGAAGCCGTAAAGGACCGTGTGCAGAAGCCGCGTGCCGTCCAGGGGATCGATCCCCAGAAGGCCGATCACAGCCAGGGTGAAAGAATAAAACGGGGGCCAGTGAGTTATCAAGCTCAACGAGCCGTAGTTCCGGTACCCGTGGCCTTTCAGGATATTACGCGCGCCCGCGATATAGTTGGAAGAGTCCGAATTGGTGCCCAGTCCCCACTGGGCGGTCACACTAAAAAGAAGGATGCTTCCCGCGAGAGCAAGGCCTAGCAGCAAAATCCAAAAAAGCGGGAGGGATTTTGACTTCATGGATACGGCCGGCTGCATTGTGTTCATGGGGAACTATGAATGGCTGCAAGGTGTTCGGGTTGACTCACTTTGTAAATCGTCCCGTCAGCTAATTGAAAAACGGGAACGAGACCGAGATCCTCTTCGAGTTCTTTTTTTGTGTTGGTGTACCAGCGGGCCCGCTTGTCAAAGAAAACAACAAAGCCGTCACGAGAGGTTAATTTCTTTCTGATTTTTTGAAGGCGGGTGAAGTACTCCGGGTTTGCTTCGGGTGTTTCGTTTTTTGGCGTGTAGCGTCTATTATATTTTTTAGGAAGAGGAAAGGCCTCCCGCATGGTGTTGAGATAAATAATGGCCGGTTCATTGGTATAAACTATCGTGTCGGAAAGGAAAGTTTTTACTTTCTGGACTGTCGGAGATACTTTCCATATCCGCATCGTATGGCGCCCGCCGCCTTCATGATAAAGTGTGAGATGCTTCTGGGTCGCACCAAATAAATAGGAAGTTCCAAGCGCAAGGAAAAAGACAATTCCGGTACCTGTGACAAGGGGGCGGAAGGAGCAAGCGTTAAACAGCCGATGGACCAGGACCAGAAAGGCCATTAATCCGGCCACGAAAATCGCTGAAAAATGACGGTCATTGGCATGGGCATGAGGATCCATGAAAGTGCGCAGCGCGATCTCCAGCCCGAAATTGCAGGCGATGAATGCGAGCATTGAAAGAATGAACCGGATCTCGCGATTTTGAGTCAGCGCTTTGAATGAATTTTTCCTGATTTCATGGCGGATGGCGAGAATAAAAACAAACCCAACCAATCCGGATGTCAGATAAAAAACAGGGTACCTTATTGCGGGCGCGAACTGGCGGGGCAGCACCCAGGACGAAAGCGTCTCAGTCATTTCACGCCAGTATTTGGAAGATGGAGGACTGATATGCACCCCGCGGTTGACAAGGTCACCCGCTGCCAGATAATTCCTGAGCAGCCAAAGTCCCAGCGGAAGCAGTGTGAGTACTGTAAAGATTACAACGTCGCTTAGCCGCTTTGAGAATCTGTCCGGGTTTAAACAAAGAAGGGCGAATAAGCCGGCCGCGATAAAACAAACGCCCACGTACCGGTCAAGGCATGACAAGCCAAGGAGTGCCGCGGAATAGAAAAAGAAGCGCCTGGGCCCGTTATCAAGGTATCGCAGAAGCAGGAAAAAACCGCTGAACCCGATAAGGATGAACCATGGTTCGGACATGGCCATACCGTGCGTTTGGAGCATGGCTGTGGAGGTCAGCATGAACCATGCGCCAAGCAGGGCAAGCGGAAGTGAACCCGTTACTTTTTTAACAATGATTCCCACCATGAAAATATTGGCGCCAAAAAGAACCGTGTGAAGCATGTGCGCCGCGTCCATGGGCGCGATCCCGAACAGGCCGATCATGGCAAGACTGACAGGAAATAAGGGCGGCCACTGGGTGATGGGGGTGAGTGATCCATAGCTTACGTAACCATTTCCTTTGAGTATGTTTTGGGCGCCTGAAATATAATTAGCGGTATCTGAACCTCCGCCCAGTCCCCACGATGCCGTGGCCATAAAAAAAAGGATACTGCCCAGCAGCGCGACGGATAGCAGCGGGAGAAAGAAATTAAAAAATTCTTTTTTCGGAATCATGGTTGACACATAATGGGTTTAAGTTTTCGTACCGTTCATTTTATAAATTGTGCCATCAGATAACTGCAATATGGGCACGAGGGGCAAATCCTGTTCAAGCTCATTTTTTGTGATGGTGTACTCCCTGACCAGTTTATCAAAAAAGACAACGTAGCCGTTGGTCGATATTAACCGTTGTTTAATTTTTTCAAGCCGGGAGAAATATTGCTGGCTCGGTTTGGCTGATTGAAAATCGGGAGCCAGTCGCCGATCATATTTTTTAGGAAAGGAAAAAGCTTCGCGCTGAGTGTTAAGATAAACCACCGTGGGTCCATTCGTGTAAATCCTTGTGTCTGAAGGGAGCAATTTCACGGCAAGTACGGTTGGTGATGTTTTCCATACTCGGGCTGTATAGCGTCCGCCTTCCTGATAGAGCTCTCGATACTTTGGTATGGCTCCGAAGGTGTAGGCGCAGCCGAGTAACAGGAAAAACACAAAGCCGGTTTTACGAATTGGATGGTTTGGGTAGATTTGAAAGAATCGGTAAGTTGAAACCAGGAAAGCCATCAACCCGGCCACAAAGATCGATGACAAATGGCGGTCATTGGCAGGGCTCTTTGGATCCATAAAAATACGGAATGCGAGTTCTAAAGCGCTATTCAAAGCCATAAAGATTACCCATACTGAAATGAAACGAAGAAATTTGTCCTGAGCAAAAAGTTTAAAGGAATACTCTTGAAATCCATGTCGAATCACGAGGCCGGCCACAAATAATGTCATGGCAAGGACCAGAAAAAAAAAGGCATACCGTAAAGCTTGGGGAAACGGCAGAGGGGCGACCCAGGATGAAAGCGTCCCCATAAGTTCCAGCCAGTACACGTTCGTTGGAACACTGATAATCAACTCCTGGTTTATGAGGTCACTGGCAAGGAAGTGATTTCGCGCAAGCCAGGCCGCCAGCGGAAGAAAAGTTAAAGTCATGAATGTGACGCTTTCTTTTAGCCTGCTTTGAAAATTCTTTGGGTTCAAAAAAAGAATTGCGAATATGCCGGTCGCAATCAGGCAGATACCGGCATACTTGTCGAGGCATGCCAGGGCGATTAAGACGCTTGAGGCAAAGAGAAGATTTTTTAAGCCTGTCTCAAGGTATTCAATCAAAAAATAGAGCCCCGTAGACCCTAAAAAAATAAACCATGGTTCTGGCATGATGACTGCGTGGGTTTGAAGCATGGTGATCGAGGTCAGCATGAGCCACGCTCCGAGCAAGGCGGTCAGCGTGGATCCCGTAATTTTATGCAGAAACAGACCGACCAAAAAAATATTCGCGCCAAAAAGCACAGTATGTAGAAAACGCGCACCCTCCAGAAGGGGAATCCCGAAGAACCCCATGACCGCGAGGCTAAAGGAAAAATAAGGCGGCCATTGGGTGATGGCACGGTGTGAAGCGTAGGTGCGGTAGCCTTGCCCTTTTAAGATGCTTTCAGCACCCGCAATATAGCTGGCTGAATCGGAACTTCCTCCGAGTCCCCATGGAGCCGTGGCCATGAAAAAAAGAAGAGTGCCCAGCAAGGAAATCGCTAATAGACAGAGAACAAAAGGAGAAAATATTTTTGTTTGATTCATATCGGAAGCAGCAGCTTAATCCCCTAAAGAGATTTTGCTTTTACAGTTTCAAGGTTGGGTGTTGGCTGAATTTGGTAAATCGCACCGTCTGAGAATTTTTCAACAATGACAAGCGGCATATGCTGTTTCAGGTCATCTTCTGATAACTTGAACCAACGCAGTCTTTCATCCAAAAGGACGATGTAACCGTCGCGATCGATTAACTTCTTTTTGATTTTTCCAAGCTGGATAGCCAGCCGGTCATTTTTTTTGGTCGATTCCTGCGTCACATAATGCCTCCGGCTCTCATATTTGCGGGGGAGCCGGAACACACGCTGGTTGGTCAGCACATAAATGATGCTTGGATCATTGGAGTAAATCAGGGCATTTCCGTCCGCAAGTGTTTTTGCCCTGGCCAGCGTCGGGGACGTTTTCCACTGGCGGCTTGTGTGATCGCTGCCCTTATCGTAAATTTCCTGGAGAAAATGGGTCGCGCTATAGAGGTTGGAAACCGCAAGACAAACGAAAAAAACTGTGACGGCGCTTTTAAGAAAATAGTTCTTTGGATAAGCTTGCAAAAGCCGGTCCACAAGAATCAGGAAACCGATCACGCCGGCAATGAAAAAAGGCACAAAGTGCCGGTCATTGGCGTTGGCATGAGCGTTCATGAAGATGAGGTGAGCCAATTCCAGGGCGGCATTACAAACGCTGAAGATGGCCAGCGATGCAGCGAGCCGAAGTGAATTGTCTCGGGATAAAATCTTGGGAGAATGGGTTTTAACTTCCCTGAAAATTACAACGAAAGAAACAACAACGACGACTGCGGCTGCAAAGGCAAATGCCCCATGACGCCACGCGTGCGGGAAACTGTCATGGAGCACCCAGGCCGATAATGTTCTGAGGGCTTCCTCGGAATATTTGGAAGCCGGAAGGTGATACCCGAGGTCCCGGTTCACGAGGCTCTGTTCTACAATGTAATTCCTCACAAGCCAGAGACCTAGAGGCAAGGCGCTTAAAATCGTATAACTTACGGCGTCCGTAAGGCGTTTGGAAATGGATTTCTGGTGAAGCAGTAAAAGAATAAGAGCTCCTGCAGCAATGACCGAAACCCCCGCGTAGCGGTCAAGGCAGGCCAGTCCTGCCAGAAGGGCGCTCGCGAAAAAAAAGAATTTCTTTCCTGTTCCAAGATATTCATTCAGAGAAAAAAAACCCAAAAAGGCCAGGAAAAGAAACCAGGGCTCAGACCAAGCCATGCTGTGCACCCGGATATTTGCCGTGGAAGTGAGCATTAAAAAGGAACCCAGAAACGCGATAGCCGATGACCGGGTGAATTTTTTCAACACGAAGCCCACCATCAAAATACTGACTCCAAAAAGGATCACATGAAGTATTCTGGCTCCCAGCAGGGGATCAGGCCCTAATTTCCCTAAAAGCGCAAGGGTGAAAGAAAAAAACGGCGGCCACTGAATAATGGGGTCCATGTCCGCGTAGTTGCGATAGCCGTATCCGTTAAGGATGTTCCTTGCCCCCGCAAGGTACATCGCGGAATCCTGACAGGCGCCGATGCCCCAGGAGGAAGTGGCGGCAATAAGAGCGACGCTGCCGGCAAGCGCCGCGGCTAAAAGAAGGAAGAAACTTGGGTTGGAAAATTTGCTTTGCGCGTTTGTCATTCGGAGGTAAAAACTAAACCATCAAAGGCTCGTTGAAAGCGGGAGTTTGCAGCAATTCCTGGACCGTATCTTTTCCCATTTTCATCAAATCATGAATATGGATGTACTTGAACTCACCGTTCCGGCCGGAGAGCTTCAGGTTTTGAAAATGCTTAAGCGATTCAAAAATGGCGGCTACTTTTTCATCAAATCCCAGCTCCAGAATCGGGTAAGCGTAAGGAAAACGCAGGGCCACCGTACCGATTAATTCACCGGGCTTGATCCAACCGATTTTTGTAAGCTGGTCCTGCACGATTTTTATAACGTCCTCGTCTTTTAAATTCCAGGTGTCGTCTCCTGGCGAGCAGGGGACTTCCGCCAGAAGCGAAGTTTTTCCTTCGGGCGCCATTCGCGGGCTTCGATTCCGGGGTTCGTAGATCCTTGAGAAGATAAAGTCGCTTGTAGGAAAATAAACCGAAGCATTGCGGTTGACGGTGGGTTTGTCAAGGAAAATGCCCACCAGGATAAGGTTCCGGAAATGAAGGCTCCTGCTTAAATCAAGGATTGCTTTCTCAGGAGCCGGTTCCATAAGGTTTAATAAAAGCGGCAAGGGTAAAGTGCTGACGATTTGATCCGCAGGTATTTTCTTAGTGCCATTAATTTCAATTGCTGTGAAATTTTTGCCGTCGTGACAAAGCTTTGTCACGCGCGCATTTGTTTCGATATTTTCGTTGCCGCAAAACTCGGCCATTAGATTGGCAATCATTCCAATGCCGTAATGAGGATAATAAAAGGCTCCGTCCAGGTGCTCGGTTTTGGATTTGGTGCCCTGGAAGATTTCTTTTAAGAAAGTCGAAAGGTTCAGCCCCTTTAACCGTTTGCCGGAAATGGATGGGGAGAGAAGCCGGCACGGCCTTCCCCAGAGTTTTTCCGAATAGTTGAGAAGAAAAACTTCGGCAATGGTTCGCCCGTAGGCGCGTAAAGCAAAACTTTCAAAACTGCCATCCGTGGGTTTTGATTTATTGAGGTTGGCAAGAATCAATTCAACTCCGGCGCGAAGGCATTTGCCAAGCCCAAGATTGGTCAGAAGGTTAAACGGAGAAAGAGGGAAATCAATATACCGGTTGCGATAAAAGATCTGGCTTGGGACGTGGATTTTGGTAATGTCTTTGCCCAGAAGTTCCAGAAGATCCTGGGTGATGTCAGGAAACTTGTCGTGCCACCGGTGGGCTCCCGTGTCAAAGAGGAAATCTTTATAAGTCAGGGTCCTGGCGTTTCCGCCAACTTGGGAGTTAGCTTCGTAAAGGGTGAAGGGGAGTGACGCTTTTTTAGCGTAAAAAGCAACGCCAAGGCCTCCGGGCCCTCCGCCTAAGATGGAAATATGGGGTTTGTTTTTCAAGGTCAATTGGTTAACGAACGTTTAAACGCGGCAAAGTATAGCAAAGAAAGAGAAAATGCAAAAGGAATTCTCTTTGAGCAACTTAACTTGCTATCTAATGCTAGAAATTGAAGTTAGGTCTGCGCGACTTGGTAGATGACGCCATCCTTTAATTCAGCCACCGGGGCCAAAGATAAACGCTCTTTAAGCTCCTCGGGGGGGATTTCAAACCACTTTTGTTTTACGCTGACTTTGCTGTTGAACAAAACAATATAGCCCTTTTTAGAGGCTAGTTTGACTTTCATCGCCGAAAGACGCTCCAGGTAATCTGTAGTAGGTTTGTCCGTTTGGATTTTAGTCACGTGCTCATCGTCGAATTTTTTAGGCAGGCGTTTTACCGGCTGGCCGAGAAGAAAGTAGATCGGAGTCGGTGCGTTACTATATATAACAGGACTTGGGGGCAGGGTTTTTAGTTTGGTCATAGTCTCTGCAATGCGCCATTTGCGGCTTGTATATTGAGTTCCCTTGTAATAGAGCTTGGAATAGTGGAGGTAGGCATTTGCCACAGACGCAAATCCAAGGAGAGTCACAAGGCAGAACAAAAGCCCTTTGACTGCGAGGTGCTGACGGTAAGGGTTAAGCCAGCGTTGTAAAATTATTAATACAAATAAAAGAGAAGTTACATAGAGAGGGGACATATATCGTAAGGAAACTTTGATATCAACGTCTGCGAAGGTCCGGTGAAAAATCAGCATGCCAAAGTAAAAGATCCCGAAAAATACGAGCGAAAGACAAAATCGGAAAGGAGGGTTGGTCAGCCAATTTGAGTTATCCGCTCCCCCAGTTTTTTTACTCCTATTAACGATTAATCCCGCGAAAGTCAGCCCCGCAACCGTGATAAGAACCGCGTTTTTTAAAAACTCGGGCCAAAGGGGCGGGAAAATCCAAGCAGTTACTGTGGGAAAAAGAGAAGCAAAAAAATTCCACGTCGGAGGGTGGAATTGGTGATCCATATGAGTGAGGTTTCCCGCGCTCAAGCGATTCCTTGCAAACCAAAGCCCTAGAGGAAGAAAGCTCACCGCAAGAAACAGGGAACAATCCAGAAAACGCTTTTTCCAATTCCCGGAGTTAAAGAAAAGAATCATAATCCCGCCTGTGGCGATCAGGGATATCCCGACATAGCGGGTTAGACAGGCTAGAGCGGCTCCTGCGGCACTGGCAAAGAGCAAAACCTTTGAACCTGTTTCCAGGTATTGAGTTAGACAAAGAAAAATAATGAGGCTCCACAAAATAAATAAGGGTTCTGACCACGCCATCCCGTGGATTAGAGCCATTGAGTGGGACGCTATCATGAAAAATGATCCGAGGATTGCCGTGAGCGTTGAATTTGTATATTTTTTAAGGATGATTCCCGCGAGAAGAATATTAAGGCCAAAGAGGACACCATTTAGGATTCTGGCCGCATCAAGCGGATCGATTCCCGAAAATCCAATCAGCGCAAGAGCTGCCGAAAAAAGAGGCGGCCATTGCGTAATGGGACTCCCGGAAATCTGGGAGCGATAACCGTTGCCTTTGATGATTTCCCGCGCTCCTCCAATATAAGCAATGGAATCCACCGAAGCGCCAACACCCCACTGCGAGGTGCAGATGAACAAAAGAATCATTCCGGCGAGCGAAAGGGCGAGAAGCAGGCTCCAGGAAAGAAAGGCGTGGCTAGAGTTGGAGGATTTTAAATGATTCATGTTAACAAATGATTGAAATTGTATATAATACCCGGCCTTACAAACATTGAATTATTTTAAACGGAAAAATGGGGGAGTTGTGAAAACACTTACCGTCAGCATTGTGTTGCCAGTATATAATGAGGAAAAGGCCATTGGCAAGGTGATTGATGATATCCACTATGCCATGAAACAAAGTCATTGGGACTATGACATCCTTGTGGTGGATGACCATTCAAGCGACGCTTCGGCTGAAATCGCCAGGGGAAAACATGCCCGTGTAATTCAAAGAACCTTTCAGGGCGGTTCCGGCGCCAGCCGCAGGACCGGGATTCAAAACGCTAAGGGCGATATTATTGTTATGCTGGATGCTGATGGCTCCTACGAGGCTTCCGACATCCCCAAAATGCTTGAATACTTTCCAGAGTATGACCAGGTCAACGGGGCAAGGACAAGCGAACAAGGTACACTTAAAATCTTGAGGGCCCCCACAAAATGGTTTATCCGGCAATTTGCCTGCTATTTGACCAAGACCAATATCCCTGATTTAAATACGGGTCTGAAGGCCTTCAAAAAAGATATTATGACGAAATACCTTTGGGTGCTTCCAAACGGCTTTTCCTGCGTGACCACGATGACGCTGGCTTTTCTTGCCAATGACTATGCCGTTAAATATGTGCCCACCACTTATCACAAACGGATCGGAAAATCCAAGTTCCATCCCGTGAGAGATACATTATCCTACCTCAATACGATTGTTCGCATGACAATGTATTTTAAGCCCTTGCGTGTTTTTATGCCCATTGCGGGGATTATGTTCCTCCTGGGAGTGGTTAAGTCAGTTGAGAGTTTTATTTTCACAAAGTCAATGCAGGAGTCCGACATTATTATTTTTCTGGTTGCGATCATGCTTGGGGCCCTGGGATTGATTGCCGACTTGATTGTGACCTACCATAGCCGGGAAGATTAATTTTTGGTTTCCGATGTCTTCGCTTGTGACCCCGTCCCTTGAATTTCGAGAGCGTTATTTGCAGGAAGGGCTTTCTTATTTTCCCAAGCTGCTTGAGCTTGTGGATAAAAACCGGTTAAGCGAAACCTACGGCTGTTTTGACCGTGCTTTCTGGCATTACCGGACAAGTGATTTCCCAAGCGGCATGTACCAGGAAGCTGTTCTCCCGCTTGCTTTGGCTTTCGGACTGGAAGCGCCGCACAATCCTTATTTTCACGAGGAGCGGATCAAGGAGCTCGCGGTTGCCGGGATTGATTTTGCCAGGAAGTCTGCTCACGCGGACGGCGCCTGCGACGATTATTTTCCTTTTGAGCGCGCCTCCGGAGCCACGGCTTTTTCCCTATACGCCTGTACGGAAGCCTACCAGCTACTCCATCTGAATCATCCGGATTTCCTCGCGTTTTTTAAAAAAACAGGCCATTACCTTGCCGGCTATGGGTATGAAGAATCCGGGATTCTTTCCAACCACAAAGCATTAATTATCTTATCCCTTTTTAATGTCTTTCTTGTCACAGGGGATCCCTTTTTCAAAAAACAGGCCCAGGAAAAACTGGAGCATCTTTTGTCGCTGCAGGATTCCGAAGGCTGGTTCCCGGAATATGAAGGCGCGGATCCGGGCTACCTTACCTTTACGATAGATTTTCTCGCCAAGTATTTTCGAAAGTCAAAAGATGAAAAGGTGATCCAGCCGCTTGTCCGGGCCATTGAATTTGCCTCGTCCTTTATGCATCCGGACGGCAGTTTCGGAGGCGAGTACGGCAGCCGGAACACTTTTCACTTTGTCCCTCACGGATTCGAAGTGATGGCGGCGTTTACGCCAAAGGCCGCTTTGACGGTAAACCAGTTTCTTGATTCGATGAAAACAGGGAAACGTTCTTACATTGATGATGACCGGATCTTTATTCATTATGTCTATAATTACCTTCAGGCTTATGAGGATTTTTATTCGAACCGGCAAGTAGGAGCCCTATTCAAAGATCAGACCTATCAAAAGCATTTTCCGCACGCGTCGCTTTTGGTTCAAAATTCGAAGGCGGGCTACGCTGTTTTTTCGTTAGCCAAGGGCGGCGTGGGTAAAATTTTTAAAGAAAAACGGCTGGCGCTCTCCGACTGCGGCCTGGTGGGAAAGACCGAACAAGGCGTCAAATTTATTTCGCAGGTGATAGCTCCGCGTGAAGTCAAGCTGACTGAGAATGAATTGGTGGTGGAAGGGGATTGCTACGAGCACCGCGATATTTTATTTACGCCGTTTCTTTTTGTCGCGTTCAGGCTTTTTATGATTCTTGTTGCCCGCTTTTTGCCGGCCAATGCTGTGCGGAGCCTTTTGCAGAAAAAAGCGATTTTAAAAAGGAAGAAGTCTTTTCCTTTGAAGTACAAAAAATGTATCCCTCTCGATACGCTCGATTATGTGGACTATACCTTTTATCTGAAAGATCCGGGTGTGCGGCTTAAGGAGCTTTGGATTGGAAGCGATCCGACGTTCATTTATATAGCCACGAGTCAGCCGTATCAGCCGGGTAATCTAAAATCCTGGATGGACCTTTCTTCCATTCTCCCAACCCTTCACGAAAAGGGGACAGCCGCGTACCGGTACACACTCTCATGAAAAGAATCATTGCCCTGTTGGTTTCCTGCCTGATTATGGTTTTCATTTTTATGAGGATTGATTTTCGCCAATTTCTGGACTATGTCCGGGAAATGAATTTCTGGCTTCTTATTTTAGCGGTTGCGTTTTTTATTCCGCAAGTTGCGATCACGGCATTTCGCTGGAAGGAACTCATCCAACACCGGCTTCACATGAGCTTGTGGGATTCGGCCAAGCTTATCCTTGCCGGTAATGCGCTTAATATTTTATTGCCGTCGAGAATGGGGGATTTGTCCAAGGCTTATTTTTTGAAACGGGAAGGGAAGCTCGAGATTAAACGCGGGACCAATATTGTCCTTTTCGAAAAATATATCGATCTAGCTTCACTTGGAATTGTGATCCTGACAGGAATCTTATTTGATTTTCAGCTAAATCAAGCAAACCTTATGGGGCTTGCGTATTCTCTTTCAATGATCGGGATTTTCCCTGTGCTTTACTTTTTGAAACTGGACCGCTGGGTGGGGCATCCTATTTTCGAAAAAAACAAGTTCCTTTCTAAAATCAAACACTTCCTTCTGGATTCGCAGCAATATTTGCTTGAGCTTAAACAGAATCCCGCGCACCTTTCATTTATTATTTTGATTTCCATTTTTCTGTGGTTTGTGCACATCCTGCAGTTTTACGTGATCTTTCTCGCCTTTCACTCCACCGTTTCCCTCTTCAATGTTTTTCGTCTGGTCCCATTGGCCATTCTTGTGGGGCTTGTGCCTATCACAATGGCCGGGATCGGAACACGGGACTCGGCCATGATTTATTTTTTCTCACCTTATGAAGCGGTTCCTAAGATCGTCGGGATTGGGGTTTTTGCGACTCTGCGGTACTTTGTTCCGGGACTTTTGGGCCTGCCCTTCCTAAATCAATATATCGTAAAAGACGCCGTCGAAGCTAAGAGTACCTAACAAAACTGTCATCCCCCGGCCCGACCGGGGGATCTATTGATTGGATTCCCGCTTTCGCGGGAATGACAAAGACCTCTTGTTAGACGCTCTAAGACTCCCTAGAGCTAGGGGTGGGCTTTTTGATCTCGCAGGTGCGGGAATCGGCAACATGTTGGTAGATTTTTCGGCCAAACCAGGTGACGGGCCACACGTAAAGAAAAGGAAGCGTGAGCCAGAGGAAGGGAATGCGCCACGAAATGGCGCGGTAGGCATAAAACCCTTTCCAGTATTTTTTACCCACTACGGCATGCATGTGGGCAAGCAGGGTGTTCATATCAAAACCCGAAAGCGCAGGCTCTTTAAGCGCTTTTTCGTCAAGGATGCTGACAAAGCGGATCCGGCCAAAAACATCAAAGAATTTCAAAGTCCGGACCGTGCGGCCGCAAAGCTTGCAATTGCCGTCGTAGGCAACGACCATTTCCTTTTTATACAGGACTCGCCCAAGGCTCTTAAACATATATTTATTCTGCCACCCATTGCGTCCAAAGTACAATAATTTATTGCCCTTACAGCATCTGTGGTGTATATAACCTTTCCTTATGAAGGAACGTGCTTTTTCTCTCACTGATTGGAAGTTTATCGCCGGCCTCTTCCTGGCCGTTTTTATTTTCTTTCCAGAGGTTTTCTTCCTTAAAGTTAGCTTCCTAAGCGGAGATCATAGGGCCCAGCATTACCCCTGGGCTGCTTTTCTGGCCGAAAATGTCAAGCATTTCCGGCTTCCCTGGTGGACAAGCTATTTTCATTGCGGCTTCCCACTTTTGGCCGAAGGCCAGGTGGGAGCATTTTATCCCCCAAATCTTTTATTCTACTTTGCCTTTCCCGTTTTTTTTGCTTACACGTATCAAATACTTTTTCACTATCTGTTGGGAGGCTTCCTTTTTTATGCCTACGTTCGCTTCCTTAAAGTCTCTTCGCTCGCTGCTTTTTTGGGATCCCTGATCTATCTCTTTGGAACGGCGCAAGGCGGATATTATTACAATGTTAACTCGCAAAAGGTATTGATCTGGCTTCCCCTCACTTTGCTTCTTTGCGACCAGATCATTGAAAAAGGGAAGAAACGTTACGTATTTTGGCTGGCTCTTGTTTTTGCCGTGCAGATGTTTGCAGGCTATCTTCAGTTCGCGGTCTATTCGATTGCTTTTAGCTGTCTTTACTTTTGCTGGTTTGCGGTGAGGAATGCGATAGTTGAGAAAAAGACGGGCGTTCTGATATCCCATTTAGGGCTTTTGGCCGTGAGCGTGATCCTAAGTGGGGTAATTGCCTCGCCGCAATTAGGCAGCACCATTGAACTTGCCCGGTTTTCGCGGCGGTTTGTGTACCCCCTGGAATTTGCCTTTGTGGGATCGATGAATCCTGCGGCGTTGGCGACACTTTTTTTCCCTCAGTGGGACGGCTTTCTTCGCTCAGAAATCTATGTGGGGGCGGCCGGACTCTTCTTTCTTCTTGTTTCAATGCTGACTCGAAAAAACTCCAAAGAGGTTTTCTTTTGGACAATGGCGGCTTTGGCCTTGGGCCTTGCGCTTGGAAAATTTAATCCTCTTTATGTGCTTGGAATCAAGTTGACTCAATTTTCAAGCTTCCGCGTACCGGCAAAGTTTATCTTTTTTGCGGCTTTTGCTTTTTCGGTTCTGTGCGCGTTTGGTTTCGAGAAATGGATGACATGGAAAGGAGAGGAAGGAAGCTTAAAAAAGATTGGGCGAATTTTTTATGGCTTGGTGCTGGCCGGAATTTCAGCTCTTGTGATGGTCAATGGAATGTTGCGTATTTTCGAAAGCCCGGTCAAGGGGTATTTGAAAAATTACATCCAGAATCATTATGGCGGAACGCTTCTCCACCCGCGCCCTCTGGAAAGCTATTTGCAGCAGCTTGAGGACATGTATGCGGAAGTGATCCGGATGACGAGCTTGTGGGATTTCTGGATTGCGGGATTTATAGCTTTTCTGATCATAAACGCTTTCTGGGTTCACCAATCCCGGAAGTGGAAAGCGACTTTGCCTCAGCTTGCGTCCTGGGGTTTTATCGGGATTACTTTTCTAAGCCTCTATTTTTATAGTTTTACGAGCATCAAAGGCAGTTTGGAGCCTTATTCGTTTGTGGAGCCGCCCTCAAAAATTGTTGATTTTTTAAAGTCATCCCTCACCCTAACCCTCTCCCCTGAGGGGAGTTTTCGTATACACCGGCTTCTCAAAAAAACAGCGAGCTCGGAAGAACTGCCGCTTGTTCCTCATAATCATATGCTCTACGGCCTTTCAATCACCGGAGCCTACAGCCCGCTAGTGCTTGCGGATTATTATGATTATTTTGAAACGCTTGGTGACATCAACGATTCCCAAAGGCTTCTTCCTGCGGATGTGGAGAATGTTAAACAAAGCGAGTCGCGGATTGATTTTCTTAGCGTGAAGTATTTGTTAAGTGATTACAGGCTTGAAGGGGAGCGTTACAGGTTAGTGTTAGAAGAAAATGGCGGTTTCCTCTACGATAATCCGCATGCGCTGCCGCGTGCATTTTTTATTGCGGGAGATGTGCCTGAAACTGAGAGGATTAGTTTGGATTCGGTCTCTGCAGCCCAGATCGATGAAGCCCCGAGTCAGCAGGAAATCAGGATTCAAGGCAATGCTTCTGGGCCGGGCTTTCTGATCATGAGTGATCTGTATTACCCGGGTTGGAAAGCCGAGGTGAATGGTCATGCCGTGGAGATTCTCAAAGCGGGAAAACTTTTTTGGGCTATCCGCCTTGAAAAAGAAGGAGCTTTTGATGCGCGCTTGCGCTTTGAGCCCGTCTGGAAAAAAGGAGTCTGGGTTACGCTGGTATTTTCTTTTGTTTGTTTAATCTATCCAATGCTTGCCCCTTGTTTTCACGGGCAAAAAAAGGATATTCAAGAACCTTAATCTATGAAAGAAAAAGAAACTGCGCCTCTTTGGATGTCTATCTTGTTTTGGTTGTGGGCTCTTTTTGTTTTTATCAGCTATGTCCTTCTTTTTATCCTGCCTGAACTAGGGAAGGGAACATGACGATTCTTCTTGCTGGTTGGCTATTTCTTTTAACGCTCTCTCTGGGAAGTTTTCTTCTAAAGAAAGCGGGCTTTTCTTTTCAAGGCTCACTTGAGCGCTCGGGCTTTGCTTTGTGCCTTGGCTACGGAGTTATAGGTTATTTTGTTTTGTTTATCGGCCTTTTCGGATTTCTCAATCTTCGGGTCGCGACGATTTCACTCGGGTGTCTGACGGTGCTGCTCGTGCGTGAGGAAGTCTTCTGGCTTAAATGGTTTTTAAGCTTGCCGCAGCGTTTATTGTCTCTGCGGAAGGAAGATCCCAAATCATTTTATTTCGCGCTCGCAGGGTTTGGAGTTTTGACTCTGGCTTTACTGCAAGCCTTTCTTCCGCCGACAGCGCATGATTCCATGTGCTATCACCTCTATATCCCCAAACGTTTCGTGGCAACCCAGAGGATTGAATATCTTCCTTATCTTGTGAACTCGCTTTTTCCCTTTTTAATTGAAATGCATTTTACGCTGGCGCTTCTTTTTGGGGATCCCGCCCTTGCTAATATCTTCCACCTTTTTTCGGGAGTGGGTTTATTTCTCGGAATCGCGGCGCTTGGCAAACGGCTTGGCAGCCTCTGGGTTGGCCTTGCCGCGGGTTTGATCTTTATTCTGACTCCCGGAATATTTAATCAGATGGTGATCACGTATAACGATGTGGGGCTTGCGTTTTTTAGCTTTTTTGCTTTTTACACCATTCTGAAACTTGCGGACGAGAGGGCAGGTCTAAAATGGTTTGTCCTAATGGGAATTTTTTCCGGATTCGCCATGAGCGTGAAGTACCTGGCCCTTTTTCATATTGCTGCACTCCTGGTTTTGTGCCCCCTCACCTTAATCCTCTCCCCCTGGGGGGGAGAGGGCAGGGTGAGGGGTGCGAGAAATCTGTTTCGCGGGCTTCCAATTTATTTGATCTTCACATTCCTTTTTTCCTTCATCTGGTATCTGCGTTCGTATCTTCATGAAGGAAATCCCGTGTATCCTTTTTTCCCGGAAATATTCGGAGGAACGGGGAAGGAATATAACTTCGATCGTGCCGGCACTGGAAAGGGAATTCTGGATTTTATTCTGGTTTTTTGGCGGATGACGATGATCCCGCAGAGGTTTGGCGGTTCTTGGGCTCAGCTAGGGTTGTGTTATCTTACGTTTCTGCCGCTGGTATTTTTCCTAATATTTGAAACATTTAGTAAAAACGTCATTCTGAGGCCAATGGCCGAAGAATCTCAATCAAGATCCTTCGCTTTGCTCAGGATGACAGTGTTGCTTTTGATCGGATTCTCGTTTATCTATTTTCTCTTCTGGTTTTTCACGGTTCAGAACCTGCGCTTTTTGTTCCCGTTGCTTCCTGTTTTAAGCGTTTTGATTGCCGTGGCTGCACGGCCCTATTGGGTGTGGCTTGCGGTTCTTCTAATGCTCAATGCCGGATTCGCGGTTTATCACGGGAAAAGCGGCTATGCCTATCTTTTGGGGCGTGAAATCGCTTCGGTTTATCTGGGACGGGAGGAAAGGACGCATTCTGTAGCCCAATGGATCAATCAAAATATCCCTGAAGAGGCAAAGGTTTTGAATGTCGAAGAAGTCCGGATGTTTTATTTTGATCCGGAAATGATCCGTGAGCGGGAATTCCGCAAAAAAACCCGCTACCCCGAATCGTCTAAAACTCCCGAAGATGTACTGGAAGTATTAAAAAAGACGGGGATCACGCACATTTTATTTGTCCTTCATGAAGAAACTGATCCTGAAAGCCTCCCACCGCTTGCCATTTGGAGTCTCATGCAAGACGCGGACTTCAAAAACCGCTACTTGCAATTGCTTCATGAACAAAGCGCGGGTAACGATAAGTATGAGATTTATAGAATACTTTATCCAAGCACTCAATAGGCAGAGGGTATATGGGTGCATTCCAAAAAAGGCAGTGAAATTTGGTGTGTCGAAGCGCGAGAGCGCAGGCGGTCGCTGCCGCTGGAGCAGCGAAACGCCGATGGCGGAGGCGAAGTCTCCTCGCCGAGCGAAGCCTGAGGCGCGAGTGAGTTCTGCCTCGCTGGGGCAGAATGAACGGCGATGAGACACACCCGAATTTCACTGCCTAAAGTGGGATGCGCCCGGGTATATGAGTGTCATTGAACTCTTTGAAGTGAACGATTATAGTATCTCTTCTAGATAAGAAAAATTATGCAACCTATTCTCCTGTTTGTGATATTAGTTACCGGATTTCTCATTAAACTTCCGGCGTTGCCCTTGCCGCTGTCAGGCTACTTTGGCAGTTACCAGGTTATCAACGCGATGATGGCGGAAATGATGGGAAGGAGTCTGCCGTATTCGGTTTTTATCCCGCGGTCGTTTATTCTAATTGACGGTGCGTCTTCACTGCATCTGCTCTACTATCCGTTCGGGTCTCTTGCGGCTTTTCTTTTAAAAAGCATCTTTCACGGTTCCCTTGATTTTTGGGGGCATTTCCAGGCAGCCCTTTCAATCCTTCTGGCCGCATGGCTTCTCTACCTCCTCGTGAAAAATCTGTTTGATTCAGCCACGGCCGTATTTGCCTGCCTCGTATTCAGCTTTTCGCCTATGGTGCTTACGATGGGCGTGAGTTTTCAGAATGAAGCGATAGCGGTTCTCTTTCTGGTTCTCTCCTTTTATTTGCTCGTAAAAGAGAATGCCGGGCTAACGTTTTTATCAGGCCTTATTTTTTCATGTGCGCTTGTGGCGAGGATTCATTTTTTGACCTGCCTGCCCGCATATCTTTTATTCCTGATCTTAAACAAAAGCTCGGCAAAATCGTTCTTTTTATTCCTGGCCGGACTTGCGATCCCGGTTTGCGCGTGGTACGGCTTTGTCTTTTATCTGACGCAAACGCAAACCGGGATTATGACAAGTTTTTTTGGTCAAATGGGGGAAGGGAGGGTCCTGGCCGGTTCTTTGTGGAAGAGCAAAGATTTTTATGAGAGGATTCTTGAGATTATTTTTGGTGAGTGGGTGACGCCGCTCATGATTCCATTTTTAATTCTGGGGCTGTTTGCGTGGGATTCAAAGCGCCTCCCTTTTACCGTGTGGACGTTAGGGGCATTGGCGACCATGATTGTTTTGCCGCAAAAAGTGAATGATCATCCTTTCTATTTGATCCACGGAGTTCCTGCCGCTTCTGTGCTTATCGGGCTTAGCTTGAGCCGGCTCTGGCCTTATTTTAACCGGTTTGCCAAAGGGGTGCTGCTCGCGGTTTTTGTGCTGGCTTCCCTGCGGTATTATGTTCCGGCAGGCATTTTGTCCCGGTCTGAGGGGGCACGGATTGTAAACATCGCAACTGAAGTCAAACGCTTGACCACTGAGGAAGACCGAATCATCGCGTCTTACGGGTCGTCGAATGAGCTTCTTTATTATACGAAACGGCTTGGCTGGCCGTTTAACGTGGAAATGGAGGGTGAACTCAAGGTGGATCACCAGAAAAGATTTCTAAAACAGGTTGAGTTAGGTTACGGGGATCCCGTCAAGTGGCTAGAGTATCTGCGGACTCAGGATGCGTCGTATTTGGTACTGGCCAGCACGGAAGAATTGGACAAGAACGAAGCTTTTTCAAATCATGTCCGTCAAAATTATTCCCTGGTACCTACGGGGCATGACTCCTTTTTGATTTTTGATCTTAAGAAAGCTAAAGCATGAAACCCCTGATTATTATCCCCACTTATAATGAAAAGGATAATATTTCGCGCTTAATTGGCGAAGTGTTTCGTTTGAACAGCAGTGTGCATATTCTCGTGGTGGATGATAGCTCGCCCGACGGCACGGGTGAGGTAGTTCGCTCCCTTGCCAGCGGCAATCCGAGAGTGCATCTCCTGAGCCGGCCTGAAAAAAACGGGATTGGTCCAGCCTACATTGCGGGCTTCCACTGGGCGCTGGAAAGGGATTACAATGTGATGATAGAAATGGACGCTGATTTTTCACATCAGCCGAAACACATCCCGCAATTTCTTGAAAAGATCAAAGAATGCGATGTTGTGATCGGTTCCCGCTGGGCCAAGGGCGGAGGGATTGAAAACTGGTCTTTTGGCCGTGTGGTATTAAGCTACCTTGCCAATCTTTACTCCCGGTTTATTCTCGGGATTCCCGTGCTGGATCTTACGGGCGGGTTTACGTGCTGGCGGCGATCCGTGCTTGAAGCGATCGACTTAGACGAGATTCGTTCCGACGGATACTCTTTTCAGATTGAGATGAAATACCGGGCCTTCAAAAAAAAGTTTAGCCTTGCCGAAGCTCCCATTCAATTTCCCGAACGGGCCGCCGGAAAATCGAAAATCTCCAGAAAAATTGTTTTTGAAGCCCTGTGGATGGTTTGGTTTCTAAAGTTTAACGTATGAAAAATGTCTCCGGCAAAATAGTTATAATCCCTCCGCACATCACTTCGTTTGAAAAGATTCTTTCAAAGGAAGGTGCGCAGGCGCTTTTTTTTCTTTCCAATCCTGCGCGGCAAAAAAAGTTCTTCCTGCGAAGAAAACTTAAATTCATCACTTCATGCGAGGTGGTCCCGGAAAGCGCTTTGCCGGATGTTAATGCTGCAGCAAAATATTTTGCGACCCAGTGGTGCTTTCAGGGGGAATTAAAAGAAAAACTTTTGTTTTGCGGTGTTAATCTGGGAAGCCTTTTTTTGATTGAGTTCACATACTTTTTTATCGGTGTCTTAAAGGCCCTTCGTCTTGCACAGTCCCTGACCGACAAATGGCGGGAAACGAGTGAATGGTGTCTTGCCGATGACGGCACTTATTGGAGCCGGATTTTTAAATATATTGCGGAAAGCAAAAAAATTTCGTTAAGGCTTTTGCCCTGCAAGCCGGATCTTGCTGTGGGAGAAGGGCAGAAAAAAGCGCTTAAAGAAACGTTGCGCGTATGGATAAAAGATTTTCTGGGGTTATTCAAGACGCCTTCTTTGAGGAGTCTTCAAACCAGAGGGATTTTGTATTCCGCGGCACCGCGTTACGTGGAGCCTTTGTGGAAATTTGATCAAGGGGAGTCAGGCTATTATTTAAGAACCGAGTATTCCGTCAAGGTTGCGGCGCAGATCAAAGATCGTTTTCCTCACTTGTCCCACATCGTGCCTTCAAAGTGGGGAGACGTTCGCCCCCGGTTAGAGCTTTTTAAATGGATGCGTCAGTCCAGCTTCCCTCGGAACGTAGCGGCTTATTTTAGTCAGAATGCTTTCTTTACCTATCAGGGAATCAATTTGTGGCATGCGATCCAAGGGGATTTTCTGGCCAAACTTAAACGGCGCGTGTCACAGAAAGGACCCTGGGTCTATTCGCTGGATCAAATCATCCGGCGCTTAAAACCGAAAATGATTGTGGTGGATGAGGATGTGACGCCCTTTGGGCAGGCGCTGATTGAAAGAGCTAATCTCGAAAATATTCCGAGCCTGCAAATCCAGCACGGCATCCCGGAACCGGACAACCATTTGATTCCTGTCCGGACTACGAAACTTTTGGTCCCCGGCGAAACTTCTAAAAAAAGGATGATTGAAATGGGCGCCGCAAGCGAGAGACTTGAAGTTTTGGGCGCGCCCCATTATGAAGCGCGATTTTTTGATATTCCCCAAGTGCAATACGCAGAGGAAGTCTACGCGCACCTCGGGATTTCAAGAAATGTCCGCATTGTCACATTGATTACGCATAATTTTTTAAGCGAGGAAAAGCCTGACTGGATTGGAGCCATTGACCGGCCGGAACATATCCGCGAGATAATCAAAATGACCTGCCGGGCTGTGAAGGGGCTAGCGGATGTGAAGCTTGTGATCAAGCTTCATCCCAGGGATCAGAACGAATGGTTTACCTACGAAGCGCTGGATGAAGAGGGAATGTCAAAGGAAGCGTGTGTGCTTAAAAATTATGACAGCGTTAAGCTATTCTGCGCGAGTTCCCTGATCCTTAGCGGGCTTTCCACAACTTATTATGAGGCGCTTCTTCTTGACCGGCCTATATTAATTTTCGATGATTCCCGCAACCGCCGGCTTACCTTTATGAGCGATGAATATCTTGACCTGGCCGCGCCTGAGGCGACCAAAGCGCTTTTGCGCAAAATCATTCTGGAGGAAGGACTCAGAGCTGGGCGCCTCAAGAGGCAGCAAGTGGAAAAAAACTTTCATTTTTTAAATGCCAATGCCGGTTCCGTCGAGCGCTGCTGGAAATTATTGAATGAATTATGCCGAGTTCAATCTAACGAAAGGTATCAACATGTCTAAGAAAGAAGCCAACAAGGGTGTAGAACTTTGGAAAAAAGCGAAAACGATTATTCCCGGCGGCAATCAGCTCCTCTCCAAACGGGCCGAGCGGTTCCTGCCTGACCACTGGCCTTCGTATTACAAAAAGGCTAAGGGTGTTGAGGTGTGGGATCTGGATGACCGGCACTATTATGATCTTAGCATTATGGCGATTGGTTCCTGTGTCCTGGGCTATGCCAATGAGGCTGTGAACAGCGCCGTCAAACACGCGATTGATGCGGGCAATATGTGCACATTTAATTGTTATGAAGAAGTGGAGCTGGCCGAGAAGTTAATTGAACTTCATCCCTGGGCGGGAATGGCGCGTTTTGCACGCACCGGTGGAGAGGCCTGTACGATTGCGGTGCGTATTGCCCGCGCCGCAACCGGCAAAGACCGGGTGGCCTTTTGCGGCTATCACGGGTGGCACGATTGGTATCTTTCTTCCAATTTATCGGATTCTCACAACCTGGATCAGCTCCTTGTGCCCGGGCTAAAGCCGCTTGGTATTCCGAAAGCGCTAAGCAATACGGCCCTGCCATTTCGATATGGGAAAGCAGAAGAGTTAAAAGCGGTTCTAAGCCGGTATCCGAATGAAGTCGGCGTCATCATTATGGAAGTGGAAAGGCATCAGCTTGATCTTGATTTTTTAAAAGCGGTGCGTAAGATCGCAACTGAGGCCGGTGCCGTCCTGATTTATGACGAAATTACTTCCGGCTTTCGCATGCGGGCCGGAGGGTTGCATATGCTTCACGGTCTTGCGCCGGATATGGTGATCTTGGGAAAGGCAATGGGCAATGGATATCCGATTTCAGCGGTTTTAGGCCGGAAAGAGGTGATGAAAGGAGCTCAGGACACTTTTATCAGCAGTACCTACTGGACTGAGCGGGTCGGATTTGCAGCGGCGCTTGAAGTGATCCGCCAGTTTGAAAAAAACGGTGTGGCTGACCAACTCATCCAAACGGGAAAATACTTTGCCGAAAATTTCCGTAAATTGATTGATGCGCAGGGACTAAAGATTGAAATTGCGGACGGGATTCCGCCGGCGCCCATTATGACCGTTAACGAAGAAAATCCTTCCGCCGTGAAAACGTTGTTTACGCAGGAAATGCTTAAAAAAGGGTTCCTTGCTTCTGACGTGATCTATATTTCCACGGCTCACACCAAAGAAATCATTGATCGCTATCTTAAAGCGGCTGATGGGGTGCTTTCTCTCATAAAGAAGGGGATTACTTCAGGTGACGTTGAAAGCCTTCTTGAAGGCCCTGTCCGCTTCGAAGGCCTCCGCCGCCTGGATCTGCATCCGCCCTCATAATTGCTCGCAAAAATGGACAAATATTCATGTATTTTTCTTGACAGGGTTACAGAATTGTTTCATCCTACACTCCCTTTTGGAGAGAAATTCTCGCCCTGATTCCGTTTCAAAAGACCGGTTAAGAATGCGGTGGGAAATTGCTTAGGTTGGTATGAAATTTGCATCACAAGCGGCTTTAAATAGACGTTCGGTCTAAAAAAAATAACATGAAAGGGTTAACTCAAAATGCAAAATAATAATAATGGACAAGGAGATTTTATGGCAGACATCACGGAAGTATTTGGATCCAATGTATTTAACGACAAAATCATGAAAGAGCGCTTACCCAAGGAAACTTATAAGGCTTTGCGCAAGACCATTGAAAGCGGGGCGCCTTTGACGCTGGATGTGGCCAATGTTGTGGCCAATGCCCTGAAGGATTGGGCCATTGAAAAAGGCGCAACCCATTACACGCACTGGTTCCAGCCTTTGACCGGAAAGACCGCTGAAAAGCATGATGCTTTTATCGCTCCTACCGCTGACGGCGGCGTGATTATGGAATTCTCTGGCAAACAGCTCATTCAAGGTGAGCCGGATGCTTCCTCTTTCCCGAGCGGCGGCCTGCGCGCTACGTTTGAAGCGCGCGGTTATACGGCTTGGGATTGCACCTCGGCTGCTTTCTTGAAGACAGATGATGCCGGAAACGCCACCCTTACCATTCCTACGGCATTTTGTTCCTATACCGGCGAGGCCCTCGATAAGAAGACGCCTCTTCTGCGTTCAATGGAAGCTGTTTCCAAACAAGCTCTCCGGGTGTTGCGGGCGCTAGGAAATAAAGTTGCAACGCGCGTAGCTTCCACCGTCGGCCCTGAGCAGGAGTATTTTTTGATCGACAAAAAGTTTTATGACCAGCGCCTGGATCTTCTCACCTCGGGCCGTACTCTTTTTGGCGCGCCGGCTCCCAAGGGACAGGAGCTTGAAGACCAGTATTTTGGAGCCATTAAGGACCGTGTTTCAAAATTTATGAAGGATTTGGATGACGAACTCTGGAAGATGGGTGTTTTGGCAAAGACCAAGCACAATGAAGTGGCTCCGGCCCAGTTTGAGATGGCGCCGATTTTTTCCACCACCAACATTGCAGCCGATCATAACCAGCTTGTGATGGAGACGCTGCAAAAAGTAGCGATTCGTCACGGACTTGTTTGCCTTCTTTATGAGAAGCCTTACGCGGGCGTAAACGGATCAGGAAAACACAACAACTGGTCCCTGGCCACCGATGACGGGGTTAATTTGCTCGAGCCCGGCAACACGCCGCATGACAATGAGCAATTTTTGCTTTTCCTAAGCTCCGTTCTTATTGCTGTCGACCGGCATGCGGATAAGTTGCGCGCCGGCGCTGCCAATCCCGGAAATGATTTACGGTTGGGCGCCAATGAAGCCCCGCCTGCGATTATTTCCATTTTCATGGGCGAAGAGTTGACCGATATTTTGACGCCCCTTGCTCAAGGGAAGAAAGCAAAATCCAAGGGCCAGCATTTTCTCAACATTGGCGTGGATTCCCTGCCTTCCTTACCCAAAGACAACACGGACCGCAACCGCACTTCGCCTTTTGCCTTCACGGGCAATAAGTTTGAATTCCGCATGGTGCCTTCCTCCGCCTCGATTTCAGGACCCAACACCGTGCTGAACACGATTGTGGCCGAGGCCCTGGATGAAATCGCGACCCGCCTTGAAAAAGCCAAGGATATCAATAAAGAAGCCGCGGCCATTGTCCGCGACGCAGTCAATGAACACGGTCGCGTTATTTTCAACGGCAATAACTATTCCGAAGATTGGGTGAAAGAGGCCAAGAAACGCGGGCTTCCGAATATCCGCTCAACCGTTGAGGCCTTGGGGTATATGGCCAATGCTTCTGCCGTAAAGCTCTTTGAGAAATACAAAGTTCTTTCCAAAGAAGAGCTGCATTCGCGGTATGAGATTTATCTTGAGCAATACGCGAAGCATATTAATATTGAAGCGCAGGCTGCGATTGATATGGTGAAACGGCTCTACATTCCGGCGGTGATCCACTTTACAGCCGGGTTGGCAGAAGCCGTGGCCAAGTTAAAGGCAGCAGGCGCTTCGGCAACGGTTCAGAAGGAATTGCTTGAGAAAGCTTCCGAGCTTCTCCAGTCCGCCAGCAAGAAGCTTGCGAAACTGGAAGCCGAAACGAAGAAAGCGCAAGCCATTTCCGAGACCCACGAGCGCGCGGAAGTTTACCGTGACCGGGTTTTCACAGCCCAAGCGGAGCTGCGCAAGGATATTGACGCCCTGGAACAGATCGTTTCAGCGGATCTCTGGCCCGTGCCAACTTACGCGGATATGCTCTTTAAGCTATAAATTTTTTGTAACCCTTTCGAGGGTTCCTAAATGTGAATAAGGGACAGGTCCGGGAAAGCGGGCCTGCCCCTTTTTTTTTAAAATATCGTCAAGGAAACACGCTCATTGCGTAAATTCGTAAAGCGGATTATATGGATTGTCCTGCTGATTTTTCTGCTGGATGTCGTCATTTCAATCGGCATCCTCATCCATGATTTAAAGATCCGGTTTCCCGATCTTGACTTTTCCAGGGCGCGTTTTGGCGTGGCCTCGTGGTACAGCATGGCGGATAAAGGGATCAATGAACACACAGCGAACCTTGAGAAATTTGATGACCAGCGAAAAACGTGCGCTTCGTGGGATTATCCCTTTGGCACCCGGCTTTTAGTCATTAATCCCATGAATGGCAAATGGGTTGTCTGCCGGGTCAATGACCGGGGACCGGCGAAGCGTTTAAACCGCCAGTTGGATTTGACCAAAACCGCCTTCCAGAAAATTGCAAACCTCCGGCGAGGCTTAATCCGTGTCACCTTCTTGCCAATACCAAAACAGAAATGAGAAATAAAATGTCTGCTTATGCCATTACAAATTCACCCTTAGGCTACTTGCTTGTGGCCGCGACGTCCAAAGGGATCTGCGCGGTGCGGCTTGGAAGCAATAAAAGAAAATTAGAGCAGCAATTTATAAAAGAATTCAAAACTGCTCAGTGCGGTCAGCATGACAAGTATTTACAGAAGTGGAACCAGACTTTGATCAATTATGTGGAAGGAGAGAAACCTTGGCCGGTACTGCCTTATGATGTCCGGGCAACGGCTTTTCAAAGGCGTGTCTGGGAATGGCTGCGCAAAATTCCAGCAGGCAAGACTTATAGTTATTCCGAAGCCGCCAAAGCCATTGGGCAGCCTGCAGCTACACGTGCCGTCGCGCGCGCCTGCGCGACAAATCCGGTCGCCCTGGTCATCCCTTGCCACCGTATTGTCCCCAGAACAGGCGGTGTGGGTGGCTATCGCTGGAATCCGGCGCGGAAACGTAAGCTACTGATGTTAGAGGCAGTCAGCGGATAAAAATGGAGCCCCGCGGACTCGTCCGCGGTACCTTATTTCAAACACAGACCGGGTTAATAATCCTTCAAAATGATGAAAGACAATCCGAAATCCCTTCGACCGAAAATCCGTTTAGAAAAAAGGGCCGGCGGAAAATACGTAACGGTTATTAGCGGTCTCCACACCTACGGCTCAGCCAGGCTTGAAAAAATTGCCAAGGAGCTTAAGGCCGGTTGCGGCGCGGGCGGGACTGTGAAAAACTGCAGTATTGAAATCCAGGGCGACCACATCAAATTCATTCAGACGTGGTTTGCGAATGATCCTGCGTTATAGCAATCAGGAATTTAATGCAGCAGAAATTCATCTGTGTATAATAGGCTCTTTGTTAGAGTAGAATTTAGAATATTTTAGGCAATTATATATTAAGGAAAGAAGAGGTTTGAACGATGTCTGAAGTCCTTAAATTGAAAAGTCCCGCAGAATTTATCGGTAAGCAGGGGGAGGGTGTGATCAGTTTTGGCTCCGGCCAGCCCGACCTTCCGCCGCCCAAAGAAGCCTTTGAGGGAATCAACCTTAAGCGGGATCTTCGTTACGGGCTCATTCAGGGAGAGTTAAGCCTGCGGGAAGCGTTGACACATGAATATCCGGGTTCAACGCCGGAAAACTTTGTCATCACCAATGGCGCCTCCGAGGCGCTGGACCTTATCTTCCGCAACTGGGGCAAGGGCGGCAAGGTCTTGCTGCCGCGGCCTTATTATTATTCCTATCCTCCGATTGTTGAAATGGCAGGAATGGTGCCGGTTTATACGGATCTCGTGAATGGACGCATGGATATTGATGATTTCAGGAAGAAGGTCAAAGGCTGCCGCGCGGTGCTGATCAATTCGCCGTCCAACCCCACGGGCCGCATCGAGGCCATTGAAACGCTTAAAGAGATTGAAAGAATAACGGCGGAGCTTGGGGTTTATGTGGTATCAGACGAAGTCTACAAAGACCTGATTTACGAGCGGGAAAATTATCACATCCAGGGCGATCATGTGATTACTGTCAATTCATTTTCGAAAACGTACTGCATGTGCGGTGTGCGCGTGGGCTATTTGTGGAGTGCGGACAAAAAAATTGTGGAAGATATCTGCGAAATGAAAACCCACACCTCCATGAATACGAATCTGGTGGGGCAGGATATGGCTCTGTCTGCCATGAAGGCGCCCAAAGAATATATCCAGCATCAGCAGCAGATTTGGCGCGAACGCCGGGATTTTATCTACAAGGGATTCCTTGACCTTGGCTTCGAGCTTTGGCGGCCGGAAGGCGCGTTTTATATCCTGCCTAAATGCAAAAACGCGCGCGAGTTTTTGACCCTGCTTTATCAGGATTACAAAGTGATCACCTACCTTGGGGACTGGTTCGGTGCCCCGGATCACCTGCGCCTGAGCTACGCGCTTGACATCAAACAAATCGAAGAAGGCCTCAACCGCATTCAGCTCGCCATGAAAAAAGTCCGCGTGCTCTGATGTTCGATCCTGCCTTAATTATGAGTTGAAATTGACGTATTAGTCAACTATGCTTCATAACATGAATAAGCCCATATATAACCCTTTACAGATTCGGGAGGTATTTCACCTGGAGTTTCTCCGATGGTTCGGGAGAAAATTGGATGCTGACTGTTATGTGCTTAAAGGGGGAGTCAATTTAAGGTTGTTTTTCAAGAGCATTCGTTATTCTGAAGATATGGACATCGACCTTACCGGGGTACGGGTTGAAAAGGTCAAAAAAACCGTGATGGAAATCCTCGCGGTCCGGGGGTTCGCAGACAGCCTCAAGTCTTTTGGAATCGAAAAGGTAGTTCCGCCGGACCTCGCTAAAGCCAAACAGACCGAAACCACGCAGCGGTTTAAAATCCACCTTTTGACTTCAGGCGGGGAAGACCTTTTTACGAAAATAGAATTCTCAAGGCGTGGTATGAAGGGTACCGCCGCCGTTGAACGGATTTCCGGCGAGATGCTGCGCGCTTATAAAATGGCGCCTTTATTGGTCCCGCATTACGATGCGGCCTCAGCTGTGGTTCAAAAAATTCAGGCATTAGCCCAAAGGACAGTGCTGCAAGCCCGTGATATTTTTGATCTCTTTATCTTAAGTTCCCAATATGAGGAATCAGGACAGGTACCGATGCAAGTGAGCAAAGCGGTCCTTAAAACCGCTTATGACAACATTTTCTTAGTCGAGTTTCCCCGGTTCCGGGATACGGTGGTTGCCTATCTTGGTGCGGATGATCAAAAAGCCTATTCATCCCCGGCGGTATGGGATGAAATCAAACTCAAAACCGCCCATTTTTTGGAAGAGTTCAAACATGAAAACAAATAGCCGGCTTGTGGTCAGCAAAGTCGAACCACAGAATATTATGGCCTTTATTAAAAAAGTGGGCCGGCCTGTCTTTACAACCCATGAACTGACGGCGCTCTCCGGGAAATCGGCATCTACGGTTGTTCACTCCCTGAGCCGCCTGATCAAACAAGGCTTGCTCGTAAAAATATACCGGGGCGTGTGGGCCGAGCCAGGCCCCCGGCCGATTTCTCCGTTTGAAATTATCCCTTATTTATTCCCGCGACAGCGTGTCTACGTCTCGTTTATTACCGCACTTCATTTGCATGGAATCGTGGAACAAATTCCACAGGTGATTACATTGGCTTCGATCGCGCATACGAGCACTCTTCGCACCAAGGCAGGGGTTTTTTCCGTTCACCAGATTGCCCCAGCCTTGTTTGACGGGTTTGACTGGTATAAGGGAGAGGGGAATTTCCTTATTGCGGAACCGGAGAAGGCACTTATCGATAGTTTGTACCTGTCAAGCCGGAAGAAAAAACAGTTCGGATCTTTCCCGGAGCTCGACTTCCCGCCGGAATTTAGTTTTAAAAAGGCGGCACGATGGGCAAAACATATCCCCGAGAGAAATATACGTCTCTACGTGTTGGAGAAACTAAAAGCGTTGGAAAAATCAGTTTGAGCACAAAAAGCGTTTTCGTTAACAGCTCGCTTGGTATTCTCAGCCTAAATGTGTAAAATACTGCCCTATGAATTGTTCTAATACCCAGTCGCCATTAAAACCTTTGGATGACCATGATATTTCGAATGCAATACTTTCAGCCGATGCAATTATAGTCTTTCAGATATTGGCGGAGGGGCTGATGGCCGTAGCGGGCAAGTAAGATGAAAATGCCAAAAAGTGTTAATGATATTGATATTAAAAATATGGATTTAAGTCCGCATATGATAGTTATTCCTATGGGGACCTTTTTTTATAGAGTGGTCGAAGAAGAGCAGAAACCCCTTATACCTACTGGCAAGAAGTCGAGATTTGTTTCAGAATCTACGCAATATACCAATCCCGAAGATTTTGCCAAGTCATATACGGAGGGACGTACAATTTTCACAGGAACAGCTGCAACTTGCGTAGCGTATGATTGGAGTGTTGCGTATAAGGAGAGCAAGGCTACAAACAAAGTGATATGCAAACTAACATTAAATGCAAACATTAATGCAGTAGATATGGATTCAATATGTGCTGCCGAGGAAATATCCAAACCATATATGATTGCTGATCACGATGGCGCATGGCAACATTTTTACGGAAAAGAGGTGCAGGCTGTCCATTATGAAAGTCTTGAGGATAAGACACGGTACAATCTTACCTTATTTCCAGATTGGATCCCAAACTTTAAGAGCCTGTTCACAGAAGAGAAAATAACAATTTCGCTTAACCAATGAATGTGCGTCAAAAGGGTTAATTTAATTACAAATGAATAATGAATATTGAGACATTTAATTTACTTTTTAAATGGATCGCAATAATTGCCGCTGGCCTTTCTTTTGCAGCAGCTATCGGGGGCTTCGTAACCGGAGGAATAATTGACCACCGAAAGAATGAAAAAATTACTTCTATTCAAAGCAAGTTGGCCGCTGTTCAGCCGCGCAGCTTATCTAGCCAACAACGCATCAAACTCAAGGAAAAATTATTGGCTATTGAAAATCAAAATGTAGTTTTTGTAACTCGAATGATGGATTCTGAAAGCGCTGACTATGCAAATCAGATACAAGACGTCTTTCGAGATACGGGATGGGCTGTAGGTCCAATGAACGCATCATTATTGGATGATTTGCCGGGTTTTTTAACGGCCGCTGTTTCCTCTGATAACAATCCTGAGCAAAGACTGAATGCAGTAAAGGATGCTTTTATTTATGCTGGAGTGGATTTCCGTTCGACTTCTCTTAGAGAAGGCTCATTAAGCATTAAATCACAACCGAATACTATTTACGTGATTGTGGGACGAAAATCAAACAAATAACCAAATACGAAATTAGGTTCAATTTATGAGTGATTTGAGTAAGTTACCGCTTAAGGTATCTATCAAAACCTTTGGGTGGCCAATGGACGGAGCTAGGTATGACCTGGCTTCCCAGTATTATGACAGCCTATGCTATTACATAAAAATCAGTTATGAAAAGATGAGGTCACTTCACGACATACCTTTTTTGCTTCCTTTTCTTGAGAATATTTTACACGGCAATGTTAATTAACCTTGGTTAACCTAAAGATGTTAATTAATTTTGGTACGACAATGAGTGGGGATATAGCAACAGGTGTGTTGACCTCGCTGTTTTTATAGGCAATAAAATGAAGGACTTAGGAAAACAGCCTTCCGGAAAAGTTACCGCAAAGGCCTGATCATGTCGTAACTGTGCAATAAATCATGTCGTAACTGTGCAATAAATCAGAAACGATCTTCGTGAAAATTGTAGAAAGCTGTAGCCCATGTTAGCCAGCTACGGTTTTTTTTATGCTTATTTTTCAGGCAGAGCAATTGAAATATAGAATGAACGATTTAGTGGCTAAAATGGGGTAAAATCTTCAAAGAAAATTGTAAAAATAGGATTTTTAAAAAGCCTAAATTCCTATGTTATTATAGAGTCGAGAAACCATGAGAGAACAAATTCTAATCTGACCATACAGATTAATTTTAAACACGACAATCTCAGAGGCAAACATTAAGAAAAACTATTGGCTAAGGCAGATATTTTTTCTATTAGTAGGACTAGCGATTGTCCATACAGGAGGAGCATTAGCTCATCACAATCACACGCCCTTCTTTGGTGGGCAGGTGGGGATGAGCGGGAATTATCATATTGAATTCGTGACAAGAAAAGATGGGGAATACCGTCTTTATGTTACGGACCTTCAGAGAAAGCCTATCGATATTTCAAATGCCACAGGCACTCTTGTGATCAATTCGGACGAGACTAAACCAGAAATCCTTGCACTTTCTGTTAATAATCATAAAGAATTTTTTACTGCGAAAGGCAAATCCAGACCTATCGGCGAAGGAATTATGGCATCCGTCCAGGCGAAAATACCCAAGAAAGATTCCATTCTAATTGATTATCAGGAAAAAATCGGCCAAGTCTATAAGGCGGAAAAAATAAAAATATTTAAAGAGTTTGTCTGTGAAAAAGGGCATCTTTTTTCTTTCAATCCAAAAGAGCTAACTTGCCCGATTGATGGAACTATGCTTAAAGAGATGCAAATAGAAAAAAAGGTTTACGAATAAATTATGTTTGCAAAAACCATAATGATTCAGGGAACGGCCTCAAATGTTGGCAAAAGTATTATCGCCGCTGCTATTTGCCGCATATTGAAAAGGAAGGGCTATCGCGTTGCGCCCTTTAAAGCTCAAAATATGTCCAACAATTCTTTTGCAACGAAAGACGGGGGAGAAGTAAGTCGTGCGCAAGCGGAGCAGGCGGCGGCTTGTGAGCTTGAGCCGACTGTTGTCATGAATCCTGTTTTGTTGAAGCCGACAACAGATCAAGGCGCTCAAGTTGTCGTCATGGGAAAACCAATTGGTACGATGACCGCCAAGCAATATCAGGACTATAAACCGAAACTCCTTCCTATTGTCAGAGACGCTTTAAAACAATTAATGAAATCCTTTGATGTTATTGTGATTGAAGGGGCAGGAAGTCCAGCGGAAATTAACATTAAACATGAAATTGTGAATATGGCAGTTGCCAGAATGGTAAAAGCCCCTGTCATTTTAGTGGGAGATATAGACAAAGGCGGGATTTTTGCTCAGTTTTTAGGGACGTTTAATCTTTTAAAGTCTTCCGATCAGAAGCTTGTTCGCGCTTACCTCGTCAATAAATTCCGTGGTGACAAAAGAATATTGGATCCCGGTCTTAAGTGGCTTGAGCGTCAGACGAAACGGAAAGTTTTAGGGGTTGTCCCGTATATCTCTGATTTGGATATTGCTGAGGAAGATTCTGTAGCACTTGAGAAAACCTCGAATAATGGTCATGCCCAAACCGAGTCCCTGTTGAAAATCGATGTGATCCAGCTGCCTAAAATATCCAACTTCACGGATTTTGATGCGTTAAAGAAAGAAAAAGACGTTGCCCTGAATTTTCTTCAAAAGCCCAACCGGAACTATTTGCCGGATTTGATTATCCTTCCGGGATCAAAAAGCACGATCTCTGATTTGAAATTTCTGTGGGATTCGGGATTTGCTTCTTATATTAAGAAGTGCGTCATGCGAGGTGTTCCTATACTCGGGATTTGCGGCGGGTATCAAATGATGGGAAAAAAAGTGTTAGACCCTGAACATGCGGAATCTGATCAATCAGAATGCTTTGGCCTTGGGCTGTTGCCGACCGTCACGGTGTTTCAAAAAGAGAAAGTCACTTGCCAAGTGAAAGCCATTCATCTGGAAAGTCAGATGGAAATTTCAGGCTATGAGATTCATATGGGGAGAACGGAGAATCATAATGGATCTTCTCCGTTTTTAAAGATAAAAGAACGGAACGGAGTTTTGAGCGAGAGCGATGATGGTATCATGATTGAGAATGCAACTTCAAATGCCCCTTCTTTTATCTATGGAACTTATCTCCACGGATTATTCGATAATGTGTCATTCCGAAGATTTTTTCTTAATAAAATCCGAAGGCTCGGTGAACTTGAAATCCTAAGCGATCCTATTTCAAAAGAAAAAGAAACTAAAAATAATTTTGATGTTCTTGCTGATTCCGTAGAACATCATATTGATATGAAATTTCTTCTGACGATTTTGGAAGGGAAGAAATGAATATTCCACGGATTGTCATTGCAGGGACCCAAAGCGGAGTTGGAAAAACAACAACTTCATTAGCTGTGATGGCAGGTTTTAAAAGCATGGGCTACAAGGTGCAGGCCTTTAAGGTTGGGCCTGACTATATTGACCCTAGCTATCATGAAGTTGTTACTGGAATTCCTTCTCATAATTTAGATGCTTGGATGATGGGTGAGCAGGCCGTTCGATGGGCGTTCCAAGAAAATACTAAAGAGTGTGACATCGCTATTATCGAAGGAGTGATGGGACTTTATGATGGTGCTTCAGGTAAGAGTGAAGAAGGAAGCACGGCCCAGATCGCTAAACTTTTAAATGCGCCGGTTGTTCTAGTTCTAGATGCTCGCAGTCTAGCTCGTTCTGCCGCAGCAATGGTATTGGGATATAAATCCTTCGACCCGGAGCTTAAAATCGCTGGCGTGATACTTAATCGCGTTGCAAGTCCGGGGCATTTTGAGATTCTGCGCGAGGCAATTGAATCATCGACCAAAGTTCCAGTTCTCGGAGCGATTTTTCGCGAGCAGGCGATCCAGATTCCTGAAAGACATCTAGGTTTGAAAACTGCATCGGAAAATGAAGATTTCCAATCTTGCCTTAAGGTTTTGATAGATATCACACGGCCCAATTCTTCTTTAAACCGCCCTGGGATTGATCTTTTAAAAATATTAGAGATTTCCCGTGCGGTTCAGGCGGATCAAAAGTTAATTAATGTTCCTCATCCCTGTTTTTCTCAAAATTCAGAATGGAAATTTCCGAAGCCAGTGCGGATTGGAATTGCCAAGGATCGAGCCTTTAGTTTTTATTACCACGCTAATCTTGATTTTTTAAAAAGTTTAGGAGCAGAGCTTGTTGCTTTTAGCCCTCTTCACGATGAGTGCTTACCTGATGCTCTAGCTGGAATTTATTTTGGTGGAGGATTTCCTGAAATTCATGCTGAAGGGCTTCAAGCAAACGAAAAAATGAAAGCAGAGGTATTATCGTTTATTCAAAATGGATTCCCGGTTTATGCTGAATGTGGTGGTCTTATGTACTTAACCGAAGGGATTGAACAAAAAGACGGGCAAGTATTTAAAATGGTCGGGGCTCTACCGGGCAAAGTCAAAATGACTGAAAAATTGCAGAATTTCGGTTATGCTGAGGCAATAATCACAAAGGATTGTTTCTTAGGCGAAAAGGGAGATCGATTTCGCGGTCATGAATTTCACTACTCACAATGGAATCCTGAGTCATCCTCCGCTATTCATGATGTCAATGGCAAACGGGGGAATCCTAATCGCATGGAAGGCTATTTAGCCGACAGCCTCTTAGCGAGCTATATTCATTGTCATTTTTTATCTTATCCAAAACGCGCCGTAGCTTTTGTCAAAGCTGCTCAAAAGGCTTGCAGCCTATCTCAAAAATAGAAGTTTACTAATTGTCTTCTTTCGCTATACTACGCTCGATTTATTTTCACCGGTTCTTTCGATGATCAACAGGTGTCCTGGGAAATTTTTCAGGACCGAAAAAAGGGAAAAGAGCATCCGCTAAGATTTATGGTGGGTGACTCTACGGTGCCGCCGCTGTTGGCAAGAACGAAAGCGAGTAACCACTGCACTTTCGGGTGTGGGAAGGTTCGCGAGTAGGAATCACAAAGCTTGCCTAGTCAGAAGACCTACCTGTTGAAGATATCAACGTAACAAAAAATGGAGATCTCCGAGCAGAGATGAAGAGCACGCTTAATTTTCCTCCTTCTTTACGCCCTTCTTCTGTGGAGTTTCGCCGCTAGAAGAAGGGCTTTTTAATGCTGTTTTCTGATCCATCGCCATTCCGACGCAGGCAATCTTTCCTTTTCTTTATCCTGCTTGTCACGCCCGCCTTTTTTATATTTGCTGAAACAGCGTCGGAAAACCCAGAACTCCTTTCTAAAATTACAACGCAGCTCTCATCTCATTATTTCCGTTCACTTACCCCGTCCGAATTACAGGCAAAATCTCTTACTGAATTATTTTCGAGTTTGGATCAAGGAACACATTTGAAATCTGTTAAACCGTCAGAATCTGATTTTGTCAGAGGCTTAAAAGAAGAAAAATCGATTGCGAAAGTTCAACGCCTTCAAAATTATGCGGCCTATATTCAAATTTCGTTTCTTGGCCGCAGAACCACAAACGATTTCGAGCAGTTACTAAACCAATTTGTTCGCGAAGACATTCGAACACTTATTCTTGATTTAAGAGATAATTCTGGAGGAAGTCTTGAGTCAGGGATTTCACTCATTGAATATTTTATTCCCGCCGGTAAGTTACTTTTCACATTTCAGGGCAGAGAAGGTATCGAAACAAAATACTATTCCAAAAAACCAGCAATAAGATCATTGAAGATTTTTGTCCTTATCAATGGTCAAACCGCCAGCACGGCAGAAATGATGGCGGATGCTTTAAGGCGATATGCGGATGCCCAGCTGATCGGAGAATCTACTTATGGGAAAAGGAGCATCCAGGAAGTCTTTGCCATTAATCCTTCCCATATTCTTTTTTTGACCACAGGCCATTTTATCCTTCCGGATGATTCACAAAAAAAAATCCAACCGGATGTTCGTGCGCCTTCTGAAAAAGCATTTGAACAGGCATTATCTGAAATTACAAGAAAGGAAGTGAGATCTTTACATTTAACAAAAACAGAAACCGGTGTGAGGGAAGGGAAGGCAGTCAAAGCTGCCGCTGCCCCGCAACTGTAGTCGGGACGAAATTCGCTCGTTCAAAGGACGGCCGTCAAGGCCGCCAATTGACGCACCTGATCATGGGATCAGGTGGTGACCACTGATGATTGCATAAGCACCTGAACCTATGTCCAGGTGCGATGCCGCCGAGACCTAGAAGGTCTCGTGCGCATCGGGAAGGTGCGAAAAGTAGGACGAACGAGAGCCAGGAAACCTTGCTTACACCTTAACGCCCGAGGGGGAAATAAAATGAAAATTGGAAAGAGTATTGTGTTTTTACTTTGTTGTTTGAGTTTAGCAAGTTCTGTTTTTGCGCAAGAGGATTCAGCTCTAGTTGAAAAAGTGAAAAGCCTGGAAAGTGCTATGGCGAAGAAAGATTCGGAAATCAGTGAAATGAAAAGAATGATGATGGATATGTCGAGGACGATTGAGACGCTTCAATCCGCACCGAACGGACCCGTAGCCGAGGGAGATGTTGCAACAAGATTGGATCGTCTTGAACAGAAGCTGCAGACAGTGACAACAGCTCCTGTTGTGACAGAGCAGGCAGAAGAGATTAAAAAGTTTAAGGAATTTGTTTGCAAAAAAGGTCATCTCTTCTCTGATATGCCTACAAAGGGAGTCTGCCCTATTGATGGCTCAAAAGTTCATCAAAGAGAAGTTTTAAAGAAAGTAAAACTTGCCCGCCGCGAAAGTGTCGCTGAAAAAATTGAAGCAGCCTTGGATGAATCAAAGAAAAAGAGTGTTGTGGTTGGCGCCAGTGGTACAGGAGTTTTGCAACAAGTTATAGACTCCAAACATTCGAAGGATACCAATTTCGGAGAAGGATCTCTTGATCTCATCTTTGTTGGTACGCCGATAGCTTACACCCAGTTTTTTGTAGACCTTGAAGCCATTGGAGGGAATGGACCGGATGATTCTATCAGCTCCAACGCAGGTCTCAATGCGGATGCCGGATCTTTACAGGATACCGATGGGGTTGACCGTGTTTCCGTTCGGGAAGCCTGGATCGGAGGCAATTACTTTAATGAACATGTCCAAGCAGCGGTAGGAAAAATTGATCTCACCAATTACTTTGACACCAATGCGGTTGCGAATGACGAAACTTCGCAATTTCTTTCCAATGCTTTTGTGAATAACCCCACTCTTGAACAGCCGCCCAACGGTCCCGGGGCTTTTGCATTTTATGATACTAAGAAATCATTTCGGCTTGGAGTCGGTGTTCAGAATCCCGAGAATTCAGGTTTCTCGGTTGCAAATCGTCCCTATTTCATCACCGAATTGGATTACAATACCCATTTTTTCCGCGGGCTTGAAGGTAATTATCGCATTTGGGGCCGGTTAAATGGGAATTTGCCCGATGATAACAAAGGTTTTGGTATTAGCATTGATCAAGTTCTATTTCCCACCTTTACCGGTTTTGTCCGTTACGGCTTCAATAACCGAGTGGGCGCGGTTAATAAATATGCCTGGAGTACAGGTTTTGAAAAGGCTAAACTGTTTCCTTCCCGTCCGTTAGATGTTTTGGGATTAGCTTTTGGCCAGCAAGAAGGAACCGAGGTAAAAGTGGATAGTATTACTGAACTTTACTATCGATTTTTTCTCACCGATCATTTTAGTGTGAGTCCTCATTTGCAGTGGTTGATTCGATCTTCTCGCCCTGATTTAGTGGCGAGGTCTGCCGAAGAAGCAAGCGGTAGTGAACTTGAGCATGAAAAGAATGTTCTTGTTATTGGATTACGTACTCAGGTTGATTTCTAACTCAAATAAATAATAAGGAGATAAAAGAAATGAAACTCGCGCTAAGAAATAAAATTTTTAGTTTAGCAGCCCTAATGGTCGTTTTGAACATGAGCGGTTTAGGTTATGCATTACCAGATGTACCTAAATTAGATCCTGCAACGACGATGGTTATTACCAATCGCGATTCGAGTGATTTGACTCTTGTTGATACGAAGACAGATCAGATTGTTGCAAAAGTCCCGCTTGGAAATTTTGTGAATCCTCATATGTCAATGGTTACTCACAATGGAAAATATATTTTGACGGCGGGCTCGAAAACCAATGAGTTCATTATCATTGATTTTTCAAGTTTGAAAATCGTTAAAAGGATTCCTTTGGGGCAAGGACCCGAACATTTTGACATTTCTCATGACGATCAGTCGGTGGTGATTGGAAACTTTGAAGAAGGCACGGTTTCGATCATTGACCTTAAGGAAATGAAAGAAGTCAAACGTATCGATGGATTTTATGAACCGCATGGTTTTTCTTTCTTGCCGGATGGAAAAAAGGCGTTGATCTCCAATTTCGGTGCGCATGAAGTTGGGACTGTTGACATTGCCAACAATTCTCTAGTAACACGGACTGCGATTGGAGGCGCTTTTCGTCTTGCCGCATTGAATCCGGGAGAATACCTGAGTGAAATCAAGGGAATCATTAATCCTACGCTTACGGTGGATGGACGGTATGCTTACTCTGCAGATGGAGATGCTGGAGAATTAGCGATCATTGATACTCAAACTGAGAGTGTTGTCAAAACCATTAAGTTAGGCCGAGATCCTTGGCGTGCCTATGCTTCTCCGGACGGTAAGTGGATGCTGATACCCAATAACGGCGATGAAACTGTCTCTGTTATTGATACGAAAACGCAACGACTTGTCAGTACTTTAAAAACGGGGCCTGGAATGACAGGCATTAACTATTCTTTGGATCCCAAAAAAGCCTTTGTCATTGCGAGCGAGGAAAGCGCGGTTTATGTTTTTGATTTGAACAAAATGGAAGTCTCTAACCGCCTCAAAATTGGAAAGAATATTAAACTCGAAACTGCCGCAACAACTCCGGATGGCAAAAAAGTTTATTTAACTTCTTCTACGGATAATTCGGTTTATGTCATTGACACAAAGACAGACCACGTCAAGCGCATCTCGGAAGTGGGACAGTCTCCTTGGGCCTCAAGCATTATGAATGGATACGATAACTATTGCCATTAAAATGACTCAAAGCAAGGCTTGGAATGAGGTAGAACCCGCTACGTCGTTACACGAATTCTCAGAGGAAGAGAAAAAAGGCGTCTATCGTTCTATCTATGAAAGACGCGATATTCGCAAGGAATTCCTACCAACGCCGATCCCTAAGGATGTTCTTCTCAAGATTCTTGATGCTGCGCATCATGCAGGATCTGTGGGATTCATGCAGCCTTGGAATTTTATTGTGATTCAAAATATTCTGATAAAGAAGCGAGTTAAAGAAATTTTTGAGAAAGAAAATAAACGTGCCAGTGAGAATTACGAAGGACAAAGGAAGAAGACTTATCTTTCACTCAAGCTGGAAGGAATTTTGGATTCTCCGGTCAATATTTGTGTAACTTGCGATTCTTCCAGGAATGGTCCTCATGTGCTTGGCCGTAATACGATTGTAGAAACTGATCTCTTTAGCACTTGCTGCG
>Ga0247727_10002278_pt1 | contig 44174 bp, 21 predicted proteins | sample WisWelCaveWW1625_FD_202498 | JGI IMG/M metagenome (GOLD analysis project Ga0247727, IMG submission 202498) | Biofilm microbial communities from Wishing Well Cave, Virginia, United States - WW16-25 | ecosystem: Environmental > Aquatic > Deep subsurface > Groundwater > Cave microbial mat | place...
GGTCCGGTTGAGCTGCGCCGCCCTGACTGCCGCCAGCCGGCTGGGCGCCGGTGGCCTTATCTTTCGCGGCGAGGACCTGCTGCAACGTGATGCGCCCCATGGCCGGCGATTCGCAGAGGATCAGTTGCTTCAGGTGCGCTGTGAATCTGTACGGCTCGCCGGCGGAGGAAAGGTTGTTCAGGATGTTCAGCCGCTCGGTGGGATCGTTGTTGTCCTCGGGGTCAAGCTTGGGATAAGCGCCGTCCCAAAACTTCTCGGTCAACCCGCGCACCACCGCCAAACCGTCGCGCAAGCCCTCCAGGCCGCCGATTTTGGCCAGCGAAACGGTGAGAATCACTCCGGCCGACAGGTGCTTGGATTGCCGCAGCACCTCGGTGGCCGCGTCGCGCACCTCCTTCCAGTCGGGCTCCTCGGCGGCGCTGAACTGCGTTTCCGGTTTGCCGCGCGCCAGCGTCTCCAGGTTTTGGAACGAGGGATGGTAACTGAAATCCTCGCCGCACGGCTTGTCGTCGGCGATGGGCTTGAGCAGGTCGTCCACGTTGATCATGGCTTTGGTTTCTGTTTCGGATCTTTTGTTTGCACTTGAGCGTGTTCTCGCCCCGAAGCCTTCAGGGTTTCCGGGCGCGCGACCGTGTCGCCCTCACCGGGAAACGATGACGCAACGGAATCCGTAGTTCTGTCGCTGTTCAGTTCGCGGCGCCGTGCGTTCGGTTCGTGAGCCGTCTGGAGGGCCCCCCACGAGCACTCTGTCGCCGCCTGCCGCCTCGTCGAGAGTCCACTCCCACGCGTTCCCGAGCACATCGAACACTCCCAATTCATTCGCCGGGCCGGACTCCCCGACAGGGTTCAGCGGTCTGAATCCGCTTCTGGCGTCACCCGCGGCTTTGGGTTTCTGTCCGCCCAGGATTTCCCTCCATTGGTTGGTCGTAGGCAGCGCGTAAGCCTTCCCCGGAGTCAATTGGTCCCGCTCCAGTTCAGTGAGCTTCCGGCAGAACTCCACGGCCTCGTCCCACGATACCTTCTCGACCGGCTGGCGCTCGCCTACCTTGCTGCTGGGATTGCTTCCCATCACCTTCAAGTAGTCCGACTGGGTCACTTCGTACTTGCCGACCCAAAGACCGGAAGGCAACGACACCAAGACCATCCCGATGCTGTTGGTCCTCTCGCGGGACGGCAAAGTGGAACCTCCAGCCGCCGGCGCAACTGGTTTCGGAATGGAGGCTGGGGCCGTTGGGGTCGTGGCCGGTTCCACTTTCGCCTGACTCGCCGCCTCGGCCTGCTTCTTTGCCGCGTCCGCTTCGGCTGCGGTGCGCGCCTGCTCCGCCAATTCCTTCTCCCGCGCTGCCGCCTTCTCGCGTTCAATCCGGGCTGTTTCGACCGCCTGCCGCTCTTTCTCCTTCGCGGCGGCAGCTTCGGCTTCGGCCTTCATCTTTGCGGCGGCGGCCATGGCGTCGGACAGTTTTTTCTCCTCAGCCAGGCGGGCGGCGTCCGGTTGCGCGCCCGGCGGCGCTGTGGCGCGGCCCGCATCGGGCTTCGTCGGGGGCGGAGGCGCTGGTGTCGAGCCGCTGACTTCAGGCTTCGGAGCAGGATTCGCGCTTTGCGGTGGAGTGTCGGTTTGGGTGAGTTTCGCCGACTCCTTGCTGCCCTTGGTTGACAGCATGATTCCGGCAACGGCGGCGATGATGACGACTGCGCCAAGCCCAAGCCACTTCATCAAACCGCCTTTGGTTGGAGCGGTCGCTTTGCCCGCAGCGGGCGCCGCCGGCTCGGGCCGCAAATCCACGGACGCAGTTTCTCCCCGCTCGAAGCTGTCGAGGAACGATTTGGCCCTGGCTCTGAAGGCGTCGTCCAGGTTGTAAGGCACTTCGCTCACGAGCGGCACCGCCTTGGGCGAGGCGCGCAGGCAGAAGAACTCCTGCGATTCTGGCTCTCCGGCGGTCACGTCCAGCCACGTGGCGTCCAACGGCAGGGTGAGCAAGAGCGGCACGCCCGCGTCCACTTGCGTCAGAAAGAACCGCGTCCAGAACAGCAGCGCTTGTTCCGGCCCCGATCCCACGGCGGGCACTCGGATTTGCTGGGCGCGAACCGCGCCCGGATTGCGGCCCGTGTTGAACGCGCCGGGAGCGAACGCGCCCAACTGCCCCTGCGCCTGGTAGAGCACTCTCAGAAATCCATCCTGGCCAGCATTCCCGGCCGGCCGCATGATCCGATTCAAGGTCTCGGGCGATACCGGGGCGTGCTCGCCCCGCGCGTCAGCGGACTGGATCGCTTCGCGCAACGCGGCGCGTTTTCGGTTGAGCAAGCCTCGAACGTCCTCGGCGGAGTTCGTGTTGACGCAGCCCTCCTCGAGTTCGGCGAGCACCGGCAGCGCTTGCTTCAACGCCCAACCGAGCGTCACGCCGGCGAAGTGCGCGCACACCACCATCGGATACCGCTTGCGCCCCTTGCCATCGCTTGACGACCAGAGACGGCCAATGAGGATTTGTCCGGATCGCTGCCAGACGAAGACGTGCCGGAAGGCCGGCAGTTGCCGGTCGGCGTCGAGCTTTTCCCACGCGCCGGAGTCAATCTGTCCGCCGATTCCGTTCACGTAGAAAATCGTCTTGGCCAGATTCAGGCTTTCGGTTTCCAGCCCGAGGTCCTCGACGTGGTCGTCCCAGCCGGGGTGTTTGCCGAAGGCGGCCAACGACACCTGCCGGTTGCCGGCGCTGAAACTGGTCTTGCGCGGGTCCTCGACCAGGAATTTTTTGAAAAAGTCGCTCATTGCGTTCGCGAGTCGTTGCCGCATCCCCTAACGCGCCGGCCACTTGTCCAAATCGGGCAAGGGGCGCTCGAACTTGAGTTTCAGCCGCAGCGAACCCGTCGCTCCGGGCGCGCCCACTGGGAATTCCACCACCCAGGTCTTGGCGTCCACCTTGTCCCGCTCGCCCTTGTGCTTGTGGATCAGCCAGAGCGGCCCCCACTCGCCGGTGGCGATCGGGAACGTCACCGGATTGGGATCGTTGATGTTCTTGAACAAGCGCAGCTCGAGCTTCCGATGCACCGGGGCGTCGCCGAGTTTCTGATCGGTCTCGGATGCGACGCGGACGGCCTCGTTGTTGGCGCCGTCAATCATCAGTTTGAGATCCCGCCACGTATCGCGCCAGGTGTCCTTGGTGCGCGTCGCTTCCGTCGCACCCGCGATGCTGATCGCGCAAACACCCGGAAGCCCCTCCTCGTCCAACAACGCTCTGGAAACCACCTGCTGGCCCTCCACGCTGGCGAGGAATCCCTTCCAATCGGGCGTGTCCTGTGGCGGGTGTTCCTTGAAGACTTTCGAGGCGAGGTCATCCGTGATGTATTTCAACTGCTTGCCCGCCGCGGTGAACTTGTCGAGCGTTGCCACGCTGCCCATGTCGCGAATCAGCGGAAAGCCGCCCTGCGAGAGCAACTGCGATCGCGCTTCGGCGAGATACAAGGTGAAGAACGCTTCCGCCTGCTGCTTTTCGACGCGCTTGAGGTGGTACTGGATGGCGCCGGTGAATTCAGGTTTGAGCTTGCCCGAGTAAGCCGCCGCTTCGGTGTTGAGAGCGCCCAGGCGCTCCTTGAGGAATTTCTCGAACGGATCGCCCTTCAAACCGACGAGCTTGCCACCTTCAAAGGCCTTTTCCGTCATGAGTTTTTCCGCCCGGGCGTACAAATCGGCCCGTTTGACGAAGGCCTTCTCCGCCAGACACGTGTCGTCAAGGGTCTGGAATTCCCTCGTGTCGCCGCTGGCCAGCAACTGGGCCATGCGGTTGCTCAAGCCCGCCTGCGTGGCATCGAGGCGGAGTTTGATCTCCTTGAAGAGCGGGTAATCCTTGTTCGCGGCGATGGCCGCGTCATTGACGCCCTTGACGCGGTCGAGCGCGGCGCCGGCGCTGGTGGTGACGCCCGCGCGGTATTGCTGGAGCGCGTTGGAGAGCAACAGGCCGCCGGAGAACGCCGGCTGGCTGGCCGCCTTGGCGAGTTCCTCATCGAGATTCTTCCGCGCCGCCTCCACGGCCGCGAGGGCTTTGACAAAACTGGCTTCCACGCCGCCTGATGCAGCGGCAAACAATGCGGCCTCGCTGTCGGCGAATGTCCGCGCTGAAGCGCGAACCGAAGCAATCTGGCTCCAGCCCGAAACGTAGGTCTGAATACTGTTGGTCGCGCTGCGCAGGAACAGGTCCAGCCCCGCGCCAATGCCGGCGTTCACGGCCAGGGTGTTGGTGACACCGCGGCCCCCGCTGAACCACCGCGGCACCCAGGAACCCTTCGCGGTGTCGTTGGTCGAGTAGGTCCAGGCCATCACCACCACAAGGTTGCTGTCCACCGGCACGTCCCGACCGGCGATGTAGTTTTGAAACACGTTCAGGAAGCGCCGCGCCTCCGGGACGCCAAGCGTGCCTGTGTTGGTGCCCGTGCCGCGGGTCAGGATGTCCGATTCGAGCTGGATCAACGCGGCGAGCGCGTCGGGCTGGTATGGCGCCGAGCCGGGATCGCCCTCGTCGCGCGCCATTTTCTGCCGCGCCGCCTCGATGAGGGGACGCACGACACCCGCCTCGAAGACAATGCGCTGCGCCTTCCGGCTGTTCTGATTGTATTTGTCCGCCAGTCCGGGAAACATGTAGTTGCGCTTGAGCAGTTTTTCGGTCAGCTCGCGGAGCTTCATGTGGAACTCGCCCAACGTGACCGGCTTGTTGTCCACCGGGATGGCGTTGGTGGAAATCGTCGAGGCAAACGAGCCGTCACCGCGCAACGGCACCAGGGATTGCTTCCAAATCTTGTTGTCCCAACCGGCCGCCGAGACCACCTGCCAATGGTCCCCCTGGTCCTTCACGCTGCTGCGCAGGTTGCCCATCGCGAACCACGCGACGCCGGCGAACAGAATGAGCATCGCAAATCCAAAGCTGTAGAGTGCGATCTGCTGGCCGCGCAACATGCGTTTGGTGTTGCTGGCGCGCGTGACGAGCCCCTTTTCGCGAAAGACTTTTTCCAGGAAAAGATCGCGCAGAAAGTAGGCGCGGTCGCGCTCCCAGACCTTGCCCTCGGGCAATTCGTCCACGCTCACGCCGATCGCCTCGGCCAGTTCCTGGTCCAGGGCCGAGCCTTCGCGCATGGACGAGGAGAAATAAATGCCGCGCAGGAAGAGCGGCTTGGCCGACCACTCGCCCGCGATAAAGATCGTCTCGAGATACCGGCGCAGGCGCGAACTGAGCAACTCGAGGCTGTGCGGCAGGGCGTAGAGAGAATCCACTTCGTCCGTGCGCCGGCCATCGGGGTTCTCGGGCACCGGGTCCCGCAACAGGCCCAGCCGGCGGCGGCGCAACCGGGCGGAAACCTGTTCGAGATGCTTGTCCACCATCTCGGGTTTGAATGGCTCGTCCAGCGGGTCGGGATTGGACCAGCCCATCATCTGATGCTGCAACTGCGGATCGGTCAGCCCGTCGAAGAACTCGCGGAATCCGTTGATCTTGTCGCATTTGGTCACCACGACGAAGACCGGGAAACGAACGTCGAGCACGCGCTGGATGACGTCGAGTTGTTGCGCGATCTTGCCGGCCTTTTTCTGGATGGCATCGGCCGAGTCTTTGATGAGGCTGTCCGAGGGGATGACGAGAAACAGGCCGTTGATCGGGCAGGTGGGACGGTTCTTCTTGAGGAGCGTGAGGAACTCCTTCCATTCGCTGGTTTCGCCCGGTTTGACCTCCTCGAACATGAGCCGCCCGGCGGTGTCGAGCAGCACGGCGTGATTGGTGAACCACCAATTCATGTTGATGGTGCCGCCGACGCCCTGGAACTCGTCCTGCATCCCGGGCGGAAAACCCACGTTGCTGTGCCGCACCGCCTCGGTCTTGCCGGAGCCCGGCTCGCCCACGATGGCATACCAGGGAAGCTTGTAGAGGTCCTTGCCGCGCGATTTATAGGCCTCGATGCCCGACTGGAATTTCTTCCGCATGTCGTCGAGCCGGGCGCGCTGTCCGGGATCGGCCAGGCCGTGCGGCGTGGCCGAACTGTGCTGGGAAATGTCGCCGCCGAACTGCGCGTTCTGCTTCTTCTGCATCCACCCCTTCCAGCCGTAGTACGCGCTCGTGATGACCACCAGGAGGAGGATGGCGATCATCAGGAAGGTCTTCTCGCTCTGGCCGAGTCTTGCGTACTTGAAGATGACCATCACCCCGAGGGCGGTCCCCAGGTAGAGCATGCCGAGCTTGATCGGTTTGGGGATGTTCCCCAGCGGCCCCGCCATGCCCATCAATTGCTTCAGAACCCTGAAAATGTTTTCCATAAAGTCTCTGCTTATTTCGATTGGCCGAGCGCCAGGTCCTGCCGGAGCACTTCCTCAATCGAGTTGTTCAAGTTCTTCGAGGCCTGGCGATACATCACGAAGTAGGAGATCAGCACCGCCAGCGTAAAGCAGGCGAACACGAGGCCGACGAGGAACATCCGGCTGCTCGGTGGTTGCACCAGATTCCGCGTGTCCACGCCGTCATACGTCTCGGGGCAGATTCTCGCGCTCTGGTCGTTCTCGACCAGGTGGCGGATGCGCGGCGCGATGCCCAGCATCGTCTTGCGCAACAACTCGGGCTGTTTCAGGTAAATGCCCGTGAAGCCCAATCCAATGCAGATGTAAAACACCGCCAGCCGCTCGGCGGCGTTCTCGTCGGTGTCGCGCTCCTTGAGGGCCTCGTCCAGGAGATCGAAAAATTTCTCGTCGCCCGCCAGCTCCTGCCGGTCGTAGGCGAGCCGGTTCTGGTTCCATTCCGCGGCGAATGGCAGGCTGCTCTCCGAGATCATCGAATCCACGAAGAAGATCAGCGGCAGTTCGATTTTGCGGGCCTGCTGCGAAAGCCGCGCGTCCGACGCCGCCTTGGACATCATGTCCTCGAAGAGCGCCTTGATCTCGGAGCGGGCCACGACGTAATCCAGATTGGCGCCGCGGGCGGCGGCTGACGGTTTCTCGGAGGCCCCGCTGGCCGGCGCGTTGGCGCGGGCCAGCGGCACCACGGTCGTGTCGCCGCTCGGCTTGGGCGCGGCGCCCCGGCGGCCGATGCGGTTGAGCCGGCAGATATATTGAAACAGCGGTTCGGTGAGTTGGAGCAGTGTCATGGCTTGGTCGCAGTGCCCGCGGGCACGGTCATATACAGGGTGAAGTTCGCGTCCGACCAATCCAGTTCGCCGCCCTTCCAGCTGATGGCGGCGGCCTTCTCGGTCTGGATTTGCTGCCACATGCGGGCGCTGTTGGCACGTTCGAGCCGGAAGTAGTGGAGGTCGGCCGCCGCGGGCAATTCGAGCGGCGCGTGCCGCTCTTCCTTCAACTCGATGCCGCGGATGGCGCGCGTGGCCAGACTCTGCGGCATGAGCTTGAACTTGTCCCCGTCCTCGACGTAGCGCGCCACGGCGGTCGGATCGAGCTTCGTTTTGATCCCGAGGAAGTAGGCGTTCGGCTGGGAGAAATGCTCGGGCGAAAAACTGGCGGTGAGGACCCCGCCGACGTCCTTGAAAGCGAGTTTGAGGAAGCTGGGCGCCACGGCGCCGCGCAGGAAGGACCGGATCTTGTTCGACAGTTCTCGGAAGCAAAGGAACTGGTTGTCGTGGCGGTAAGCCGAGCACTCGAATTCATCGCGATCCGGGTGCATCGCCGCCAGTTCGCCGAGCAGTTCGCGCAATTCCACGTAGAGATCGAACGGCGCGGCCACGGGCGCCTGGATGAGCGAGGGCAGCCGGGCGCTGTAACGGTTCAACGTGCGCAACCGCATCACCTGCTCGAACTGCACGCCGCGCATGGTGTCAATGCTGAACCCGCCGCGCGTCACCTGAACGACCAGTTCCTTGCGGCTGGCCTCGACCTGGCTGACGAGGTCGCGCACCATCTCGCGCAGGACCGGCGAACCGCCCAGCACCATGCAAGGCGGCACATACTCCGGGTCTTCCTTCGGCAGGCCCACGTCCTCGCCCGTCGCGCGCACAATGCGCAGCAACGGCAGCACCTCCATGTCCGAGGCATCCTCCTGGTCGAACATCAGGCGCGAATTGATTTTGCGGACCTGGACGGGTTTGGGGTTCTCACCCGTGTTCTCGTCGTGGCACTCGATTTCGCCGATGCGGTAAAGCAGCTTGACGCGCGTGTCCGCGTCGTGCGTGACCGGCACGGTGTTGGCGCGGCTGCCCTGCCAGAGCGGCACGCCGAGCAGGACATTGAAGCTTCCAGCGCCTTTCGAGAACGCCTGCGCGATGTCGAGCGACGGCAACTCGGCGGAAGCCGGATAGTTGACCTCCAGGCCGCTGGGCATCACGGCCCGCAGCTTGTCGAAGCGGATGCGTTTGTTTTCGAGTTCGTCGCGGGACAGGCGTGCCTCGACGACGCCGTAGGGATACGGCCAGGCCAGCCGGCGTTCGGACGCGAGATCGTCCTCGATGCCCTTCTGCATCCGCTGCAAATGGTGCGGCTGCAAGAACAGTCCTTCCTGCCAGTGAATTTTTACAGACATGATGATCCTCGTCAGCCGGCGGCCCGGCCCAGCATCAGGTTTTCGGCGGCCTTGGCGATGGCTTCCTGGATTTCGTGCTCGATGGCCGGCTCGGAAGCATGCTCCTTCGCCTGCTGCACGAACTTGCGCCAGCACGCCGCCTCAATGCTCTCGTTCCACTTCTTTTCCATCTTGGCCCAATCCTCAATCACCTCGGGGGAGAGCCGCCCGACGTATTTCTTGGCGTAGGTGGCGCCCGCGCGCCCGACGGCGCCGAGCAGCCCCGCGATCAGCCGGCGCGTCCGCTCGACCGGTTGCGACAACTGGGCCGTGGACACCTCCGCGTCGCCCGCCAGGTACGACCCGGCCAGGCGGTTGAACTCGCTCTCCTTGCGGATGGCCGATTTGGGGGCCAGTTGTTTCCACAACGCCCAGGAAAGCTGGTCCAAGGCGAGCGCCAGGTCGGTGGTGATGGTCAGGAGCTTGACCGCCCGCTCGAGTTGCAGTGGTTTGCCCGCGGGCAGGCCGAGCTTCTTCTGCAAATCGGGCGGCAGTTCGAGAAAGGCGTTGGCGGATTCCTTGACGCTTAGACCGGCGGCTTGCAACTGGCCGGCAAACGAGGCGCGCGCCTCCGGCGAAAGTGTCGGCGCCAACTCGATCAAGCCCGCCACCATCTCCTCGGGCGTCAGCAACGCCGCGCCGACCTGGAGATCGCTTTGCGGCGCCGAGCGCGCGCCTTCCCAGGCCGGAAAGCGTTCCGCGAGCGAGTCCAGGTACGCCTTCCTCCGCGTAGGTGAAACATCTTTTATCGCCCGTTCGATCTCTTCAGTGACGTAGCCCTGCCGGACGGAGGACGGATCGTCCGCGAAGTTGGCTTGAATCAATCGCAGGCGCGACGCCAGGCCGCTGGCCCACAACGACTCTTCCGAAAGATATGACTCCATACGGTTAAATCCTGCGACGATCCAACGCCCGCTGTCGCACGGCTCACGCCGCGGACGGTTCAAAGCACTCGGACTGCGCCTACTGGAATCGAACGCCAATTGAAAGTCAACAGGGAAGCCGGATTTCGACGCCGCCAAGGTTTCGACCTGGCCATGCCGAAGTGCCGGCGAGGCCCGCGCGGCGGACGGTTGGAGCCCGGCCGCCGGGGCGTTAGAAACTCAACAGGGCGGCGGCGTGGACGCGGCCATTCCGCTCGTTGAGGTCCCGCTCCGCAAGTGCCCAACCATAATCGAGCCGGAACGAGAAGTTGCGGCTGACCGAGTAGCGCAAACCGCCGCCCACCGAATAGAGGGACTTCTCCGGATCCTCACCGTCGTCCGGCACCTGATCCTGAATTCGCACCGCGCCGTAGTCGAAAAAGGCCAGGAATTGAAGTGTGTCCTGACCGCCTTCGCGTTCGAGGATGTTTCCGATATTCCAGGGCGGCGTCCGCAACTCGTTCGAGATGATCCAGCCATGATCGCCGAGCACGACGCGCTCGTCGTAGCCCCGGATCGTGTTCCAGCCGCCCAACGCCAGTTGTTCGCTGGGCAGCAGCCGCTCGGAGGCGACCTGCGCCCACGCTTTCACCGACCAGATAAAGTCATACGGCAACCGCGTGACGCGCTCGGCGTTCAACCGTGCGTAGAAGTAGGTGGACTCGGTGCCCTTGCGCAACTCGTCGTAACTCTCGTCGTCGTTATGCACGCTCAAGTCGCCCGGGCTGAAATACATCTCCACGCCGAAACTCGTGCGCCCACATTTGTCCGGCAGGAGGCCGCTGTACGAAACCGAGAATTGCGCCACGTCCGTCTCCGCCCCGGTCGGGCTGGGGATGCCGCCGAAAAACAATGAGTTGTCGCCCCGCTTGAAATCGAATCCGGCCGAAACCTCGTGGCGCAATTGGTTCACGGAAGGCAGCCGCAGGCCGTAACGGATGCTGGCCTGCCAGCTCGTGCCCTCGGCCGTGGTCGGATCGCCGATGGAACTGAAATCCGCCTTGCCGTCCACATAGGACCCGTAGAGGAGCAACGTGTGCCGCCACGGCAGCGGGATGAGGTAGCTGGCGGAATGGGCCTTCACCAGGTCGAAGTTCGCGTCGGTGGCGTATTGATAATTGAATTGGTGGTCCAGGCCGAAGGCGTTGCCCCAGTTCAAGCCCGCGAGGAAACGGTCCACACCTGTGAACCGTGTGCCGCTGTTTTCGTAACCGATGTAAGGCCGGACGGGGAACCGGTCCTCGACCGTCAGTTCCACGTCCGTCAGTCCGATCTTCCCCGCCGGCGTGGCTTCGGTCTTGCCGCCTTGCTTGAAGGCCACGTCCACCTGCCGGAACGGGTTGTTGTTGATCCAGTTCAAATCCTCCGTGAGTTTTTGGGAATCCACGCTGTCGCCGGAGCGCAACCGCATCTGGCCCATGATGAGCCTGTTTCGGAACCAATGCGTGCCCTCGTTTCGCACGGCGATCTTGTCCACCTTGCCTTCCAGCCACCAAAGCTGGAGCACGCCGTTCTCAATGTTTTGCTCGGTCAGAATGACGTCCACCAGCAGTTTGCCGTGCTCGCGGCAGTAAAGGATGATGCCGTCCTGGATGGCGCGAATCGCGTTTTCGGTCAGCGGTTTCCCCAGATGCCGTTCGAGCATCCTCCAGAAGTCGGTGCCGCTCAGGAACGGAATGTCCTGCACCATCACGCCTTTCTGCGAACTGCCGCCCGGCTTGATCTCGGCCTGGCTTTTCACGACCACGATGCCCTTGATCGTCATGCCCGCGATCAACGGCTTGTCGCCGTCGGCGGTGCGGGGCGAATGAGGCTGCGTGGTGGACGATGGCGCGGCGGCGCCGCCGGGCCGGTACGCCTTGGGCGTCACGGACGATGGCGCCAGCGCGTCCACCCCTTGTGCCATCACGCCGAGTTTGGCGGCCAACAGGCCGGCCAGCAGCAATGTCGTCGTTTTCATCGTCGTTCGTTCCTCTCGCAACGCCTCAATCGGTTCTGATTTCGCGGACATCGTTTGGTTCGGTGGTTTCCGGCCGTGGCGATCCGATCATCGCGCCGTCTGCGGCCCGGCGGTGCTGCCGAAGGCGGCCACCCGGCCGCTCACCCACTTGGACGCGTCCTCCACCTTGTAGTTCCGCTTTTCCTCCGGCTTGCTCAACGGCACCACTTGCAGCCAGAGCGTGCCGATGGAACCGGAGGGCAGAATCTTCGCCGCATCCTCGGCGGACATGTCCGAGCCTCCGAAACTCGCCGTGTCCGGCTTCGGCACCGGGATGTCCACAGCGGCCAGGGCGGCAAAGCTGTTGGCGGCGACCTGGATCGTGGCCGTGCCGCCGAACAGTTTCACGATCGAACCGGCGGGCAGCGGGGACGTGCAATCATCCACAGTTATCTGAGCCTTTTGTCCAATGTCCACGTCATCCACGTCCAGCACCTGCACCGCGCCGCCCGTAGCCGTCAGTCGCGTCCAGTTGTTTCGTCCGTTCAGGTTCGCCTTGAACACGCCGGGCGCGGGTGGTCCGGGAGTATGAAGGCAGATGTCCGCCACGATGATCCGGCCCAGGTTGATGTCCTCCGAAATGGTGTTGGCGGTGCGCAGCGACAGCGTCGTGGTCCCCGCCGGTGAAACTTCGGCGCTCACGTTGATGTTGCCCGTCGTGGCGTCCTCGCCGATTTGCAGCACCCCGGCGGTCACGAGATCGGTTTCGGCATCCGTGAGGCTCAGACGGCCGGCCACCTCCGTGCCCAGTTCGACCGCGCGGTTCAGCGTGAGACCGGAAATGATCGCACGATGCGTTCCGGCGTTGACTGCCTGAGCGATGTTCATTGTGTCCGCCTTCAACGTCACGTCCGCGCTGTCCGCGCCGCTCACGGTCGAGATCGGAGAGTTGACGTTGAGCGTGGGCGCGGTCAATTCCACTTCGCCGCCCAAGGTCGAGACGCCGTTTACGCCACCGGCGCTGCCGATGCTCAAGTCGTCAACGTCATTGAACGCCAGGTCCCGCCCGTTGCCCGCGAGCATGGCCGCGAGCGTGTTCACGTCGTTGCCGCCCCGCATCGTCACGTCGCCGACGCTCTTGAGGGCGAGTTGGTTCACGGCCAGCGAGCCGGCGCCAGACTCGGTGAGGGTCCTGGCGTTCTGAAGCACCAGCGTGTTCACCGTGGTGAGGCTGATGGCTTCCTTGATGGAGATATGGCCCGCGGTCGGACCGCCGATGCGCAGCGTCCCGGCTGTGATTTGATCCAACTCCGCCTGCTTGAGCCGCAGCCGGCCTCCGGCGTCATCACCCAGCACGACCTCGCGGTCGTTCGAAAGATTCTCAAGTGTCACATCGGCGCCGCCTCCGGTAACGGGTTTCATGATTTCCATGTCGTCGGCGCGCAGCGTCGCCGGTCCAACACCCACGATTCCCGAAACGCCGTCCACCATGTCCACGGTCAGGTCGCTCGCGTCAGAAATGGAAACCGGTCCATTCGCCGAGACACCCACCGTGCCGACTTGATTCGCGCCCTCCAATGTCACGGAAGCGGCGCTGGACACGGCGAGATTATTCACCGAGAGCGCACCCGCGCCGGTCTCCGCGACGTTGCCGCCACTGACGAGCGCGAGCGTCGAGAGTTGCGACGGCGCGATCGCGTCATTGATAGTGATGGCTCCGCCGCCGGCCTGGCCGAGTTGCAGGACCCCGGCCGAAACGTGGTCCAACTCCGGATCGCTCAGGTTCAAAGTCCCGCCCACTGGCGAACCGAGCGTGATGCCGTTGGCCGTGGTGAATGGAATCAGAGTCACTCGCGCGCCGCCGACGGAGACGTCCTGCTGGATGTCCATGTCGTTCGCCGCGACTCGCACGTTGCCGCCGGCAGTGGTGATCCCGACGGTGTTGGCGAAGGATCCGCTTCCGCCCACGCCGCCGATGGTGACGTCGTCCACGTCCATCAATTCCACCGTGCTGCCCGCGCCCGAATTGGCGGCGGCGAACACGTCCACGTCGTTGTTCTGGTTCAACGTCACGTTGCCGCCCGCGCGCACGCCCAGGGCGCCCGCCGTGACCGTGCCGCTGGCCGCGTTCTCGTTGACCGCGCCGGCGGAAACGATCCGCACGGTGCCGCCGCCCGCGGCGATGGCCTGGCTGATGGCGAGCGAGCCGGCGTCGAGCAGCGCGTCGCCGTTGCTGGCCGTTTGAATCCCGGCGATCGCGCCGAACGAACCGCTGCCGCTCACGGAACCCACCGACAAGTCGTCCGCATCCTTGAATTCAACCTTCTTGCCGCCGCCGCTGTTGGCCGCCGCAATCGTATGCACGTCGTTGTTGTTGTTCAAAGTCACGTCATCCGCGGCAATCACTCCAAGCGCCGCCGCCGTGATCTTGCCGCTGCCGGTTTCTTCCACGCCGGCGGCGGACTTCACGCGCACGGTGCCGTTGCCCGCCGCGATGTCCTGGTTGATGGTCAGCTTCCCGCCGGTGTCCAGCAGCACGTCGCCGTCGCTGGTCGCGATGCCGGTGGTGGCGCCGAAGCTCCCGTTCGCGCCCACCGCGCCCACGGTGGCGTCATCGCTGTCCTTGAACTCCACTTTCTTGCCCGCGCCGCTGACGGACGCGGCGAAAGTGTCCACGTCGTTGTTTTGGTTCAGCGTTACGTCACCGGCCGCGCGCACGCCCAGCGCGCCCGCGGTGACGGTGCCGCTGGCCGCGTTCTCGTTGACGATGCCGCCGGAAACGATCCGCACCGTCCCGCCGCCGGCGTTGATGTTTTGGTTTATCGTGACCGATCCCGCGTCGAGCAACACATCGCCGTTTCCAGTGGTCTGGATGCCGTTCACGGCCACAAAGGGACCGCTCGCGCCCACCGAGCCGGCGGTCACGTCGTCCGCGTCTTTGAACTCGACGCGCTTGCCGGAACCGCTGTTGGCCGCGGCGAAAGTGTCCACGTCGTTGTTCTGGTTCAGGGTCACGTCGTCGCCGGCCCGGACACCGAGCGCCGCCGCCATCACGGTGCCATTGGGCGTCGTCGCGTTGACGGTGCCCGCCGAAACGATGCGCACCGTTCCGGCACCGGCGCTGATGCCCTGGTTCAACGCCACCGATCCCGCGTCCAACAACACGTCGCCGTCGGTCGTGCTGATTCCGTTGACTCCATCCACAGTGCTGACTGTCAGCGCGGTGGCGTCGCGGTATTCCATGTTGGCACCGCTGCCGGTCAGGCTCGCCGCCACATTTTGCGCGTCGTTGAGCGCGGAGTTGGCAAGGATATTTTCAGAGGAGCGGAACACGAGGCTGCCCGTTTCAATGCTCCCGCCGCTCTGGGTGATGCCGCCGCGGTCGCCGTCGGCCACGCCAGCGCCCTCGTTGTCAGCGGTGAGTTTCACCAGGTTGGCCGCGCCGCCCGTGCTCTGAATCTTGCCCGCCGTCTGTTCGATGTCGTCGCCCGCGATCAGGCTCACGGTGCCGCCGCCCGTGCTCTTCACGTCGGCGGAAATCGTCAGCTTGTCACCCGCTGCGGCACTGTTGCCAGCCTGGAGCGTGACGTCGCCCGCCCCGCTGACGTTGGTGCTGACGGTCAGCGGGCTGCCAGCCACGATGCGCACGTTGCCCGCGCTGGAAACGCCCGTCACGCCGTCCACCACGCCGATGGTCAATGCGCCGGCGTTGCGGATTTCGATGTCGCCGGAAGCCGTGTTCGCCGCCGCCAGCGTGTTCGCCGCGGTTTCGAGCGGGTCGGCGGCGGTGCCGATGCCCGTGGCGGCTTCGATGGCGAGTTGCGATCCCGTGATGTCCGCCCCCGCGGCCGCGTTGCCGTCAACCACCGCGCCGCCGGTGAGCAGGTGCAGGATGCCAACCGGGCTGGTGACCGGCGCAGTGACCGTGAGGTTGCCGGAAGCGCGGGCATCATTCCGACCGATCCGGAGCGCGGTTGCGGTGACCCGGTTCAATTCGCTGGCATCGAGGCTCAATTTTCCAGGCGTGGTCGAGCCCAGGTCAATTTCCCTCCCAGCGGTGACGTTGCGCAGCGTCACGGCGCCGATTCCGGCGTTCAAGGCTGAACTAATGTCCATGTCATCGGCGTTGATGACGATATCGCCGCCGCTGCCGGCAAACTGGTGGGTGTTGATCCCGGGGAATCCGGCCGCCAGCGAGAAAGTGCGGCCCGCACCGGTCGTGATCGTGATCGCACCGCCTTCGCTGGTGATTCCGGCGTAATTCACCAGGTTGACATCGCGGCCGGCCGTGATGTCCACGGTGCCGGCGCCATGCGCGTCCACTCGCGAAAACTGGTCCACCACCACGTCGCGACCTGCGCTCAAGACCACACCGCCACCGCCCTCGACGTTACCCCAATTCATGACGCCCGCGGCACCGAGCAGAATATCCTGTCCAGCCCGAACTGTGGCGCTGCCTGCGGTGGATTGGATGGCGCCCAGAGGATAACCGTCCATGCCGCCGGTCACGACATCCGCGGTGGCACCATTGGCTTGCACCAGCACATCGCCCGGCGCAACAACGCGCTCGCCGGTCAGTTTGATGGAGAGGGTCGCGTCGTTCACCAGGCGGATGCCGCCGCCGTTGGCACCGGTGACCCGCACTCCCGAGAGCGCGGCGGAGACTCCGCCAATGGACAGCTCGCCGGCACCGGAGTTGGTCAACGAGATGCCTCCCGAGACAGTCTCGGCCTCGAGTTTCTTCACGGAGGTCTGGAGGCTGCTGATCCCGGTTTGCGCGGTGATCGCCAGCGAATCCGCCGCCACGTCGGTCGCGGCGTCGGAGTCGGAAACCGCGCCGCCGACAGTCAGTGTCACGGCGCCGGCGCCGGCCTTGAGGTCGAGTGCCGTGAGGGAATTGACTTCGTCGAAGAATTGGTTGCCGTTGTTGGCAGCGGTGTCCGCCGACAGATCCGCCACGTCCGTCTGGATCGGGTTGACGGCGAGGCCGATGTCGCCCGCCGTCGTCGTCGTCACGGCGGCGGCCGTGGCCTTGATGTCGGTGGCGGCGTCACTGTCATGCACACCGCCACCCGCGGTCAAGGTCACGTTGCCGTTACCCGCGTTGAGGTTCAGCGCGGTCAGGCCGTCGAATTCGCTTAGGAACTGGTTGCCGTTGGCCGTGGCGGTATTCACGGTCAGGTCGGCCACGAAGGTTTGCACCGCATTGCCCGGGCCGCTGGCGCCTACGCTGGCCGCGGTGACGGTGGCCGCCGTCGCCCTGATGTCCGTGGCGCCATCGGCGTCCTGCACGGCGCCATCGGCGTCAAGCGTTACGTTGCCGCTGCCGGCGTTGAGGTTCAGCCCGGTCAAGCCGCTGGCTTCGCTGATGAATTGATTGCCGTTTGCCGCTGTGGTGTCCACCGCCAGGTCGGCCACATCCGTGCCGATCTTGTTCGCGGAGGAACCGAAATCACCCGCCGCGGTTAGCGTCACGTTTGCAGCGGTGCCTTTGAGGTCAGTCGCGGCGTCGCTGTCCTGCACGGCGCCGCCCGCGTTAAGGGTTATGTTGCCGCTGCCCGCATTGAGATTCAGCGCCGTCAGGCCGTCGAATTCGCTCAGGAACTGGTTGCCGTTGGCGGCGGAGGTGTCCACGGTCAAGTCCGCCACGTCGGTCTGGATGAAGCTGGCTGCGGTGCCGACACTGGCGGCCGTGATGCTGGCGGCGGTCGCCTTGATGTCCGTGTTGGCATCGGTGTCCTGCACCGCACCCGCGGCTGTGAGGGTCACGTTGCCCGAGCCCGCATTGAGGTTCAGCGCGGTCAAGCCGTTCGCCTCATTGATGAATTGATTGCCATTGGCGGCAGAGGTATTCACGGTCAGATCGGCCACTTCGGTCTGGATCGCGTTGCCCGCGCCGCTCGCGCCGAAGCTGGGAGCCGTGACGTTTGCCACCGTGCCTTTGATGTCCGTGCCGACGTCACTGTCCAGCACGGCGCCACCCGCGATGAGCGTCACGTTGCCGCTGCCCGCGTTGAGACTGAGCGCCGTGATCCCATCGGCCTCGGTGATGAATTGATTTCCATTGGCCGAGGACGAATTGGCGGAGAGGCTGCCCACGTCGGTATCAATCTCCTCGGTTGCGGCCCCGCCACCGATTCCGCCGCCGGCGATCAGCGACGCGCTCGCAGCCTTGATGGTGGTCGCGTTGTTGAGGTCGTCTTCGATGGCGGCGCCGGATTCCAGCGTTGCGCTGCCGCTGCCCACGTCAATCTTGCCCACGGTGAACTTCTCGTCGCCCTTGAGCCGGAAATTCAGCCCGGTCGTATCGGTAACGTCGGTGATGAGGTAGCTGGTCCCGGCGTCCGTCACATTGAAGGTCAGGTTGAGAGCTTGGACGGAGTAGGTATTCGCCTTACCCATTTGTTGACTGGTGATGTCCAGTGTTGCCAGGTCCTTCAAGTCGGCCGGATTGGGGCCGGAAGCGTTGCGGACGAACAGATTGTCTTTGATGTTGACGGTGAGGGAAGTTGTGTCCGTGTCCACATCATTGGGAGCACCCGCCGCACCGATGGAGGTCCCGGCAGTAAGGGAAACGGAACTCCCGACGATCCTGGTGTTGTCATCCGCGTCGTCCTTGATCGCGCCGGCGGTAGCGGTGAGTGAAACCGCATCCGGAGCCGAGACGGACACGACGGTGAGATCGCCAGCAGCCGTCCCGATGCTGACATCGTTGCCCGCGCCAGCAGCGGTCGCGGAGGTCACGGCCAAGCCATTCGCGCTGGCGGTGTCCTTTTCAACGAGGTTGATGGAACCATTGGCGGCGCTGGCGGAGGTGAGCGTGGTCACGTCCGTGTCGATCTCGGCATTGGCGGCCGGGCCGCCGATTGAATTTCCGGCCGTGAGAGTAAGTCCGTTCGCGCGGATGACGGTCGCGTTGTCGCCGTCATCGAGGATCGAGCCGGCCGCCTCAATCGAGGTGTTGGCGGTGCCGGAATTGACCGCGCCGACTTTCAGGTCGCCAGTGTCCTTGAGGAAAATGTCCTGGTTGGCCGTTGTGGCGTTGACCTTCGTGGGCGCGTGAACGAACAGCGGGTCCGCGCCACTGACGCCAATCTTGCCGGTGCCGGAAACATTCACATTGACGATTTCGCCCGAGAGCGTACCGCCGGTGATGCTGAAATTGTTGCCGGCAGTGACGGATACGTCGCCGTTGTTGTTCACAACTCCGCTCAGGCTGTCCACGGCGCCAAGCGCGATGGCGCTAGCATCCACATAAGTGAAATTCTTGTCCGTGCCGGATAGGAGCGCCGCCAGGGTCGTGACGGCATTGGCTTCAGGCAGGTTGACGTTGCCCGAAGCGCGAATGGCCAGATTGGCGACGGTGATGGTCTTGCCCGCGTCCTGGCCGATATTGCCGGTGCCTGCGCCGGTCTGAAGGGAAAGCGTGGTTGCGAGGGCGGGCGTGATGTTGTCCGTCACGGTGATCGATCCGGACAGCGCACCGGCGGCGTTGTCGGCGTTGCCAATCTGCAGCACGCCGGCCGTCACCAGGTCCAATTCTCCGTCGCTCAAACCTAGCGTGCCCGCGCCGCTACTCCCGCCCAGATCAATGGCCGTGCCCGCCTCGGACGGTTTGAGTATCGCCTTTGCGGTGCCCGCATTCACTGAGGCTCCTGCGCCAATAGCAATGGCGTCGCCGGTGAGTGTCACGCCGCCCAATCCTTTGACGACCGCATTGTCTTTGATGTCGAGCAGCTTGTCGTTCCCGGTCGTACTGCCCGCGGCGAGTGACGCGGTGCCGGCGCCGGCATCCACATCTGTCGCGGCGCCGGTGTTGTTCACGGTCAAATCGCCGTTCACGGTGGAGACGGAGATGGCGTTGCCACCACTGGTAAGACCGTCCGTGGCTCCGACTGTGCCGACTACGAGGTTGTCAGCGTCCTGGTAAGTGAGCGAGCCGGTGACGTTCGCCGCGAGAGTGGTCACGTCGTTTCCCGACTGGCCTAATTGAAAGCTTCCGGAACCAAGCAGAAGGAGTTCCGTGGCGCTGAGGGCTCCGCCTGATAGTTGGGAAACCGACTGTGCTGCGGCGCCGCCCGTGATTGTGATCCTGTCGCCTGCGGCACTCAAGTTGGCCAGAGTCATCGAGCCGGGAGTGAAAGGGCTTGTCGTGCTGGAGTCGATGGTCAAAAACATGTTGTCGTTCCCAGACGCGTGGATGGTTGTGCCCGACATCATTGTGATGTTGCCAGGACCGGCGTCGCGATTGGCTTGATCGGCCAAGGGCACGCTGCTGTCGTTGGCGGTGAGACGAATAACTCCATTGACTGAAATGTTGGCGTTCACGGTGATGCTGCGGCCAGCCTGCAGGATCAGGTCGTCGCCGTTGCCGATCTTGTTGATCGCGTGGGTGACCGTGATGTCATTGATTGCCTGGATGGTAACGTCGTTCGCCATTTCGATGGCGTTGGGAGTGATGGTGAGAGAAAGCGTGGGCGAATCGGCGAACAGGTCCACGTCGCCCACGGCGGCAGTTCCATTCGTGGCAATCGTCACGTTTTTCGGATCGAGCAGGAGTGAACCTGGCTTGCCGTGGGCGGCAGTTGTGTCAGCCCGGCCATCAAAACCCAGGCTGCCCTTGCTGGAAACCTCGACGAAGCCGCCATCGCCGCCGTTCGCACCACCCCTTGCGTACACTGTCCCGTGGAACCGTGTCACCTCATCGGACCAAACCACCACCCGACCGCCATTGCCGAGAGTGAGCGCATCCGCGCGAATCTCGGCGTCGGGCCCCACGTAAGTCCGTCTGGCATTCTGAACCGCCGGATTGCGGCCCTGAAAATCTCCGCCGATGAGTGCTGTGCCACCCGCCGCGCCACCGCTGACATCCACCAAGGCGTTGCCTGTCAGTCCCACGTGGTCACCGAGCAGCCGCGCTGCGCCGCCCTTCCCGGCTGCGCCGCGCGCTTCGATGGTGCCGGTGCTGACGGTCGTGGCGGGCGTTGCGGCGTTGTGGCCCGCATCCACGATCACCGTGCCGCCGTGGTGCGTGCCGTTGGCTGTAAGAGTTCCCGAGTTCTCAATGTTCCCGCCCGCAGCCTTGAGCATGATGCGGCCTCCCTCCTTCACGATGGTTGTGGCGCGGACCACGCCGCCGTTGTTGATGGCCAGCGCATAGATGTTGCCGCCCGCGGCTTTGAGTTCCGCAGCGGCGGCCTCGACGACACCCACGTTGTTAACGCCCTTGTCCGCAGGGACCGCAGCGTTGCCCGCGAGGACCGTGATGCGTTCGGCGCCAGCCTGCATGAGCCGCACCTGCGAACCGGCAGCCAGGCCGACCGCCCCGCCAGGAGCGTGGATGCTGCCGGCATTCTCAACCGTATGGCCGATCAAGAATACGTCTCCACCGAGCGCGCGGATGGTGCCTTCGTTTCGCACCGGCGCGGTGGAACTGCCGGAGAAGGTCAGGTTCGCGCCGGAAAGAAAGCTGGCGTTGGGCACGTCATGAGTCGAGGCGAGGAAACCCTTGGTGTCCACCTGGCCGCCGGGACCGACGAGGATGCCGTTGCGGTTGATGACGAACACGCGGCCATTGGCGAGCAGCGAGCCGTAAATCTCGCTGGGATTGCCGCCCAGGACCCGGTTGAGCGTGGCGGCGCTGGCGGACGGCTGGAGGAAGCGCGTGACCTCACCCGAGGCAATCGAGAAGTCCTGCCAGTTGATGATGGCGCGGGGGGCGTTTTGGTTGATCGTGGTGAGGGCCGTGCCCTGCCCGGTGATGGTGGCGTTGGCGCCGCCGCCGACCACGGCGCCGCCATTGGGGTTCGCGAAGGACTGCGTGACGCACATGAAACAGCCGAGGCCGGCGAGGCAGAGGGATGCAAGTTTGGTTCTCATAAGTGTTCCCGACTTAAAATCGCCTTTGTTCCAAGGAACCCTGTGACTCCAGGCTCCCCACATCTGACAGGCGTTTGTAACGGGATGCCGGAGAACCGTCAAGGGAATCTTTGCTCCTAACTCCCGTGGTTGAAAATCGTTGTGCAATGGGCCACGCCACGAGCTCAAGGGCCTGAATTCGGAAAGCTTGGGCCGCGCTGCTCCCGCCACGGCTTACGGGGTCAGGACGAGGATGACCCGGAAACCGACCTTCGGATCTCTCTGCGTATCGGGCCGGTCTTCGGTCTTCGCGAACGTCTCGGCGCCGGGCCTCCCGAACATCGGCGCGTAGGACTCGTAGGTGTAGATGCGATTGGCCCCGGCGGGGTCATCAAGCCATTCACGCACGTTGCCGCGCAAGTCGTAAAGCCCGAAGCCATTCGCCTGCCGGACGCGGCCAGGCTCAAGTTTCCCGGTCGCGATGTTCGAGTTCTTGTCGGGTTCGTCCTTCGCGGCAAGGAATTTCCATTGCTCCAACGTGGGCAGCGTGTAGCGGCTGTTGGGCGGGAAACCTGGGGGCCGATCCGGGCGCTTGCTCAATCCGTCGCAAAAAAACTTCGCCTCGCGCCAGCTCACGTTGCGGACGGGGAAATCGTCACCGAGTTTTTCGGTGCCCGGATCCGCGCCGATCAAATCCCGGTACTGTTTCTCCGTTACCTCGGTCTGGCCCACCCAGACATCCGCGCCCGTGCTGGCCAGACCACGGACGCGCACCAGCACCAGCCCCAGGCCGTTGCGCCACTCGCGGTCGCTGCGGGAGGATTTCAAAACATTCGGACCAGCGACGATGTTGGTGATGATGGTTTCCGAGCCGTAGGCGTCCTTGAGCGTGTAGGTGTGCGCGCCGAGCGGTTCCCAGACGTGGTTGTTGGCGGCGTTGCCGATCAACTGGCCGCCTTCCCGTACTTCCAGGTCCGGCGGGAGGTTCGTCAGATAAAGTTGCCCGTAGTCCCGGAATTTGAACTCGAAGCGACTCGAGCCTCCCCGCAAGACTTCGACGGAACGCGACACCTCCGCCAGACGAGGGAACTTCGCGGTAAGGACGACCGGCCCCCACGGCACCCAGTGGGTGGCGTTGGTCACAGGCACCGCGGCGTCACCGGTGAAGAAGGTCGCGCCGGGTGGTTCGCTGACAAGGGTCACGGGCATGGGCGCCGGCAGCAGTTTTGCGACGACACTCCTGTCGCGATCACCGGCTTGGAGCGTGACTTCGACGGTTTGCGGGAGATAGTCCGGCGCTGTGAGGCGATAAGCGTTTTTGCTTCCCGGTTTCTGCACAAATTTTGCCGGCGTCGAACCCCTGGGCTGGCCGTCTCTCGATATAGCCGCGCCCGGCGGCGCGCTCTCCAACAACACCGTCGCGTAGTCGAAGACAAAAGTGTGCTGCTTAACCTCGCTGCGCTTCACGCTCAAGGACGCCGTGACATCGCCAAGGCCTTCGGTTCGGGCGGTGAACGCATGATTGTCTGGCGCCACCGTGATCACGACCGGTTTGCCCGCAGCGGTTCGCCCGATTTCTTTTCCCGCTGCGTTGAGAATGACGGCGTCGGCGGGATCGCTGCTGAGTTCGAAAACGCCGTTCGTGGTGACCAAGGCGACGCGGCGGGTTTCGGTTTTTTTATCCTGGATGTTCACAGTGAAATTGGTGGTTTCGAACCCCGGGTGATCGAGGCGGAAAGTGGTCGGCCCCGCCGGACGCCGCACGGTGACAGGAGTAGTGCCGACTTGATTGGTGCCGACCCAGGCAGTTGCGCCGGGCGGGACGCTCTCCAAAATGACTTGTGCGTTCGGGAAAAGGAACTCCACCTTCGTTTCCCTTTCCTTCTGGACCACGACTTCCTTTTGAATCGGAGGCCAGTCGCGATAAATCGCCGTCAACCTGTAGGTCCCTTTGCCCAACGGCACCCGCTCCGGCGTCCTTTCCGTGAGCACCCGGTCCTGCCACAACACTCTCGCCCCGCCCGGAGTGGATTCCAATTCGACCAATCCGCTCTCGGTCTTGAGAGGCAGGCTGGCGGTCAGCGCGAGACGCTGGCCACTGCTCACGACGCCCTGCACCACCTGCGGCAAACGTTCCTCGAGCGAAAGTTCGTATTTAACCTCGACTCCCGCCGCGACCACGGGAATGACGAACTCCGTTCCGTCTGCAGGGGTCTTGCCCACGACCGCCCCGTCCCGGGAAATCGTCGCGCCGCCGGGATCCGTTTTGATCGCGACGCTGCCGTACTTGAATTGGAAGTGCAGTTTGGCCTGCCCTCCCGCCGCCGTGATCCAATTCGTCGTCTGCTCCAGCAACCGCAACGCGTCGTGCCGCGCCTCAATCAGGTGACTGCCCTTTTCGAGGCTCAACTTCAAAGGCGTCTTGCCCTCCTGCTCCTTTTGGTCCACGCGAACGGAGGCGCCAGGAGGATCAGTGGTCAGCTCCACGATCTGCTTTCCGGGACGGGAAAACAGGTACGCCAGGAAGGCCCCGACCAGGAGCAGCGCAACTGCCGCCGCAATGGCCATCACCAGTTTCGGCGAGACGGCCTGCTTGGGCTGGAGTTCCACCAGGCGCGCGGCCAGTTGTTCGAGCGTGAGTTGATCGAGCGTGAAACCCGGATCGAGCAGCCGGTTGCAGAGCTCCAGCCACGCGCCAGTGTTGTTCTCAAAAATCCGGGTCCATTCCGGCGACGGAAGGATCGGCAGGATGAGGAAATCCTCCTGGCTGTCCATGGCGCGCTGCCGCACCAGTTGCAGGAGAATCTGGCCGATGGCCCGCAGGTCCGCGATTTCGTAACGCTCGGCCTGGTCCGCGCCGCCCGGCAAGGGATCGGAAAGCACGACCCCGGCCTGGGTCAGCTTCTCGCTCTGGCTGATCTGGATGTTGGAGGGCTTGATGTCCCCGTGGGAACGGCCGCAGGCGCGTTTGAAATCCAACGCCCCCTGCGTGACCGAGCGCAGGATGTGATGCAGGTCGGCGAACCTCAACGCCACGCGGCCACTGATGATCTTGCTGACCGAGCGGGGATAATAACGCGTGACGTACCAGACGCCGCGCTCGTCATGGCCGGATTCGAGCACGGGCGCGACGCATGACGAGGCCTCGGCGGCCTGCTGCTGGACCCGGATGCTCTCGACCCGCGCACGCTCGAGATCACTCAGGAGCGGCTCGACCTCGGTGGTGATCTGGGTATCAATTCCAACCTGCTGGGCGGAGAAGACCTTGACCGCGTAATCGGCCTTGGGTTCCCCCGATTTCCTGGCGGTGTAAACCGTGTACAGGGGATCGGAATAGATCTCCCGCTCGGTTTCGAAGGAGCCAAAAGCCGCCATCAGAGGAGAGTTGTGTGGTCAGACGCCGGGCCGTTTGCCGCCGCGCGCGCCACCGTTCGATTCGGCTGGCGAAGGGCGGCCGGGCAGGCTGCCTCGACCGGCCCTGGCCCGGTTCATTGGAAACTGCGCACCGGCGTGAGTACCGCGATGCCGCTGCGCTGCACGAGGACCTGCAGACCCTTGGTATTGTCCGGCCAGTTGCACTTGTCGAGCGGCAGGAGCTGGCGGCGCGCGTCCTGGTTGCCGGGTTTGGAGGTGTGCGTGCCCGGAAGGTCGGCCAGCACCAGCACGTGCGTCACGCCCTGGGCCCGCCAGCGGTCCCACTGTGCGTCATTGACGGCGAGAGCCTTCATTAATTCCTGGCCGGAGACGAAATTCATCACGGTCTTGTCCGCGTCACGCCGCACCGCGTCGCCTTCCTTCCAGTATTTGCCCATATCGTAGGCTTCGAGGCGCGGCAGGCTCGACGGATTCACGCCGACCAGGTCCACGATGACCGATTGAGTCTTGAGCGATTCGTCCAGCCTGACGCCGATCGAGTAACGGCCCACCGGCCCGGGCTTGCCCGGCTTGCAGGTCGCGCAACCGGTGAACACGGCACCCAACAGCGCGCAGAGTCCTCCCACCAACAACGGCTTGATGATTCGGTTTTTCATAGCTTCGTTCTCCCGTTGAAAAGGTTTGCTTGTTCGTGCGCAGACTACAAAAGGCCCTTGGCCCGTCAATCCCAATCTCCGCCGGGAGTCCCCGAGCAACTGGTGACGAAAGCCGGCCGTCGCCACCACGTTTCCGCCAAATTCGACGCTCGCGCGCGACGTTGACGCTCCGCACCAATACGACTAGCTTGACCTCCGACATATATGATCGCTCCCAGCGCCCCAAAGACCGCCGCGACTTCGCCGAGTTTCCGGACCAGCGACGAGCGGCTGATCAAGCTCACGTCCAACGCGGCGAGGAAGGTGGGTACTTTGCTCTCGCGCCAGGGCCGGCCCAATGGCGTGTTGCGCGTCGCCGTACTCGGCGGCGGTTGTTCGGGACTTCAATACAAAATGGACTTGCAGGACGGCCCGGCGAATCGCGATTTCCTGGTCGAAACCGGCGGAGTGCGCGTGGTGGTGGACCCCAAAAGCGCGCTCTACGTCACCGGCAGCGAATTGGATTACCTCGAAACGCTGGATGGTGGATTCAAAGTCACCAATCCGAATGCCGCGACGAGTTGTTCTTGCGGCGAAAGTTTCAGTGCCTGATGGGCGTGGACCTTGTGCCCGGCGGTCGCGTTTTGCATGACCGATAACTTCGCATTGCTGGGCGAGCCACGACGGCCCTGGCTCGAAGCGGACCCGCTCAAGGAAAAATTCCTCGCCCTCTCGGCCGTTGCGCATCCGGATCGAATTCACTCGTTGAGCATCGAGGAACGCACCAAGGCTGCGCGACGTTACGCCGAGTTGAACGCTGCTTACGCCTGCCTTCGCGACCCGCGCGAGCGTCTCCGACACTGGCTCGAACTCGAACTCGGCGGCAAGCCGCCGGACGTGCAGGAGATTCCGCCGGACTTGGCGGCGTGGTTCACCAATGTCGCGGCGCTGTTGCGGCAGACAGATCTTTTCGTGGCGGAGTGTCTGCGCGTGAGTTCGCCTTTGTTGAGGGTCCAGTGCTTCGAACGTCAACAGGAGTGGACGGAGCGACTGACCGCAGCGCGACGCGAACTTGAGCGGCGCGGGGAGGTGCTGCTCCAAAAACTGCGGGATCTGGACCGCGACCTGGCTGTTCGAGATGCTCGAAAGGATCGGGTAGGATTGATCGCTGGCCTCGTGGAAATTCACCGGCTGTTGAGCTTCGTTGGAAAATGGACGGCTCAGATCCAGGAGCGCCTTGTCCGGCTTGCGACCAGTTGATCTGCCTGGTTGGAAGGCGGGAATCCGGTTGGGCATATCCGCCAATCCGAAGGAATTCCATTGGTTCCGGGTTCTGGACAGCCATGTCTCCGGATTGGGCAGTACCGCCGATGTCGGGCGTCTGCTGCCGCAAAGTGCATGAGTCTGGCGGGCTCTTGTAGCTGGTATGGGCCCTGCTAGAAGGCCGCCATGCAAAGAATGCAAAAATCCACCAACAAGGATTTTGTGTTCCCCGCCGCCTTCGTCCTCATGGTGAAGGCGCAAAGGCTCACCGTGACTCCGCTGGTACGCGCCAGGCCGCTAACCTGACGCTCTTCTCTACTGGGTTTGGTTCGCTGGCGGCCGGCGCAAGCCGGCCGCCAGTTCTATTTCGTGACCCGGCGCGAATTCGCCCTCGGCCGCGTGGGCCTGGTCCCAAGCTCGAAGCCACGGAACTGGGTTTCGATCTGGCTTGACGGCGGAAAACCACCGCCGTCGAGTTGAAGAAGAAACGCAAGGCCGCGTTCGATGTTTCCTCGCGGCTGCCGGCGGAATCGCTGACCAAGTCAGGCTTGAAGTCGGTGAAATGGGAGCAGCCGCGTCCCGATTCACGCTTCGGGTTTGAAAACGATGGCACTCATCGGCGGCAGCGTGAATTCGGCCGAGCACGGTTGATGTTGCCATTCGATGTCCTCGGTTTGGACGCCGCCCAGGTTGCCGGTGTTGCTCCCACCGTAAATCTCCGCGTCGCTGTTCAACACCTCGCGCCAGCGGCCCCGGCGGGGCAAGCCGACCCGGTATCGGTGGCGTGGCACCGGCGTGAGGTTGAGGATCACCACCAACTCGCCTGCCCGCGGTCGCTCCTGACGCGCAAAAGCCAGGACGCTGTTCTCACGATCTGAACAGTCAATCCATCGGAAGCCAGCGTGATCGTAATCGGATTCCCAGAGCGCCGGCTCCTCCCGATAGAGCCGGTTCAAATCCTCGACGAACCGCCGCAGACCGCAGTGATACGGGCCCGCTTCCAGCAAACCCCAATCGAGTTCCGCGTCTGCGTTCCATTCGTTGCACTGGCCGAATTCGCCGCCCATGAACAGCAGCGGCTTGCCGGGAAAAAGCCACTGATACGCCAGCAACGTGCGCAGGTTCGCGAACTTCTGCCAGTCGTCGCCGGGCATGCGGCGGTGGAGGGAGCCTTTGCCATGCACCACTTCGTCATGGGACAACGGCAGGATGAAATTCTCGTGGTGGTGATACAGCATCGCGAAGGTCAGATCGTTCTGATGGAATTTCCGGTGAACCGGGTCGCGCTTGAAGTATCCAAGCGTGTCGTGCATCCAGCCCATGTTCCACTTGAACGAGAACCCCAGCCCTCCCAGGTAGGGCGGGCGCGTGACCAGCGGCCAGGAGGTGGATTCCTCCGCGATCGTCGCCACGCCCGGAAATTCAGTGTGCGCCAGGTGATTGAACTTTCTGAGGAACTCGATCGCCTCGAGATTCTCGCGCCCGCCGTGACGGTTCGGGATCCATTCACCCTCCTTGCGGGAGTAATCGAGGTAAAGCATGGAAGCCACCGCATCCACCCGCAGGCCGTCCACATGGAACCGATCCAGCCAGAACAGCGCGTTGGCGATCAGGAAGTTCTCCACCTCGTGCCGTCCGTAGTTGAAAATCAACGTTCCCCAGTCCTGGTGCGCGCCTTTGCGTGGGTCCTCGTGTTCGTAGAGCGCCGTGCCGTCGAAGCGCGCCAGCGCCCAGTCGTCGCGCGGGAAATGCGCCGGCACCCAATCCATGATCACGCCAATGCCCGCCTCATGCAGCGCGTTGACGAGGAACCGGAAATCGTCAGGTGTCCCATACCGGCTCGTCGGGGCGTAAAACCCCGTGACCTGATAACCCCACGACGGATAGAACGCGTGCTCGGCGACCGGCAGAAATTCCACGTGGGTGAAGCCGGTCCTCCTGAGGAAAGCCGTCAGCGGTTCGGCCAGTTCGCGATAGCTGAACGATTCGTTTGGCGACTTTTTCCGCCACGATCCGAGATGCACCTCGTAAATCGCCATCGGCGAGCGCAGGGGATCACGCTGTTCGCGGCGCGCGAGCCATTCGCCGTCGGTCCAGGCGAAACGGTCGTTGCCCCACACGATGGACGCCGTTTTGGGCGGGACTTCGAAGAAGAAGCCGTAGGGATCGGTTTTTAGAACAATCTGGCCGTGCAGGTTCTCGAGTTCGAACTTGTAGTGGCTGCCGGCGCCGACGTCCGGAATGAAAATTTCCCACACGCCCGAAAGCCCGAGCAGGCGCATCGGATGGCGGCGCCCGTCCCATTGGTTGAAATCGCCGACCACGCTGACGCGCCGAGCGTTCGGCGCCCAGACGGCGAAGCTGGTTCCCTTCACGCCGTCCACCGTCCGCAACTGCGCGCCCAGCTTTTCATAGATGCGGCGCTCGTCGCCCTTGTTGAACAGATACAAATCCGCCTCGCTCAACGTCGGCAGGAAGGAATATGGATCGCGTGTTCGGCGGACCGCTCCCGTGGTGTCGGTGATGACGAGATCGTAGGCATAGACCCGTTTGGCCTGCTTCGCCGAACCTTCGAACAGGCCCGATTCGTGCAACCGCTTGAGCTTGATTCGAGGTTGATTCTTTTCGTGGACCGCCTGGATTTCGATTCCCGCCGCGCCTGGCACAAACGCGCGCGCGACCACGCCCGAAGCGTCGCCCAGCGGGTGCATCCCGAGCAATTCGTGCGGCGAGCGATGTTTCAGCTCGACCAGGCTGCGCAGTTCATCTGGCGAGAGGATCATTGCGGTGCGAGGTTAGCAGACACCCGGGAAAGAGGGAAATTTTTCCGGCGGTCGTGGCCCTGCCGGAACAGCAAGCAGCGGGCAATTATCAAGATGGTTCGGTTCATCCGGTTTGATTTGGTTGGATTGGGTCGGATTCGGTTTGACTGGGTTTGACTGGGTTTGATTCGGGCGCAGTGGATGACACCTCCTTCGGCGGCTCCGGTGGGCGGCCAAAAATTTCACGCAACCGGCGTTCGCGTTCCTCCGGACTGATCCACGCCTGGCAAATCCAGTCGCCCACCTGCGGATTTTTCGCCCAGCGCTCGAAATGCGCCACCACCTCCGCCTCGGTTTTTTCACGCTCCCGCTCCAGCCGCTCCCGCTCCATGTTCAAACGCGCGCCGCTGTGGTCGCCCCGGCGCAATTCCACGATGTCCTGGCACAGCCCGCGCAAGGCGCGCAGCTTGCGGCGGAACTCATCGCCCACGTCAGCGTTTCATTCTCAGGATGCGACCGAGGCTGATGAAACTGTCGTCCCGAAGAATTCATTGACCCTCTTGGCGATCATCTCTCGGCGCTTGGTAAGGAAAGCTTTGTAGTCGTCCACCCCCAGCAACCCGGGGTTGGTGAGTATGCGCTGCGTCTCAAATGCGGAAACCCCGGATTGTGTGATCAGCACCGGAAAATATTCAACTGGAGGCTTGCCACTGATGGCTCGGTTTGTTTTGCCACCAATGAAGGCAAGATTGGCGATGTCGTCGGTTTCGCGTCCCGTGCAACCATTCCCAAGAACGGACGTCCTCGTGTCATTTGGCGGGAGATGTCCGCTCGTCCCAAGTCAAACTCGGGCCGTCGAGCGACAACGAAAGATGATTGAGAATGTCGCGGCCCAAAATGCCGCAATCGTGATCGCTCAACAGGAATCGGCCTCGGAAAGTTCGCCCGAGAAAGACCAGATCGAGATGCACGGCTTGCGCCAAACTTCTGTTTCCGTCGAACCCCATCAATTCATAAACCGCGGCTGGGTCAATTGAAACACCGAGCGGGAGAACAGCCTGCCGTGGGGCGAGCGACACATCGGCACCCGAATCCAGCAACATCGGAACGTCTGACGCGCTGTCGCCGGTCGCGATGTTGCGAAACGTGACCAACGCCAGCGGCGCGGGCGGCGTGAACCGAATGGCGTCATACGCCGGCATTTGGCGTTTCTTGAATCACTTCCTTTTTGAAAGCGATGGCGTCTTCGGGATGCGCGAGACGAGGACTGGCCATGAAAGCTGGCGGCGGCACCGCACCGTTGGGGATGATTACATAGACCTTCGCCTTCTCCGGGAGACAAATATCGTCCGCCAAACGAATCTGTCCGTTTTCGACTACGCCTTCAAATGTCGTCACGCTCATAGCAACTCTCGCTGGTCCATGATTGGAGGAATGGCATCCTCGACCGCTCGTGCCTGCTGGACCAAGCTGCAGCCAGTTTACCCTCCCGCCTTTCGACGGCAAGGACGCATTTTTCTCCGTGCCAGCCGAATTGAATCTACGAACGGCTGGCAACGACCCCTTTCAGATGTTCTGGTCGCTGATCAGGCCCAGTTCCTCAGCCTTGCGGCGCAACTGCTGTTTTCGTTCGCCCGCTGGATGCCCCAGCCGATGGTTGACCCAGCCGGTCCGCAAATCCGTGACTTGAAGCAAATCGTCCGACTTGGAATCCAGCGGCTCGACCTTCTTCAACACGCGCCGTGGAGCAAAGCCCTTCCGAAACGGCACGCCCAGGTTCATTTCCACCACCAGATATTCCAGAAAATTGTCCTCTTTCATGCGGCTCTTCGCGTCCGCATACATGACGGCGTTTTCCACGTCCTGACAGCGATGCTCCAGCAGCAGCCTCGTAAAATAGTTGTAGGCCAGATGCCGGCGGTCAGAAAAGAAACCGACGTTCAAAGCGTCACGCGGCACCGCCAGCGCCTCGTAACGGAAATGTGCCGCTTCGCTTGCCATCGCATCCAGCACCGCCTCGTAAACCTTCATGCGCAAATTCGACACCTTCTCGAAGTGCAACTCGTTCGCGTAATGCCAGCGGTCACGCGCCTGTCGGATGGAAGCCCAAAGCGGCTCGCGTTCCCGCACCATGAGCAGGCCCACGATGAAATGAGGCTGTCCGCGCCCTACGTCGCCGCTCTCGTCTTGATAGAGGAATCGGAATGGATTCATGAGAGTGGTTTCGGACTGGTGTTATTGATGTTGGTTTTTCATAAACTTAACGTGTGAACAGAGCCTGAAGCCAGACCAGAAGGCTAACAAACAGCCCTTTTACCTTCTTCACCGCTGCCCTCAAGATTCGGGCGGCTGTGCCCTTTGCAAAGGGCGAAAGCTCGCAGGTAACGTTCAGATCCCGGTTGGTTTCCTCGCTCAGTTCACACCGATTTTCGAGCCAACGTGGACTGCTGCCGTTTGGATCGCCGATTTGCTTGGTTGTCGCTCGAAATGTTCGGCGTTCCAATCTTGTAATTGTAAATCTCATAGCCTGCTGACAAGAACTGCCTTTTCCGGGCGCAAGTTAGTCTGCGAACGGAGCATTGGTCTAAGGAGTACGCGGTTCGCGCGGAACAAGAGGAACATGCGGTTCGCGCGGAACAAGAGGAACGTCAGCGGTAGCAGAAAATTGCTCAACCGAGCCGCAGGCGATTTATTCCAGAATCCAATGATGGCATCTCTCACGACGCCACCGTATCAAACTAAATTTTCAAATTTGTCGAAAGTTGTAATGCAATTTATGTCAGCGACTTGTAGTCGAAGTGTGATTTCTGAAGTTCTTCTGCAGCCCCATTGCAGCATGCCTGCAACCCCTTTGCAGCCTTATTGCAGGAAAAAGCCTAAAAGCGCGTGTCAACAGGTCTTTTTAGATTTTTGCGAAATTCTTTGAGACTGGCTTGCGGCACGAACCACTTCCGCCCCGTCGGTGTTTTATGCACAGCCTGGATGCGCCCATCCTTGATCAACTTCAGCACTGCCGGTTGATCAATGCCATTCATTCCGCAGGCCTGTAGGTGGCGGGCGACCCCGACGACTGAAATCAATTCCTCTTGAGGCAATGACGGCATTCTGGGCTTTGAGATCAGTGTGCAAAAGAAAGCTTTGCTCCACGCCCTACGAGTGATTTCCCAACGACAACGGGTTCTTGCCCTGCTGGCCAATTCCCCGCGCCACAAAGTTTTACTGCGAAGCGGGGATTTGCGCCTTCCTAACCCGTAAGCCCGAATGGCCTTGGTGATCAGCGATGGATGACAACCAATTTGCGCAGAAAGCTCCTTTGGGGTGAGTGCCGAGCGGCCTTTCGGCCAGGCAAATCGCGCCGAGCGCAGCGTTTCGAATCGGCGGGGTTGGCGATCAACGTGGCGATGGAATCTCTCCGACCTGCTCTCCATTTCAAAAGGTTCGGCTTTTGCCGCAAACCACGTCACCAAGCGGCTAAGTTCCGCCTTGCTTATTTGAGAGCGTTGACCTTCCCGCTTTATGTGTTCTCGTTTGATCCAGTCTCGCAATGGTTGGGGGGAGATGCCGAGGATGTTGGCGGCACGACGCAGGCTGAAGAAACGACGTGGCGAGGTTCCCAGACGTTTCAAAATCTCGGCTGCGTTATTGGCCAGCTTCCACGCCACTGGCCCGCGTTTCCACGGTAATCTTGGCGAGCTTTTTCTCTTTCGTGGAAAATCCATTCGTTGCATGGCAACTACGCTTGCCAGTTGCGCTACTGGATTTGCGGCTTAATGCAATCCTCCGTCACCAGTTTCTTGGCGGCGGGATAATTCTTGGGCACGCCGGGGGCGGTGACGGGTGAGCTTTTCTCGATCTTCGCGGCGACTTCATGGTTCAGGGCGAGGAGTTGGGCGAGCAAATCCTTTTTGGCGCTGAAGCCGTAGGCGGTGAGGACGGCGGTGTCGAGCGCGGCGTGGGCGTCCTTGAGCGGATTCGCGCCGGGCATTTCGAGGGTGCGATAGAGCGCGCGCAAGCCGCCCTTCATTTTCGGCAACGCCACGGCGCGTACGCGGCGCAACTCGCGCGCCGCCGCCGCCACGGCGTCAATTTTCGCGATGGCGCTGGCCGGTAGCGCAGCCGTCCCCGGCTGCGAGTTCACGGAGCGTCCTCGCTCCGGGTTCGGGTTGGCTGGCGTCTCGGAACGGGCAGCGGGGACGCTGCCCGAACTCGCAGGCGAGGACGCGTGCGCTACATTCGCGAACTGCGGCCACGGGAACGTGTCGAAAACAGATTCGGCACTGTAACGAAAATCCGACTTCAACTTGCCGCACTTGGTAACAAACCAAAGCCAGTGCGCGTGCGATTGCAGAACGCCGAAACTGTAGTCGTCAGCAAAACCAAAGACTTGAATCAGGTTGCTTGGGCGAATTGCTGACGAAACAAACATGAAGATCGGGCGCTTCGTCACATAAGCACACGCGAGGAAACGCGGCAGCGGTTTGATGACAGAAAGCATTTCAGGCCGGCCAAAGGAAAGTTGCCACCAGCGCGACAGAAATGCTTTGTGATGCGGGCGCACCTTCCCGTCTTTGTCGATGCCTTCTTTGGCTTTGCGCTCGCGGTCTGGGAGGACGTGCGTTTTGACCCAATCAAACACGCCCGGAAAAGACGCCGCATCCAGTTGGTTCATCTGCTCGAAGTCGATGACGAAGCGGTCAAGGTCAGCCGCCGTGAGTGCGTCCACACCGTTGAGGTAAGTGTAAATCATTTCTTCCGACTTCGGATCCGCGCGAATGATTGCGTCGCGTTGTTCCTTGGTGAGCAGTAATCCTGCGTGACCCACCATTTGACCGTTGAAGCAGCGCTGCGGTTCCGTGTTGCACAAAAGCGGACCCGCTGTGCTCACGTCGGTTTGATCCGACAACGCCGAGTTGATCTGATCGCACTCGCGAACATCCAGCTCGTATTCCTTGGCTGCCGGGCCAATGCCGCGTTTGCGTAGTTTCTTCGCGGCGGTGGAGGGTTCGACTTTGAACCAAAGCTTGCGCGTCTTGGGCAACAGCGCGGCGTCCTGTGTTTTCACCCAGTTGGCGATGGAGACGTGAACTTTGGCCTCGCCCGACCACGGCTGGTTTTCCACAGCTTCGACAATCGTGCCGGTCTTCGTGATGTAATCGAGTCCGCCGACACGGGACTGGTTGTTGCGGATGTTCTGCGTGCCGACCAGTCCAGCGCGTCCGGCCACGGGATCATCGGCTAAGCAAGCAGGCAAATGGTCCGCGGCCTTGCGAAACCAATAGACGCAGTAGTCGGCCATACCTGGCATGTCGGCGTAAGCGTGGCGCAAGGTGTTCACATAATCCGGCCCGCGTTCAGGCTTGAGGAATTTTGCGCCGAGGAACGGCGCGTTGCCGATGATAACGTCCGCTGTTGGCCATTGCGCGGGCAAGCCATCGGGCGTGAGCAGCGCGTCGGCGGCAATGAAATTTTGATCCAAGTTGTCCAGCGGCAGGGCCTGTTCGGTGATGTGGAGTTCGTCAATCGCCAGCTTGCGCGCGATCATCATCGTGACTTTGGCGATTTCGACGGCGAAGGGCAGGATGTCCAGGCCGTAGAAGTTTTGCGCGCTCAGAAAGCTCAGGCGCATCTGGCCGGGTTCGACCTGGCTGGCAAACTCCGCCATGCGCTCGTAAATGCGGGCTTCGAGCCGTTTGAGTTCGCGGTAGGCGAGGTAGAGGAAGTTGCCGCAGCCGCACGCGGGATCGAGCACGCGGAACTGGTGGAGCCGGTGCAGGAGTTCGCGCAGCCGCTTGAGCGTCCGCGCGCCTTCGATCTGTTCGCGCCACGGCGCGACGATGGTCGGGCCGACGATCTTCATGATGTCGGACGGGTGGGTGAACTCGGCGCCAAAGGCGTGGCGCTCCTGGTCGCCCATCGAGTGTTGAAAGAGAGTGCCGAAAACTTCGGGCTGAACTTTTGACCACTTAAAACCCGCTGCTTTGCGGAGCAAGACAAGCTCGTTGTCCTGGATTTCCAATCGCGCGGGCTGGGCAAAGAGTCCGCCGTTGAAATAATTGACGCCTTTGAAACGGCCACCGGCAATCGGCGGGTTGGTGTTCATGGCTTCAAACAAGCCACCGATCAGGTCATGGGCGCTGGCGGGCGTGCTGCAATCTTCCAGAACTCGCGTGACAAAATACTTGGGCAGCAAATCAATGTCTTCGGCGAAGAGGGCCACGAGCATTTGCAGGGTAAAACGCTGCGCCATCGGTTGCGCCACGCCGCGCTTGACGAGTTTGCGGAAACAGTCGGCGAGACAATCGGCGGCCTGCCGGGTGACAACTTCGCGGTCGTTGGCGAAGGTCGGCTTGGGTGAACCGGGTGCGAGAAACGCCAGCGGCCCCCAGCGTTCCGGCAAATCTTTCAGCGCGACGGTGTCTTTGGGCGTGTCGAGGTCGGTGTCGAAATCGTAAATGCGGAACTCGTCGAAGTTGCAGAGCACGACGTAGCGCGGTCGGTTGGGAACCAGACGCATCCAGTAATCGAAAGCCTGGCGGTAGTGCTTCTGCAAGTCCGCGCCGCGCTTTTTCATTTCGATGAGCACGACGGGTTTCCAGACATAATCGGCGAACGCCGTGCCGCCGCCATCCTCATCGGCTTTGCGGATGCGGAATTCGGCGGTGCCGCCTACGTCCAATGAACCGGATTGGCCGAAGGCTTGGAAGAGCCGGTCGAGAAAGATTTGCGCCTGACCCTTTTCATCACCGGTGATGTTCTTCCGACACCACGCGGTGAATGCGGAGAGCTTTTCCCGGCTCGGCATGGCTGGGTTTTTACACGAACGGCGACCCCTCAGCAATCCTGAGTTCTTCAGCCCGCAGGGGATGGCCGCGCTGCTTACCGGACCGGTGGGACGATGCGATAAACCTGCTGCGCGTGAACGTCCATGCCGGCCTCGGTCCAGACGAGGTAATTGGCCCGCAGCATTTTTTCCTCAACCGGCATCTGCGCAGCGATGCGTTGTTCGATTTGCTCCTCCGTCCAGCCGCGCGCGAGCAGCCGCTGGCGCTGCGTCGCCGCCGTGCAGACCACGCAAATGACCGAGTCGAACTCCGCCTCCGCGTTCGTTTCGAAAAGCAATGGGATCACCACCACGGCGAGCACCTTACCGTCGCGTCGCCACGCGTCCAGTTGCGCGCGCCAGAGATCACGGATGCGGGGATGCAGGATGGCTTCGAGTTGCTGGCGCGCCGCGGGGTCGGCGAAAACGATCCGCGCCAGGTCGTCGCGTTGCAAGTGGCCGTCCGGGCCGACAATCCTCTCGCCGAACACCTGGCGCACTTCCATGAGCGCGGGTTGTCCCGGCTCGACCACCTTGCGCGCGAGGTCGTCCGTGTCCACGACCGACGCCCCGCGCCATTGGAGCAACTGCGCCGAAGTGGACTTCCCCATGCCGACGCCGCCGGTGAGTCCGAGGATTTTCATGTGGCTGGTGCGTTGGAATCCATCAGCCTTCACTCAAGCGTTTGAGCGGCTTCTCGAAAAGGAGTTGGTGTGTTTCAGCAAGGATTTCCGGGATTCTCGCCGCAAACGGACTGCCATTGAGCGCGTGGCGCAAATCCAGTTCGCCCACTTTCGCGGCGTTCTCGCCGGGAAACCAGTGGTCCGCCTGCCCGAGGAGGTTGTAACGCATCCTCGCCCAGCCCACGAGGTCGAGCGATTTGGCGTAGGTCCAGAGGCGCAGGATTTCCGACACGTTGATCTGCCCCGGCACGTCGAGGTAGCCAGGCAGTCCTTCGAACCAGCGCGCGCACCAATCCGCCCCGAGCGCGCGCTGCATTTCCGCGCGCAGCCGTTGCCCAATCGGCGCAACCACGGCGGCAATGTCGTCGTAATGACGCAGCGCCGCGAGGTGTTCGTCGAAATCGCCCGGCTTGCTCGCGCCGCAACTGAGCGTGTGCACCTGGGGCCGGGCGAGGCAGTAAAGTTCGTTGAACTGCATCGGCGTGAGCGGCGCGCAGAGGTCCACCAGTTTCTTTGGCGGTTCGTAGAGTTTGCCGCCCTTGTCGTTCGGGCTGATGATGAACACGCCCATGTCCCGCGCCGCGGCGGCTTCGATGCACGGCCAGTTCAGGTCGTTGACAAAATACCAGTGGATGTTCACGTAGTCGAAATCGCCCGCGCTGATGGCTTCGAGAATGAGATCGGTGGTGGCGTGGGTGGAGAAACCGACGAAGCGGCAGCGCCCTTCGCGCTGGAGTTGGCGCGCGGCGTCGAGGCATCCGCCCTTGCGCAGCGACCAATCGAGCAGTTGCCGGTTGTTGACGCCGTGTAGCGAAAGCAGGTCCACGTGTTCCAGCCGCAGATACCGCAGCGAAGTCCCGAACGTGTCGAGGAATTCGCGCGGGGTGGCTTTGGGGCCGACCTTGGTTTGAACGATGATCTGGTCCCGCGGGAACGCAGGCAGCACCCATCCGAGTTGCATTTCGGACGAACCGTAACCGCGCGCCGTCTCGATGTGATTGATGCCCAGGGCGACCGCGTGATGAATGGTGGCTTCGAGATTGGCCTGGTTTTCAGGCGGAATCTCCTTCGGATCCACGTCCTGCCATTTGTGCTGGTACCGCATGCCGCCGCAGGAAAGGACCGGCATGTTCAAACCGGTGCGGCCAAAACGGCGGTAATGCATGAGCGCAGCCTAATCGGCCCGGCCACGTGCGGCAAGGCGGACGCGGCCGACCGCCGCGATGAGTCCGACCGGCCAGACCTACTTTCATTGGCCAGGTGAAGGGCATCCGCGCACGCGCCGGAACTGGTCATTTCCCAATCAATCTTCTTGACCGTACGCATCATCGCTGGCACAAAAGGACACAGCATCCTTGGAAAGGCGCGCATGATTATCCATGTTGTTACTCGACGTTGGCTTTCGAGAGTTCGGCTGGTCTTGTTCAAAATCCTCCTCGGCGCCGTGTTGCCGCACCCGCAGCAGGTCCGCGCCGACGAGGTGATTCAATTGGACATCGCACGCACCAACGCACAGGTGCTGCTGACCTGGACAAACGCGGGCGTGGCGCTGGAAAGCGCGCTGGTGATCACCGGTTCGTGGAATGAACTGACCGGGGCGATCAGCCCGTTGCTGGTTTCGCCTTCGAACTTCGCCACCTTCTTCCGCCTGCGCCAGACGGTTTCGCCGCCGGTCATTGCTGCACGCTACGGCGCGCCGACTTTCACCACGGCCATCGGCGACCCGTTCGGCTGCGGCTGCACGTCTCCGGAGAATCCCAACAGCCTTGCGACAGGCGGCAGCGCGCAGGACAACGCCGGCGGCGCGGCGCTCTTGCACACCGGCGAACTGACGCAGAGCGCAGTGGACCTGGAGATTCCCGGACGCGGCTTCGATTGGCGCTTCGAACGCCGGTACCGCAGTGGCATGACGTACGACGGGCCGCTCGGCCAGGGCTGGGACTTCAACTACAACCGCCGCCTGGTCGCGGAGACCAACGGAAACGTGCTGTGCGTGAACGGGCTTGGCCGCGTGGATCGCTACACGTTGAACACCAACGGCACCTTCACCGCGCCGGCCGGCATTTACGCCCGGCTCGCGCGCCACCCGGACGGCACGTTCACCGAGCGCGACCGCCACGGCTCAACCAATTCCTACGCCGCGACCAACGCGCTGGGGATTGCGCGGCTCACGCGCATCAGCGACCGCAACGGCAATCAGATGACCTTCCAATACACTACCGCCGGCCAGCTCACCAACGTCACCGACACGCTCGCGCGCAACATGGCTTACCGTTACGACGCCAACGGCCGGCTCACCAACGTCACGGATTTCGCGGGACGCACGCTGCGGTTTGCCTACGACGGGAACGGGAATCTGGTTTCCGCCACCTCGCCCAGTGTGACCGGCACGCCCACGGGCAACGATTTCCCGTCCGGCAAGACGACTGTGTACTCCTACGCCAGCGGATTCGGCGACGCGCGGTTCAATCACAATCTGCTCTCCGTGACCGCGCCGAATGAAGTCGCGGTGGCCGGATCGGCGCGCCTGGTCGCGCAGTACGAAACCAATCCGGTTTCGCCTCATGCCGACCGCCTTGTTTCCTTGCGGCTGGGGGGCACGAACGTGAGCGGAGTGGGCGCGGGCGGAACCCTGACCTACACCTACGCGAGCTTCGGCCCGGCGGGCAGCAACGATTTCGCGACGGTGGTCTTTCAGAACACGGTGACCAATCGCAACGGCAACCGGACCGAGTATCGTTTCAATCAACTTGGCAACATTGTGCGCGCGATTCAATTCACGCGTGGCGTGCGCGCTGGCGACCCGCCCGGTTTCACCAACACGTTCGCCTACAACGCCGACGGCGAGTTGATCGGCCGCACGAACGCGGAACTCGACTCGGCGGAACACACCTTCGACCCCGCCAATCCGGATCGTTTGCAGCAGGGCAACCTGCGGCAGGTCCGCCGGCTGCCCGGCCCGCGCGGCGGCGATCAGGCGCAGATCGTCGTCAGCAACTCCTACGAAGCCAGCTTCAATTTCGTCGCGAGTTCCACGGATGCGCGCGGCAACACGACGACCTACAGTTACGACGCGCGCGGCAACCGGATTCACACGACGCACCGCATTCCGGCCATCGTGGAAGATTTCGAATACAACGCCTTTGGCCAGATGACGGCGCACGTGCTGCCCGACAACGGGAGCGGCCACCGGCGGCGCGACGAACAGACCTATTACATGGCCGGCCCGCAATCCGGCTACTTGCAGCACCAGATCGTGGACGCCGGGTCAGCGAAGTTCAATCTCACCACGACATACGAATACGACCCGGTCGGCAATCGCGTCCGCCTTGTTGACCCGCGCGGCAACGACACGCTTTACAGCGTCAATGCGCTCAATCAAGTCGTGCGGCAATCCTCCCGCGAGGTCGCCACGCTGACCGGTCCGGTGCGTTACGAGCGCGACACGTTTTACGACGCCAATGACAATGTCGTGCGCGTGGACGTGCAGAACCGCGACGACACGGGCGCGGTCGTTGGCGCGAATCCGGTCTTCACGACCACTTACGCCTACGACATTCTCGACGGCCCCCTCAGCACCACGCAGGAAGTGGACGCCGCCGCCAACGTCGTCACGGCGTATGCGTACGACGCCAACCAGAATCGCCGCTTGATGCGGCAGGGTGAAGCGGTCAATGGCCACGATCCTTTCAACGTGGTGCAAGATTTGCATGACGAGCGGGACTTGCTTTTCCGCCAAATCCGCGCGCCGGGAAGTCCCGCTCAATCCACGGCGCAGTTTGACTACGATGCGAATGGGAATCTGCGCCGGAACAGTCACGGACTTGAGAGTGTGCCGCACAACACGCTTCACACTTACGATGGGTTTGACCGGCGAGTGTCCACGACGGACGCGATGGGCAACGTGAGCAGCGCCCGCTTCGACGCCAACGGCAACGTGGTTTCCAACCGCGTGGACGGCCAACTGGTGGATGTGCCCGGCGGCGTCGGGAACGCGAATCTCTCCGCGACGGCATTCGCGTACGACGCGATGGACCGGTTGATTCGCCAGGATCAAACCTTCTTCGACACCCAGACCCAAGTTCCGATTGGCGACGGTCAGTCCACGACCAGGACATTTTACAGCGACAACTCCCAGGTGCTCCGGCTCGTGGACGACAACAACCATACCAATACCACCGCCTATGACACGGCCAACCGCCGCCGGACCGTGACCGATCCGAAGACCAACACCATCACTTACACGTACGACGCCAACGGCAACCTCGTCACCAACACTGAGGTGGACCGCTCTGATCTGGGCAACCCGAACCAGACCTTCGTGACGACTTACACCTACGATGCGCTGGACCGGCCGGTTCTGACGGTGGACAACGTCAACAACACCAATCGGTCCGCCTACGATTCGCGCAACAACCGGGTCTTGCAGTTGGACGCGCGGAACAACGCCACGCGCCACGAGTTCGACGGCCTGAACCGGCTGCTCCGGACGCTCCGCGACATGGACGCCAACGCCAGTTTCACCGACCCGGACGATATCGTGACGTCGCTGACCTGGGACGACTCCTCCCGCCTGACCGGCCAGACCGACGACAACACCAACACGACCGCCTACTTTTACGACGCGCTCGACCGCCGCGTGCGGACGGAATACGCCGACTGCACGAGCGACCAGCGCACGTACGACGTGCATGACAACGCCACGCAGACCACCGACGCCAACGGCTCGACGGTCATGAACGCCTACGACGACAACGACCGCGTGATCAACAAGTTGATCGTGATCGGTCCGGGCGTGTCGCCCGCCACCACTTTTGAGACCTTTCAGTACGACGGGCGGTCGCGCCTGGTTCGCGCTGAGGACGACGACTCGATCGTGACGCGGGCCTACGATTCGCTCTCCGGCGTCACCAGCGAATCCCAGCAGATCGCCGGCGGCCCGGCCCAAACGATCACGGGGAACTACGACGGCGAGCGCAATCAGACGCGCCTGCTGTATCCCGGCGGACGGGCCATCGTCCGCACCTACGACCTGTTGGACCGACCCTTCGTTATCCGCGACGACCCGCCGGGGCCGGGTGCGACGATCGCCACGTACCGCTACATCGGCCCTTATCGCGTGGAACGCCGCGACTACGGCGGCCCGCCCGTCACCCGCTACACGCCGACCTACGACGGCATCCGCCGCATCATCTACACGCGGCATACGCTGGTCTCCAGCGGGGTGCCCTTCGAGGAGCGCGCATACGCCTGGGACCCAGTGCATAACAAGCTGGTCATGGACAACCTGTTGGCCGCCCCGTCGCCGGACCTGCACAATTACGCCTATGACGCCGCCAATCGCCTGATCTTCTCGCATCACCTGACGCCTTTGACCAACCCGCCCACGACCTACGTGCTGGACGGCGTGGGCAACCGCGTCAGCGTCGGCGGCCCGGTCAACCCCGGACCTTACACGATGGACCCGACGCTTTGCGATCCGGCCGACTTCCAGATGAACCAGTACACGACCACCCCGTTCAACACCAGCCGCCTGCACGACGACAACGGCAACCTGACGGACGTCAACAGCGGGGCCTTGCTCAACACCTATGACTACCGCAACCGCCTGGTCGAATTCTTCAGCGCCGGCGCCGGACAGACCAACAACTACCGCTATGATTGTTTCGGCCGGCGGATCGAGAAAAGCGTCGCCGGGGCCGTCACCCGCTTCTACTACGACGGCACCGAACTGATTGAGGAACAGGACGCCGCCGACGCCACGTTGGCGACGTATGTTTACAGCAAGGGCTTCGCCTCGCGGCTCCAGATGGTCCGCGGCGGACAGAAGTACTTTTACCACACTGATGATCTGGGCAGCGTTCGCGCCGTCACCAGCGCCAACGGCGTCGTGGTGGAGCGCTACGACTACGCGGACTACGGCGCGGCCAACATCACCCCCGGCGGGACCATCGTCCAGGCCCCGGGCGCGGGCTTGGGCTACCGCTCCGACCTCGACCCGGTGCCCGGCCCCCAGGTGATCGCCGATGACTTCCAGGTCGCCCAGTTGGAGACGATCACGTCGCTGCGCTGGTGGGGCTTTTACATCGGCGGCCAGGTGGCCGACGACTTCAGCATCGTCATCTTCGACGACGCCGGCGGGCTGCCCGGCTCGCCCATCTATCAGGCCAACCCCGGCGCCGCGGTGACCCGCACGGCAGCTCCCGGCGGCTTCCAGTACGACGTGGATTTGTCGCCGGCCTTCGAGGCCCAGCCGGGGGTGCGCTACTGGGTGGAGATCGTCAACAACCTGCCCGGCCCACCATACTGGGCTTGGCGCGTCGCCGCCCCGGCCAACACCGCCGCCGCGTTCGCTGCCAACCAGTTCGGCCCGTGGAACCCGGTGACGGACGACCTCGCGTTCGCGCTGAACCCCTTGGCCTCGCCGGGCAACCCGTTCCTGTTTCACGGCCAGTACTTTGACGCTGAATCCAGCCGGTACTGGACTGGTGACCGTTATCTGGCGACGGGATCAGGGCGCTACATCGAGCGCGGCGATCAGGGCTCCGTCTATGTGCCGGACGTTTGGAAGACCGACCCCGTGCCCTGGGTCAGAGATACTGATATGGACAGAATTGACGACCTTATCGACGTGGGAGTTGAAACAAGGTACGACATAATCATCGATTTCGGCAATCCGTACACGTTCGCCGCCAACAACCCGACGAGTGCCGCGATCTGTCCTTACTGTGGAGGTTGCAGTGGTTGTGGGCACAAACCAGACTGTCCCTTAAATGACCCACCCCCGCCCCATCCGCCTCCACCGGTCACGGACGAGTTGCCCCCGATCGAGATCGTTTCAATGTCGCTTACAGGTGACTTCGACCCGACCCGCGGCATGCAACAGGACAGGCGTCCGATGGATCCTGATTTTTGGGAGGACATGAAGAGGCATGGTAGCGGTGGCCGGCAGGAAAAGCCGCCGCGACCGGCTTGGGCAGCGTCGGAGGACCCGGACCTCCAAGTATCATCTGACCGATTGCGTCAGCGCATCTCCGAACTGATGGAAGAAATTAGGGATCTTCTGAGGAACGCCCCGCCGGGCCGCTTTAGAGACGGGGCCATTGATAGGCGACAGAAGGAAATTCTGAAGCTAGACAAAGAACTCAGACGGCGCGGGGAATAGCGCAATCAACTATGCGCAGGGTCAGGGGTCAGAAAAGGGGTCGCCCATTAGCGTGAGCGGTCAAGCGCGATAAAGCGGTTCGGTCAGAAAGCTTTTTTCTTAAAAGCTGTCTTGGTCTTTTTCCGGTTTGGCCGGTGGCGTTCAGGGCGCGATTCCTTCCTGTCGTTTCTGTTTTTGATTCGGATGCGTTCCTGCCCTTCGGGGGCAGGTGATCCGTTCA